>Ga0315282_10001009_pt1 | contig 54424 bp, 49 predicted proteins | sample YL17G07_20_MG_FD_203693 | JGI IMG/M metagenome (GOLD analysis project Ga0315282, IMG submission 203693) | Sediment microbial communities from Yellowstone Lake, YNP, Wyoming, USA - YL17G07_20 | ecosystem: Environmental > Aquatic > Freshwater > Lake > Sediment | place: USA: Wyoming | collected...
GCTTTTCGTAGCAGAACCGGAGCACCGGCAGAACCGCCTCGCGCCTGATCTCGACCACCCACTGCTCCGGCTGCCCCTTCGGAGAAGGCAGTTGCCTGTGGACGCTGAGAACCTGATCTGGGAACTGCGACTGTATTTGTTCGGCAAGAGCGTGGCTCATCGAAAACTCCTATCCTCGTTCAACGACGTTCGTGCAACCCCCGACATTCCGAGCGAAGCGAAAAATCACGCGATGTCCAAGTTTTCCCTGCGAAGAACCGCATCAGCGGACCGGAAGGGCGTGTGTCCCCGCCCACTGAAGTGCCGGATACTTTGTCTCGCTCGATCTAAAAGGACGCTACAAGGGCAACTCCTCTGCGGTGAGGATTGATGCCCACACGAAGCCCAATTCTCTGTCCTCGCTCAACCTTTTCCAAATGCCTCTGTAATGCCCTCTCTGCTGGACCTTTGTAATCGAAAAAATCGTAAAGCGCCGCTATCCCCCAAACAGCCCCCACGTAGTTGTTCCAATGGCTATTCTTCGTGGACACGACAAGCCATAGGCCGTCGCGTCGTACAAATCCATATTCGTATTCTTTATAGGGTTGGGCGATGAAGTAATATGCGGACCATGCAGCAGAGAGGATTCCGCCTAGAATCCGAGACTCTCGCTCGTGGTCTGCGACCGTCCTCAAAGCTGCGAGACCAGTCTGTTCCCTTTGTGCGGAGTCGGTGATATGGAGTATTTCTATATACTTCTGTTCCGCGTCAAAAGGAGTTTCCAAACGCCAAATCGCAGCAACGCCTGTGATTAATCCCGCTACCATCACGCTCGCACCTATCTTAGCCTCCTCGTCATATACGATGCCCCCTAAAATCACCAAGCCTGTCCCTGTGAGTAGGCCGAGAACGCCTCCCACCTTCCTATATCCCTTATACGATTCCGCCACTTGCCTAAGTTCCGGCAAAATACTCAAACTATCCGAGGACAATTGAGCAGCCTCGGCTCCGCTAACGCGTCCAAAGTGAGAGTAATCACTGGTGCTATCGGCCCGCATCCCAGCCAATTCCGCTGCCACCTCACCGACAACGCGGGTTAACACCTCATTGAAGCCGCAGCGACATTGCTTGAAAACGACGCGTTCGATGGTGCAGGTCCTCGCATCGATCAAGCGAACACTGATTGTATAAGCCCCCATTACGTGGTATGCACTCCCTGTGACCATCTTCTCGACGCCGAGATACTGCCCAATTGTGTTGCACTCGATGACTGTATAATCGCTTAGCTGAAGCCCTTTTTCAGCCAAGATATCCTCCATGCGTTCTCGTTCGAGCACCTGGAAACGCCCGACTCTAGAAAGCTCGAGTCGAAGACTATTGGAGAGTACACGTAATTCTGCAGTGGAAACGTCCCTACTGCTCAAGTCAGGCACGGCTATGCGGATCAACTCAGTCGTCTGGCTTTGGGTGCTGTTGGCAGACAGAAGGGCGGAAACTACCAACAATCCCAATGATATGAACCGGGTCATGGCAAATTCCCCGTTGTTGGCTCTGGCTAATTAGACTACGATGCGAATCTCGCCATCCACCCGTAGCGTAGCGCCTCCTGTGCGTCCACGTGTCTCATTGTGTGGGAGTGAGGCCCGCCTCGCTCTCACGAGAGAAACGCCCGGCGGCAACGTTCACCTTATCACCGGCAGCGCTTTCCCGCTCACCTCGGGCGGGTGTACCTCGGTCGGGCCGAAGGAGCGTTCTTCCTTCTTCCGCGACTTGAACACGGTGATGGCCACGTCGCCCTGCTCGATGATGCGCTGAATCTCCATCACCGCGTCAATGAGTGCCTCCGGGCGCGGCGGGCAGCCGGGGACGTAGACATCCACCGGGATGAACTGATCTATCCCCTGCACCAACGTATAGGTGTTGAACACACCGCCGGAGGAAGCGCACGCGCCCATCGAGATGACCCACTTCGGCTCCGGCATCTGCTCGTAGATGCGCTGGAGCACAGGCATCATCTTGATCGAGACGCGCCCGGCGACGATCATGAGGTCCGCCTGACGCGGGCTGAACCGGACCGCCTCCGCGCCGAACCGGGCGACGTCGAACTTCGGGGCGAGGAGCGCCATCAACTCGATGCCGCAGCAGGCGGTGCCGAAGGGCATCGGCCAGAGGCTGTTCTTCTGCCCCCACTTGATGAAGTCCTTTATGCGCGTGGTGAGGTAGCCCTCACCATACGTGCCTTTCGCCGCCATAGAGCAACTCCTGTAAGGTATTCGACATGTACGTAGGGGCGCACGGCCGTGCGCCCCTACCACGGGAATACCTCACGCGGGCAAACGCATCCGAAAACCGACGGGTTGCGCCAGTCGGAAGCCCGGCGTTCATCCCAAGCCTGCGGGATCGGAAACCGAAAGATAAAAGGTGATGGACAGGCTCGCAAGGACCATAGTAGGACTACTGCATCCAAGCGATGGCCGATCTATCCGAATGCTTTCGCCCACGACGCCAGCACCAACATCCGGCTATCGGGAACGGTGGCGATAAAGCGTCGCTTACACCCTTACTCCGAGCACCGCGAGGTCGCGTTCGACCTGTTCCGGCGAGTCGCATGCGACGGTGGCGATGCCGACTGAGCGCGCACCCTCGAGGTTGGCGGGCAGGTCGTCGATGAAGACACACTCTTCGGGCTTCAGGCGGAAGCACCCGAGGCCGTGTTCGTACATGGCTCGGTCCGGCTTCATCGCGCCGATCTCGTAGGACAGGATCATCCCGTCGAGGAGCGATCCGAGCGAGAACCGATGGAGGCACCAGGGCAGGTGGATCTCGTCGGTGTTCGAGAGGAGGTAGCTCCGGTAGCGCCGCTTGAGCTTTCGTGCGAGCCGGATCATCGGCTCGTTCGGCCAGAAGATGTCCGCCCAGAGGCGAGCGAACTCGTCATACGGCATCGAGATGCCGAACGCCTTCATGAGGTGTTCGTGCCACTCATGCCCGGTCATTCGTCCGCAGGTGAACTCGCCGTACCGTTCGTTGACGAGCACTTTCGCCTCGTCGACGGTCTTCCCGGAGCGTTCGGCGAGCGTCGCGTAGATGGGGGTGAAGTCGAAGCCGACGAGGGTGTTGCCGAGGTCGTAGAGGATCGTCGTGACCACCATTGATGGTCCTTCAGAATCGGATCGTGAATCGGTACGGATCGTCCCGGCTCTGCACGACCTCCTTGCCCCGCGTCCCCCACGCAACCCGTTGCAGTAGCCCCTGGAGGAACTTCGGCGGGTACTCGAGACGCATCACGACCTCTGCGCCCCGGTAGTCCGCCCGTTCGACCCGAACGTCCGACGCACCCGGGTGGTGGAGGATGAACCAGCGGACCGTTTCCCTCACGGCGCGCTCCGTGTTCACGGAACCGGTGAGTCGCAACTCGCGGAGAAGCGCGCCGCCGACCTCGCCGCCGCGCACCAGCCAATCTTCGTCCTCGCCAAAGAGCGATACGAAGAGCGAAGTGGGAAAGCTCTGGTCCGGGTCCACATCCTGAAACGGAAGCAGACTCGCCGAGATCGCGGTGATCATCAACAGCAACCCGGAACCGTTCACCTCCCGACCGAAGGCATCTTCAGACGTCACGGTCACCAACCCTCAACGTGGCTGCGTGTCACGATTCGTGCGACGCAATGGCGTACGGGAATGGGTGACACCCCGGAAAGGAACTGCGGAGCACACCGTCGAGTATAGTGTAAGAGATCGATCGCAGGATACAACCGCCCGCGCTCACAAGGAGTCGTGCATGGAAACCATTCGCGTTCACAGTGATTTCCATAGCGCGCACCGACAGCTTCGCTACCCCGGCAAGTGCCGCCATGTCCACGGACACACCTGGAAGGGAACCATCGTCATCACAACCGAGAAGTTCCCACGGAACGACCTCGACCTGTTCATCGACTTCGGGGACCTCAAGGACGTGTTGAGGCGCCTGGACCACAAGATGCTCGTCTGCCAGGACGACAAGACCTTCGTGGAGCGCGAGCAGTTTGAGCCGGAAGGCGTCGTCGTTATCCCCGGCAGGAACCCGAGCGTCGAGAACGTTGCCTACTACTGCCTGAACGGAGTCATTGACGTTATCAAAGGTCAATATCCTGATCGTGGCGTCAAGTACCACGTCGAAGTTACCATTCAGGAAACCGACAACAATGTCTTCGTCGTCGATAGTGACACGGTGATCTGAACGGGCCACCCAGGATCATCTCGCATTCCCTGCTTCTTGCGCTCGGCTCAACGTACCGTCGATCAGTCCACGCCCCATGACGGCGTGTTGGTGCTCTACAGGCTCGGACGTACTTTAGAACCATCGGGGCACACATACGGAGCGACTCTCGGATAGCTCGCGGGGGAACGGTGTGAACGTCGTCGTCATCGTCGCTGACAGCCTCCGACAGGACCACCTCGGATGCTACGGCAATTCCTGGATCAAGACGCCGCACCTCGACCGATTCGCGTCCGAATCGCTCGTCTGCGAACACTACTACCCGGAGAACCTTCCGACCGGCCCCACGCGCACGAGCTGGTGGACCGGGCGCTATGGGTTCACCTGGCGGCACTGGACGCCCCTAACTCCGGACGATGTGCTCCTGCCGGAGATGCTGTGGGACCGAGGCGTGCGCTCGGCGCTCATCACCGACGTGTACCACATGCACACGCCGGGCGCAGGATACGGTCGCGGCTTCGACGAGGTGATCTACATCCGAGGGCAGGAGTACGACAAGCACGTCGTTGACGCCGCGGTGGACCTGTCTCGCTCTCCCCACCACTATCTGCCCGAAGGCAAGCCGGGCTACGATCTCAACGCCTGGAGAGCGCACTTCGAGCAGTACCTGCGCAATCGCACGCGGATCCACGGCGAGGAGACCACGTACGTCGCGCAGACGATCACCCACGCCATGGGGTGGCTCGACCGGCAGTCGGCGCGTGACCGGCTGTTCCTCTGGGTGGATTGCTTCGACCCGCACGAGCCGTGGGACCCACCGGAACCCTACTGGTCGATGTACAAGGACCCGAACTACCGAGGACGCGAACTGCCGGACCCGGTACCCGGTCGCGTCGGGGAAGTGATAACCGAAGAGGAACTCGTCCGCACGAGACAGCTCTACGCGGGCGAGGTGACGCTCGTGGATGCATGGGTCGGAAAGCTCCTCGACAAGATGCGGAACGTCGGCCTGTTCGAGAACTCCCTCATCATGTTCACGAGCGACCACGGCGAGCCGTTCGGCGAGCACGGCATCGTCCGGAAGGCGCGCCCGTGGCTCCATGAGGAACTTGTCCGCGTGCCGCTCATCGTCCATCTTCCGGACGGGAGCCGTGCGGCCGAACGGACCGGGGCGATTCTGCACGCGCCCGACCTGACGGCTACGGTGGTGGAGGCGTTCGGCGGACCGATTCCCGAGGGCGTGCAGGGGAAGAGTTGGTGGCCGGTCTTCAGGGGTGAAGCGGCAGAACACCACCGATACACCTGCACGGGCTGGCGCAGCCCGCGCGGTGCCGAAGAGTGGTCGATCCGGGACCGGCGGTGGAGCCTGCTCCTACCGTTCACGCAACGCCCCGGCGACCCGGCGCGCGGTGTGCAACTCTATGACCGTGCACAGGACCCCGCCGAGCGGCGGAACGTGTACTCAGAGCACCCCGACGTTGCCGCGGCCCTCGAGTTGGAACTCTATCGGTTCGCCACCAAGGTGGGCACGCGCTGATTTCGTGGGGAACCGTCCGGTGGTACCATCGTCTGTACGGGTGCATTGGGCCGTCTGAAGCCACGGGGTCCGGTACGCGGGGAAGATGGCATGAGCAGATGCGGAAGGGTTCACACCGTCCGGATATTCGCGGAGCGTTCGCTTATGGGTTTCCTGAGGACGATGTCACGCCGGATTACTGTCGCGACTGTGTTGCTCGCGTTGGTCCTCGGCGGGTGCGGACAGGGCGCGAGCAAGCTCGTGAACCCGATCGCGACGAGCGGGAGCATCAAGATCGAGATCAGTAGGTCCACCGTGGCGGAGTTCAACTGGCAGGGCGACGTTGAAGTGCAGGCGATCAGCGTCTCGAACTTCGGCCCTACGGGGAACGTGGACCGCATCCTCTGGGGCTACCGCAGGATCTCCGCCAAACCCCCCATCACGTACGGCACGCAGATCAGCGGAGGGATCAGCCTCGGCGTCGGAGACCCGGCGCCCCTCCAGAGCGGGGTGCGCTATCGCGTCGAGGCAGTACGGAACAACGAGGCCAGTTACGCGGACTGGGTTGTTCCGTAGACGCCAACGCTCTGTTGCCCATCCCACCGCATCACCGGCATCGCCCCCAATACCCTCGAACTCAGACCGCTCGGTGCGAATTCCCCGGCGCGCGCCGTTCCGGTGTGTCCTGTGCGGAAGGCCTGCTGAGGTAGAACGGGGCTCTCTGCGGTTCAGAAAGGCTTCGTCGTGTCGTCCGGAAGCGCCTCATCGGCGGCGCGGCTCATGGTGAAAAGCTGCCTGACGGGTAGATGGGAATACCAGAGACAGGATAAACCGACCACCACCTCGAAGGGGTACCAGAGGGACCGGACGACAAGGCCGAAGGCAAGGGCCTCACCGCTGGCGATCCCGAACGCGGCGAGCGATGTGATCATGAAGAACTCGTACGTGCCGACGTAACCGGGCGAGGACGGGACGATCATGCCGAGGTTGACGAGTGCCACCGTCAGACCCACCGCAGAAGGCGACAGGTCGAAGTGGAACGCCCGGGACACGCAGTAGAACACGAGCGCCATCGCCGACCAGTCGAGGATCGAAAGTCCCAACACGAGCGCGAACTTGCGCGGATTCCGGAGCACCTCGAGTCCCTGGGAGAAGTGGTCGAGCTTGCTCGCGAGGGTCTCCGCGAGCTTATCGGGAAGCAGGAGCGCGAATGTGCGTCGCAGAAGGTTCACCGCCCAGACGCGACCCCAGAGCAGGACCGCCAGACCGATCGCGAACACGACGAGCACTATGAGGGCAATCGTCCGGACATCTCCCGTCACGGCGGGAAGGTTCTCGCTGGGAATGCGGTAGAGCGCCAGCAGGAGCAAACCGACGAGAGCGGCGACGTCGTTGACCCGCTCCACGACGATCGTGCCGAGCGCGAAGCTCCTCCTCACTTGAATCCGTCGCCGCAGGAGGATCGCGCGAAGGATTTCCCCGGCACGGGCTGGTAGGACGTTGTTCCCGAAGAAGCCGATCATCAGGATGCTGAAGGTCTGCCAGAAGCCAATGTCCGCCTTCGCCCTGATGATCGCCCTCCAGCGCACCGTGCGCACCAGGTAGATCATGAGCAACGTCGCGAAGCCGCCGATGAGCGGGGGGATGTCCACCCGTCGGAGGGCTGACACGAACTGATCGAAGGCGATGTCCCGCAGGGCGATCCAGAGGAACAACGCGCTGATGAGAAGACCGGCCCAGAGAAGGAGTTTCTGCTTCAATGCCATGTCCGCCGGAGTTGAAACGTGGATCACTACGAGGAGCGTAACGGTGTTCTACCGGGCCTTCAGCAACCGTCGCGTGAGTTGTGCGACGGTGGGCGGGAAGCCCTCTCGTCCCACATCCCAGCCCGACAAGACGACTATGGACGGACCCATGGTCCAGAAGTTGACGCTGCACTACATAGATACGCGATGCACTCATGAGGGAAAAGAGGAGGACACTTCACACGGCGTCAGAGAGCGATCTGAAGCCCCTCGGTGGCACCTTCGACGGCTACCGCGTCGCCAGCACCTTCCCTGATAGTCGCCAGGAGTGCGGCCACGTCCTCATCGGTGAACTCGGGCGCGTAGTGTGTGCTTTCGCCGATATCATGGATGAGCAGGTCCGCGCCTTCCACGAAGCGTACCATGGCGGCGTGCGGGCTGCTCTCGACGTGAACGTCGCCCATGAGCACGACGGTGCGATTCCCATCGGTGATGCGGTAGCCCAGAGAAGCCTTGCCCCGGTGCGGCAGGATGGTGGTGGTCATGGTGAGACGACCGAGCTTCACCGCCTCGTTTCCGATCTCACGCACTGCGATCTGCGAGCCCATGTTCTTGAGGGCGAAGATCGGATTATACTCCGCCTTCATCTGCCAGTCGAGCAGCTCGTAGAGCGACCGTTCCGAGACGGACCGGCCCCAGAAGAGGATCTTGTTGCCGGGGATGAACGCGGGGATGAAATAGGGAAACCCCTGAATGTGGTCCCAGTAGGTGTGAGTGAGAACGATGTGAACCTCCCCCTGGCCTTTCCCGCAGGGGCCGGCGAGCAGCTTCTTGCCGAGCATGATGATGCCGGTTCCGGCGTCCATCACCGTCCGGGTGCCGTCGTCATCGGCGATATCAATGCACACGGTGTTACCACCGGTCTTCGCCGTCGAGACCCCCGGCACGGGGATGCCCCCCCGGACACCCCAGAACGTCAGCGTCATACCTCCCACCCATCTCCCCCGAACGCCCGTGCGCCGCTCAGGGCAGTCTGAGCTCGAGACCCTCATATGCGGCGAAGACGTTCAGCCCGCCGCCCTTGGCCTTTTCCCGGTACTTCTCCTGTAGTCGGTCCATCTGCTCGTCGGAGTTGTCCGGCGCGTGATGGAACAGCGCCAAACGCTTTGCGCGAGCCTTCTGGCAATCGCTGATGGCGTCGTCGGGAGTGCTGTGCCCCCAGTGCGGACGCGACCGATAGCCCTCCGGCTCGAAGAAGGTGTCGTAGATGACGAGGTCCGCCTCAGCCATCAACTTGACCAGGCCCTCTCGCAGGCGGACCAGTGCGTCATGGCGCGGTCCTCCCGGAGAAGGCGCGGCGTCGGCGGGGTTCTTGATGAACCAGTCCTCGATGAGCACTTCGCGGAACGGCGACGTGTCGGTGACGTACCCAAGCACCGCACCGTCCGCCACGATGCGATAGGCGAGCGCATAGTACGGATGGTTCAGTCGGCTGCTGGTGATCGTGGCGCTGCCCGCGGCGAGGATGTCGCCCGCGCTGATCTCGCGGAACGTGAACCTGGCGGGAAATTCGGTGAACGGGTGGTCGTAGTATTCGGTTGACTGCTGCTCGACGAAGATGGATTCGAGTGGCATGCCGTCGCGCTTGAGGGCGTAGACGGTGAACTCGTTGCCTGCGACGCTCGCCGGGGCGAAGAACGGCATACCCATGATGTGATCCCAATGGGTGTGGGTGATGAGGAACGTCGCCTTCCCGTTTCCCTTGCCGAACTCGCCTTTGACGAGATGGTCCCCCAACGGGCGCAACCCGCTTCCCGCGTCGAGGATCAAGAGCGTCCGGTCGTCGAGTTCCACCTCAATGCACGACGTGTTTCCCCCGTAGCGCACCGTACTCCGCCCGGCCACCGGATATGACCCGCGCACCCCCCAGAAGCGTATTCTCATCGGTCAACCCGTCATCTCGTGCCCCGTCAGTCGCGCCTCACCAGTCCGCGATGCTCCCATCCTCGAGCGTCAAGAGCGGCACGTCGTGCGGCTCGTAGCGGCGCGCCCGGACGGCGGCTTCGTCCACTTCCACCCCCAGACCCGGACCCTCGGGAACCCGAACGTAGCCATCTTTCTGCTGGAACGGCTCTTTGAATATGCCTTCGCCTAGGCTTACGTGTTCCTGGATTACGAAGTTAGGAATGCAGGTATCTAACTGCAAGGACGCGGCAGTAAGGATCGGTCCGTAGGCATTGTGCGGGGCGACGCCGACCGCGTACGCATCGGCCATGGCCGCAATCTTCCGCCCTTCGGACAGACCTCCGCAGATGCTCAGATCGGGCTGGATGAGTCCCAAGCCACCCGCTTCCAGCACCGGACGGAAGCCGTACTTTGTGAACAGACGCTCGCCGGTCGCGATGGGAACGCTCGTCATCTCGGCGATGCGGGGGATTTCCTTGGAATGCTCGGGGAGCACCGGTTCCTCGATGAACATCGGACCGTACGGCTCCACCGCCTTTGCGTACACCACCGCCATCGCCGGGGTGAGCCGACCGTGGAAGTCGAGCATGATGTCCAGCTCGTCGCCCACAGCCTTCCGCATCGCCTCCGTGAGCGCAGCGGCCTGCTTCACACCGGAAAGCCCGGCAAGCGGCGCAGATGCCGGGACGGGACACGTCTTGATCGCCGTGAAGCCGCGTTCCACCGCCTTGCGACAGCTTTCCGCCATCTGTTCGGACGTGCTACCTCCGACGGCGGTGTAGAACCTGATCTTCTCACGGCACTTCCCGCCCATCAGTTGCCAGACGGGCTGGTTCAGGTATTTGCCGAGGATATCCCAGAGCGCAATGTCGACGCCGCTGATCGCCGCGTTCAAGATCGGTCCACCGCGCCAGAACGCGCCACGGTACATGGCCTGCCAGTGATACTCGATCCGCAGCGGGTCCTTCCCAAGAAGGTACCGCCTGAGCTCCGTGATCGCCGTGGCAATCGTCAGTGCCCGGTCGCCGAGCGACTCGCCCCAGCCGACAAGTCCTTCGTCGGTGGTGACTTTGACGAAAAGCCAGCGCGGCGACAGAGGGATCGGTTCTACGTCGCTGATCTTCACGGATAACCCCCTTGATAGGTGCTCACTATCCCCTGTAATACACGTGCCGCGCCCGAATTCCGTCAAGTCCCTCCCCGCCCTTTGGGGCGCAGAGCGTCGCCCAGAACGACGTTGTCGATTTTCGAGTTGGCTCTCATGGAAAGCCTCGCGTTGAAGATCATCACACGTGCGGCGCGGGAACAAGCGTTCAAGACGGGCGAGCGCGGCGCGCTCCAGTGAGACTGCCCCATTTGGTGTCAGCGCCGACAAAATGTCTCATGGCGTTGGTCCGGGGACGCATTCGTTCTACCATGGTAATGCGCGGGGCGGCGGGCGAATGGCGCTTCGCCCGCCGTATCCAGCTCATGGCATCACATTTGCGCCGAATCCTTGGTTTGTAGCCCTCGGCGTCTACCGCTCAGGGCACATCTCGCCAGAAACCATTCGCTTCACGCACGGACGCAAGCGTCACACGATGGCGGTTGCGCCTGCGTTGGCGCTTACCAGCCAGGAGGGACCCTCCATGTCGTATGAACTGCCGTATCGAGACCGACTGGGCTTCTGCAACGTGCTCCTGTCGGCCATCGGTGGCGACGGGGCAAACATGGCCGCCAAGCTGCTCTTCAAGATCGCCGTGAGCGAGCTCGACCTCGACGGGGCGTACGATGCGAAGTACGGTAGCGAGAAGAAGGGCACGCCGACCGATGTTTCGCTTCGGCTGTGCTATCAGGGCACGCCCGTTCGCACCTCCGGTCCGACGGAAACGCCTCACATCCTCGCCATCTTCCGTCCCGGACTCATCGAGCCGCTCCAGCTCAACCGAGGGCTTCAGAACGATGCGACGGTGATCGTCAACAGCACCCAGTCGCCTGAGGAGATTCGTGACCGCCTCAAGCTGCACTCCGGCACGATCATCTGTGTGGACGCGGAGTCCATCGCCAAGGAGGCCAATTCGCGGCTCAACATGCCCATGATGGCGCTCGTCGCCCGCTCGCTCAAGTTTCCGGTGGATGTCGCCGAACAGGCAATTGCGAAGGCCTGGCCGTACGCCAAAGAAGCCAACCTCGCCGCCTTCCGCGCATCGCAGAAGGAGATCACCGAGAAGATCTTCGCACCGCGCCAGGACTACCCGCTTGCCCCGCCATCGACGGTGGCACGCGGCCAGATCGGCTACCTGAACATGCTGAACGGTGGGGCAATCAACGCGCTCTACCATTCGACGGTGAACCGCAACAATCAGGTGTCCGGATACGGCTTCGTGCCCCAGTTCGACCTGAACGCCTGCACCGGCTGCGCGCTTTGCATAACCGTCTGCTCCGATCCGGGCGCGCTGATCTGGAAGGACGGCAAGGTCGTCGGCCTCGACTACGCATTCTGCAAGGGGTGCATGCGGTGCATCGAAGTCTGTCCGGAAGGCAAGAAAGGCAAGGCGCTCAGGCGGCCCGAACTTGCGGTGGCCTGAGAATCCGAGGATGGTCCAGTGGATACGGTCGGGCAGGTGATCCCGCGTCCGACCTGTGGAAAGGGAGTCACACCATGGTACCCCAGAAGACATACATTGCTAACGGGAACGAAGCGGTAGCCCGTGCGATCCTCGATATCGGCTACGACGGCGAAGGGTATTACCCGATCACCCCGTCGTGCGAGGTCGGAGAGGAAGTGAGCAAAGCCATTGCCTCTGGCGAAACGGACATGAGCTTCGTCATCGGAACGTCCGAGCTTGCTGCGGTGGGGATTGTCACCGGGATGGCTATCGCCGGTGGCCGCGCGGTGGACGTCACCTCCGCGCAGGGCCTCCTGCTCAAGGTGGAAGAGCTCCCGAGCGTTTCGGGCCTCGGCCTGCCGGTCGTCATGAACATTGCCACTCGCGACGTGAACGCGCCGCTCAACATCAAGAACGGGCACTCGGACCTGGCAGCGGTACTCGGCTTCGGATGGCTCATCTTCCTTGCACCCACCGTTCAGGCCGCGTACGACATGAACATCATCGCGATCAAAGCTGCGGAAGCGGTGAACCTTCCGGCGTTTGTGGCGTACGACGGCTTCCACACAAGCCACGGCGTACGCCGCATCAACGTCTTCAAGGACCTGGCAGACGTGCGAGCCTTCATCGGCCCGAAGCCAAACATGGCGACGCTCCTCGACGTGAAGAACCCACACACCTTCGGCCCCTATATGAACGACGACCTCATCAACACGAAGGTCCAGATGGACGCGAAGATGCAGCGGGCATACGAGATCCTTCCGAGCATCTTCAAGCAATTCGAACAATTCACGGGTCGTCACTACGAGTTCGTAGAGTCGTACGGTGCGAAGGATGCCCAGGCAACGCTCGTCGCGCTCAACAGCGCCGGTGAGGCCGCGAAGGTGGCAGTTGACGATCTCGTGGCCGAGGGTAAGAAGGTGCGCGTCGCGGTCCCATATGTCCTGCGCCCCTTCCCGACGAAGGAGTTCGTCAAGGCGGTGGGAGGCTCGCGGACCGTGGTCGTGGCCGAGCGCGTCAGCCAGTACGGTGCGGGCAACTACCTCGCCAACGAGATCGGCGCAGCCCTACAGAAGGTCGGCGACAAGAGCGTCATCCTGAGCCGCATCTACGGCATCGGCGGCCTGAACTACACCCCGGAAGACGGCCATTACATGCTCACGACCGCGCTCAACTACCCGAACGTGTCGGAGGAAGAGAAGTCCGACCGAAGCTATCACGGAGCGTGGCCGGGCGACCCGAACTACAGGCCGGCTCAGACGATCGAGCCGCTCACCGCCGAGGAGACGACGCTCAACGCGGGCATGGACCGGGTCAACCTGCGCAAGCTGGCGGAGATGCCGCACCGCATCGAGAAGCACTCGGCCTGCCCGGGCTGCGGCATCTTCACGAACCTCAACCTGTTCCTGCGCGGCATCGACGGCCACGTCGTGTTCCTCTTCAACACCGGCTGCGGCATGGTCGTGACGACGGGCTACCCGCTCACGAGCTTCAAAGTCCCCTATTTCCACAACCTCTTTCACAACGGCTCTTCGACGGCGACCGGCGTGGTCGAGATGTACCGGCGGTTCCGCCAGCAGGGCAAGATCGACGAAGAGATCACCTTCGTCGTCGTCACCGGCGACGGTGGGGACGACATCGGCATGGATCAGGTGATCGCCGCCGGGCTACGGAATGACCCGTTCATCATGATCGAGTACGACAACAAGGGCTACATGAATACGGGTGGCCAGCTCTGCTACACCGGCTTCAAGGGGCAGCGTAACTCGAACGCGCCCATCGGCCCGGCGAAGCGCGGCAAGACGACGCACCATAAGGACATCATCGAGATTCTGCGCGGCACGGGGTGCAGCTATCTCTTCCAGGCCGCCGAATCGAACGCCCGCGACATGATCGCCAAGGGCCGCAAGGCGCAGGAGACTGTGCGCAAGGGTGGCTTCGCGTTCGGGAAGGTGTTCAGCGTCTGCCCGCTCAACTGGGGCGCTGACGAGGCGAAGGGCAACGAGATCGTCGAGAAGACGGTGGACTCGTGTTTGCATCCGCTCTACGAGGTCGTCGAGGGCAAGACGGTGGTCAACTACGACCCTGAAGCGCGGAACAAGAAAATCCCCGTAGGCGAAGCGTTCCGCGTCATGGGCCGGGCGTTCTCCCACATGCTGAGGCCGGAGAACGCCGACCTGCTCGCCGAGGTACAGACGGAGGTAGACAAGCGCTGGGCGCGCATCAAGGCGATGGCTGCCAGCGAAGTACTGTAACTCCGCACACGACGTAGGGGCGCACCCAAACGCGAAGCGTTTGCAGGCCGTGCGCCCCTGCACGAAGTGATCAGATGCCGTCTAACCCCCGATGGAGCGTTCCCCGGCGCGCCGGACCGGAGCCTCTGTCGGGGGTTTGTTTTCTCCTGCCCTCATAGCACGTCCTGAGGTGTCCTACCCTACCCCGTTTGGTATCCTTTCCCTGAGCAGGAGGGTCTTTCCTCAAGAGAAGGCCTCCTTACATGGGATAGGTGGTGATATGGAAGAACTCAAGTCGCTGGTGGAACGGTCTCGTTCCGGGGACTTGAACGCTTTCGGGCGCCTTGTCCGTCGCTTTCAGGACATGGCGTACGGCTGCGCGTACTCCATCGTGGGCGATTTTCACCTCGCACAAGATGTCGCTCAGGACGCCTTCGTCGAGGCCTATCGCCATCTGTCAGATCTGCGGACGCCCGAAGCCTTCCCCGGCTGGTTCCGCCGGATCGTACTCAAGTGCTGTGATCGTACTACGAGACGCAAGGTAGTGGAAACCGTTCCTCTCAATGCCGCACGCGAGGCCGCCGCAAGCGATACCGGACCGGCTCAACTTGCTGAGCAACGTGAGATACAGGAGCAGGTGATCAAGGCCATCCGGTCTCTGCCAGAGCACCAGCGCATGGTGACGACGCTCTTCTACATCAATGGCTACTCACAGGGTGAGATTGCCGGGTTTCTCGACGTGCCGGTGACGACGGTGAAGAAGCGTCTCCACGATTCACGGAAGAAACTGAGAGAGAGGATGATAGGAATGGTCAAGGATACTCTATCCCAGAGCGCACCTGACGAACGCTTCTCGAAGAAGGTGATCGCTGAACTGCTTGGACGACCTGAGCCGTTGAAGATCGAAAGCCACCCTGTCCGGAGGATACTGGACATCATTCGTGCAGCCCTGCCGGATTACGAGATGGTCAGCGGAGAGGAGATTGTCGACAAATCGGCATACTTCGAGGGCAGTGGGAATCCGGACCTTGCGCGCCACGTCTACCACGTGGATGCGAAACGGGTCCTGCGCACGGCAACGACATTCGCCGCGATTCAGGCCGTCGCAGGGCGCACTCCGCCGGTGCACATCCTGACTGCGGGACGCGTGTTCCGACCTGACGACGAGAGTACTGGCCGCCTCAAGGTGTTCCACCAACTGGACGCGCTTTCCATAGCGTCCGATGCTACACGGAATGCGATGATGGCCGCGCTGCGGTCCGTTATCGGAGCCGTACTGGGCGAGGTCGAGTTAGGGTTCGCGCCCGAAGACTACCCGTGCTTCAAGCATGGGACGTGCGTCACCGTGCGGACCGGGGAGCGGTCGACGCAGATTGCAGGAGCGGGAATGATACCGGCACACCGGCTCAGGGATAATGGCTTTGATCCGCGGTCTGTAAGCGGATTCGCGTTCGGCCTCGGCTTGGAGCGGCTTGCCATGGTCAAGTACGGCATTGATGATATCCGCACGCTCTGGCAGCCGCCGTACGTGCCCTGATATCCGCTCCGGCAGACAGAATAGCAGCGCGCACCGATATCGTCGTCCCTGCTGTATGAACCGGAGGCATGGGTTACGGGTGTTCGGAGACATGGGTAACACATACCGAGCCGGCGATCGCATCGGCTGAGCGTCTGTGGCGATCCGGGCCAGGTCTGCTGCTTCACCGTTCCACCCCTCCGGAGCATGGAGAGACCGCCGGTCGTGGCGCATGCCGCATCGGGTCGCTTCGCTTCGGCACGCCCTTCCTCAGGATGAATGAATCGAGCGTGTCCACGATGGTTCCGTCCGTGCGGACCCAGTGCGCGGTGCATTCGAGCCGGTGCTCGTCGATCCTGATCGTGCAGAAGTGGTAGCGGTAGTACTCCCCGTGATCGTTCAGGAGGAAGTTCTCGTTCGGAACGATCCGGTGCGGAGGGATGTCGATCTGTGGCCACTCGTAGTACTTCCGGTTATCGAGAGGGGAGCCGCCGCCGCCGGTGATGAGGTAGGCAACCGTGTTCCCCTCGCCCGTCGCCGGATCGTACGGAGGGTGGGGCAATCCACGCTCGTACGTGTGCGCGTGGCCGGAGACGCACAGGTCCACGCCGAACTCCTCCATGAGCGGCACGAGATGTTCGCGGAGCTCCGGCTCGCCGTCGTAGTAGCCGCCCTCCCACGTCTCACAGTAGGGGGGTTCGTGGACGAAAAGGAGGGTCCAGCGCGCCGACCTCGACGAGCGGAGATCAGCGCGAAGCCACTCGTACTGCGGCGCACCCTTGACGAGACCGCATGAAACGCTGTCCTGGCACCGTCCGTAGAGCGGATCGACGAAGACGAAGTGGACGCCGGCATAGTCGAAGCTGTACGCGTAGAGAAACTCGCCCCACGTCGTGCCGACCGGGTCGAAGCGAACGTCCATGTGCGGGCTGTCTTCCCGGTCGAAATGCCCCCAACTGCCGTGGTCGTGGTTGCCGACGGGGAAGTGAACCGCCACGCTTCCCCTCAGGTACCGGAGCGGATGGAGGAAGTGGTCGATCCACTCCATTTCGTTGATGCCGTCGCCGACCATGTCCCCGGCGGCGATGGCGAGATCCGGCTTGGCGTCGGCGACGCGCCGGAGGATGCCCTCGAAGATGGTCGAGCCGTAGTGGCTATCGCCCCACACGGCAACGGTGATCGGATGCGGCTCTGACGGGGCGGTCCTGAAGGTCGTCGGTTCGGTCGTCACGTTCCCTGCCGTGACGGTGTAGCGGTACTCCGTGTCCGGGTCAAGGCCGGTCAGGACGAAGCGGTGGAACCGCGTTTTCTCGTCGCGTTCATGGACCGTGACGGACCCGTCGGGACGGACGAGGCGAAGGCGCGCTCTCCGCCCAAACAGGGATTCGGCGCGGACCGTGACGCCGTCAGGTCGGGGAAGCTGGAGGTACGGGAGCGCGACGAACGGTGCTTCCTCGGCGAGCTGTCCGCTCAACGCTCTGAGCGCATCTCCTGCGTCGGCCATCGCTGGCGCAAGCACCTCGCTGCCGGGTTGCACCTCGCTCACTGAGGCGAGCGCCTGGAGGACGGCGTCCCGGAATCGGTCGTCGGGACGGACCCGGAGGAATCGGTCCCATCGCGCCAGTTCGTCGAGGAGTTCCCGCTGCGCGGCGATCGCATCGGCGAGAGACTGCGGGACAAGTCGGGTGTCCCTCAACCAGCCGGTCCAGTTCGTCGGGACGCGGATGGCGATGGTATGCTCCGCTCCCGGTCGCGCCGAGTCGGCCACGACCGCGTCCCCGTAGTTCCGGGGGTATTCGGCGCGCTGTTCTCCATCCACCCAGATGCTCCCGCGCTTATTGAACATCGCGGTGAGGCGGAGGCGCCGGCCCGAGGTGGGAAAGCCGCTGATCTCGTCCGGCACGGTGACCCTCGCGAGGAACCAGTAGCACGAATTCGCCTCTTTCCATTCCCTGCCGAGAGGCCAGACCGGCCATTCGGTGTGATTAACCGCAGGATCGGCGAGGTTCTCACCGTCCTGTTCTCGCTTCCGGTGCCACTCGTCCAGGAGAAGCCCTCGTCCCGGCAGGAGAGCACCGACCTTCCGTTGGGCCTCGATCCACCGCTCATGCCCCGGCGGAAAGGCGTAGATCTGAGACCGCATGATCATGCCCGGACGACGCCCCCGGTCGCCCCGGATGGCAAGGCGGTAGGTCCGCCCCGGTTCGGCTGACGTGGCGAGCACGTGCCAGCTTTCGACCTCGCGCCCATCCACGTACACCCGCTGTCCGTTCCGCACTTCGACCGAGAGCATGAGCACGTTTCCCGCCCATGCCGCCGGGACAGTCCACTCCTGCCGGAACCAGACGACCTTCGTCTCATCGTCCCAGATGAGCGTCCGCCCGTCCGGCTGCCAGCCGTCGGTCGTCGTCCAGACCTCGGCGGGGCCGAGGTCATCGGTCTCGTTTACGACCGGACGAGCCTGCCAGTCACAGAGTTCTGCGAACGGGACGGGGTCGGGGATCTGGACGTACGGACCGGGCATCAAGGAGACTCCTGGATCTGGGAATGCTGCGGCGGCGAGGATTACCGCAAGTGCGTACTTCACGATAGGACTCCGCGCTGGAGGGCCACTGCTCCGCCAGGACAGGGAGTTCCAACATACGCTTGCGGCGAAGCGAACACAACGCGTGACCATGGCGGTATCGTGGCCCGATTTCCTGCTTGGCGATGCCGGAACCCGTTCCTACTTTCAGACTGCCGCACACCAGCCGCATAGGGAACCGACCGAGAAAGGAATGTCATCCATGTCCGGTGCACGGGTCTGGCCATCGGAGTGGTCGGAGTTGAGAGACCGCGCCACCGGTTTCCCGGTACGGAGACTCACGCACCACCCACCGTTCCATAACCTTCACTTCTACTTCCACGATCCGGCGTTCACCGCCGACGGACGGTGGTACGTCTTCGTCTCGAATCGGACGGGCCGCTTTGAGCCATACGGGATGAGGATGCAGTCCGGCGAGATCATCCAGTTGACCGATTCCGCCGCATGGGGGGGATGGGTGAGCCAGCGCACACCGACCGTCTACTTCTTCTCAGGGCAGGAGGTTCACGCGCTCAATCTCGACACGCTTGAGGACCGCACCATCGGTGCCCTTACCGACGCGACGCCGGCGAGCCAACCGTCGGAGAATGCCACCGAGCAGGGGTGCAAGGACAAGATCGCTTCCCCACCGGACACCGAGGACCAGCCCGGTGAGCGTCGCCACGCCGATGGCCAATCCTCCTATCTCGATGACCTTTCCCGTCCGCACCTCGAGGAGATAACCGAGCGTCGAGATGATCATCCCCGACCCGACAAGGCCGAGCACGAAGCCGGTGAAGATGAGGCCGGCATTCCCCCGGTAGCCACCCCCGGATTCGCGCGCCGCGGCGCGATGCCCCATCCCGCGCCGGGAAAGGTAGCCGAGGGGCGAAGCGGGAAGCGATAGGACGGCGAACGCCAAGAGCGCACTTTCCCACCCGAACAGGTCGTGCGCAAGCCCGCCAATGACCATCCCGGCGAGGCTGCCCAGGCGCGAGATGCCGTTGTAGTACCCCATGTTCCGCCCGACGTGAAGCGCAAGCGCACCTTCGACGACGGTCATAATCCCGGCCTGCCGGATGAACGACCAGCACAAGCCCCAGAGCATTCGGGCGATGAGGAGCACGGGGAATGACGGCGCCAACCCATAGACGACTGCGAGCGCGCTTCCCAAACCGAACATCGCGGCCACAAGCGGACCAACGGACCAGCGGCGGTACGCCCATTCCGCGACCGGGTTCGTGAGGAGGCGCACCCAGCGATTCACCGAGAGGAGAATGCCCACGTGGATGGGTAGAAGGCCGAGTTCGTCGTAGCAGGTCGGCAGCACGGCGTAGAGGAACTGATCTCCCAGAAGGGAGAAGGCCGTGGCCGAGGCGATGTAGAAGACGGGACGCCGGGGATTGACCATCCTGCTCGGTTTCGCCGGAGGTTCACCGTGCCAGTGCGAGGACACCTTCAAGGATACGCAGGATCGGCAATGCGCACCTCGGAACGAGCGGCTTTCCTCCTTCAATGCAAGAGGCGTCCATGGCAGTTCCTCACGAGTGGGGAGAGATTGTCACCACAGAGACACAGAGAAAAGCTCACAGAACTAATCGTTTGATACCGTCCTTCAGCACGGCGGCAGCGGAACAGGTGCCACGAACCCGGCCAGTGGTGCCGGCATTGCCCCGCTAATGGTACCTGCCGGGAGGTCACGGCAAAAGCGGCGGCAGTGTGGATTGCCGTGCGTGCAGTCAGACGCCGAAGGTGTGAGCGACCGTGAAGTAGATACCGAGGGAGAGGAACACCCCGCCCGTGATGTACCGCATCCACCGTTCGATGGACGTTACCCTGGCGAACAGGGTCGCCACTCGACCCACGCTGAAGGCGAGAAGAACGGCGAACGCCACAACGGGCAACGCGGTGCCCAGGCCGTAGAGGGCCGGCACTACCACCGGTGATGCGGCGCGCACCGCCAGTGGGATGAGACCGCCGAAGAACAGTGCACCGGATACGGGGCAGAACGAAAGGGCGAACAGCACACCGATCGGGAACGATCCCCACGGGCCAAACCGGGCAGCGGCCCGCTCTGCGAGCTTGGTGCCCGCACTCGGGGAGCTGAAACGCAGCAGGCCGAGTAGGACCATGGCGATCAGTATCATGATCGGCCCGAGGAGCTGGTTGGCGTACTTCTGGAGGCCATGTGACAGCCCCGGTACAGCGACGAGACCCGTCACGACGACGAGGGCAATGGCGAGGTAGGTAGCCGCTCTGCCGAGGGTGTAGAGGACTCCGCTCCAGAGAGCCGTGCCGGGCGTCTGGACATGCTTGCCGATGAATGCTACGGCCGCGACGTTGGTTGCGAGCGGGCACGGGCTGATCGAGGTGAGTACGCCGAGCCACAGGGCCGACGCCGTGTTGAGCACCGTCTCTGTCATCGGCCTGCCGCCTGCATGAATGTGCGCGTTTCGTCCTGCACGTACGCGATGAATGTCTCGCGGTCGCCGACGACGTACCATATCTGGTCGAGGTTCCTCCACCTCACCACCTGTCCATCGCGCAGCTCCGCGAGGATCAGCGACCGGCTGACGAGGCCGAAATCCTCGATGAAGTGCGTGTTTTCCGGCGCTTCCACGTTCACCGGGCGCCACTTCAATCGCCCGTCGCGTATCTCGTTCTGGAATCCCCCTTCCACGGCCTGCCGCGCATATGCTTCAATTGCCCTGCACGTGGCACAGCGGAAAGTGCCGTAGAAATAGTACACGACCGTCTCGGTCCTTGCGGTTCCCTCGGCAGCAGCTTTCTGCTCTGTCGCGCGGGCCGTGTCCGAGCCGCGCCCGCGCAGTTGCCTCACAACGAGCGTGATGATGCTCCCGCCGACGAACAGGAGCAGCAGAAGCGTAATGATCCGCCTGACGCTCATCGCGCACCTACCTCCGCCACTGATGCCAGCAGCAGCCCCGCGGCACTCGTCGCAACAACCCCGATGCTCTCCGGGGTCACCACCGATTTGCCTTTCTCGAAACCGAGGTCCGTCACCCGTACGCGGGCGAAGCCGCTGAACCCGCCCTGCTCAAGGCATTTCGACGCGCAGTCCTGGATACACCCGTCAATGGCGAGTATTCGCCCGGCGGCCTGCGTGTTCATCACGATGTCGCTCACGCGCCCGCCGATCCCTCGGTGCCAGCACCGCCCCCCGTACGAAGCGCTTTCAAGGCCCGTTTGGACCTTGACGTGGGAATGGCTTTGCCGGCGAGGAACTCCAGATGAGAAACGATTGGTAAGAGCACATCCGCGGGAAACCCGAGGACGGTTTCGTTCGGCCCGATGTCGGTGGCATCTCTGCATCCATAACAACCCAGCCCGAAGTTCAAGCGCTTCTCGATGTACGGAACAACAGTCGCGTCGCCACAGGCGGCCTGCAGGACGGATGTCGCACTCATTACCCGCTGCCCCCCGGTTGCATGGAGATACGCGAGGGCGATCCACATGAGCTTTTCGGCTTCATCCTCGACAACGACGACGTCCGGTACATATTCCGCCTTATCCAACGCGAATAGGTGTAGCTTCGACACAGAGCCAGGCTCAAGCTTCGGCGTATTTTGCAGCATCTTCTGGCCCACCTTTTCGTCGGATACAATGCCGGCTCCGACCAGCGCCCGGCCAGACTGGAGGCCTTCGGGCAACGGACGAAAGCCGAAGGTGGCAGCGGCAGCGGGGCAGGACAACTCCTCTCCATCGAGTGTCACGTTCAATCCTCTTCGCGCTTTCATCAAGGCCTGACAATATCGGTGGTGGCGGAGCTTTTCGGGCGAATCTCCCACGATCCGCTCTTCCGCTTCCGTAACGAATCTGACGCCGACCGGGAGAGCGGAAAGACCGAGCAGAAAAATGAGCTTGCGTCCGCACTCCCTTGTGGCACCGACATCGAGTGCTGAATCCATGCAATTCATCCTCTCCTGCGTAGACGCGCACTGGCAACCCGCGATTGATAAGCGCATCGACGACTCTTTCGTGCCTTCCCTCGGCCGTTGAATGCTCTGAGTAGCTGCCCTTGCTCACGAGTGTGCTGCGCACTTCAGTCCCACGAACTGGACGTACTCCCAGCGGGGAAGCCGACGGCGGTTCGCCTCGATGCCGTATGACGCAACCAACGTCAACGACGGTGTCACATCGGCCTTGATCCCGCCCTCGACGTTGTTCATGTTGACCCGTTTCTCATCGGAATCGACTCGAAACTCGTCGTAGAGGTACAGCGACATGCGGCGGATCGGTGTCGTATACACGATCTCCGAGAGGTTGCGATACCGATAGTACCGATCCGTTACGTGCCACTCGTTCGCCTCACGATTGATGAATCGGAATGAACCGAACGATGGCTGGAAGACGACGTCCGCCCCGGCCACGTTCTTGAACGCGTCAGGCTTGGCGGACGATAGAGCTTCGCGTGGCGTGTAGTACGCAGCCCCGGATAGCCACGAGAGCAGGCCAAACCTGAGACCGGCGTTCCACTGCTCATACACCAGCCCTGAATTGCGGAAGCGGCTCTCGACGCTGATGAATGGCCTGAGCGTCAGGTGGAGCGAGCCGGCGGCCCTATGTGGCAGCATATGCTCGACGTCGAGGTACACCCGCGCCTCGCCCGTGGCCGCTCTTGCCGGGCCAGCTAGGCCGCCGATGATCAGCAAGCCTAGCAGGCCGATCGAGACATGCAGCCGAAAGTTCATCAGGCGCATCACAGCAGCCCCGAGACCATCTTCAGTGCGATGGCGATGAGAACGAGACCGATGAGGATCTTCACTTGCCGGGACTTGAGTCGATCCGACATCAGCCATGCGCCGAGGGCGGCGCCAAGTCGCCGGACCGGGCCGCGTGCGTCGTGAACACCAATTGGCCGGATCGCAGCATACTCCTCGTCCAGACGAGCACGGGCCCGATATGTATGCCCGTTGCCGCGCCGCCAGCTTACATGGCCAGGCCGTAGGCGCGTTGGACCGTCGCGAGCAACCCGTCGAGGACCGCCGTCAGCCGCTCACGGTCGGACCGTACGACGCATTCGGCGAGTTCGTCCAGCGCGACGGACAGATCGCGAACAGCAGCGCGGTACTCGCCGCACCGAGCTGTATCGCCAAGGCTCGGGCATGGCGCAAGAACCACCCGGTCGCGCAGGTAGAGCAGCTCCGGCACGATGTCTCGAAGGTTTTCCGGTCCGCCGATCTTCCCCGCAGCGATAGCGGTTCGCGCTTTCATCCGCAAATGATAGATACGGTCGAGGGCGTAGACGAAGCCGTTCTCCTCGTGCATCGCTACGAAGGCGGCACACGCTCCGCCACACGCCTTGGCCGCTTTCATTGGCTCATTCGCGGCCAGGAGCGAGGTCATCTGAACCATCGCGTCATCGATGGAGGCCAGACGGGAGGCAAAGCCGTGGTCTCCAGCATACGCGGCAGGGGGCGCGCTGGCATATTTCGTCTGAATGCCCACCCACTGGCGGCGCACTTCGGCAGTCAAACGAATCGCTTCCGCGCGATTTGCGGTATCCGGTGTCGACCGTGCCGCGAGTTCCTGCGCGATTCCGCACGCGCGCCGCATGAGCCGTCGCGCCCGCAGGACATCCCCATCGAACACGGCGAGTTCGTTCGCTGGTGAAGTGAAAGCCGCAGGGGTTGTTGGCATGGTATTCTGTTGGTCGGCGATTGCAGACGACGACATCCCGCCGGCAAGAAATGCGAGCACGATGATGATCTGCTTCACGGGAATACCCCTTTCCACAATTGGGCTAGATGTAAGCTTTGTTACCACCGCTTCGTCAGCCACAAATTGGGTATCGGGGGTGCCAGACGAGCCTCCGGAAACGAGCAAGTAGAGGCATGGCAGCAGAAACAGTGCCACCAATATCTCCATCAACAGGCCCCCAATCGCAGCGACCGCCATGGGCTGGAGCATGTCGCCTCCCTCTTCGACATTCAGCGCAAGGGGAAGGAGGCCGACAATCATCGGCACGGTAGTCATGGTGATGGGTCTCAGGCGAAGCGACGCCGCACGCACGATCGCCTCCTCGATCGGCTGACGACCTTCCGCACGTATCTGGTCGATGAATGTCAGGAGAAGCACTCCGTCGTTGGCCATCTCCGCCATCACGAGGAGCGCCCCTATCACTACGGTCGCGCCAAGGGGAATCCCCGTGAAGTAAAGCAGCCAGACGAGGCCCGCCATGGCGAAAACGATGCCCCCGAGGATGAGTCCTGGCAGCCGCAGACTGTTGAACTGCACCGCGAGAACCACAAAAGCGAAGAATACGGCAAATCCCAGCACCGCGATGACCGCTGCCCGCATCTCGCCCATCATCTGCGCTTGACCGCCGTAGGATATCACGTACCCGGGTGGCAGTTCCATCACGTTCACCGCCCGTCGCAATTCCGCAAGACCCTGGCCAACGCTCACCCCCAGCACGTCGCCGCGAACGATCACTTCCTTGACCTGATCCTCGCGAACGATCTCCACAGGGCCGACGGCATGTTGCACCGTGGCCAGGTCGCGCACGCGGAGGCGTCGGTCCATCGAACCGATTTCCAGATTTTCGATGTCAGCGCGCGAGGCGATCTGCCGCTCGGGTACGATGACGCGGACGTTGTAGTACTCGTCGCCTTCGCGGAACCGCGTGGCGACTGTACCGCCGACGAGTGTTCGCAGCGCTGTAGCGACGTCCGCCGCAGATACGCCGAGCTCCGCGGCGCGTACGCGATCCACCGAGACGACATACTCGGGTTTCGTCATGTCCATCGAGACGTACACGTTCGTGAAGTGCTCCAAACGGTTCATCGCCGCGGCCGTCTGCCGTGCAAACTCGAACAGGGTTGTCAGGTCGGCGCCCCGGATCTTCATCTCGATGTCGGCCTCGCCGAGTTTCCTGATCCCCTTCACCTTCGCCTGCATCGCCATGACCTTGCCGCTAGGCACCTGCACCTGGGCGAGCAACGGGCGAAGCCGCTCCTGGATGTACCCTTGGGTGGACACCGGACGGCGGTTTCTCGGCACAAGTTGAAGGTCGATTTCGCCTTCGTTGGCGATCTCATACGTGTATAGTCCCCACACCTTCCCGCCCGACAAGGTGAAAGAGCTTTCGATAAGCTCGTCGTCGGCAAGCAGCCGCTCGACGCGGCGCAGGACCGAGTCGGTTTCGGCGAGCGAGGCGCCGGTTGGCAACTTCGCCTTCACGAGGATTCGCCCGTCGTCCATTGCGGGAAGGAACTCGCTACCGAGATGCCCGGCCACAATGAGCGCGGTCGCCAGCGCTACGAGGAAGCCCGCGATGACGATCCATCGCACGCGAAGAACTCGGCGAAGCAGGCGCTGATACCCGGCGATAACGCGCTCGTACAGCCGCTCGAACCGCGTCTGTCCGGTGGCGCGCCGACGCTGAAGCACCATCCCGGTCAGCATGGGTGTGAACGTCACCGCAACGAGCAGACTGATGGCGACGATGCCGGCAACAACGAGGATGAGTTCTCGGAAAAGCAGGCTTGTCAACCCTGGCACAATGAGAAACGGCACGAACAGCGCGAGAAACGTCAGGGTAGCCGCGACAACCGGGCTGCCGACCTCGCCAGTCGCCGCGACAACGCCTGATTCGGTATCGAGCTCCGGACGCTCCTGTTTCCATCGCGTGATATTCTCGACGACGACGATCGTGTTGCTCAGCAATACGCCGATCGAAATCACCAGACCTCCGAGCGAGAAGATGTTCAGCGAGAAGCCCGCAAGCTTCATCAGCCCGAAGTTGAGGACGAGGGTGAGGGGGAGCGCGATCGCCATCACGAGCACTTGCCGCCAACTGCCGAGAAACAGATACACGACCACCATGACGAGCACCGCCGCTTCAATGGCGGAGTTGCGGACACCGTTCAGGGCCGATACGATGTAGTCCGCCTGGTCCTCCACCATCCCGACATCGATTACCGAAGGAATGGCGTCCTGAAGCTCATCGATCCGGCGCATGACGCCGCGCGAGACCTCCACCGTGTTCGCGTCGGCCTGCTTCAGCACGCTCAGCTTCACGCACGGGCTGCCGTTGAGGCGGGTGATGACGCGAACCTCTTCGTGACTGTCTTCGACCTGAGCTATGTCGCGCAGGTAGACGTTCGATCCGCGATTCGATGCGATGACTGTCGACGCGATCTCGTCGGTGGTCGCAAATTCGCCCGAAAGCCGCGCAATGAACTCGCGTCGTCCTTCCGTAACCCGCCCCGCCGCTTGCTCGATGTTTTCCTCCCGCAACCGGCGAATGACGGTCCCGAGCGACAGACCGTACTTCTCTATCGCCGACGGATCGACGAGCACCCGAATCTCGCGCTTCAATCCACCGACGATTTCCGTGCCAGCGACGCCGTTAACTGCGAGAAGCTGGTCCTGCAACCAGTTCTCCGTCCAGGTGCGCAGCCGCACGAGGTCCCATTCGGGCGAGCTGATGGTCAATTGCGCGACGGGCAACTGGGACGGGTCGGCCTTGATGATGATCGGTGGATCGATGTCGGTCGGAAGCTGGCGCGCCACCCGCGCCATCGCCGCGAGCGCATCCTGATACGCCACGTCGATGTCGACGTCGTACCGGAAGTTTACTAGGAGGGTATACATCCCCTCGATGGACGACGATTCGAGGTAGTCCAGCCCGTCAACCGTCGCCATCTGGCGTTCGATAGGGTCCGCGAGATTTGTCTCGATCTCTTCCGGAGTTGCCCCGCGCCACCAGACGTGGACTTTGATCATCGGGTAGGTGATGTCTGGCAGGAAGTCCACTGCAAGGCCGGCCAACCCATAGAGGCCAAGCACGGCAAGCGCAATCACGATGGCGCCGGTCGCGATTCGCCGCCGGACGGCGACATTGGTGATTCTCATTGCCCTGCACTCCTTTCGGGCGTGCGGGGAGCTGACGCCCCGCGGGCCTTCTGGACGCGAACCATCGTGCCGTCACGCAGGTCTTCGTTCCCGGCAACGACAACCGAATCGCCTACTGCAAGCCCGCCGAGAATCTGAACTCGACCGCGCTCTTCGACGCCCGTCTTCACGACCCGTCGCCGGGCGGTTCCATCGATTATCACGAAAGCCACGCGCTCGCCGTCGGGCGTTACGACAATTGCGTCGCCCGGAACAGCCGGGGTCTCCCCCGTTGTGCTGAGCGCAACAGAAAGCCGAGCGAACATCCCGGGAAGTAAACGCACCGGATCGTCGAGCGAAATCTCCACCGTCAACGTCCGCGTTCGTCGATCGAGTTCGCCGTACAGGCGGCTCACGCGCGCCTTGAACGTGCGCCCCGGATACGTATCAAGCGCGACGACCGCGGCCATTCCTCGGGCAAGCGCGCCGGCCCGGTGTTCCGGAACGCTGCACCGGATAACGAGGCTCTCCGGGTCGTAGACGTCGGCTAACGTCGCACGCGGAGCTATGTAGTCGCCTTCTGCGACGTATGTCCGGGAAACGACGCCGTTCCACGGCACCGTTACCCCGAAATCCCCTAGGCCTTCAGTGGCTCGGACGGCCTGCGCTCGCGCCTGCTCGTAGCTCGTTCGAGCGCGATCAAGGTCCTCGCCTGGCAGCGCCCCGCGCTCGACGAGTCGCTCAGTTCGCCGGAGATTCTCCTCCTCACGCCTGAGATTCTCTTCGGCTGCGGCGACGGATGCTTGCGCCGCTCGGCTCCGCCCGATGCGCGCGACTACCTGACCCGTCGTAACGCGATCTCCTTCCCGCACTCGAAACTCCAACACCGGTCCCTCGGCAGGAACCGCAAGGCGAGCGAAGCGGGTTGGCTCGACTGTTCCCGTCAGATCGAACGCATTTGTCAAGGCCTCCAAACGCACGACCTCAACGTGCACGAGGGGGCGCGGTCTCGGCGCCGCCGCGGGGCCCGACGAACCGCCGCGGAATACTGCGACCGCAACGACCGCAAGCACCAGCAGTCCCGCTGTGCCGAAAAGAACGTAGCGTTTCATTTGGACCTTTCCGTCGCGAGATCGAGGCGAGCCTTGGCCACGTGGAAGTCGGCCAGCGCTCGCAAGTAGCCAGCCTCCGCGCTCAAGAGCGATGCTTGCGCATCGAGGACGTCGAGGACCGTGCCCGCGCCAAGCTGGTGTTTGTCCCGTTCAATCGCAAATGTCTCGTCGGCAAGAGCAACCGAGCGCGCGAGCGCCCGAATCCGTTCCCGCGCAGCGGCACAATCGAGAACTGCGCTTTCGACCTCGAGGCGAACGCGCTGCCGCAGGTCGGCGAGGGCGGTTCGCTCGACGTCGAGTCGGGCGGACTCCTCGCGCTCCCGGTACGTGATCTTGCCCCCATCGAAAACCGTGAAGTCGGCTACAAGCCCAATCGCCCCGAGGTCCTCCGTCGCGGCATTCCCGGGGCCGGGCGTCGTCCGCACACCCCACGAACCCTGGAGCGCCAGCGAAGGGAGCCGATAGGACCCCGCGAAGACGACCCGCTGCTCCTGAGCGGTTAGCTGCGCCTGCTGAGCGTGCAGGTCGCTCCGGCGGGCATAAGCCGTATCCAGCAGGGAGGAGAAATCGCAGCGTGCGGAATCGGGTGGAGACAGGTCACCGACAATCTCGATTTCGCCACCGTCGAGACCGAGCACATTCGAGAGTGCTCGGCGCTGGATGGAAAGGGTGTTGTGCTCGCGAACAAGACGCTCTTCGATGTCCGCTTCACGTACATCAAGGCGGAGCAGGTCTACCTTCGCCGCCTTCTGTTCCGTCACGAGAAGCGACAGGCGTTCACGATGCTCCGCAACCGCCCGCCGGGAGAAGTCGACGGCCTCGACGAGCCGCCGCTGAGCAAGTATCCGGGAGAACAGGTCCGAAACCGCAAAGGTGACCTCGGCGCGTGTCCGATCGTACCGGAGTCCCGTTGCGTCGACTGCCGCCTCGGCGGCTGCTATATCAGCGGTGATGCGACCACCTGTGTATACCGGCACGGAGAAGACGAGGTCGCCCGACCCGATGGTCGCGCCATACACGCCGGGATCATTCGGTCTGCGCGCCGGTACGAGTCGTTGGTCGTACCGACTCTGTTGAACGCCGACAAGCACGCGCGCGGTCGGTAACCGCTGAGCAGTTGCCAATCCCTTTCGCGCTTCCATCGCGCGAAGAGCGTAGCCTGCGCCTAGGATTGCTCGATTGTGCTCACGCGCCACCGCGATCGCCTGTTCGAGCGAGAGTGGCTCGGGCTGCGCCGCGGCAGCCAAGCCGCCGATGATCAGCAAGCCTAGCAGGCCGAACGCAACATGCATTGGAAGGTCCGTCAGGCGCGTCACAGCAACCCCCAGACCATCTTGAGTGCGATGGCGATGAGAACAAGACCGATGAGGATCTTGACCTGCCGCCCCTTCATACGATCCGACATGAGCCACGAGCCGAGCACCGCGCCGCCAGCGGAACCGAGTGCTGTCCAGCCCAGCAGGGGGTAATCCATGCCAGCCAGTGACATGTGTCCCAGAAAGCCGGAGAAGGACGAGAAGATGACAATGAACGAGGTGGTTGCGGATGCCTTCTTCGGGTTGAAGCCGAGGCCGACCAGCACCGGGACGATGATGTTGCCGCCGCCGACGCCGAGCAGTCCGCCTACGAATCCCGCCGCGCCACCGACGCCCATTCCGCTCAGGATGAGCGCCCTTGTGCCTGCGGAGGTGTCCTTCTCTTTTGGCGTGTAGAAGAGCATCATGAGCGCGGCGAACATGAGGAACCCGACGAACAGCCACAGGAGCAGGGCGCGGTCGAGTCCTTGGCTTACCCACGCGCCGAGGGGCGATAGTGCTGTGGCGACTATGAGGATCGGCACCGCGACCTTCCACACAACCAGACGGCGCCTGACAAACGTGACGGAGGCTACGGTCATGGCGATCGAGTTGAGGAGCAGCGCGACCGACATGGCCGTGTGTACCTCGATCCCCAGGGCGATGAACACCGGGATGAGGATGAAGGCCGCGCCTACCCCCGCGATGGTGAGCAGGGTCGTGAACACGAATGTCACGGCTCCCGCGATGATCGCCATCATGACCCGCTCTCCCGCTTCACCGTCTTCTCATATCCGGAGCAGGGAATGCAGACGGGCTTGCCATCCTTCATTCGGATGTACCGGTCGAACACGTACTCGTTGCACACGCTGCACAGCGTCTTATTGAACGATCCCTTGACCGGCGTGAAACTGAAGCCGGGCTTTGGCTCTACCTTGAAAACTGACTCGTCCGGCTGTTCAGCAACCCACTGAATGACTTCATCCACTACCGCCGCCGGAATCTCGGATGGCTCGACGCCTCGCTTACGGTAAGCGAAGAACTCGAACTTGGCCATGGCGTCGACAAAGTCCGGTTTGAGTGCATACCGAACGGCACCCTTTTTCGGGTGGTAGAAGGTTGCCGCAAGCTTCCCGTAGAAGGTCTTGGCCATGAGAACCTTGCCGTACGTTGCGCTCGTGGCAATCTGCATCCCGTCCATCATGCAGGTTTGCGGATGACCTTCGCCCAGTTCGGGGAAGATGTAGAAGCCGTGATCCTTCTCCCTCTCCACTCCGAGTTTGACCATTGCGAGCTTACCCATGCGGTAGCCGATGGGCATGAACGGACAGCGATGTCCGTGAAACTCGAACGCCCATTCAGGGGGAACGAATTGCGTTGTCATGCGTGTCTCCTTTTTGTCAGGTGAGGCAACCTCACAGCGTGCGCAAAAAAGGTTGATCGCGCCGCGGGCGCGACATTTTGCCTACTGCGACTTGACTTCTAACTTGCCCTCACTTCTTAGTTGCTTCCTCACTTTGCCCCAGATCCCTTCTTTCCGGTAGAGTTCTCGGATCCCGTGTATATCTGGAAACGTAATGGCGTTCCCCAGGCAAAGATTCCCACAGGTTGTGCATCCAACAACGCATTGATAGGGTCGCGCAACTTTCGCACCCTCTTTTGTCCAATCAAAGACATTTTTGCCACAATTCATACACATCCCACATTCGACACACTTTTGAGGATCGATCGTAGGAAACCATTCGACTTGCTCTCTCGGATATCCTGTTAGCCAAGCCATCGCAAAACCTGCTTCTCATGTTCGAGCGGCGGTTACTCTCATCGGATCGCCGATCCTACCGGAGCATTTCCTTGATCTCTTCGACCGACGGGACCTTGCCGACGACCTTCACCTTGCCGTCCACCACGAGCGCGGGAGTCATCATGACCCCGAAGCTCATGATCTTCTCGATGTCGGTCACCTTCTCGATCTCGTACTCGATGCCCAGTTCGCGTGCGGCGGACTCCGCCTGCTGCATCAGCTTGATGCACTTCGGACAGCCGGTGCCGAGGATTTGTAGTTTCGTCATGTTCTGTCTCCTTTCTGAAAGCGTCCGTCCGCGCAGACGCCGCGTCCGTTTCGTGTTGCGTCGCCGTCCAGCCACCCGGTCCGAACCGCCGGGTAGTGATCGAACAGCGGCACGTACGGCTTGATGTCGAGGAGTGGCGTGCCATCGAGGATGTCCAGATCACCGACTCGTAGCCGATCACCCTCAACGGCGAGCAGGCGCACCGACGAAATGCCGATTGGGTTCGGTCGCACCGGGGCGCGGGTGGCGAATGCACCGTGCTCCGCGTCATCCATATAGGGGCGGACCACAAGCGATGCAGGCCGCGCCCGGTCGAACCAGTACAGGAGCCAGATCCGGTCGAATCCGTCGAGGTCGCGCAATGCTTCGTGGTACTCTTCGAAGACTTCCACCACGCCCTGCGCGCCCTCCGCGAAACACGGCTGAATCGGCGTCCCTTGAGCCTGTGCGAACGGTGACCGGATGATCCCGATCGCCTTCAGCGTCATGACATTCTCTCGATTCTTCATGTTCACAACGTCCCGTACATCATCCCGGTCAGGGTGGCCATCACGACGACGAGTGAGACGTAGACGACGGTCTTCTCCGTGCCGATGATACTCCGGATGACGAGCATACTCGGAAGCGAGAGCGCCGGGCCGGCCAACAGGAGCGCGAGCGCCGGACCTTTCCCCATTCCCGCGCCGATGAGACCCTGGAGGATGGGTACCTCCGTCAGGGTGGCAAAGTACATGAACGCTCCGGCGAACGACGCGAAGAAGTTCGCCCACAGCGAGTTTCCGCCGACCGCCGCGACGACCCATTCCGACGGGATCAACCCCTCATGGCCGGGGCGACCGAGCAACAGACCGGCGAGGAGCACGCCCAGGAGCAGGAGTGGGAGGATCTGCTTGGCGAAGCCCCATGTCTGACCGAACCACTCGCTCGTTTCGCCCGTGCTCGTGGCGGTGATGACCGACAGGCCGACCGCACCCGTGGCGAAGCCGATCATCGGCTGATCCGGGAATGCGAAGGCGAGGATGACCGTCGGCGCGGCGATGACCAGCACCTGCCACGTCTTCACGCCGAACCATACGACGAGCAGGACCGCCAGTAGGATCGCGAAGACGCCCGTAAGGTACCATTTCGCCGTCCAGACCAGGTACCAGAATCCCTCCGCCGTTGCGGGACGGCCCCAGTTGGCGAAGACGAGGATGCCGATCATCGCGGCGAAGTAGACGACGGTCTGCCAGAGTCGGCGCGACGCGGCGGATTCGGGAATCACCGGCTGTGCGTTCGCCCTCGCCGTTTCTTCACCTCGATAGATGAACGCCATGATGAGGCCGATCACCACGCTGAACAGGATCGCGCCGACCGCACGGGCGACGCCGAGTTCCAAGCCCAGCACGCGGGCGGTCAGGATGATCGCCAGGACGTTGATCGCCGGGCCGGAATAGAGGAATGCCGTCGCCGGTCCCAAGCCTGCACCCATACGGTAGATGCCCGCGAAGAGCGGTAGGACCGTGCAGGAACAGACGGCGAGGATGGTCCCGGAGACGGAGGCGACGCCGTATGCGAGGACGGGTTTCGCCTTGGCCCCGAGGTACTTCATCACCGACGCCTGGCTGACGAACACGCCGATGGCCCCGGCGATGAAGAACGCCGGGACGAGGCACAGGATGACGTGCTCCCGTGCGTACCACTTCGCAAGTTCGAGGGCTTCGGCGAGCGCGTTATCGAAGCGCGGGCTGCCAACGGGCAGGAAGAAGAAGAGGATGAACAGACTGACGACGAAGGCGAGGTTCTTCCATTCAGCGCGCCAGTTCATGGAGGCACTTCCGTTCAGGATGTCGCGTGGATACGGTGTCCAGCTCGGCAGGAGCCACGGATCACCTCAGCAGAGCACGCTGTTCTTCGAGCCTGAGCTGCATCACCGACTCGGTACAGGCGATGAAGTTGAGCACGCACGGGGTCTTGAGCCGGTACCAGACCGTGGTGCCGCGCTTCTCATCCTCGACGATGCCCGCGTTCTTGAGCACCGCGAGGTGCTTTGAGACTGTGGAGACGTCCGCGCCAATCATCTCGGTGAGTTCGCAGACGCAGTGTTCCTTCTCGGCCAGCGTATCCACGATGAACAGGCGCGTGGGGTGCGCGAGCGCCTTGATGATGGTGGCGCGGGCCTCGTATATGCTGCGCGTCCTCCTGTCCATGTGCTCGGTTCCTTTCACGTCCTATTTGGCAAGATAGCCAAATAACCAAACATGGTCAAGCGGCGACGAGCATGGCAAACGCTTCGTCTTGCACCGGCCATTGGCACAGCAGGTTCGCACATCCCCTACGATGCACGCGGTCGCTGATTCTTCGTATAGTCGTTCGGCAAGAGCAGGCAGGGAATACCGAGGGAGCGCGCAGCCTCGTAGCCGACGAGGCTATCTTCGATGGCGAGGCAATCTCCCGGCTGGCAACGGAGTTCCGTGAGCACAGCGCGGTAGCACTCCGGGTTTCCCCGGGTCTTTTCGAGACCACAGATCACCCGGTCGAACAGGTGGCCGATCCCCAGCGCGTCCAGTATCACCTCGACCTGATCGCTTCCCGCCGTCGTCACCAGGACGATGCTTCCTTCGCCGATGACGGCGAAACCCTCCCGCAGCCGACGGACGAAGTCGATGATTGAGTTGCAGGCGAGCGAGCGGAGGGTGGCACTGTCGCTGTAGAGCATCCGACGGTGCTTCTCCCGAAGCTTCCAGAGCTCGTCAGGGGTGGCGGATAGCCCGTAGCGTTCGACCATTTCCACGGCGATCTGCATGCCGGGTCTACCGACGAGGGAAGCGTAGAACTTCCGGTGCTCCACGGGGTCGGGAAGCACGTGCGTCACCTCGCCGAGGGCCTTGCGCCACGCTTCGTCCTTCAGCCCTTCGGTGTCGATGATGGTTCCGTCCATATCGCAGAGGACGTGGAGCGGCTTAGTGGCCATGGGCACTCCATCGAGAAAGACGTTTGTCGTCGCTCGGCCATGTCGGGATTGCCATCCCATTCGAGACTCGCCGCAACCGAGGATAGCGCATGCGTGGAGAAGAGCCAAGCGCGCAAGGAGGCTTCTCGTGATTGTCCGTCGGTTCCTACATTCGATACATCCGTTGCGCCGTGCACCTATCATCCCATGACCCCGAGGGACCGCTCATGGCGAAACGACCTTCCCGACGACCTGAGGGGCGCAAGCCGACACGCGCACCTTCGAGGCCCGCTCTCTCGCCGATGGCGAAACACGCGATCTTCGGGGGGATCGGCCTCGTCCTGCTCGTCATCTTCTTCGGCGGGATGATCCTGCAGGGCTCCGCGCCGCGGGCCCCTGACACCGTCGCCGCCGACGCGATCTCGAAGATGAGCTACCAGTGGCGGCAAGAGCGCGGGGCGATGCCGCTCTGGACGCCCGCCGTGTTCTCCGGGATGCCGTCGTACGGGTCGATGATCTACACCGAGAATAGCATTCCGCAGCTCATCATCGGCAGGATCGCGCGGGGGAATCTCGGCGTCCAGCTTTTCATCCACTTCGCCATCGCGGGCATCTGCCTCTACGCGTTGCTCATCCGGTACGGGCGTTTGCCCATCGCGGCGTTCTTTGCGGCGATGGTGTACGTCTTCACCCCGTATTTCCCCGGCCTCATCAACGCCGGACACAACAACAAGCTCTGGGCTGCGGCGATCATCCCGCCGCTTCTCCTTGCGACGGACTATCTCCTCGACAGCCGCTCGCTAAAGGCGTTCGCATGGTTCGCTCTCGTCGGCGCGTGGCAACTCTGGATGCGGCATCCGCAGGTGACGTACTACGGGTTCATGCTCATCGGGTGCATCGTCATCGCGGACATCCTCGCGCAGGAAGGCGGTTGGTCGGTTCGTGTGAGACGCCTTCTGGGGGACACCGCGTTCCTCGGCGGGGGGCTGATCCTCGCGCTCGGCGTCGTGGCGCTGCCCTATCTGCCGGTGATGGAGTTCACCCCGGAATCCGTGCGCGGCGGCGGGCCGAGCGCAGCATCCGAGCTCATCCAGGCAACCGGACAGGAACACGACCGTTCGTGGGAGTTCGCGACGCAGTGGTCCATGCACCCGAAGGAAGTTGTCACGTTCGTCGTCCCGTCGTTCTACGGTCTCTGGAACGACCCGCGGTACGACGCGCAGACTGACCTGCGGGCGCACACGTACTGGGGCTACATGCCGTTTACCCAATCGACGCACTACTTCGGACTCGTCCCGCTCCTCCTCGCGCTCATGATCAGGCCGAACCGATACGGCCTTGTCTGGGGATGCATCGGATTCAGCGTCGTGGCGCTCTTCGTCGGTCTCGGCAGTTGGTTTCCGGCGCTCTACTGGCCCGCGTACAGACTCCTTCCGTACTTCGCCCAGTTCCGCGTGCCGTCGATGATCTACATGCTCCTACCGCTCACGGTGGGCCTCGTCGGCGCGTGGGCGCTCGACCGCCTCATGAAGGCGGAGGAGCGATCAGCCCGACCTCCCCACGAGCCGCGCTATCCCCGCGAGGAGAAGATCGGCCTCGTCGTCGGTGCGCTCATGACCGTGCTCGCGTTGGCCGTCGTGATCCTGCACGGGCGATGGGGATGGGCGATGCGCCCGCACGAGGCGATGTATCCGCCGCAGGTGATCGTGGCGCTCACCCAAGTGCGCGGGGAGATGCTCGCGAAGGACCTCATGATCGCCGCCGTGTTGACCGCGCTCGTCGTCGGTGGTCTGCTCATGGTGAGCAGGCGGCGGCTCAACCCGGTGCTCTTCGGCGTGCTCCTCGTCGCGGCAACGCTCGTGGACCTCTGGAGGCTCGATTTCGTCTTCCTCGACATCGGTCTCCCGACCTTCGCCGACGCGCCGCTGACGCAACCGGCGGAGGTGTCGGTCATCCGGAACGACGCCGGAAGCGATTCGCTCTTCCGCATCGCCCCGGTGAGCGGCCTGGACGAACGGCGGAACCTCGTGATCGACGCGACGAACGAGTACGGGTACTGGGGCCTCCAGAGCGTGAGCGGGTACCACGCGGCGATCCTCCGCATCTACGACGATCTCCGGATTTCCGGAGGTCTTTCGCGGCGCCGCGTGCTCGATATGCTCAACGTGCGCTACGTCATCGGTCCGTCGGGATTGGGCGACACCACGCTTGTGCCGCTCAATCGAGGTCGGACGGTCGTCTATCGGAACACCGAAGCATTCCCCCGCGCGTGGTGGGTGGAAGGGATCTCGAGAGCGCCGACGAGGAAAGACGCGCTCGCGAAGGTGATCGCACCGACGTTCGACCCGGAGCGCGAGGCGGTCGTTCTCGGCATGGACTTGGTGCCGCAGATCGGGAAATCGGCGACGCCCCCGCACGTCACGTCGTGGGATTTCCACCGGATCGCCGTCCAGACGGAGAGCGAGACGGCGGGGTTCCTCGTCCTGAGCGAGGTCTACTATCCGCACGGATGGAACGCGACCGTGGATGGCGAAGTGACGACAATCTACCAGACCGATTACGTCCTGCGCGGCATCGTAGTGCCACCCGGCAAGCACACCGTGCAGTTCACGTACACGTCGAGCGCGTACACGTGGGGGAAGACCTTCACAAATACGCTGCTCCCGCTGCTCGTCATCCTGATCGTCGTCGAGACGTGGCGCGAACGACGGAAACGTGGGATGGCGAAGGAGCCGCGTGCGGGTACGCGGCAATGAGTATCCGTGCGACTGCGGGCGAGGCCATTCTGCTATGAGGCCGTAGGTCAAGAGCATCCCGATGGTCGGATCACGAAGGGATGGGTGAGGTTCTGTCTGCTGTGCGTGGTCAGTGTCAGAAGGTAGTTCTTGCGAGTGCCTCGGCGGGGAGCCTGGCAGGGACGCAGCGAGCAGCGCCCACTACTTCGCTCCCCGCAGGTGCGTGACGATGGCCTGAAGGCCGAGGCGATAGCTCTCCGGTCCGAATCCGGCGATCTGTCCGAGGGCGACGGGCGCGATGACGGACCGATGGCGGAACTCCTCGCGCTTGTGGATGTTCGAGAGATGCACTTCCACGGCGGGGAGCCCCACGCCGCTGAGGGCATCGCGGAGCGCGTAGCTGTAGTGGGTGAGCGCACCGGGGTTGATCACGATCCCGTCGCACCGCCTCGCAGCGCCGTGGACGAGGTCGATGAGCGCACCTTCGTGGTTCGACTGGTGGCATTCCACCTCGACGCCGAGTTCATGTCCGAGGGCGACCAGCCCCGCCTCAATCTGACTGAGAGTGGTGTCCCCGTAGATCTCCGGCTCCCGCGCTCCAAGAAGGTTGAGGTTCGGGCCGCTCAGCACGAGAATCCGCATCGCCGTTGTTCCCCTGTTGCACCGTCAACGTTGTCTCGGCGTGCACCGGCGTGGCTTCTCGTGACGCCGACGCTTTGCGCTCGCCGCTCTTTTCCCCGCACGAGAAGGGACGGACACCTCTCAGCCCGTGGCAGAGCGGCTGAGGAGAGAAGAGGCAAACCGCCGCGAAAGATACCGGCGGCGCGCTACTTCCGTGGCTTCACCGGTCGCCCTATCCCCTGCTGGCGGAACATCTCGATGAGCGCGGCGACGAGTTCACGGCTCTTCGACGGCGGGCCACTGATGCTCAGCCGCAACGGATGCGTCTCACCGGGCGTCAGGATACAGGCATCAAGCATGAGCTTCTTCGTCTGCGCGCGCGCCCACGCGCCGATGGGAACCGTCTCCGGCAACCCGATTTCGCGGGCGAAGGAGAGTTCTGTTACCGCGCACAGTCGCGCCTTCGCGTCCTCGAATGCCTCCATGAGTTTGCCGATATCGGCGCGCTCCCGGAGAGTGCAGACGCCCCATACCCCCTGACCGGGGCTGGGCAGGACCGTGTCGGTCGAAAGGTATTGAAAGGCCTTGTCGTCGAAGCCAAGGCTCAACAGGTCGCTCGCGGACTCGACGATGCCATCCACCTGTTGGAGATGTACCTTATGCAGCCGCGTCGGCAGGTCGCCCGTAAGGCTAACCCAGACGACGTCAGTTCGCGCCGCCGCTATCTGCATCTTGCTGACGGCGCTCATGGTGGATAAGCGCGCCCCGGGCGGCAGCTTGGTGAAGGTGACCCCCTGTTTGTGGAGCAACGCGTCGCGGGGAGTTCGACGGGCGAAACAGGTGACGAGATCGAGGTCGTCGGGAAGCGGCCACCTGCTCTCGCGGAGGTCAAGCCACGCCGCATCGATGCTTCCCGTGCGCAGATCGGTCCAGAGTTCCTCGCTTCCGCCGGGTGTTCTGCCGGGAACGATCGGTTCGCCGCCGCGCTGCTGGTCAAGCGTGGTGGTGACGGGACGGATCTCGATGCGGAAAGCGGGATGGACTTCTCGGACGTGGTTGACGAGCCAGCCTGCATGGCGAAGGCCGACCGCGTTATTGCGAACGCCCAGCGTGAGATGTGCCATGGGTCCAACGGGAAGCGAGGGCTATTTCTTCAATTGCACGGTCCGAATCTGGTGATGGTAGCGCACCGTATCGCCGGCGGTCGAAAGCAGGCATGGGTAGAGCCAGCGTTCGCCGGATTGCTCCCGGACGACCCACCAGTCGGTCACCGGTAGGCCTTGGCCGTCGGAGTTCTTCTTGACACTTACCCGGAAGACGAGCACGCCGACCTGGCTATCTTCCCCAAGCCAGGTCCGGGAGAGGCGAACTTCTTCGGGCCCTGTGCCCGTTTGCTCGTGCACCCAGCGCGCGATTTCCTGGCATTCGCGTTCCAGCCATTCGCCATGCTCGCGGATGAGATCGACGAACGGATGACCGTCTCGTCCGCTGTTCCCGGGTATCGCCGGTTCGAGCGTCGGCGAGGTCCTGATCGCTGCTGCACTGGCATTCGTATCCACGTCGCCTCCTTACAGCCTACCGCGACTGGCTGTCCGACGTGCCGAGCCGTCCCGGCCACCGTACCTAATATACACCCTCAGCGCACAGGGAAGACCCGACGGGGGAGTTCAGGGGCGAGGGAGCTTGCGCTCGCGCCCGCTTCGTCGACGCGAACGCTCAGCGAGCCACTGTAGAGGGTGCGCTTCGCGTTTCCCACCTGTACGACGAGTGCACCGTCGGGCTGAATCGCAAGCGCGCGCCCGGACAAGGCCGCACCCGCCTCGAAAATCTGTACCCGGCGACCGACCACGAGCGACAGGTTGTTCCACTCCCTGACGAGCGCCGCGCTCTCTGCCGCCGTGCCGTTTCGCGCCGCGTCGAAACGCGACTCGGTCTCGCGGAGGATCGTAGCCAGCACCTCCGCCCGGTTGAGCTGCGCCGTGTCCCGCTCCCCTTCTCCCGGGACATGACGGCAGCAAAGGCGTATTGACGTTGCGCTGTGGCGAAGTTCCGGCGGGAAGTCATCGGACCGATGGTTGACGTTCACCCCCAGTCCTACGATCAGCCTCCGCTCAACTTCCCTTCCAGCATCCGCAGGGCTTTCCCCTTCGATCAGTATCCCCGCGACCTTCTGTGCTGGCACGACGGCACTCGTCGGCCAGTGTCGAGGTAAGGCGTCTGCCCACTCGGGAAGCTCACCTTCCTGATCCAACGGCGAGATGACCACGTCGTTCGGCCACTTGACTGCGACGAGGAGAATGCCCCGCGCGCGTAGCGCAGCGACGACCCCGGCGGCGACGATGTGTGCCAGGGCTCCCGGACTCACACCCGCAATGGCGGGGAAGATCATCGAGCACCATATCCCGAGGTTCGGCGGAGAAAGCCACTCACGGCCCACGCGCCCGCGCCCGGAGGTCTGCCGCTCGGCGACCACGAGCGTCCCGTCAGGTGCGCCGCCGGAGGCAAGCCGACGTGCTACGTCCATCGTGGAACTCACGGCTCCGAAGCAGTAGCAGGCCCTGCCGAGCCACCTTGTGGCGAGGTACACCCCGATCTCGTCGGGCAGAAGGCGGTCCGGCGGCGAAATCAGGACGAGCGTGTCTCCTTGGTCCTCGATGCGGTAGCCGAGCGTTCTGAGCGACAGGAGCGCTTCCTCGAGGCCACTTTCCGTCAGCCCTACTGCCGTTTGAAGGTCCCCCCGCCTCATGGGCTGGGAACGCAGGTAAGACAGCACGCGGGAGTCGGCGTTCATGGTTGTTCGGAGAAGAGCAGGCTCAGGTCGAGCGCCGCTGCGCTGTGGGTGAGGGCGCCGACGGAGATGAAATCCACCCCCGCCTCGGCCACGGCGCGGACGCGGCCGAGAGTCATCGAGCCGGAGGCTTCGATTCCCGGGGTCGGCACGTGGCTGCGAATGTATCTCACGGCGGCCCGGATTTCGTCGAGGAGCATGTTGTCGAGCATGATCCGGTCGCACCCGGCTGCGAGTGTTTCTTCGACCTCGCTCAGGTTCGTCGTTTCCACCTCGACGGCGACACCGGTGACGCCGTTCTCCCGGAAGTACTCGCGGCACACCTTCACCGCAGCGACGATTCCTCCGGCGGCGCGGATGTGGTTCTCTTTGATGAGCACCATGTCGTAGAGTCCGAGACGATGGTTTGCACCGCCCCCTGCTCGTACGGCGGCCTTTTCCAGATGCCGCCATCCGGGTGTGGTCTTGCGCGTGTCCACGATGAGCGCCTTCGTTCCGGAGATCGCTTCCACGTACCGACCGGTGAGCGTCGCAATGCCGGAGAGCCGTCCGAGGAAGTTGAGCGCCGTCCGCTCCGCCGCGAGAATCGACCGGGCCGATCCCCTCACCTGAAGGACCAGATCGCCCCGCTGCACGCGAGCGCCGTCATCCAGCGCCCGCTCGACCGCGACGTGTGGGTCCACCGTCTCGAAGACGCGTGCGGTGACCTCCATCCCGGCGATCACTCCCTCCGCCTTTGCGACGAGCCGGGCGTGCGCCATCCGGGATGCCGGGACGGTGGCAAGACTCGTGAGGTCGCCGGAGCCGATGTCCTCGGCGAGCGCGGCCTCAATGAGGCGGGTGATGTCTGCGCGATCTGGTGCCATCGGATGATGCGTTCGTCCAAACCTCGTCCGGAGGGACGGTCCACTCCATCGAAGAACTCGTGCGCCCGTCACGTCTGCTTGTGAGAGGGCGACGCGCTAACCTGTCAGGGGTTCGCCCCTTGCAGGCGGTTGCCGTTCTCATCGTAGACGAAGAAGCCGCGCCCAGCCTTGCGCCCTAGATGTCCCGCCCGAACGAGCTTTCTCAGGAGGGGACAGGGGCGATACTTGAGGTCGCCCAGTTCGCGGAATAGGCTTTCCATCCACGCGGCCACCTGATCGAGGCCGATCTGGTCGGCGAGGGCGAGCGGCCCGACGGGGAAGTTGTATCCGAGGCGAATGGCCGCGTCGATGCCTTCCGCCGAAGCCACGCCCTCCATGAGGCAGTACATCGCCTCATTCAGCATTGCGACGATCACTCGCGTCGTCACGCCGCCGGGATACTCGAACACTTCAACGGCGGTCTTGCCAAGCTGTTTCTCGGCGAAGTTCTTCGCCTTGGTGAACGTCGCGTCCGAGGTCCCAAGACCGCGCACCAGTTCGACGAGGGGAATCTTCGGGACGGGGTTCAGGAAGTGCATTCCGATCACCCGGTCGCGGCGTTGCGTTCCGGCGCCGATCTCGGTGATGCTGAGGGAGGCGGCGTTCGTCACGAGGATCGTTTCCGGGGAACAGATGGCGTCGAGCTTAGAGAACAGGGTGATCTTCGCCTCGATGTCCTCGTGGATTGCCTCGATGACGAGACCCGCCTGGGCCGCCTCCCGGAGCTCGGTCGTGCCTTTGACACGGGCGAGGATGGCGCGCTTCTCCGATGGGGTCATGCCCCATCGCTCGATCTCGTGGTCGAGGTTATCGGAAAGGCCGGCGAGCGCGTGTTTGAGCGAGGCCTGGTCCCGCTCGACCAGGATCACCTCCACCCCGGTCTGCGCGATGGTGATCGCAAGCCCTTGGCCCATCGTGCCACCGCCGACAACCGCCACACGGTTGAACATGCCCTTTCCGCTCTCGGAGACGCGGCCGAGGCCAAGGGAAGAGAGTGAATCCGGTTTCTCGTTCGCCACAGCGCGACACTCCTTGGCAATTCCCCTCGTGGGGAAGCAGTGGTTCCCGACACGGCGGGAAGCTCATACGTATCTCGGCGGCGCACGCACAACACGGCGGGCGAGGGCGTCGCCCTTCGTTGCGCCTTGGACGTAGAGCTCCATCCGTATCAGCCTCCAGCGGCGCGGATCGTATCGAGCGCGCTGAAGAAAAAGGCCGTCTCGCGGGCTGCGCTTGATGGGCTGTCGCTCGCGTGGACGGCGTTCATCTGGTTGTCGGTGCCAAATTCGGCGCGGATCGTTCCCTTCTGTGCCTTGCGCGAGTCGGTCGAACCGATAAGCGCTCGAAGCACGTTCACCGCATCGTCCCGTCTGAGCGAGAGCGCCACGATGGCGCCGCTTGCCATGAACTCGACGAGGTCGGGGAAGAACGGTCGCTCGCGGTGCTCCTCGTAGAACGCCCCGGCCTGCTCGCGGGTCAGGCAGAGCATCCTGAGACCTTCGATGATGAATCCCTCCGCCTCTATCCGCGCGATGATCGGGCCGACGGCGCGCCTTTTCACCGCATCCGGTTTGATGAGCATGAGCGTCTGTTCCACCGTCATGCCTTTCCGTGTGTGACGTATCGCCTGCGGCTGATCACCGTCCGAGCACCTTCTTCACGGTCTCACCAATGGTCGCCGGGCTCTCGCAGACGGTGATGCCCGCCTCACGGAGGGCTTCCATCTTCTCTTTCGCCGTGCCGTGCCCGCCGGAGATGATCGCCCCGGCGTGGCCCATCCGCTTGCCGGGCGGCGCGGTCTGACCGGCGATGAAGCTTACCACCGGCTTCCCGCCGTGTTTCCCGACCCACGCTGCGGCTTCTTCCTCGGCGGACCCGCCGATCTCGCCAATCAGCACGACCGCCTCGGTGTCGGGGTCGTCGTTGAACAGTTCGAGCGCATCGACGAACCGCGTGCCGATGACCGGGTCGCCGCCAATCCCGATGCAGGTCGATTGTCCGAGGCCGAGCATGGTCAACTGGTGCACCGCCTCGTAGGTGAGCGTGCCGCTGCGGGAGACGACGCCGACGTTGCCGGGTTGATGGATGAAACCCGGCATGATGCCGAGCTTGCACTGGCCGGGGGTGATGACGCCGGGGCAGTTCGGGCCGATGAGCCGCGTCTTCGTGCCCTTGAGGTATTCGCACACCCGCACCATGTCAAGCGTCGGGATACCCTCGGTGATGCAAACGACGAGGGCAACGCCCACCGCCGCCGCTTCCATGATCGCGTCCGCCGCAAACGCCGCCGGAACGAAGATCACCGACGCGTCCGCCCCGGTCCGGTTCACCGCGTGCGCCATCGTGTTGAACACCGGCACGCCCTCGGCGGTCTGTCCGCCCTTGCCGGGTACGACGCCGCCGACCACGTTCGTGCCGTACTCGATCATCTGCTTCGTGTGGAACGAGCCCTCGCCCCCGGTGATGCCCTGCACGAGCACGCGAGTGTCCCGATTCACCAGGATGCTCACGACCGACCCTTCCGGTTCAGGCGGCTTTGGCGGCTGCGACCGCCTTCTGCGCCGCGTCCTCAAGGCTCGAAGCGACGATGAACTCGAGGTCGGATTTCCGCAGGGTCTGCGCGGCCTCCTCCGCGTTCGTCCCCTCGAGCCGGACGACGACGGGTACGTTCACAGCGAGCGTCCTGACCGCCTCGATGACTCCGCTCGCGACCCGGTCGCACCGGACGATGCCGCCGAAGATGTTGATGAGCACCGCCTTCACGTTCGGGTCGGAAAGGAGGATGCCGAAGCCGTTCCGCACCGTCTCGGCGTTTGCGCCGCCGCCCACGTCGAGGAAATTCGCCGGTTTGCCGCCCACCAGCTTGATGATGTCCATCGTCGCCATCGCCAGCCCCGCACCGTTTACGATGCAGGCGACGTTCCCGTCGAGTTTGATGTAGTTGAGCCTGCACGTACTGGCCTCGACTTCGAGAGGGTCCTCCTCGTTCGGGTCGCGCCACGCGGCGAGGTCGGGATGACGTGTCAATGCGTTGTCGTCCAGGTTGATTTTCGCGTCGAGCGCCAAGAGCCGTCCGTCCTGCGTGATGGCGAGGGGGTTGATCTCGGCAAGGGAGGCATCAACGCCGACGTAAAGCTGGTAGAGGTTGAGGAAAAAGGATGTCGCCTGTTTGACATGATCGCCTGTAAGACCGAGGTCGTACGCGAGGTTCCGCGCCTGAAACGGCTGGAGACCGACGCGAGGATCGACCGTCTCCTTGAAGATCTTCCCCGGTGCTTCCGCGGCGACCTGCTCGATTTCGACACCCCCTTCGGTCGAAGCCATCATGACGAGCCTCGACTGGGCGCGATCGAGGACCAGGCCGACGTAGAGTTCCTTCTCGATCTCGACGCCTTCCTGAACGCAGACCGTCCGGACGAGGCGCCCCTCCGGCCCGGTCTGGCGGGTCACGAGCGTCATACCGAGCATCTTCGCGGCGATCTGTTCCACCTCATCCGGGGATTTGGCGAGCCTGATCCCGCCGCCCTTCCCTCTGCCGCCGGCGTGGATCTGCGCCTTGACGACGTAGAGCGGCCCGGGCAGCTTCTCTGCCGCCGCTCTCGCCTCGTCGGGCGTTGCCGCGACGTAGCCGGCCGTCGTCGCCACTTTGTAGCGCGCAAGCAGGTCTTTCGCCTGATACTCGTGGATCTTCATCGCTCGCGATCCATACGTTGCCAGGCCTCACGGTCCCAGGTGGCAACTGCTGGTGCACTGTCACCACTGTGTTGACGGGTTCTCGGGCAGACAGGAATGTCTGCCCCACCACCACAGCCCATTGGTGGGGCGGCATCTCTGCCCGCCCGATCCTTCATTGCAGGGTTGACAGACCACCAGCCCGTGACGCACGGGCTCAGACAACGCACTGCAACCTGAGTCGCTCCGGAGTCCGGGCGGAATGTGCTGCAACGAACGCACCTTACGAAAGACCTCAAAGGTACCGGTCAGGCCGAGGAACGTCAATCGTTGCGCGGAAACGGTCCTGCAGCAGGATTCTCGTGGGCGGTAGGGCAACGCAACCCCTTGCCTGGCATGGCTCCGTTTGCGACCGTGTACGGTAGGCGAACATCGGGAATGTCCTGAAACGGGGCAAACCATCGTGCAAGGTCCACGCAGCATACCACCGGGTCGCAGGGGCTTCCGTCGCCCGCCGCCGAGCGCGCGAAGGGGAGGTGCGCCCGACTGGAACATTTCCCGTGCGCAGAGGCAGGAGGAACGGGAACGCTTCCGGCGCAGGGCCAAACTCACCGGGCTCCAACCGGCGCCTCCACCACCAACGCACTGGATCTACCTGCACGGCTTCGCCTCAGGTCCCCAGTCGCAGAAGGCGAAGTTCTTTCAGCAGAAGTTCGCGTCGGTGAATCTGCCGCTCGTCGTGCCGGACCTCAACGTCCCGTCGTTCGAGAAGCTCACCGTCACGGCGATGCTTGCGAAGCTGGACGAGGTGGTCGCCGCACTTCCAGCAGATGCCCGCATCGGGATCATCGGTTCGAGCCTCGGCGGTCTCGTGGCGCTTTTCTCCGCCGAACGTCATCCGAAGCACGTCACCCGCTTGCTCCTCATGGCGCCGGCGCTCGGCCTGTTTCGCACGAACTTCCTCAGCCTCGGACACACCGGTGTGCGGAAGTGGGAGCGTGAGGGGTTCTTCGATATCCACCACCAGGGCACGGACTCCGCCCAGCGGATAGCATCCGACTTCATCCATGACGCGCGGCGGTACGACGAGAACCGTCTCCGCCTGAGCATTCCCGTCATGATCGTCCACGGCACGCACGACCAAGTCGTGGACCCCCACCTCAGCGTCGTCTACGCGAAACACAACCCGAACGTGACGCTCCACCTTGTGGAAGATGACCACACGCTCGTCACAAGCTGCACGCAAGTCTGGGAATGGCTCTGGCGGGAAATCCGACCGAGACACGAGGGAGAGGAACGGTAGCGGTGTCCGTCACCCGCATGAACTCGTTCGTAGGGTTTGGTCGAAGCGGGTGTCATCCTGAGCGGAGCGAAGGATCTCTTTCATACTCGGTACGTTAGCGATTCCCCCGCGAGTTCGCAGCGAACTCGTTGAAGAACTCGCCACCGGCGAGTTCTCCGTTCGGAATGACGGCTTACGGATAGGCTCCTAATACCACCTCCACCCCATCGAGGTATGGCGGAAGCCTATCTCCGCCTCCACGTCCACCGGCTTCCGCACGAGATCGTCGCCGTCGAGCATCGCTGTGTGGCCGGATTCCGCGCACCACTTGACGAGGTCACGCCTCCATTCCCGGCACTCCGGCTCCGCGTCGCCTGCGAGGTTCTTCAGCTCGTGCGGATCGTGTTCGAGATCATACAACTCCTCGAAGCCGTTCGGTTCGGAGTAGATGTACTTCCACCGTCCGTCGCAGGCCATCATTGATCGGCCTCCCCCGACTCCGCATTCCGAGACGAACACCTCGCGGGACTCGGCACGCTGGTCGGCGAGCACCTCGGTCAGGTCCACCCCGTGCACCGGTTCTTCGAGCGGGAATCCCGTCAGTGTCGCCAGCGTGGGAAGGATGTCCTGCAATCCGACGAGCGCGTCGCTCGACTCGCCCTTCGGGATATGGCCCGGTGCGCTCCAGATGAACGGGACGCGGACTGAGCCTTCGAGGAAGTTCGACTTGAAGAAGCAGTTGAAATCGCCTAACAGATCGCCGTGGTCGGCGGTGTAGACGATGATTGTGTCCTCGCGCAGCCCGCTCGATTCGAGATAGTCGAGCACCTGACCGATGCAGTAGTCCTGAAACGTAACGAGACCGTAGTAGTACGCCCGCGCCACCTGTATCGCCTGCGGGGACATGAGATGCCAGTTGTAGTGGGAACGGTGAATGCGCAGGATCGGCGACTTGTCCTGCAACATGCTCGCGTCGCCCCACGGCTTCGGGCTGTAGCGTGGGTCGTACAGGCGGTGGTACGGCTCCGGCGGGTCAAGCGGCGCGTGTGGCTTCGGGAAGGACATCCACATGAGGAATGACCTGTCGCGGTGCTCCACGCGATGCTCTTCGAGGCGGCGGATGGCCAATCGGGCGATCCACTGGTCCACATAGTGTTCCAGCGGAAGCGGCGACGGCGCGGGATGCACGTCGTTGTTTCCGACTCCGTGAGCCCGAGTGAACCCCGCCCATCCGACATCGCGCAGGTAGTCGTAGTAGTCCTCCAGTCCGCGCGGGGGATCGGGCGGGTAGGCGCTCACGATGCGGCCCGACTCGGTCAGGTCGACCGACTCAAACCCGTGCACGAGGCGCGGCTCGCCCGGCTTGTTGTATGGCATGTAGTGAAGTTTTCCGACGGCGTACGTTCGGTAACCGGCTTTCCCGAAATGCCGTGCGAGGATCGGCTGATCGTCGCGGATGCGCCCGCTATTGTCGGTCCGTCCTGTGGCGGAGTGTGGGTAGTTGCCGGTTGTGATGGACGCCCGCGCCGGAACGCAGATCGGGCACGGGGTGAACGAATTGGGGAATCTCACCCCCGACGCGGCAAGCCGGTTGAGGTTCGGCGTATGGATGAACCGGTTCCCGTTGGCGCCGATCGCGTCGTGCCGGAGCTGGTCCGCGGTGACGATGAGGATGTTCGGGCGCGGCATGGAGGCCACTCCTTACCGGTAACGGTCTGCGGTAACGTGCGGCGGAGTCAGGCGGCGCACTCGTCTTGGGCGAGTTCGTTCCCGAGTTCCCTCTGCGAACTCGCCGGAGCACCTGGTTCACCTGCGAACGGGCTTTCCGTACACGCTCTCAGAGCCACTCCGTGGCATTCGTCTGCTGAAGGCGCTTCACAAGCTCGTTCACCTCGGCAGCGCGGCTCCGGTCGCAGATGAGCACCACGTCGCCGGTGGCGACGACCACCATGTTTTCCAGACCGATCGTGACGACGAGCTTCCCGGAGGTGTGGTGGATGGTGTTCTTCGTGTCCAGGACTACCACGTCGCCGACGCTCACGTTCCCGTCGGAGTCGCTTGGCCACACGGCGCTGATCGTCGCCCAGGTCCCGAGGTCAACCCGCTCGATGCCGCTCTCCACGACGAGGCGGTGCTCCGAGCGTTCGACGAGCGCATGATCAACGGAAATAGATGGTATGCGGGCATACGCCGAGGCGAACTCTCCCTGATTCGACCGAACCGCGAGGGCGGACCGAACGGCAGAAAGCACTTCGGGTGCGTTCCTCCCAAGTTCGTCGAGGACCACGTCGGCACACCATGTGAACATCCCGCTGTTCCAGAAGCACCGCCCGGAACCGAGGTATCGTCGAGCCGTTGCTTCGTCGGGCTTTTCGTGGAATCGCGCCACCTCGTACACCGGCGGCTGCCCCGCCAGATGCGCGGCATCTCTGTCCGAACCGGGCGCCGGACCGGTTCGCGGGATGATGTAGCCGTACTGCGTCTTCGGACCCTCCGGCCTCAACCCGTAGAGCACGAGGGCCGGGTGATCCTGTGCCGCCGATACCGCCCGGCTGACCGCCGCCCGGAACGTATCGGGGTTGAGGATGTGATGGTCCGCCGCGAGAACCACCATGATACCGTCGGCGTCGCGTTCCCTGACGACCTCAGCCGCCCATGCTACCGCCGCCGCGGTGTTCCGACCAGCGGGTTCGCCGAGGAGGTTCTCCGGCGGGAAGTCGGGTAGCTGCTCCCGCACGAGGCCGGCGTGAGCATCGGCGGTGACGATGATCGTGCGCTCGATGGGCACGAGTGGGGCGATGCGCGCGACGGTAGCCTGAAGCATCGTCTCCCCGCCCGCGAGCGCGAGGAACTGCTTCGGCTTGCCCTTTCGGCTCACGGGCCAGAAGCGCGTGCCTTCCCCACCGGCGAGGATGACGGCATAGGCATGGCTGAGGGGTCTGGTTGTCATGAGCAATCGCCACGCGAAACGGCGTTGAAACCGTGGGGACGCAAGGCCTTGCGCCCCTACAGGTCGAAGGCTGAAGACCGAGCAGTGGCCGCCCGGCATACCGCGAACGGCGTTACACCACCGGAGTCTCCACCTCTTCCCAGTTGTAGATGACCCGGTCGCCGCGCTTGGTGGCGAAGCGACCGCGATAGTAGTCGCGGTTGCGCAGTTCCGTCTCGGTCATCTCCCGCGTCTCCCTGCCGAGGAGGGGCTCAACGTCCCTCACCGCGCCGCGGACCTCTTTCCCCTGCTCCTCGTTCGTGAGCTTGGTGAACTCGACAAGTTCCTTCAATTGCTTCGGGTCAATGCTCACCGGGCCGTCCTTCGTCTTCGAGCGATCCTGAATGGTGAAGTGGCGCTCAACGAAGTCCGCCTCCTGCCAGAGCGCGGCCTTCGCGGCGATGATGCCATCCCGCTCGACCAGGGTATGATCGGAGAAGCCGACGAGGGGTGTGAACTGTCGCAGCCAGCTCATCCGCCGCAGGTGAAGCTGGTCGAGCGGCGTCGGGTAGATCGTCACGCAGTGGAGAAACGCGAAGCGTCTGTTCCGCAGGATGCGCGCCGCCGTGGCGATCTCGTGGTCGTACGATGCTCCGGTGGAGACGACGAGGAACTCGAACCGGTCGCGCAGCTCGCGCAACAGCGGGTAGCTCGCGCAGTCGTAGCTGGCGACCTTCACCCCCGCGAAGCCGTGTCGGTACACCAGTCCGACGCGCCCTCGGGAGAACGCTGTCGTCAACGGAAGGACGGCATGCCTGCGGCATGTTTCGACGAAGAAACCGTGATCCTCCTCGGTGAGGTCCAGCCCCTTGAGACGCACCAGTTCCGGCTCGTACGGGCGTTTGATGGCGATGTCGTTGCCCTTGTTATCCTTGCCCGTCTCGAACCGCTCCCGGAAGGTGAGGTCTTCGCTGAAGATCGTCTGCATCTTCACGTACTTCGCCCCTGCTTCCGCGGCGGCGTGGACCATTTCCTGGAGAATCTTGCGTTCTCCGCTGTGATTCTGACAGACTTCCACGATCATGTGTGGCACGCGTGACTCGCTTTCGTCTTTGTGCGTGCCCATCTGTTCGCACGATGCGGTATGGTTTGCCGTCTGCTATGTACGGGCGTGTTCCGGTTCGCCCGCCCCCGCGAATGACACCACTTCAACCTGCACCCAGCGCCGCACGGCGTCCTTCAACATCTTGAACGTGCGGATGGTTGTTTCCTCTGAAAACACCTCGTCTCCGCACTGATCAACATACCTGTGCGGGCACATCTTTGATGACGAGCATCGTCGTGCCGCGCTCAAGAGTTGTAGGGGCGAGGCATGCCTCGCCCCTACGCGTCGTAATCCCGCCGAGAATATGGTGTTAATCCATCAACCCGCGATACACCTTCCGGATCGCGGTGATGATGTCGTCGCAGTCCTCCTCGGCGAGGAGCGGCGAGACGTAGAGCCAGACCGAGCGGTCGAGTATGTTCCGCGACTGAGGCGTCATGTCCTGCGAGTACGCAATCGGCCCGTCGTAGAGCGGACAGTCGAACGGGCAGCGGCTCTTGGTGGGCATGCGCTGGTTGAGGATTTGCGGGTTGTCGTAGACCATGTTCCCGCCATACAGGACGAACCCGCCGACCCCTTCTGCGCCGAGCGCCTCGCGCCACCGTTTGGCGAGGTCCCGGTTCGCCACGAGGAAGCAGATCGTCTGGCCGGTCGCGCCGTCGGGGTCCGCAAGGGTGCGCAGTTCGAGGCCCTTGAGTTCGCTCATTGCCTCCCGGATGCGCCGGTTGTGGCGGCGCATGGCGTCGAGGTTCCTCTGGAGCTTGCCAATCTGCGCCAACGCGAACGCGCCGTGCATCTCGCTCATCCGGTAGACCTCGCCGCAGAAGTTCTCCTCCGGGTTGTTGCTCCACCGGTTGATCCCGTGGTCGTGCGCCCGGATCGCCCGGTCGTGGAGCTTCGGGTCGTTCGTCGTGACCACACCGCCTTCCCCGGCGGTGATCACCTTCTGGAACTGGAGGCTGAACGCGTTCACATCGCCCATCGAGCCGACCTTCCGGCCCTTGTACGTAGCCCCGGCGGACTGGGCGCAGTCCTCGACGATCTTGATGCCGTGCCGCCTCCCGATCTCAAGGATCGGGTCCATGTCGGCAGCGCCGCCCAGGAGGTGCACCGGCATGATCGCCGACGTGCGCCTGGTGATCTTCTTCGCCACGTCCGCCGGATCAAGCCCCATGTCCTTCCCGATTTCCGCGAAGACGGGCCGCGCACGGCACATGACCACCGTACCCGGGCTGGCGATGAACGTCACCGCCGGGACGATCACCTCCTCGCCCGGTCCTACGCCCGCCGCCGTGAGGGCGACCTTGAGCGCCGCCGTGCCGGAGGTTACCCCCAGCGCGTGGTTGACGCCCATGAACGCGGCGAACTCCTGCTCGAACTGCTCCGCCTTCTTCAGGAGCTTCGGCCCGTAGAACCGGAACGGCGAATGGGCGTCGAGCACCTCCAATACCTGCTCACGTTCCTCGTTCCCAATCACCGACTCACCGGGGTTGGCGAGCGGCATTGGTTTCGTCCTGACCGGTTTTCCGCCTTCAATCGCAAGTTTGTCTGGCATCCGATGACTCTCCCTGCTCCCCTGCGGCCTACCAGCTCGCATGAATTGCGGCGTGATACGCTGCCGGGAGATTCGTTTCCTTATCTGCGGCAGGGGCGAGGCGTGCCTCGCCCCTACAAAGCGTGATGAAACACCATGTTGTACGGGAGCACGGTGCCGCGATCTTGCCCGCGGCGCGGAATTCTCCTGGCGGAATGGGCATGAGGCGTCACCTATTTCCGTCGCTCAGGCGTTCGAGCTTCCTCGCATGTGTCGTTCGATCTCGTGCGCAGCGGTCCGAGCAATCTGTCCGAAGTGCCGTCGCAGTTCCGCGTGTCGGGAAGCGGCGGTGGCACTGCCTGCGTCCCGAATCCCGAGAGCCAGACGAAACGCGCTGGCAAAAGCAGACCCCCGTTGTATCTCGTGGCGCAGTGCACCCGACTTCGAGAGCATCGTCCCTTCTCGCCAGAAGACGAGACTACGCGCAATCCAGTGGAGCATTCCCGCCATCCAGATCGCAGATTGTTCTGAGTCATCACTCCAAGTGCGCAGCGGGCCTAGGTCCTGTTCTGTCTGACTGGCAAGGTCTTGCATGCTCGGCGGGGTGAACATGACCCGTTCCCCTGCAACCGGGTGGCCGAAATGCGCCAGCATGTACCGATCGAAGGGAGACACAGGATGACATACCGCCCACTTCCTCGTCGAGCCGCCCGCGGTGTAGCACGGCATCTGGACGGACGAGTCCGATGCAAGCTCACCGGGAATGTAGCAACCCTCAATGGCTTGACCCGACTCCCAGGAGCTTTCCTTGCGTTCGATGAATCGGCGCCTCATCTCGTCGTGGATGGTACCTATGACCTGGGCTTCGCCTTGCGTGATCGGGGTGGCCAGGACTACACACACATCCACATCGCTCCACCGGGGCATGAAGTCATCGAGTGTCACGCTCCCATGCAACATGACGGACCGCAGCCTCTCGCCGAGACAGGACTGGATCTCCGGCAACCACCAGTCCAGAATGTGTGCTACTACAGGCGGGATGTGCGGTTGGCTCATCCAATTTCCTCGCACCCAACGGCCGGCATCAGGCGCGGCTACGTGCCATCACCTGAATCCGTCCGGTTGGGCGTGGTCGGGGCGATCCTGACGGTTAGCGCCTCCTTGCCGGGTCCGGTGACGTCGAAATCGGCGCGTCCGTGGTCGCTCTTGATCGTGTACGTACCAACGTAGCCACAAAAGCTCACTTTCCCGGCGGCGTCGGTTCTGAGTTGCAGCGGACCGGTCCACCATTCCCCTTTGACGAACTTCATGAGCGCGTCGTAGGCGGGCTTCGGAGACATGTCCTTGCGCACGAGTCCCGCCGGAGCACCCTGCCACGCGGAGTAGTCCGAGAAATCCCACCAGGTGACTGCCTCAACCGCCGGATGTGAAAACAGGACGCGGTACAGCTCGGTTACCTGGGCGGCCTGGCGCTCCTCGCCGTCGGGGGTGCTGTCCCACCCCGGGTGGTGCGCATGCCAGTCATTATCGGTCTTGAGTTTGCCGGAGAGAATCGTCAACTCGGTGAAGTGTAGGGGCTTGCCGAACTGTGCAAACCGCTCACAGACCTCCCACGCCCATTCTGCGCCGCGGTAGCCGGTGTGCATGTGCGATTGAAGGCCGATTACCTCGATCTCAACGCGGGCGTCGAGGCACTCTCTGAGGAGCCTCTCGTAGCGATGGTCGGTGACGAAATCGTTCAGCAAGAGCTGAGCCTTGGGGTTGGTCTTTTCGGCTTCGGCAAAGCACTTCTTGAGAAGGCCGACCTGCCCGAGGCTCTTACAGAGTCGGGAGGTAGCCGGCTTACCGCCCTGCGACTCGGGCATGACGACGGCCTCGTTGACGACATCCCACTTACCGACCAAGCCGACGAACGCGGCACATTTGCGGCGGATACGTGCCATCTGGAGCGACTCTACCTCAGAGAGGGACTTCGACACTAGCCACAGCGGCTCGCCTTCGTGCCAGCACAGAGGGTGTCCCTTGGTGCTGATGTGATTGTCATGACACCACTGTGCCATCCTGCGGACGCGCGATTCGTTGGTCGTGCCTTGCTGAGCTTCGTAAAAGCCCCAGTAGAACGGGAGGGTCGCGTAGTTCAGAAGAGCTCGGAAACGCTCGGCGTACAGCTCGTTCAGGATCTTCGTACCACCTTCGTCGGGGCCGAACACGTCGCCGCCGAGCCCAAACGCGTTGCATCCGGACAGGAACTTATGCCGGACCATTTCGATGGTGACGGACGTATT
>Ga0315282_10001010_pt1 | contig 54423 bp, 53 predicted proteins | sample YL17G07_20_MG_FD_203693 | JGI IMG/M metagenome (GOLD analysis project Ga0315282, IMG submission 203693) | Sediment microbial communities from Yellowstone Lake, YNP, Wyoming, USA - YL17G07_20 | ecosystem: Environmental > Aquatic > Freshwater > Lake > Sediment | place: USA: Wyoming | collected...
TCTTCAGTGGGGATGGAAGTGGAACCTGCAGCAGCAGAAGTTCATTGAGCAGAGCCCGCCCACGGAACTCTACGTTGCACCTGTGTCGGCGGGCGCCGGAGACCTCAGCCTGACGCTCCACTACGACGTACCCCAGGAATGCGAAGGCTGGGACCCCGGGCCATCGGTAGACGCCTCGGATTACGTCAAGGTGACCGTGGTAGACATAGACCTTGACATACTGAACGTGGCTGACGCTCAAGAAGAAGACCCGGGCGGCTTTGGGGGGGTGGGCAGCCTCATCCAACTCGAACTCCGCCAGGTTCTTCCCAACACATTGCCGTGGACGGACAAGGCGACCCTCACCTGGGACGCTGAGGACAAGATAGACGTATTCGAGAATGCGGACAGGACAGGCCAGATTTACAGCGGCAAGCAGTACGAACTCCAGAACCTTCCCAGGACCGTTTACGTGGAAGGAGACAAGGCCACGGGCTACCGGGACGTGGTCTTTCAGCTCAGCTATACCAAGGAGGGATGCACGGTCACCGACACGGTCAAGTTGACGGTGATCGGGATTGATCTTGTCGTTGACGGGGTGGGCGAGGATGATGAGATGGCCCCGGGTTTCTTCGTAGATTACAACAATGATGACGATGACGGGAACTCGTGCCCGGATTACATGGATTCGCCCTGCCCCGGAGAAGACGACCTTGTGCCGCTGACAATTACGGTTGCCCCGACCGGCCTTACGGGTCAGGTGACCCTGAGCGCGATAGCAGGCGGAGGGAGGGTGAAGGTCTGGCTATCGCAGACCAAGCAGCCTGGCGACCTGGTGAACCTTCCAAAGGCCTGGGCTGTCGCAGAAGTGCCCGCGCAGCTCTGGGTGGAGGGCGTCGGTCCCAGCCCGCAGTTGATGGACATCACCCTCAGGGCGGAGTACGCCGGCCTGGGGACGACGACTGTGGACGATGCAAAGGGAACGGATCCTGGCTTGAGGATCATGAAGGGTGAGGTGGATGTAACCGGGCAGACGCTGGACGAAATCGTTGGCAGGCAGGTGCACCTTGTGGCAGTTCTCGACCCTCAGAACTTGGTCGTAACTGACCGTCAGTGGGATGTCCCGCCAACGGCGATTGCAAACTACGAGGTTCTCTTTGACGACCAAGCAGGGACATCAAGTGCAACGCAGACGGACCTGACCGACTTGAAAGGGGACCAAGTGCGTTTCTACTGGCTGGATGGATCCTTGCTGGGCGTACCGAAAACTGTCAAGGTGTCTGTAACGGCCGGGGGCCAACCTTTTAGTGCTGAGGTACAGTTCAAGGTGATGCGGCCCGATGCCACTCTGAAGAGCAAGACGACCTCCATAGCGATCGACGGGAGCCAACCTCCAGTCTTGCGCTTTGGCGACCTTGTCGCTCATCCCGGCATAGAGTTCAATGCAAGATTGACGCTGCCAGGTGATTTTGCGGGAACAGGACAATTCTGGCAGATATATCATGAGAAATACAGGGCGTACTGGAACCAGCTATGTCCGGACACCCTTCAGGACGGCTGGCACCGGATCCAGGCTTGGGGGCTTGACACACACTTACCTTACACGGCCGACCCTACCATGGCTTCTGATTCTCCGAGCGTGACCCTTGAGAGCAATTTAAGCCAGGTAGACATAGACAACACCGCCGAGATGTACTACATGTTCAAGCCTGACGGAGACAATACGATCTGGGTGCCACTGAAGGTTGTGAAGTGGTGGTGGAAGGCTCAAGCCCACCAGACTTCAACGCCTCAGCTTAATCGCTGGAGGCTCGATACGGCGACGAATTACACCCACACGGATGATACGCCAGATGGCACAGACCCGCAACCCATGGCGGAGCCGGAATGGAGCCGCCTCTGGTTGAACCATGGCATCAAATGGGTTAAAGAATATGGCAATTGACCCAACATGAAAGGAGTTCAGCCGTGAGTACGATAAGGTCTCTTCAATTCGTGACGCTTGCCCTTTGTCTGGTAAGCGCTGCTGCCGCCGAAACGGCCCCTCAACTGTCGCCTGGCCGGCAGATTGACATCCTTTGGGGGGAGCCGACCAACGGGCTCAGGCTCGGCGTGTCCGTCGCAAAGAAGACATTCGCGCTTGACGAGCCCATTATGGTTCGGATTGCCCTGCAAAACGTATCCCAAGAAAGCGAGTCCGTCTCCATTGGGGACCCTACCTGGTGGCAGCTGGAGGTGCTTAGTTTCCCGCCGGGAAGGCCCGTCCCGTACACAGAGGAGGGCAAGGTGGTCTATAGGCTCGTGCCATCTGGCAGCAGGTCTTCCGTTCAGATACTGAGGCTCAAACCCGGTGACGTCGTTTATCACGAATTGTGGGTGAACCGATTCAGGGACATGACCTCCGGAGCCAAGTTCACTGTCAACATCGGTTACAACTGGCCCCAGAAGGCGCAACCGGACCGTCCGCCCGTGACAGTGCACGGCCCGCCGCTTGAGATTGAGATGGGCGGCTCCGTGCCCTGGCATGCCAGTCTTCAGGCTCTGCTGCTGGAAACTGAGGACACTACGGCCGAACTCTACGCAGCCAACGTAGGGCGCTCAGCTAAGGTCTTGCTGGAAGGGCTGGGTAAGGTGGCGGCAGAGCAGCCGACCAGCCACGCCGGCTATGCCGCCCATCGAGAACTCCTGGAACTGCGCGACCGGCTGGAGGAACTTATCAAGCAGCTACCACCGCTGCCGAAGGCCCGCGAGAAGGCGGAGGCCAAGCCCCAACCAGAAACCGCGATCAACAAGGCTGAGGCTGACAAGGCTGGCCCAAAGGCCGCGGCGCCGCAGGCCACCCCGGAGACGGCGAAATGAGCCGGCGCTTGAGGTGAGAGGACTGACGTTTGCGCCCCTGGAAGGGAGACACTCCGTGAAAGCCAAATGCCTTGGATTCGTTGTGCTTGGGTTCTGTTGTTTCCTGTGTTCCGCTGACACCGGCCGGGATGCGGTCAAATGGCAGGAGCCGGAGACAATATGGGGCGCGCCAAACGACGGCTTGAGGATGGGTGTCGCCGTGACCAAGACTCTTTTCGCCTGGGGCGAGCCCATTATTGTTGGCGTAAGGGTTCAAAACCTCTCGGACAAGCCTCGGGAGGTCTTCTCTGCCTGGGAGGGCTCCTGGAATATATCTGTCGCCTACGGCCCCAACAAGGCCCCTGTCCGGAGCATGTTCGACTATGACAAAGCTGTTCCGAAGGGCTACGCCCAGCCTTGGCGCTACGGTGGTTCCTCAAGTTCGGAGCTTATTCAGCCAGGCGGAACATGGTACGAGGTCGCGCCCGTCAGCCGATATTTTGATTTGCGTGGTGACGCGACTTACATTGTCACGATCAGCTACCCCGACCGGAGCAAGGGACGCGACGCGGTCTTAGTCCAAGCTCCCCCGATTCACATCGAGGTGAAGGACATGGACTGGGCCGATCCGCCCGCGAGCCAGATGCTGCAGGTTGACTGGCGGGCCAACCGGGAATCCACGGGCCAGCAGCAGGTGGAACTGCTTTCGCGCTCGGCCCGGGATTCGGTGCAACTCATCGGCGCATTTGCCCAGGCCCACCCAGACATCGTAGCGGGAAAACAAGCTCGCCGGGAACTCTTGAATCTCCGTGCGCAGCTCGACGAGCTGCTCAAGGAGCCGCCTTCGAAGCCCGGCGACAAGCCGGAACAACCGGAGGCCAAGCCGCAGGCTGACGCCACCACCAAACAGGCTGAGCCCGAAAAGGCCGTGGAAAAGGCCGCGGCGCCGTAGGGCGCCATTCGGCTGCCCCGTGGCCGCGACGGGGCGGAGCCCGCCTCAGGCGGACATATGGGGCCGACGACCGCCGGGCGGGTGACGCCCGGCATTGGCCACTGGCCAATGCTGCGGAACTGGCGTTCCGCACGGCGCTACCCAGTAGAGAGGGGATGGTCCTTCGCCGAGGCCGCGGACCACGGGCAGCCGGGCGATCCTCCTTCGCTCCCTGAAAACCACGGGAGCTTCGGAGGACGGGGGCACGGCGGCTATCGAGACCGACCACCGGGCGGGTGACGCCCGGCATTGGCCATTGGCCAATGCTGCGGAACTGGCGTTCCGCCCGGTGCTACCCTTTGTGGAGCATAGTGGCTGCCGTGCGACGAGCGGCGGCCGAACGCTGCGGAACCGGCGTTCCGCACGGCGCTACCAACAGAGGGTGCGGCGTCACGGGTCTGGAAGGATCATGGCCCTTCGCGTCGTGCGCGCCAAGTACGAAACGGAGTCGTTATACCTGGCCGCCTTCCGGGGCGCGGTTACTGATGGTCTCTGACCTGAAAGGAGTACATCAATGAAAGCTAAATGCCTTGCATTGGTTGTGCTTGGGCTGTCAGCTTTCCTCGGGGCAGGCGACCCAGGCCGGGTTCCAGTTCAATGGCAGGAACCGGAGACCCTATGGGGGGAGCCAAACGACGGCCTCAGGATGGGTGTCGCAGTGGCCAAGGACGAATTCGTCTGGGGCGAACCCATCGTGGTCGGCGTGAGGGTACAAAACGTTTCGGACAAGCCCCGCGAACTGCTCTCTTCCTGGGAGGGTTCCTGGAACATATACGTCACCTCCGGCCCCAACAAGACGGCTGCCCCGAGCATCTTTGACAATGATGTTCACATGCAACCTCGCAAGGGTGAGGCAATGCCATGGCGTGGCGGTGGTTCCGTAGGTGGAGTCTTGATAGAGCCGGGGGGGACATGGTACGAGGTCGCGCTGGTCAGGCGATACTTCCCCTTGACACCGGGCACCTACACGGTCACCGTCAGCTATCCAGATCGGATCAAGGGAGGCGGTACGGCGTTAATCCAGGCTCCTCCGCTGGAGGTCGAGGTGAAGCAAATGGACTGGCCGGACCAACCTCCCGCCGACCAGATGCTGCAGCTTGACTGGCAAGGAGACGGTGGGATCAGGGGCGACGGGGCCGTGGGAGACCTTGTCTGGACCTCCAGAGGTTCCCTCCAACTGCTCTGCGCATTTGCGAAAGCTCACCCCGAAACCATGCCGGGCAGGAGGGCTCGACGGGCCCTTGTAGAACTGCGCACTCAGCTCGACGAGCTGCTAAAGGAAGTGCCGCCGCCTCCGAACCCCGCCGAGAAGGCCAAAAAGGCGGAGGCCAAGCCGCAGGCTGACGCCGCCGCCAAACAGCCTGAGCCGGAGCAGGCCGGGCAAAAGGCCGCCGCGCCTTAACCAGCGCGCCGGTGCCTATGTATGGATGGCGCATGCGCCCCAAGTGGGCCAGCGGGCGAGGGAGAGGATGGTCCTTCGCCGAGGCTACGGACCACAGGCATCCGGGCGTTGGCGGGCTGGTCGCCAGACGTTGGCGCAAGCCAACGTTAGGGCGACAGCTGGTCGAGGCCGGTTAAGGAGACCGTCCTCGACGGAATGGGGCCGACAATGTAGTCGAACCCGCTCAAGGAAGGCGGGTTCGACGGAATGACACAGGATGGGGCCGACAATGAGGTCGAAGCGGCTCAAGGATAGCGGCTTCGACGGAATGGGGGGCTGCGCAGCACAGGCGGCTCGTCGCCGTCCAGCGACGTGCTGGCGGCCGCATTGCGCCCGGTGCAGTGCCCCCGCTCCGCCCGCCGCTGGCCTGCAGGAGATGGTCCCCGCGGTCCGGTCAAGCTAATTCCACAGAGGCAGCACCCATCAGAGAGTCCAGCCTTCACAGCCGGGGCGGATGTGCCACAAAGGCCGTGGTGGCAGCGCTGCGGCCCGCGGCTCGGTCGTGCCGGCTGTCCGGGAGCGGCATTCCCGCCGGTGCGGCTTCCTGGCAGGCGGTGAGACTCTCGGAGGGTGGCAGATTTCCCGTCGACGAAGGCGCGGATGGCGCTGGAGCGGCAGGGCGCAAGGGTCATTCAGCCCGGGCGGAGTCAGCGCCCTGGGCGCTTGCGCGAAACTCGGGGGATTCCAATGGGGATTCCATGCGGTTGGTGCCGGGCTTGGCGGGAGCGAAGCCGCAAGATCAGGGACCGGCCGGGCTGCGGCCGGCATGGCCGCCGACTGTTGGTTGACTTGCCGGACAAAAAAGCTATTATGTAGGCGCCTGTGAAATTGGGAATGACTGGCAGCCGACGTTAAGAAGGGGAGACGGAGATGGAGGCAATAGGCCGGTTCAAGCTGCGGGGCGAGCTGGGCACGGGCCCGTACGTCGTTGCCTATGATGCTCAAGATGGGCCGACGCGGTGCGTGGTGAAGGTGCTGACGGACGACGCACTGCCGAAAGAAGCCGGCCGGCGAGCAGGGCTGGCCCGCGCGCTGGAGGGGCTGAAGAGCATAGAGCATCCGTCGGCGGTGAAGATCCTCGACGCAGGGGAGAAGGACGGGAAGCTCTTTGTCGCCTCGGAATTCATGGCCGTCCCCACACTCGAGCAGAAGCTTCAGCAACAGAAACGCCTCGCAGAGCAGCAGGTGGTTCTGTACATCCGGCAGAGCGCGCAGGCACTGGACAAGGCCCGTGACGTCGGCTACTGCCATGGCGACCTGACGACGCGCAATGTGTTCGTGGTGTCGCAGGAGAAAGTGAAGTTGAGCGATTTTGCGCTGAAGTCGCTTGTGCTTGATCCCCCCGACATAGCCGACTTCGAGCAGGCCCGGGGCGAGGAGGGCGCGGGAGCCGCGCAGGACGAGTGGGTCACTGCGGAGGACCTGCTTCGCACCAAGGGGAAGAGGGCGAGCAAGCAGGGGCTGGACGACGATTTTGTAGGACTGGCCGTCTTGATGATGCAGATGCTGGGCGTCGGCGTGCCGGCGCAGTCGAAAGACGAGCCGTTGGCTGCCTATCGGGAGAACCTGCTGCGCCGGAGCTACGCGCAGTTGACCGATCCTTCCGCCGGGGTGAGCGTGCACGTAGCCGAGGTGGTGAGGCGGCTGCTGACGCCAAGCGGTTTTGACAGCCCGGGCGAAGTCGTTGTGGAACTGGCCAGTGCCATGCTCCTGGGCCGTACATTCGGCCGGCCCCGGGTTGAGGCAGCGGCAAAGCCCGTGTCGCCCTCCTCTGAGACGGCACAGGTCAGCAAGGCGCTGGGCGAGGCGACAGACGAAGTGGCCGCGCCAGCCCTCTCGGTGCCCGTGCCGGCGCCCGGAGCCGCAGCCGAACCCGCAGAGATGGGCGATGACGTCAGCACCTTTTTCGTCTGGAGTGACAGGCGGGGCGGGAGGTTCTTCGTACTCCACGACGGCGAGCAAATCGTGCTGGGGCGAGACCCGGACGTCTGTGACGTTCACTTGATGGACCCGGCCGTCTCCCGCAAGCATTGCTCTCTGAGCAAGGAGAGCGGCGTCATCACCGTTGCCGATACGGGTAGCAGTAACGGCACCTTTGTCAATGAGCAGCGTGTGCAGAAGACGGAGCTTAGGCCCACCGATAGGCTCCGCGTCGGCACCACTCGGGTTTACATGTCTTTGCCGGGCAGGCAGAAGTAAGGGCCGGCAGGGCATTGCAGCGTGACCTGAGCGCAGCCTGTGCGTTCTGACCTTGCTGACAGGATAGCTCGGCAAGGCCGGGTGAAGATCTGTCCTGCTTGCACCAGGCCGCGATGGGGACGGAATGAGCGGCGCATCTTGAGTGGGGGTCTCGACCAATAAAGCCATGGCGAAGTTCCTGGACTTCCTGCATTCCTCGCGCAAACAGCCGTACGGCGGGTACGAGCTGATAGACGAGATCGGCCACGGCGGGATGAGCACGATCTGGAAGGCCAGGCAGCCCGAGACGGGGCACATCTACGCCGTGAAGGTCCTCAAACCGGAATCCGTCGAGGTGATGGACAGGTTTAAGGGCATCTTCGAGGCGGAAGAAGGGCTGATCGCTCTGCGCATGGACCATCCGAACGTGATCAAGACGTTCGATTACGGCCGCGGGCGGGAGAATGAGTACTACATCGTGATGGAGTACGTTGACGGGCCGAACCTGGAGACCCTGATTGCGTTGGCTTCGCCGCGCTGGCGGGAGAACAGGTTCGAGCTGTTGCGGCAGGTCGGTGCGGGGCTGCGGTACATCCACGAGCAGGGGCTCATCCATCGGGATTTCTGTCCCAAGAATGTGCTTTATGGTCCTGTTGGGACTCCGAAGATCATAGACTTCGGCCTCACCATACCGGCGAGCCTCAAGGCGAGATCGGCGGTGGCGCGCGCCGGCACCGCCAGTTACATGGCGCCCGAACAGGTGAGGGGGCAGACGGTGGACGAGCGCACGGACATCTATGCGTTCGGCGTTTCGGCGTTTGAGATTCTGACGGGGAGGCGCCCTTTCCCGCCTTCCACGGACCGCAGCCGGCGGATGCAGGACCATCTGAACGTGAACCCGTTGCCGCTTCGCCGAGTGGAGCCGGGTTTGCCGGAGCGGCTGGAGGTCGTGGTCGAGAAATGTATTGCAAAGAACAAGGATTTGCGCTATAAGTCTATGGCAGATGTGATGATGGAGATGGCCGAGGCCCTGCCTCGGTAGAGGCTGAGCGGTGACCTTCCCGGAGGCAGTCCAATGAACCCTCGTCTGCGCGTGGAAGTGGGCAGGCAGGCTAATTTCGAGTATGAGATTCCTCCAACGGAGGACGAGGAAGCGATCTGGCTCGGACGGGGCGCGTTCTGCAAGATCCGCATCTCCGACATGCAAATCTCGCGCCGCCACTGCCAATTCACGTTTGAGAAGGGGCAGCTCTTCGTAGAGGACTTAGGGGGCAGGAACGGCACAAAGGTCAACAGCGAAGTCATCAAGGGCAAGGTGCAGTTGCAGGATGGCGACCACATAATCGTGGGAACGCACGAGCTGAAGGTCATCTACCCGGCAGCCTCAAAGCTGAAACCGACCGCCCTGCCGGAACTGGGCACTCAGGAGGAAGAGGAGGAAGCGTACCGGGAGGCGGTGGGCTTGGTGGGCCGAGACCTGGCCGGCTGCATCATGGATAAGGTGATTTTCAACGGGCGCACATCCGTCATCTTCCGAGCGCGCGAATCCGAGACGGGCGGCACCGTCGCGGTCAAGGTCCTCAAGCGGCTTGCCAAGGTGACGGTCGAGGACCAGAACCGGTTCATCCGCGGGGCGAAGTACAGCGCCACCTTGCGCCATCCCAGTTTCGTTCGCGTCTTCAAGGGCGGACGATCCGAAGACTGGTTCTACGTGGTGATGGAGTACGTGCAGGGGATGAACCTGGAGAGCGTGGTGCAGCGCAAGGGGGGGCCGCTCGACCTGGCCACCGCCCTGAAGATCGAGGGCCAGTTGCTGGAGGCGCTGCAGCATGCATATGAACAGGATCTGGTCTTCCGCGCGGTTCGGCCGGACAACGTGATCGTCTGCCAGGGGCTGAAGGTGAAGCTGACCGACTTTGACTTAGTGAAGCCGCTCCTCGCACGGCAGGACGCCCAGGTCACTCGGGTGATGGACGGCAGCTTGAGCGTAGACCCGTCGTTTGCGGCGCCGGAACTGATCGCTTACCCGGTGGTCGCGGACCAGAAGGCCGACGTCTTCGGGGCGGGAGCGGTGCTGTACTTCATGCTCGTGGCGAAGCCGCCCTTCGGCACGCTGTTGCCCGCGGACAAGTTGTCGAGTGCTTTTGACCGTGCCTATCAGGATCCCCGCCGGCTCAATCCTGAGGTGCCGGAGAGCATCTCTGCCATCATCCGGCAGTCCATGTCGGATTACGAACGGTACAACACGCCGGGCGACATGGGCAAGGCGCTCGACGAGGCGGCGGCCGCCGCACAGACTTGAACTGGCCTGTTGCCGGGCCAACGCGGGATGCCATGAAAGGCCAACTCGAGATCATGGACGGTGCCCTCGCGGGCACCAAGGTTGAGTTGGGGAAGCTCGGCTCGTTCACCATCGGCCGCAGCAGTGAGAATGATCTGAGCCTGGTTGAGAAGGCAGTCTCACGCTATCACTGTCGCATAGACTATGACGGGGAGTTCTACTGGCTGGCGGATTGCGACAGTCACAACGGCACCCATGTGAACGGACGCAAGATCACCAAGTGCCTCCTGTATGACGGAGACGTGGTGAAGGTCGGCCACGTGCGGTTGGCGTTCCTCATGCCGGAGCAAGAGGGGAAGGACGCGGTCAGCGCCTGATCGTGGCCGAGGGGGCACCCCAAGCTCTTGCCCGGCGTCCATCCATGACCGGTGTCCGCCGCAACTCCGGGTTGCCCGGCGCTCATCCGTTCCAGCAGACATACTTGGCGGGAGCGTTTGCCTGCCCGAGAACATTCAGTGGGAGTGCGCCATGCCCGTTCGAACGACGGCCGTCAGGCTCTACGGAAAGCGCGATTTGCGCCTGGAAACGTTCGACCTTCCGGCGCCGAAGGATGACGAGATCCTGGCAGAAGTGGTCAGCGACAGCATCTGCATGTCTTCTCATAAAGCGGCCGAGCAAGGCCCGGCGCACAAGAGAATACCGGCCGATGTGGCCCGCAACCCCGTGATCCTCGGGCACGAATTCTCGGGGCGGCTGCTCAAGGTGGGGAAGAAGTGGGCCGATCGCTTTCAAGCGGGGCAGATGTACGCCATCCAGCCGGCGTTGAACTACATGGGGTCTCTTGACTCTCCGGGGTACTCGTACCGGTACATCGGCGGCGACGCGACCAGGATATTGATCCCTCAAGAGGTCATGGCCATGGACTGCCTGCTGCCCTATGAAGGCGACGCTTTTTTCAAGGCATCTCTGGCCGAGCCGCTGTCGTGCATTGTGGGGGCATTTCGCGCGCAGTACCACTATGAGCCAGGCAGCTATGAGCATCAGATGGGCATCCGCGAGGGAGGAAACTGCGCCCTCCTGGCTGGCGCAGGGCCTATGGGGCTCGGCGCGACGGACATTGCGCTCCACGGCGCCCGCAAGCCGAAGCGGCTGCTCGTGACCGACATTGATGAGGCGAAGCTGGCGCGCGCACGCGGCTTCTTTCCGCCTGAGGAGGCAGCTAAGCAAGGCGTGGAAGTCACGTTTCTGAACACGCAGCACCTCCGCGCCGGAACGCAGCCGGGCGCAAGCGGCGCGGATCCGCTCGTCGAGTTGGTGCGGAAACTGACAGAAGGCATGATGATGGACGACGTGTTCGTGTTCTACCCGGCTGAGGAGCTGGTGCAGGAAGGCGACGCGCTGCTGGGGCGAAACGGCTGTCTCAACTTCTTTGCGGGCCCGTCGCGCAACGACTTCCTGGCCAGGCTTAACTTCTATAATGTCCACTATGAGGGGCATCACGTCGTCGGGACCAGCGGCGGAAACACGGAAGACATGCGCGTCTCGCTGAAGTTCATGAGTGAGGGGCGCATCAACCCGGCCGCCATGGTGACGCACGTGGGGGGACTGGACTCGGCGGCGCAGACGATACTGGACTTGCCCGGCATACCGGGCGCCAAGAAGCTCATCTACACTCACGTGAGCATGCTGCTTACGCCGATTGATGAGTTTGGCTGCCGCGCGGAGAGCGCCCAGGAGCCACTCAAGAGCATCTTTGTCGAGCTTGACCGGCTTGTGCGCGCCGGCAACGGGCTGTGGTCCGTTGAGGCCGAGCGTTTCCTCCTGTCTCGGCGGGACCTCCTGCTGCCGGAGGAATGATGGAGGACTGGGAGACCATCGTTGCCGTCTCCACACCGGCAGGGCACTCGGTGCGCGCTGTGGTACGTCTGAGCGGGCCAGACGCGCTCGAGTGCGCGGCAGCGCGCTTCCGCCCGCTCCGGCAGGAAAGTGCCGGCTGGATGGGGACATTTCGCGCCACGTCGGGCGACTTCCTGCTCTTGGATGCGGGGTTGCGCGTGCCCGCGGCTCTCTACGTCATGCGCTCGCCTCATTCCTACACTCGCGAGGACGTGGTGGAAGTGCACCTCCCCGGCTCGCCGGCTCTTCTGGACATGGTGCTGGATGACGTGCTGACGCGCGGGCCCGGCAGGGTGCGGCTGGCGCGGCCCGGCGAGTTCACGCAGCGGGCTTTCTTGAACGGCCGGATTGACCTTTCCCAGGCGGAGGCGGTGCTCGCGGTAATCCGGGCCCAGAGCGAATCCGAAATGCTCGCAGCCGGCTCGAAGTTGCGGGGAAGCGCGGGACGCCAGTGCGCTGCGCTGCAAGAGGCGGTGGCGGCGCTCAGGGTGCGAGCGGAAGGGGCGCTGGACTTCGCCCCGCACGGAATCGAGCTGATGTGTGAGGGGGGATTCCTCGAGCGCTGCGGCGGCTTGCGCGCAGAAATGACGCAGGAGGCGGCGAAGGGCCGCGATGACGTGGCCAGCAACGGCCGCGTGCATGTGGTCATCTGCGGCGCGCCGAATGCCGGCAAGTCGAGCCTGCTGAACCGGCTGGCTGGGTCTGAAAAGGCCATCGTGCACCCACGGCCGGGCACGACGCGCGACGCGATCCACGCGGAGATGGATGTGGGGGGCGTGCTTTTTCAACTGACGGACACCGCGGGGCTGCCGGACGCCGAGGATGGTGCGGCCGCGGCGCCGGATCGCGCTGCCGTGCAACGGGCACAGGCGCACATCCGCTCCTGCCAGTTGCTGCTGGTGGTGTTCGACGGGGCGGCGCCTGCGCCGCAGGGCGTGCTGGAAGCGGCCGCGCATGTGCCGCGCTCACGCGTGTTGTGCGTGATCAACAAGCGCGACTTGCCACAGGTGCTCGACGAGGAGGGGTTGCACGCGAACACCTTTGCCTGGGAGACGCTTCATACTTCGGCCCTGACGGGGGAAGGCGTGGATGCGCTGCGCGAGGCATTAGGCCGTGCGGTCGCCGAAGGCAGGCTTGACGCCTCCGCCGCGGACTGCCTCTTCAACGCCCGGCAGCGCGGCGCCCTGCGGCGGGCACTGGATGAACTGTCGCGTGCGGAGGAGGCCGTCCGGGCCGGCATGGGTTACGAGTTTGCGGCGGTCAATCTGCGCGAGGCCGCCGACGCGCTTGGCGAGGTGACGGGCCAGGTGACGGCGCAAGATGTGCTCGACCGCATCTTCAGCCAGTTCTGCATTGGGAAGTAGGGGGCGGGCAATCAGAGCTGAGGGGCTGGCTTCTCAACGGGTCGGCGCCAGAGGTCCTCGAGCATCTGGAGAATGCGGGCGCGTAGTTCGGGCAGCCCGCTCCCTGTGAGGGCTGAGATGGGCAGCACGTCGCGGTCGAGGCCGCCGCGCAGCCGCTGGAGGCCTGCCTCAGCCGCTTCCAGGTCCATCTTGTTGGCCGCGACTATCTCCGGCCTGTCGGCCAGCGCGGCACTATGCAGGCGGACCTCTTCGCGGATGGCATGGTAGTTGTCCAGGGGATCGCTACCGTCAAGGGGGGCTGCGTCCACCACGTGCACAAGGATGCGGGTGCGCTCGATGTGGCGCAGGAACTCGTCGCCAAGCCCCTTCCCCTCGTGCGCGCCGCGGATCAGGCCGGGAAGGTCTGCGACTGTGAAGCGGCGGTAGTCGTCGGTCTCGACGATGCCCACCATGGGCTGAAGAGTAGTGAACGGATAGGGCGCAACCTTCGGCCGCGCGGCGCTGATGCGGGAAAGGAGCGTGGATTTGCCGGCATTCGGCTGGCCGATCAGCCCCACGTCAGCGACGATTTTGAGTTCAAGTCTGATGCGACGGGCCTGCCCCGGCTGACCTCTCTCGTATTGCGTGGGGGCCTGGTTTATCGCCGACTTGAAGCAGGTGTTGCCACGGCCGCCTTTGCCGCCTTTGGCCAGTGCAACGGGCTCACCGAGTTCCGTCAAGTCCAGCAGCCGCAGGCCGGTGTCCTCATCGTGGACAACGGTGCCGAGAGGCACCCGGATGAGAACGTTCCGGCCGTTCGCGCCGTGCTGCTTCCGGGACCTGCCCGGTTCACCGTGGCCGGCGCGGATTTCGGTTTTGGAGACCAGGTCCAGCAGCGTGCTGAAGTTGGGATCGGCGGTGATGAGGACGTCCCCGCCGTTGCCGCCATCTCCGCCGTCCGGGCCGCCGCGAGGAACGTATTTTTCCCTGCGGAAGCTCACGCACCCGTCCCCGCCGTCGCCGGCTTTTGCGTGGATCGTGGCCTCGTCAACGAAGCGCATAAGGGAGTTCCTCCGTGAGGAGCACGCGCGACCGGTCCAGGAAAAAAGCAGCGGCTGCACCCGCGAGCAGGGAAGCAACCGCTGGGATAACCGTTGTGGCAGGCGAGGGACAGGTCACTCGGGAAGGACGTTAACCTTGTGGCTGGGCGTAAATTCGACTTTGCCCGCGGCTGTGGCGAACAGCGTGAAGTCCTTTCCGCAGCCCACGTTCCGGCCCGGGTGGAAGCGGGTGCCACGCTGGCGCACAAGGATGGTGCCGGCCCTTACGACTTCGCCGCCGTAATGCTTGATCCCCAGGAACTGCGGGCAGCTATCGCGCCCATTGCGCGATGCTCCTTGACCTTTCTTATGTGCCATGGCAGGGCCTCGCCTTTTCTGCTATTCGGGATGAATCTCTCTGATCTTGATACGGGTGTACTTCTGCCGGTGGCCCTTCCGGGCCTGTTTGTTCTCTTCCGGCTGGAAGCGCATCATTATGAGCTTTGGGCCCTTCTCGTGCCTGAGGATCTGGGCCAGCACGCGCGCGCCGAACACGTGAGGCGTTCCGATGACGGTCTTCTCCTCGCTGCCTATAACCAGGACTCGGTCGAACTCGACCAACTCGCCCTCGTCAGCGGCTATGAGGTCCACCTGAATCTCGTCGCCAGCCTGGACTCTGTACTGTTTGCCGTGATTGTCTATGACCGCGTACATTCTTTGCCCGTAGACTTGAGATTGTGAAACTCGACAGTAAACGATTATAGCGGACGGGCCCGGCGCTTTCAACTGTCCGTCCGCCGGAACCTGCTCAACGGGCGGCCCTTTTTAGCTCCCGGCCCTCGGCCGTCATGAAACGTGCGGTGTGCAGTTCGGGGCCGACGGACGGTTCGGCGAGCACGATGAGCTTCTTTCCCGAGGCTTTCTCCAGCTCTTCCAGCGCGTCGCGCATCTCGTTGTTGAGGTAATTGGCCACTTCCGGGTTGACCGTTACTTCGACGCAGTCGAGGTCCTTGCTGTCCATCCCGGCCTTGATCTCGCGGAATATCTGGAGGGCGAAGGTCTCGGTGCTCTTGACGTGGCCGGTGCCGTGACAATACCTGCACTCGACGTAATGCGACTGCCGCAGGCTCGGGCGCTGGCGCTGGCGCGTCATTTCGACGATGCAGAAGGGGGACATTTTGAGCATGCGTAGCCGGGCCCTGTCCCGTTTGAGGGAGTCCCATAGCGTCTGTTCCACGCGGGTCCGGTGGTCAGCTTCTTCCATGTCTATGAAGTCAATGACGATGACGCCACCGAGGTCCCTGAGGCGTATCTGACGTGCGATCTCGGGAGCGGCTTGCATGTTGATGTGGAAGGCAGTTTCCTCAGCATCGCCCCGGCCTTTGTACTGGCCGCTGTTCACGTCAATGGCAACAAGGGCTTCGGTTTGCTCCAGCACGATGCTGCCGCCGCCCGGCAGTTGGACGGTGCGGCTGTGCATCTTTTCGATCTCTTGCTCCACGCCATAATGGTGAAACAGAGGATCGGGCGACTCGTGCGGCTTCACCTTACGGACATGGCGCGGCATGACCACGCGCAGGAAGTCGCGCACCTTCTCGTAGACTTCGGGACTGTCCACGACGATCTTTCGGATATCTTCCGTAAAGAAGTCTCGTATGACGCGCGTGACCGGGTCGCTCTCCTGGTAGATCAGCGACGGGGCTTTTGAGCGTTCGGCCCTCTGGCTGATCGTGTGCCAGAGGCGCAAGAGGTAATCGAGGTCGCGGGCGATGTCCGCGTCGTTGCGAGACTCGCCGGCGGTGCGGGCGATGACGCTCATGTTCTTGGGCACGTCGAGCTTGCTGAGCATGGCGCGCAACCGGGATCGTTCGGACTCGTCGGTAATGCGGCGCGAAACGCCGCGTCGGGACAAGCCGGGCATCAGCACCAGATACCTGCCCGGAAGGCTCAGGTAAGTGGTGAGGCTCGGTCCCTTCTCGCCGATGCCTTCCTTGGTGACTTGAATGAGGACGTCCTGTCCTTCATGGAGGAGCCGGCGGATATCGTTGGTCTTGTCGCCCTTGCCCACGGCTGAAGGCAACACGTCCGACACGTGCAGGAAACCGTGCTTCTTGTAACCGAATTCCACGAAGGCGGCTTCAATGTTCGGCACAAGGTTGACGACGATCCCCTTGTGAATGTTGCCCACTATGTGCTCGCCACTGGTCCGCTCCATGTAGAGTTGCTCGAGCTTGCCATCTTCGAGCACCGCGATACGCACTTCCTGCTCTTCCACGACGTTGACGAGCATTACCTTCTCAACAGCTTCAGTTTCCATAGCTTCCTTTCCCGGGTCAGTCATCATGCGCCGACAGGTCCACGTATGTGCGTTCGATCTGGCCCTTTGTGTAATCGGTTCCCTCTCGGCAGCCGAGGGCTTCCATGATTTCCTCTGGCCGCGCAGTTCCGGCGTCCGTGCACCGCAGCAGCATTTGCAGCGAGTTCCCGTCGAGCCGGATACCTTTTACGAACCGGCGGACCTCCAGTTCCTTCACCCCATCCTCGCGGGTACGCTTCACAGTTACGTCACGGGCACTAAGAAACTTCTGAATTCTCGCCTCGGTGACGGAGTGCCCGGGCAGCAGAGGGACGCGGCACGCAAGTTCCGTTGGCTGGCGGCTGGGGTGAGCGTCCGTTATCTGGACGGAGAGAATGCCGATCCCTTCAGGGAGTTCCGCCTGCAGGCGAAGCCGCAGCTCGGCCGGCCGGACCCATTCGCGCAGGCCGATGTCGGCGACTTCGTTGCGGCCCGCGAATCCCACGCTCAGGGCCATTGGGAAACTGAGTCTGGGACGGGGGTTGTGGCCCTCGCTCATCGCAACAGGAAGCCCCGCGCGCCTCAGTGCCCGGTCGAACAACCGCATCAGGTCATGGTGCGATATGAATCTGACGTCTCCCTGTTTGCTGAACCTTACTCGGATGTTCTGCTTGACTTGTGGCAAAAAACCGACTCCGCTATTTCGCTCCGGGCCGTTCCCATGGCAGCTCCGGCCGTCTTTCCTGTCTGCCGCGAAGGGCACGCGCGGGACAGACCCTGCTCCCATGCTTGTGCCATTGCCTGGTCTCCTCAGGTCGGACGCTCGGCGGGGCGGGAACGTCCCATTGTGTCCATGCCGGCTCTGCGCGGGCTCTGGGCCTATCCGTCTTCGTGCAACGCCTTTACAGACTGGAGCCATGCATCGTCAACCCGGCTCGGCTCTTCCGGCCCATCGAGCCCCCGTCGCCCGAACCTTCATCCATAGGAATCTATCAACAGACCTCTTTCCCGTCAAGCGTGGAAGGGCTTTCTGCCGTGCGCTATCTGGGCCGGTTTCGCTTGTTTACCCCTTGCACAAAGGCCTTAGGTGCGCAACAATGTACAGGTGGATTTCAGGTCTTGTCACGGGGAGATAGGCGAGCGGGAAGGGCCGGCGTTCGGTCAATTGCTCGCGCACCGTGGGCCGAGTAGCCGAGGTACCTGGGGACGAGGATCGGAGGGTTTCCTGCGTCTGACGGCAGGTCGGTGCCTATGGGGCGGCAAGGTGTCAAGGGTCATTCAAGCGGGGCGAGGTGCGACATGACGCGCAAAGGGTTTGCCATGCTGGCTGTCGTACTGGGGGTGGTCGTCACTGTTGCTGCCGTGCAGGGGGCGGATCAACCTACGTTGACCAGTCCGCCGGGGACGCCTCAGCGTATCCTCAACCCCCCTCAGCGTGCGCCTTTCCTTCCTCCGGGCAGCCATATGGGCGTTCCTCCTCAGCCGCCGGAGGACGAGGACCGCGAACACGGACATAGACGCGACCATAGGTTTTTCTTCTTCGTCTGGCCATATTATTATTACAACCCCGCCGATCTTTACTCTAACCCCTATGCAGGCAGCACCTACTACTATAGTCCCTATCTGTACTACAATTACTATGGATATCCGCCTTATTACTATGCCCCGTCAGTCCCGGGTAACCAGGGCTACGCGACTCCGCAAGCTACGCCCCAGGAGAGGAAACCTGCTGAGACGGCGCCATCCAAGGAGGCAGCGCCTGCTGCCGAGGAGCGGGTATTTGAGTCCCAGTTTTCGCCCATGCTCGGCGAGCCAACGCTGGTGGGCGCCGGCTTCGCGCTGGGGGAGGCAAAGCTGAAGACGGGGGCGTTCAGCGACTCCATCACGGCATTCCAGGAGGCACGAAAGGGGGCGCCTGCCGATGCTGCGCCGCACATCGCTCTGGCGCTCAGCCTGGAGGGCGCGCAGCGGTACGAGGGCGCAGCATATATGCTGCGCAAGGGCCTGACGGCGATCCGGGACTGGAACGCCGTGCACCTGGCTCTGGCCCAGGCGTTCGGCGGCCCCGATCGCTACAGCGCCGTCGCCTCTCAGCTCATGGAAGCTTATAGGAAAGATTCCGGAAGCCGTGACCTGCAATTGCTCGTCGGTTTCCACTACTTCGGCACCGGCCAGTATGCGAAGGCCGCCGGCATCCTTCTGCCGTTGCAGAAGGCGGTCCCCGAGGACGAAGCGGTGATGGCCCTCCTGCGCGCTGCTGAGAATCGGCTTGGAGCAGAGGGGGCAGGGGGCCCTGCCGCTGGCGGGCCTGCGATGGCTGGTGGAGGGGCGGGCCAGCCTCCGGGCGGCGTGAGTAAACCGCCGACGGTGCCGGAACATCCCGGCCCATCGAAATAAACGGATACACCTTTGCCGCAGAAGCGCATGGGGCTGAGAGCAACGGAGGTGTGACATGAGGCTGATTGGCGGGGGAGTTGCTGCCGCTATTGCGGTCGTTCTGGTGGTTGGCCGAGGTACGGCGTGGGGCGCGGACGCGCAATCCGCCCGGCCAGAAGTTCAGAAACCTTCGGCCGAGGCGCCTGGGCCTGATGGGGCGGCGCCCACTGCTCCGGCCGCGGGCCAGCAATTGATGCTGGACCCGTATGGCCGAGTGGGCTCCGGCTACACCTTGGGCATGATGCAGTCCGCTGTTGGGTTGGGAGCGGTGTCGCCTACTGCCCTATACGACCCCGCCAACGGCTACTTTTATTATCCAGGAGTACAACCGGGCATGGTGACGATCACCATAGGCTCCCCGGACGGGCCGCAGACCACGTACTATCTGAGCGCGGGCCCCTCCGGGCCGATGCCCATGCAGTACTATGCGGCCCTCGCGGACCGTTTGAGAAGCCTGACGCCTGAGACCGGCATGGCGCGTGCTCAGCCCGAGGCGTCATCCCCGCGCGCGGCCGAGCGTGAGCCTCAGGCTCCAGCGCGCCGGGCGGGAGGGGATTACGGGTCCCGACTCTCTGCAATGCTGGGCGGGCCCAGGGAGGTGCAGCTTGCGTTCGCGCTCGGCGAGGCGAAGCTTCAGGAGGGCAGGTTTCCTGAAGCAGTCGCGGCCTTCCGGCGGGCTGCGGCGACTGCTCCCCGCACTGCCGCTCCGCGGCTTGCCTTGAGCCTGGCCCTGCTGGGCGAGGGACAATACGACCCTGCCGCGGACGAACTTACGACGGGTCTGTCGTTGGTCTCTGATTTGTCTGCAATCAGGCTGGACGCAGCCGCTGCATTCGGCGGAGCGGAGACGTATCAGGCTGTCGAGACGAGGCTCGCTACAGTTGCGCGCGGGGACCCCGCGAACAAGGACCTGCAGCTTCTGCTTGGCTTCGGGTACTTTGCCACTGGGCGTGCTGCTGAGGCGGCCAAACTGCTCCAGGCGGCGGCCACAGCCAACCCCGACGATTCGGCGATCAAGGGCTTGCTAGAGGCAGCGCGTGCCCGCGTGGGCGGAGAGGCCGCGCCGGCTGTAAAGCCAACAGCCGAGCGGCAATGAGTGTCCGGCATGTCCGTAACAACGGTCGGCGTCTTCTCAAGCCAGTCGCGTGAAGCGGGGCGGCTCACCCGGATGTGAGTGCAGACAGGCCTGCGTCTTGTGAATAACCGCTCTTCTGGCGCCTGGCTATCCCCCTAAGCCCTCATCTCGATCATTGCGCCAAGTGTAGTACGGGTACTCCGTCATAGAGGTGCGGCAGGCCCAATGTCAAGCCGGACCCCCGAGGTGGCTGTCCGTAGCGATTCAGGCTGGGCGCGCAAGCGAGCTTCTTGTGATGCGGCATCCGTTGTTCCAACGGCTTGCGATCCTCAAGGCCCTGAGCGCGAGACAGGCGCAGGAACGGGCGCTTGGCGCGAGGTGGGCGCCGTTCTCGGGCGCGTCGCTGAAACGGCCACAGGATGGGGCACCGGGGGCCGCGTGCCTGAGCCCGCAGGCGACGCCGCCGAAGGTGCTCGGGCCACGGACGACGCTTGCGAAGCCGGAAGCGAGGGCGCGTCTGCCACGGCCTTGGTCACCGCATCCGCAGCTTGCTCCCAAACTTTTCTCAGGCCTCCACCGGTGGCCTCGTGTGCCTCCTTGACTGGTTTTTGGGGATCGTTCGCTCCTTCTTCCGGTGCTTTTCGCTCGTGGAACAGCACCTTCTCGGCCTCGTATCGCAGCGGAGGGACGAACAGCACCACTCCGGCAAGTCCGGCGAGGCCGAACACAAAAAGGATAAACATGCGCATTACGAGCCCTTTCCCGCCACGGCCACCTTCCATGCGTGAAGTGGCACGGTCCGGCCCGAGCCTTGGAGCCGGCGCCTTGTGCTGCCTGCCCGCTGGGTCCTACGACCGGCAACGGGTTGCATGGGGCACACTACGCCCGCAGGGTGTGTTACACCCTTCCTGACGTAGCGAGTGACGCAAACAATGTACCGAAGTGCGAATGTCTCAAGCCGTGGGCCTGGACCCAATAGGGGCAGCCTGCCCCCCTGCGGGGTCAGGGGAGGATGCCGTTGAAAACTGCTTCAGGGCCCCATACACTTTGTGGACCGGGACGCTATGCTGTCCGCTCCTGTGAACCCGCTGCTATTTGGAGAGGCCATGGTCCAGGCGAACTTTGCGGATAGCTTGATGGACTGCGTACGCCGCAAGCAGAGCCAACTTGTCGTGGGGCTCGACCCGCGGCTTGACCGCCTCCCGGCGCAGCTATGGCCGCCTGACGCCGAGCACACTGCCGCCGCAGCGGCGGAGGCTATACTGGTCTTCAATGGCGCAGTGTTGGACGCGGTGGCGGAGCACGTCGTCGCGGTTAAGTGCCAGGCGGCCTTCTACGAGGAGTTCGGCAGTGAGGGGATGCGTGCCTACGCGGCCACGCTCCGGGCGGCCCGCGACAGGCAGCTCATTGCTATCGGCGATGTGAAGCGAAACGACATCGCAAGCACCGCCGCAGCTTATGCGTCGGGCCACTTAGGGTCCGTGGGAGGCAGCGGGGCGCCACCGTCCGATTTTGTCGCCGACGCAGTCACGGTGAATCCTTACCTGGGCAGCGACGGCGTGATGCCCTTCGTCGAAGCGGCGGCCGCGAACGGGCGAGGGGTGTTTGCCCTGGTTAAGACGAGCAATCCCTCCTCTGTGGAGATACAGAACCTCGAAAGCGGAGGCCGGCCGGTCTATGTGCACGTGGGGGAACTTGTAGAAGAATGGGGCCGGCCGTACCGCGGGCAGTGCGGCTACAGCCTCCTCGGAGCGGTGGTAGCCGCCACTTTTCCTGGAGATCTGGCCACTTTGCGGAAGCTGATGCCCGGCACGTTGTTCCTTGTGCCCGGGCTGGGCGCCCAGGGCGGCCGCGTCGGCGACGTCGCGGGGGCGTTTGACGCGCGCGGATTGGGGGCTGTAGTCAACTCATCGCGGGACATCATCTTCGCCTGGGAGCGGGCCCCTTACAATCAAGAGTTCGGCGAAGCACGCTGGCAGGAGGCGATCGAGACGGCGGCAGCTGACATTCGAGCCAGGCTTTGGGCGGCCACTCACTGACGGGCGGGCGAGCCGATGTCCTTTACCATGTGCGCTACCCCGGGCGGCGATGTCCAGCCAAGGGCTCGCCAGAAAGCACGCCCTTGCGGTTTTGCGTCAGGACGAAAGCCCGGCACCGGCGAATGCCAGCACCGCGGAGCCTGGCGAGGCAGCGCTCCACCAACGCCCTGCCAATGCCCAAGCGGCGATGGGATAGTGCGACGGCCAGATGGTGGAGATAACCCCGCCGACCATCGTGTCCGCATAGGACTGTGCCGACGAGCTCCTTGCCGTCCCGTGCTACGAAGCTCATTCTCCGGTTGCGTTCAAGGAACTTCCCGATGTTCGCTCTCGAATCCTCGCTGCTCACCCGGATCCCCTCGGTGCCCTTCCAGAGGGCGACCACTTCGGCGTAGTCGCGGATGGTCATAGCCATAACCTTGATGCTCACCGGTCAGCGCTCCGCGGGGGGCTCGGCTAATCTTTCTCGGTGGGGCTCGGAGGCGGGGTGAGGCCTGCGTAAATGCGGCACACCGTGTCGGCCAGCTTGTCGGGATGGTGCCGCAGCAGGTCCTGTTTCTCCCACAGAATGCGTGTGCCGTCCAGATCCTCGATCAGATCGGCTTCCACGACGCGGGGGCCGATCTCGTAGATTGCTTGTTCCGGGGGGACGATCTCCGCTCCTTCCGCCCGGTACCGTTCGAGGATCGCGGGCGAAGGAATGCGCGAGTTGACTACGACGTAGTCTATCGCTTCCGGCCCGAGATGTTTGACGACGGTTCTCAGGTGATCCGAGGCCGTGAAGCCATCGGTCTGCCCCGGCTGGGTCACGATGTTGCAGACGTAGATTTTGAGAGCCCTTGTCCGGTTCAGTGCATCCCGAATGCCCGGCACGAGCGCGTTCACGATTACACTGGTGAACAGACTTCCCGGCCCAATAACGACCACGTCCGCGCCCAGTATCTCCTGCACTGCCTCTCCAAAGGCGGGCGGAGATTCGGGCTTCAGATACACGTGGCGTATGCGCGGCTTGTTCAGTTCGCGGACGTTCATCTCGCCTTCTTTGGTGGAACCGTCTTCGAGTTCGGCGCAGATGTGACAGTCGGTCAGCGTGGGCGGCAGAACCTTCCCGCGGATATTCAGCAGGTCGCTCAGAACTCTGATGCCGCGCTCGAAGCTGCCCTCGATGTCGGTCATGGCGGCGATGCAGAGGTTCCCGAGGCTCAGCCCGTTCAGCGAGCCCTGGCTGAAGCGGTACTGGAACAACTGGTTAAGCAGGCGCTCCCTCCGGCCGGGCTCGCTTAGGGCGATCAGGCAGTTGCGCGCGTCGCCCGGCGGCGGAATGCCCAATTCATCGCGCAGCTTGCCGGAGGACCGGCCGCTGTCGGTTACCGTCACGATGGCCGTCAGGCTGTGGCAGTAAGTCTTGCAGCCTTCCAACACAACGGGGAGCCCGGTGCCGCCCCCGATCGCCACGATCTTTAGAGTTTCCGGGTGCTTGCCCATGTTGGCGAGGTGCAACAGCGTGGGCACCTGGAATATGCCCGTAATTCGGTAGTTCGGCCTTTCGCGCGTGTCGCGGGGCTGAAAGGTGCTGAAGCGTCCGTGCATCATCTGCGCCGTCATTGCGCCCAGGTCATTCCCGATGCGTATCTCCTCCGGTGGCCTGTCGCCGACGATCAAGGTCTCCTCGGGGCGCAGATGGTGCTTCTCCAGCAGGTATCGCAAGACTTCGCTCATTAGTTCGCCGCGCTCAGCGTCAGTAATCATGATCTCGTCGAGCGCTTCCTCGAGGCCCAGCTTCCTTATCTTGGTTTGTTGCCGGCGGTGGATGCCGCTCGTCAGCAGAAAACACCGGATGCCCTCGCCGCGCAGGAGGCTGAGTGCGTCGCGCACGTCGGGGAACAGCTTTATATTCCCCACTTCTTCGCTGTTGTATGCCCGGTACGCCTTGTCAATGACCTCGTTGTCCAGCTTATACCGCCTGGCGATTTCGTCGAAGACCATGAAGTGCGGCCCGTGCTCTTCGGCCAAGCGCCTCTGGAGGTCGAGGGCCTCTTCTTCGGCCATGGGAAGGCCCGACTCAACCAGCACCCGCGCTGCCCGGCGGCGCGACGCTTCCTGCAACGTTCCGGTGCAGTCATAGAGCGTATCGTCGAGATCAAAAACTACAGCCTTTAGAGCGCCTGCCACGTTTTCCCTCCAACTGCTCCTCGTAAAGTCCCGCTGCATCGAAAGTATAACACACCGCGGAGGCCAAACGGAAGCGCTCCTTCCGGACATTCAGGTTGCAACGGGGGCCCGCGCTGTTATCATACAAGCTCACTTAGATAAGGGGCTTCTTGCGCATGGGCCTGGACAAGACCTACGACGTTGTCGGCATAGGATGCTGCGCTTTTGACATCGTCGTGGAAGTGGAGCGCTATCCGGACGCTGACGAGAAAGCGCCGATACGCGGGATGCGCTTCCAGGGCGGCGGGCTGGTCGCCACCGCCCTGATAGCCGTCGCGCGACTCGGGGGGACGTGCGCCTACCTCGGGCCCCTCGGGGATGACTACTTCGCTCAGTTCTGCGTAGACGACTTCGATAAGGAAGGGGTGGATATACGTTTCATCCGGCGCGCCCCCGGCACGTCCGTGGTGCTTGCGATCATCATCGCGTGCCCGAAGGCCGGCACACGCATGATCGTTGGCACGGGCGAGAAGAACCCGTCCGCCGAGGAGAACGACATCCCCGAGGACGTCGTCCGCAGGGCGCGTGCGTTGCACATTGACAATACCCAGCCGGCCGCGGCCCTGAAAGCCGCGCGCATAGCCCGCTCCGCTGGCGTGCCGGTGACGATGGACCTCGAATTCGGCGGGCGAAGGGCAGATGAGTTCCTGGCTGTTGGTGATTACATCATCGTGCCCCTGGCGTTTGTCCGCCGGCGGTATGGGGCTGAGCGGCCGGAGGAGGGCGCCCGCGCCCTCTTCGAGGAAACCGCGCCGAAGGGGGCCAAGGCCGCCGTGGTCACGGCCGGAGTAGGCGGGTCCTTTGCCGTCTGGGACGGCGGCAGCGCGCACCAGCCTGCGTACAGGGCGCCCGTCGTGGTTGACACGACTGGGTGCGGCGACGTCTTCCACGGAGCGTTTGCACTTGGGCTTGCGCGAGGCTGGGAGATCCGGCGCATCTTGCGCTTCTCCTCCGCTGTGGCGGCGCTGAAGTGCCGAACGCTTGGCGGCCGTGCAGGCATCCCCACCGAAGCGGAGGTGCAGGCGTTCCTGTCCTCCGCCGAGCCGCTCACATAGAGCGGGGGAAGGAGACAGGTTGGCCAAGGTTGAGACCACGTATGTCTGCGCAGAATGCGGCGCTACCTTCTATCGCTGGAGCGGCAAATGCCCTAACTGCCAGCAATGGGACAGCCTGCAAGAGGTGCGCGCAACAGCGGACCGGCGGAGCCGCCCGAACAGCACCGGCATCGTAGCCTCGCCGCTATCGGTGGCCGAGATCAGCGCCGACCGGGAGGTGCGGGTTCCGACTGACATGCCGGAGTTTGACCGTGTTCTCGGAGGCGGGGTGCTCTTAGGCAGCACTATCTTGCTGGGGGGCGATCCCGGCATCGGCAAGTCTACGATCGTGCTCCAGGCGTTGGGGCAACTGGCGGCTCACGGGGTACGCTGCCTTTACGTGAGTTGCGAGGAGTCGCTCGGTCAGGTGAAGATGCGCGCGGATAGACTCGGCCTCGGAGGGTCACCCCTGGCGGCGGCCGCGGAGACTTCCCTCGGGAACATTCTGGTGCTGACCGGAGCAGAGGGTCTGCAGGTGGCCGCGATTGACTCGATTCAGCGGGTGAACGCCGAGGGCGTAGATTCTCCTCCCGGGAGTCTCCGGCAGGTCAACACCTGTGCGACAGCTCTGACCGAGGCGTGTAAGGCGGCCGGGTGCGCTTTGTTCCTGGTCGGCCATGTGACCAAACAGGGCCTTATCGCGGGCCCGCGGGCACTGGAGCACCTCGTGGATACGGTGCTTTACTTCGAGAGCGAGAGGTTCCAGTCCCTCCGCATCCTCAGGGCGGAGAAGAACCGGTTTGGCGCGGTGAATGAAATAGGCGTCTTTGAGATGGGGCCGGACGGGCTTCAGGAAGTGCGAAACCCGAGCGAGCTTTTCCTGGCCGAACGCGACACGTCGGCGAGCGGGTCGGTCGTGACCGCGACAATGGAGGGCAGCAGGGCCCTCCTCGTGGAGATCCAGGCACTGGTAGGGCCCGCCTCATACGGTACGCCCGAACGCAAGGTCAGCGGCATGGACTACCGGCGGTTCAGCATGATGCTGTCGGTCCTGGAGAGGCAGGCGGGCCTGGAACTCGGGCGTTGCGACGCCTTCATAAACGTGGCCGGAGGCGTGAGAGTGTTCGAGCCTGCAGCGGATCTGCCTCTGGTCTTGGCCCTTGCCTCGAGTTTCCGGAACCGGCCGTTCCTCAGCGACACAGTGGCCGTCGGCGAAGTCGGGCTGGGGGGCGAAGTGCGAGCCGTGAGCCGGATCGAGGAGCGTCTTAAAGAGGCACGTAAGCTCGGTTTTGAGCAGGCCGTTGTGCCCGCAGGCAACGCCAAGGCCGCCGCCCGACTCATCAATCAAGTTCATGCCGTCCGGAACCTGCACGAGGCAACCCGCCTGCTCACCTGAGCGATGCTATCTCCCTGATGGCTGCTGCTCGGTGCCTATCAGGCCGGACCGCATGACTCCAAGATGCCTGCAATCCCTGCCTTCAACTGGGGCAGGTCCCGCTCTATAATCTCCCAGACCCGCGCCAGGTTCACCCCCAAGTAATCGTGCACCAGCACGTTCCGGATGCCGGCAACGCCCCGCCAATCGATTTCTCTATGTTCCTGTTTCAGCCCGTCCGACAGCCGCTTGCTTGACTCAGCCAGGAGCTGCAGGTTGCGGAGGACTGCATCCTGAGTCTTTCTGTCGGTGAGGAACTCGTCTCTGCCGGGCGACGTGTATTCTTCGATCCGCGAGATGCACTCCCCGATGTGGATGAGGTATAGTCTGTCGTCTTTCACAGGACCACAGCCTCTTTGAGGACGCGATCCTTGATATACCAGTGGAGCCCCTCGGGTTCGACCACGTCCACCTGTTGACCCAAGATGTCCTGCAAGTCCATCAGCAGGCTGCCGACGTCCAGCAGGCTTCTGCCGGGGTCCATCTCCACCAGGAAATCAATGTCGCTCTCCGGCCCCGCCTCGCCTCGCACGACCGATCCGAACACGCGCACGTTCCTCGCCCCGTGAATCGCCGCGATGCGCAGTATCTCCTCGCGTTTCTTTCTCAGTTCCTCGATTCCCATGCCGCGGCTCCTGGTGGTGCATATCCCTGTTCGCGCAAATATAGCATAGTACGCCGGGAAAGACAACGCTTGCCGGGCCACAACAGGAGGCGCTTGCGGCGACGGACACCCTTGCTACAATGACTTCGATTCTTGCGAACTGGGAGGCAAAACGTGGCAGACCGGGGCATCGTATGGTGGACGACGCATTCTCTCGATAAAGTCTTCCCTGACAGCGAGCGACCACCTGGAGCGGCAAACGCGGTCTCGCTGAAGGCGGCACGCAACGAAACGGAAGATGCGCAGGTCGCCATACGCGTGCCGCGCGGCGTGGAGATCAGCCGAGCTTCCTTCCGCCTTTCGCCGCTCCGCGCGGCGGGAGGCGCGCGGATTGCTGCGGAGTGCCTGAGCGCCCACTGGGAGTGGTTCATCTATGTTACCCACAATCCGCCGGCCAACCGAGACCCGGCCATGTACTTGCGCAAAGCCCCGGCCTTCTTCCCCGACGCGCTGCTCGAAGAGCGCGAAATCCGCATCCGAGACGAATGGACGCAGCCGCTTTGGTTCAGCGTGAAGGTGCCGATAGACGCAGCGCCGGGGCGCTACCGGGGCAGGATCGGAATCCAACTGCAAATTCGGGACGGCGACCTCGTACACTTTGAGATCCCCGTGAGACTGGAAGTCTGGCCTTTTGCGCTGCCCGAGCGCTTCCATCTGCATCACACCGAATGGTTCTGGCCTGAGGCCTTCGTGCGCTATCATGGCGTTGAGCCCTGGTCCGAGGCGCATTGGCAGTGGATAGAAAAAGTGGCGGATGACATGGCCCGCCACAAGCAGGACATGGTCATCACGTGGTTCATCCCGTGGGGCGGGCGGAAGGCGCAAGCGCACTCCCTGGTGAAGGTGACGCGGCGGCGCGATGGGACTTTCACCTTCGACTTCACGCGTCTGGACCGTTGGACCGAGACGTTCAAGGCGGCCGGTGTGGACTGGATCGAGGGGGGACACATTGCGCGCCGCGTCGGCGGATGGAACAGCGAATTCGGCTTCGTCCGTTTTCCTGTCTATGACGAAGATGGCGGAACCATCCCCACGGATCGGGAAGCAATGTCCGACGAGGAGTTTGAGCCGTTCGTCGAAGCAGTGCTGAAGGCCTTTTATGCCCACCTTGAGGAACGCGGCTGGCATAAGAAATACGTGCAGCACATAGCTGATGAGCCGACCCTGGAGAACGAGAAGTCGTGGTGCCGGATCGCCGCGCTGGTCAGGAAATGGCTGCCTGACGTGCCGAGGATTGACGCCGTGATGGCTGATGGGCTTGAGGGATACGTCGAGTGGCGCGTGCCTCAGATACAGACCATTGCCGGGCCATCGAAGCTGAAAGCGCAGGAGGCGCTCTGGAGCTACGTCTGCCTCGCACCTCAGGGCGTCTATCCGAACCGTTTCTTGGACTACGAGTCTATCAGAAACCGCATAATCTTCTGGCTCTCTTGGACGCTGCGGCTGAAGGGCTTTCTGCATTGGGGCTACAACGCGTGGCGGGCCTGGCAGGGCGTGCCGGTTCCGATTGATATCTCCCCCTGGACGGATGCCACCGGCGGGAGCATCTACTGCCAGGACCGGAACCCGCTGCCCGCCGGCGACCCGCACATCGTCTATCCTGGCAGGCAGACCATCTGCTCTTCGATACGCTGGGAGGTCGTGCGCAAGGGGTTCGAAGACTATGAGTATCTCTGGCTGTTGAATGACCTCGCGCGCAAGGCTCCAGAGTGTGCAGTGAAAGACAGGGCGAAGGAGTTGCTGGCTTATGTGCGGAAAGAGGTCGCCCCTGGGCCGGCCGGCCACACGCGGCAGGATGCGGTGCTCCTGGCCACGCGCGAGAGAATCGGCGAGGCCATAGCGGAGCTGTGGACGGGATAGAGCGGGTGGCTTCACGCTGTGTTCGCTGCGGCCGACTCGGCAAACGTAACCGGGGCCGGCCCGGGCAGCGAACACAACCGCTACCTGCAGACGAGCGAAGAGTGGAACCAAGCTGTGTCATCTGAGGGAGGGCAGACATGAAATCCGCCCAAGTAGCGTTGGCAGCGACGGGAGCCTTGTTGCTCATCGTGGCGGGTTGCCTGCAATTCGACGAACAGACGATCCATATCGAATATGACAAAGCTAACGACCGCTTGCTGCTGATTGTCAACTACCAGGGCCTCTTCGCCGAGCGAGGTCTTCCGCCCTTCGGTCAACGTGCCGAAGGGGAAGCGACCTTCCAGGACATCGCAGATTCAGAGGACCAGCTTGCCAAAGCCATCGAGAGCAAGAGGGTGGCCTTTGGGGGCAATTGGCCTTTCGGTTTCTCTCTCCTCGAGGGACGGGAGAATCTCGCCAAGCCGGACCAGGCCATTTCTGAGCAGGTGCGCAAGGACCTGCTCAGCCTCTTCAAGCACTTGCGGGTCGAAAACGCCGGCTTCTACGAAGACACGGCCGGCAGGTGTTGTGGCGCGCAGGTGCTCGCCGTTGAACATGCTTCGGAGGCGCTCGCCATCCTCAACCGCGCCATCAACGGAGCAATCTTGTCCGACACAAAGGAGCCCGAGGCCAGCGATTCGGTTGGAACAGAGCTGCGACCCCTCTGGCTGCAAGCTGCAGGCGCGGGCCACACCTGGATCGAGATACAAGGCAACAGCCTTGTAGCCACAGTTCCAATTCCCGAAGCCCTTTTCCAAGAACAGCGCGAGAAGTTCGCCATGGAGTTCTTTGCGGGGGACGCCAACGGCCTGCAGAGGACGCTCCGCGGATTGCGGGCGGTTGTAGAGAATCCAGTGTGGCTGTGGCATGAGAATGGGATGCTGAAGGTCAGGTGCGGCCTGGTCACGAAACCTTCTGCAGTGGTCACACGCCCGCGACAGGGGGATTACGTCCCTAACATCGCAGAGCACATCAGGGCCAGGTACGGGCTGGATCTCGATGAGAACCTGGCGCGCTACATGGTGCAGCCGGGGGCACCTGCCGAGACGGAGGCAGAGACCGCGGCGCGCACAATGGCGCCCCGGCTGACCCAGGCCGAACGCATTCGGGTCCTGGTCCGTCAGTTGAGGGCGAAACCGTCAGCGGAGTACTGGGACAAGTTGTGGGAGGAGACGCGTCCCGCACCAGGGGCAGCGGAGCCGATTGAGCTTACGAACGAGGGGTTGCTGGAATACTGGGAGCGTTGGCTCCTCGCAATGACGAAGGCCGCCCCTGGGGGCGTCGCCATTGATCGGCAGCAACCGGCGAAGCCAGAGTGACGCAGCTGTGCTCTGCGTGCCAACGACCGGTCATGCCGCCAAGGGGGCCGGGGGTTTGGGTCGCCGCTGAGGCGAGCGTGCTGAGCGGTGGCGATGGAGCGGCCGTCAGAGCCCTGCCGAGCGTAACTGTCGCCTACGTGCAGCTCCGCCGGAGGATGGCCACGACGCGCTCAACGTCGGCGCGGCTGATCCCGATGTGGGTCACCGCGCGGAAGGTTCTGCCGCCGGAATGGCCGACCCGCAAGCCTTCGCCGTTCAGTGTTTGGAGCAATTCGCTCTGCGTACGCGGAGGCAGCACGTCGAAGTAGACCATGTTCGTGTCGGGTGGGTCGTATTTCAGTTTGAGGCCGCTGATGCCTCGGATGCCATCAGCAAGCAGCCGCGCATTCTCGTGATCTTCAGCAAGCCGTTCGATATTGTGTTCGAGCGCGTAAATGCCCGCCGCGGCGAGGTAGCCAGCCTGCCGCATTCCGCCGCCCACCATCTTGCGGACGCGACGGGCCCGCCGTACGAACTCCTTGGTGCCGGCCACGACCGAACCCACCGGGCACCCGAGCCCCTTGGAGAGGCAGATGGTCAACGTGTCTGCGTGGCACGAATAGTCGGTGGGCTTCGCGCTCGCGGCAACGCACGCGTTGAACAGACGCGCGCCGTCCATATGAAGGGCGAGCCCGTGCCGGCGGCAGACATCGCCGATCCGTCTCACTTTATCAACCGGGTAGAACGACCCGCCCCCGCGGTTGTGAGTATTCTCGATTATGACGAGGCGGGAAGGGGCAAAATGCACGTTGTCCGGACGGATGGCGTCCGCTATGTGCTCGGGCTCGATGATGCCGCGTGTGGCGGCCACGAACCGAGGGCTCACGCCTGCGACGGCGGCATAGCCGCCGGCCTCGTAGTAGTAGCAGTGCGCTTCGGCGTCAAGGACTATCTCATCGCCCGGGTCGGTCTGTGCCTTGATGCATACGAGATTGGCCATTGTGCCGGAGGCGACGAACAGTCCCGCCTCCTTTCCAAGCATGTCGGCAACCATATCTTGAAGCCGGTTGACGCTGGGGTCCTCGCCGTAAACGTCGTCTCCCACCTCCGCTGCCACCATCGCCTGAAGCATCGGCGGCGTGGGGAGTGTAACGGTGTCGCTGCGAAGGTCTATCATCGCGTTGGCGGGCATACACCTCCTCCGATGCAAACGGGGTCAGGAGCCTCAGGGGGCAGTTGAGCGTTTGCCGACGGCTTGCGAGACGTGGAACAGGTTCCTGACCGCTTCTCCTACTCCACCAGCAGCAGGCTGTAGTAATTCGTCGTATCCTGGTATGAGGTCACCACTTCCAGAGGGAAGCCGGCCCGGTGAGCAGTCTCATAGACGTCTATTCCGCATGCCTCCATGGAAGGGCGCGCCGCGTCCGGATGGCGGCACGGGTATTCCAGGGGGCAAGGGTGGCAAAGGCCGCACGGGCCCATGGCCAGCAGCAGTGCTTTGTAGTAGCCTGCCAGAAACACCTCGCGCTCGATCTTCGCAAGTTCTTTGCGGCCCGGCCCCTCAGACCCCCACCACATGAGATAAGCCTCTTTGTAATCGTCGAGCAGCCGTCGTGTCTGCTCGGGCGTAGGGGAGTGGGGCGGGCACGTCAGGCACATGCCGTACCCGCCGCATCCGTACTGGCATTTCATGCGCACCCACTCGGCTGTCACGACGTCCGCAGGGGCCACTCGGGCCACGTCCTTCGCGCCGTGGCTCCGTATGATCTTCTCCACGCGGGACTGTCCGCCTTTCCTGGCCATCTTGCCTCTCCTGTTGCAGGCCACTGCGCGGGAGCAACGCTTCAGCAAAGCGCAAACGGCCCGTGAATGCAAGTGCAACGTCCGGCTCGGTATGGATAGGCCGTCCCGGCCGGCCGCGGGCTCCACGTATGCCGGCCAGACGAGGGCCGCCCGTGCTGGCGCGCGTCGTAAGGTTGACTTCGGTGCGAGATTGTGTATCCTGTGGGGCGCTCTCAGGGCTGGGCGGGCGAGTGGTTCTGCGCCCCGGTCCGCCTGCGCACGGCCGGACGTTAGGGGGAGGAAGTGGTTTTGGTTGCCGACGCGCCATTCTGCTACAGCGAGGGTGACCTTTACTGCGAGGCGGTCCCCGCGCAGCGCATCGCGGAGGAATACGGCACGCCGTGCTATGTTTACAGTGCCGCGGCGTTGCGGGGGCGCTTCAGCCGCATTCGCCAGGCGTTTGCTGAATGGGATGCCCTTGTTTGCTTCTCCGTTAAGAGCTGTGGAAACATTTCGCTGCTAAACCTTCTGGCGCAGGCGGGGGCCGGATTCGACGTCGTGAGCGGTGGCGAGCTCTACAGGGCGCGCAGAGCCGGTGCGGAGCCGCAGAAGATCGTCTTCGCCGGCGTAGGCAAGACCGCCGCCGAGATCGAGTACGCCCTGAAAGAGGGCATACTGATGTTCAACATCGAGTCTGGCCCGGAATTGGCGGCGATCAACGCCGTGGCGAGCCGCATGGGCCGGCGGGCGCGCGTAGCGCTTCGCATCAACCCGGACGTTGACCCGAAGACCCATGAGAAGACGACGACGGGCAAAGGCGGGACCAAGTTCGGCCTGGGCATTGACGAGGTCGAGCATCTCGTTCGGGAGGCAGCAGGCTGGGAAGGTGTGGACATTCGAGGCCTTCATTTCCACCTGGGCTCGCCGATTCACAGCACCGGGCCCTATGAACGTGCATTGGCCAAGGTCGAACCGCTCATCGCACGACTGCGGACCCAGGGCTGCCGCATTGATTCCCTCAACATGGGCGGTGGTTTTTGTATCTCCTACACGGGCGAAGCCGTGACCACCCCGGAGGAATATGCCGCCGCGACGAAATCTTACCTTGAAAAATCAGCCTGTCCGGTTATTATCATTGAGCCTGGTCGGTACATAGCTGGTAGCAGCGCCGTGTTGCTGGCGCGGGTCCTTTATCGCAAGGAGACGCAGTTCGGCAAGCGCTTCATCATCTGCGACGCAGCAATGAATGACCTGGTGCGGCCTACGCTCTATGGTGCGTTCCATCGGGTTTGGCCCGTGAAAAGCGTCCAGGGCATGCCCGAAGTCATACAGCCCGAGCAGACAGGTTTTGGCGAAGTGACTACTGAGACCGTGGACGTGGTCGGTCCGGTATGCGAGACCGGCGATTTTCTGGCCAGAGATAGGGCGCTTCCTCCGATGGAGGCGGGCGACCTGCTGGCAGTCTTCGATGCCGGCGCATATGCCTTTTCCATGAGTTCGAATTACAACGCCCGGCCGCGGCCCGCTGAGGTGCTGGTGGAAGGCGCCAAGAGCAGGCTCATCCGCCGGCGCGAGACGTATGCCGACCTTGTCGGACTGGAAGAAGAGTTCCTGCGGTAGAGGGTGGCCAGGGCCGCCGCGTGCGGCCGGGCCTCAGCTAAGCATGCAAAGAGTCGCCCAACATTCCGTCCATGCCTGCCATGACAGGGATAAGGAGTCACACATGTCCAGGGGCGCTATGCGGTGCGGGATTGTGTTAGCTGTGGTCATAGCCTTTGCTGCCGGCCTCGCGGGCACCGTGAATGCCCAGGAGGCAAAGGAGCAGAAGATCCTCGACACATTCAAGAAGGGGGTCACGCTCTACGAGACCGGTGAGTATGCTGCGGCCAAAGAGGCCTTCAGCCAGGTCTTGGCTATGGAGCCGGACAGTCAGGCCGCCCTGAAGATGCATGACATGGCCGAGCTGTCCGAACTCTTCAGCATGGAGGGCAACGCACAGCTCAAGAGCGAGGTCCACCGGCTGCTGGACCTGATGACGCGCGCCGCCCGCGAGCGCAAGCGGGCCATCCCCGACGTCGAGCAGGTCATGAAGGACTTCCAGTCCCCGGATCTGACCGTTTACGTCGGCGCCCGGGTCAAGCTTATCGGCCACGGCCCCTATGCAGTCCCCTACGTCGTCCCGCTCCTTGCGCTGAAGGCACCGGACCAGCAGGCAATCGTTGCCCATGCGGAGGGGCTCTTGGTGAACTTGCAGAAGGACGCGGCCTTGCCGCTCATCCAGGTGTTGCTGGGGACCGATGACACGCTGCTGAAGGCCCGCGTGGCAGCGGTGCTAGGCCAGATCCGGGACGCACGGGCAGTCCCGGCGCTGCTGTCAGTGCGCGACGATCCCAAATCGTTGCCCGATGTGAAAGACGCCGCCTCCCGTGCCTTGAAAGATGTCACCGGCAAGAATCCTGAGGAACTTGGCACGGCAGTTCAGCAGTACGTGGCGCTGGGCAATGCATACTTTGTGCAGGACGAGGTCAAGGTCGGCCCGACGTACGGCCTCACGGGTGACATCTGGGAGTGGAAGCCGGGCGGGGCGAACCTGACGCAGAAGATCATCGCCGAGGAAGTGCCGAACTATCTCTACTACCAGCGGATGGCCACGGAGGTCGCCCTGGAGGGCCTGGCATTAGAGCCCGGCAACAGGGATCTGGAGGCGCTGCTAACTGCGGGCCTGGTTCGCGAGATGGCCCTTTGCGACTACTTCAAGTCGGCAGCTCAGGCCGGCCTTAGCAAAGAGCTGGCGGATAAAGTGCAGAAGGACGCAACCGACCGGGCGGCGACGCTGGATCTGGAGGCCCCGGTTGTTCTGAGATTGCTCCGGACGCCTGTCGCTGCTCGGGCGCTCGAGATGTTGCTTTCTGTCGGCGACAGCCTCGCGACCCTGTTCGTCGTAAAGGCCGTAGAGGACAAGCTCGTCGCCGAAGGGCCCGGCGCACTTGACCCGGAGAGCGCCGCCGCGCTAATAGCGGCTGCGAACTCGGGCGACAAGGACGTGCGCTACAACGCAGCTATCGCGCTTGTCGAGGCCTCGCCGCTGGGTGATCTGGTTCCCACCGAGCAGGTGATGCAAGTTATGAGTGCTACGCTGAAGGCTGCGGCTGCTCGCAACGCACTGATCCTCATGGATAACTTCCAGATGCGTAACAGCCTTGTGACTTTGCTGCGCGGCCTCGGCGTAGAGACGACGGAATGCACAGTTCTCGCCGCTCAGGTGCAGTCTGTCCTTTCCATCCAACCGTCGGTGGACATCATTTTCCTGGCGGGCAACGGTCCCGACGCGAAGTTGGCTCGGGTGGTGACCGCACTGAAAGAGGACCCCCGCACGAAGTCGGCTCCGCTCTATGTCGTCGTGGACCCCGCCGCGCCTGCGCCTGACATGTCCAAGTATCAAGGCATCGAGGGTGTGCTCAAACCGGATGATCTGCGTCAGGAGAAGCTCCAGCCGATCATTCAGGAGAAGGTCTTGGCAAAGAAGCGCTCGCCCTTCACCGAGGAAGAGCAAGCTGTCGTGCTGCGGGCTGCGCGCGCTCTCGGCCGGGTTGACCCGCTGAAGACGAGGTATGCGCTCGAAATCCTCGAGCCCTCTCTCATCAGCGCCCTGGCGGGCTATAGCGAGAACGTGACGGCCGCCGTGGTGGCGAATCTATCTGACTTTGGTGACGACGCATGCGTCGAGCCCCTGAGCAAGGTCGCAGCTGGCGGCGGCTCACTTAACCTTAGAGTGGCCGCCCTGCGGGCGATGGCCGCCGTGATGAAGAGGTCGGGCGTGCCAGCCACGGAGAACGTGGCCGGCATCCTGAAAGCAGCCCTTGCGGGCAAGGATCAGCCGTTGCGGCACGCGGCTGCCGAAGCAATCAGCGCAGCCGGCCTGCCCGCTTCTGAGACCCTTCGGCTTCTCCGCAAGGAAGGGCTTGGCGAGAAGTAGGCGTTGGCAGTGAGAACGGCGTGTGTGAAGGGCGGCAGTGGGTTATGGGTCCCCGCGGCCGCCCTTCCGGCATTAGAGGAGGTTTGCGGTGCTGAAATCTGTAAGCGTGTGGGCTCTCAAGCACAGCGATAGCCGTCCCGCCGATTGGGTCTTCGCAGAGGCCAGGGAGCGTGGCTTTGAAGGCATCGAATTGGCGATGGGCCTGCGGGGCCTTGTCACACCCGACAGCACTGAGAAAGACTGCAGGGCGCTCGTGCGTATGGCCGCCGATGAGGGAATCCGGCTCTCGAGTCTCGCAAGCGGACTGGGCTGGCAGTTCCCCCTGACGGCAGACGACCCGGACGTCCGACGCAAAGGCGTCGAGATCATCCGCAAGAGCATCTATGCGGCGCGGTGGCTCGACGTGAAGGCGCTCCTCGTGGTGCCGGGCCTGCTGGCGCCCCTCGGTGCAGACTCGAAGGAGCACGTACCCTACGACGTTGCGTATGACCGCATGGAGGCGGGACTCACTCAGCTTGTCTCGGTGGCGGAGGAACTCGGCGTTGTGCTGGGCATAGAGAACGTCTGGAACCGAATCCTCCTCTCGCCGTTGGAAATGCGGGATTTCATTGATCACTTCACCTCCGACGCCGTAGGGTCCTATTTGGACGTGGGGAATATGATCGTCTTCGGCTATGCGGAGGACTGGGTGCGGATCCTGGGGACGCGAATCTGCTCCGTGCATTTCAAAGATTTCAAACGCTCGGTCGGCACCTTGGAGGGCTTCTGTGACCTGCTCGAGGGAGACGTGAACTACCCCGCCGTCATGAAGGCCCTGCGCGAGGTGGGCTATGACGGCCCGTGCGTTGCAGAGTTCTTCGGCCTCGAAGAGCCTGCCCTCGACAAACTCAGCAAGGCGATGGACAGGGTACTTGCCATGTAGAAGAAGGCGCGCTTGATTCGCGCCGGCCCGTCGAGTATAAATGAATTAAGTCGGCGAGTGAGGCCCGAAAAGGGCCTCCGGGAAAACGGTGAGAATCCGTTACGGACCCGCCGCTGTGACCGGTAGCAAAAGTCCGAGTCGTGCCACTGTTCGCTGTCGCTCACGAGGGCGCCGGCGGATGGGAAGGCCGGACCAGTAGCGAAGACCGGGAGTCAGAAGACCGACTCGCCGACATGAGTGCTGTGGATCTTCGGGCCTTGAGAGAAGCGGCACGGTTGGCGGTTAGGGTACGTCTGCCGTCTGGCTGAGCCCGGTGTTCACGGCATCGGGCTTTTTTGTTGCCCCATGCCGTCGGGGGCTCGTGCCACAAGGCCGGGGCACTGCGCCCTGGTTGCCGGCAGGAGGGGCCGCACGCCATCCATCGGCCGTGGGACGGAGCCGCTGCTCTCGAATGGCCGTGGCTTCAGTGCTGGAGGGAGGCGTCCGGGCCATGTGGCGGCGCGCTTTCACGCTTATCGAACTCGTCGTGGTCATGTCCATTATTACCATCTTGGCCGGGCTGCTTATGCCCGCCCTGATGGCGGCTGAAGCGCAGGCCGATTCCATAAGCTGCCGCAATCGCCTCAAGCAAATCGGCCATGCCGTTGCCATGTACTCGATTAACCACACCGATTACCTGCCCGGCTGCGCTGACTATACTGGCGTCCAATTTTTCGGCCTTCGCAAAGGCCTCAACGATCCTGTAGACTTCTCCGCCGGATACCTCTCCACCTATGTGGCGGACGAGCGCGACGTCTGGCAGTGCCCGTCCTTCAAGGAATTCCTCCCACGTGCTGACGGCCCTTGCACGGGCTACGCGTACAACTACGCCTATCTGACCGATCTCGTTACCGCGGGCAATTGGTGGGACGCAAACTATAAGTACTGGTGGCAGGGGAAGAGGGACGGGGTTATCAAGAAGCCCACGAGCACCGCCCTGTTCGGGGATTCGGCGACGAACTGGATGGGGCCGCTTCAGGAGAACTGGTTCTGGACGCCCCCGTCGCAGGGGCTCCCGTGGGGCGAGTCCTACACCCATTTCCGCCACCGCGGCCGGGCCAACGTCCTCTGGGCCGATGGCCACGTGACATCCCTCCTGCCGGACCAGCGCGTGCCGCTTGACTGGGTCAACCTCGGAGTGATCTGCGACGAGTCGGACGTCTATTACAAGCCCGAGTGAACGAAGCGCAGCATATCCCCGGCCGTGCAGAAGCGACCACAGCGAGAGAAGGGGAGCCGATGGCCAATCTGTCCACAAGACACACCGTCCTCATCGCGGTAGCCGCCGCCGCGCTCTGCTTTGTCCTCTACCTCGCGCTGCACAAGACCGCCTATAGGCGCAGCAAAGCGCGCCTTGACTCGGCCGACGTCCAGCAGGCGCTCCAGATACTCCGCAGCATTGCCTCGTCCCCGGCCACGGCGAAGGACTACATCAGCCCGGAAGCCAAAGAGACAGCTCGCAAGGCTGTCGCCGCAGCCGCGGAGGCGATGGGCAAGGCCACTTCGGTGGAGCTGAAGGACTCGGAGTGGTTTGGCAGCTACTTGCGGGTTGGCATAACCTGCTCGAGGGCGGGGGGCGTCCCATACCAGCGGCATTTCTTCCTGAAAAAGGAAAGCGGCCGGTTGCGCATTACGGGCCTTGATTCCTGAGCCGCAGTACTGGTGGACTATTGGCGCGGCCTTTCGCGACGACTTCAAATGAGAAGGCCTTGGCGGGCGGCTGCGTTCTTGGAGCCTCTTACACGGTGGAGGCTGCTGTGGAAGGTGGCAAGGGCAGACTCGCTCTCGCGGGCGCAGCGTTCCTTCTCGGGTTGGCTGCGTCTTTCTTGCTCATCAAGCTCTCCGCCGCTGCCGCATGGAACGCAGAGCAGCGGCCTGCTCAGGGGCTCCTCGTCCCCTCGGAGCCTGCGCCCGACGGCCGGTATCGCTACCGGCGCATCGTCTGCATGTCCCCCGCTGTCGCCGAGATAGTCTTCGCTCTGGGAGCCGCCGACAGGGTCGTCGGCGTCAGTCAGCATACCTCGTACCCGCCCGAAGCCCTCAAGAAGCCCACATGCGGCGGCTTCATTAACCCCAATTACGAACTCCTCCTTTCCCTCCAACCCGACCTGATCGTCACGCAGGGCAGGGCGGAAGTGCTGTCGCACTTTGCGGGGAACAATGCCATTGATATACTCTCGCTGGACCTGAGTGACCTGGAGTCCATCTTTGAGCAAACTGCACGCGCTGGCAGGGCTCTCCAGCTTGAGTCTGAGGCCGAGCTTGTCTGCTCCGAGATGCGTTACCGCCTGGCGCAGGTGCATGCCCAGGTAAGCCGCAAGCCGGCTGTGCCCGTGGTTCTCGTAACCGGGCGCGAGCCGGGCGCTCTGAACGGCATCACAGTCGTGGGGCCCGGGACTTTCCTCAACGATCTGATTCAGTTGGCAGGGGGACGCAACGTCTTCGGCGACCTCCATGCCGCCTACGCTGTTGTCAATAAGGAAGCCCTCTTGGAGCGGGCCCCGCAAGTCATTGTCGAGTTGCAGGGCGAAGGCGGGGAGCCCGGCGTGCGCCAGGAGGACGCCCGCGACGTATGGAACGGGCTGCCCTCGTTGCGCGCGGTGCAGCAGGGAAGGGTGTACGTCGTCGAGGCAAGCTACGCCCTCATTCCTGGCCCCCGCATCGTGCTGCTTGCCCGGCGGCTGGCCGACGTTTTCCACGAAGGGGACGGATAGTGGCCGCGTCGCTGCTGACAGTGCGCAAGTGCTCTTTCAGCTACCGGGGCGGCGATTTCAGGCTCCAGGAAGTGTCGCTCGACCTCGGCCGCGGCGAGGTGGTAGGCATAGTCGGCCCCAACGGGTGCGGCAAGAGCACGCTCTTGCGCGTCATGGCCGGCTTGCTCAGGCCCGATGAAGGCGGCGTCAGGCTTGACGGCGTGCCTATCCTGTCCCTCAACCGCAAACAGACCGCCCAAAGGCTCGCCTTCCTGCCTCAGGACCCGGAAACCTCATTCCGGTTCGCCGTGCGCGACGTGGTGGCTATGGGCCGATACCCCTATCTGGGAGCCTTCGGGTTCCTGACCGAAAGAGACGTCAGGATCGTCGAGCGAGCGCTTGATGAGGCGTCCGTGGCGCAGTTGGCTCGGCGCAACTTCCTTACGCTGTCCGGCGGCGAAAAGCAGAAAGTCCTGATTGCCGGGATCCTTGCGCAGGAACCAAGCGTCATGCTTCTGGATGAGCCCACCGCTGCGCTGGACATTCACCACAGGTCCCAGGTCTTCGACCTGTTGTGGGAACTCTCGCGCAAAGGCATTGGCGTGGCGGCGGTCACCCATGACCTCAACGCCGCCAGTCAGTTCTGTGATCGTCTGGTCTTGTTGTCGCAGGGCACCCTCGCATGCGTTGGCACTCCGGTTGAGGTGTTAGATGAGGCCCGTCTGTCGGCCGTGTACCGCGCTGACGTGCGAGTCGTGGAGAACCCCATCACCTCCACCCCCCTGGTCATAGTCCCTGGAAGGGTGGCCCATGAGAAAACCTGAGGGCTACCTTCGCGGCGGGCCGTTTGCGGCAATGGTTGCCGTTGGGCTTCTGGCTTGGCTCCTCGCCGGCGCCGCGTGCCTCTTCTATGGTCAGGTGGATATAGCCCCTGCTCAGGTGCTCCGTATCCTCGCCGGCGGGACGGCCCCCGCCCAAGACCTTAACATCATCTGGATGCAGCGGCTTCCGCGAGTGCTCCTCGGACTCATCGCAGGCGGCGGCCTGGCCGTCACCGGTGCCATCTTCCAGGCGCTTCTCCGGAACCCGCTTGCCACCCCGGACACATTGGGCGTCTCCGCCGGCGCCGCCCTCGGCGCAGTCGTCGGCATCTCGCTGGACGTGCCCGGCCCTGCGCTGGGGCCTCTGACCTCGGTTCAGCTCTTCGCGTTGGCCGGGGCCCTTGTAAGTATCGGCATCGTCTACCTCCTTGCCCGGCATAGGGAGGTCTTCTCGCCCCTGAAGCTGCTCCTTGCAGGGGTCACCCTCGCCCTTATCTCATCGGCCCTCATCATGTTCGTGCGCTTCATATCTGATCCTCAGAAGCTTGTCATCGTGGACCGGTGGCTCATGGGTGGCCTTGACGTTCAAGGCTTCCGCAGCCTGGCCGCCGTGCTCCCGCTTTTCCTCCCCGCACTCCTTCTCCTTCTGACGGAGGCCGGTGCCATGAACCAGTTGAGCTTGGGCGAAGAGATGGCCGCCGGCCGGGGGGTGAACGTTGCGGGCGTGCAGGCAGAGGCATTCCTGGCCGGCTCGGCATTGACCGCCGCCGTGGTCTCCGTCACCGGGCCGATCGGTTTTGTGGGGCTGATCGTGCCGCACCTGCTGCGGGCCATCTTTGGGCCTGACCACCGGGTGCTGCTATTCCTTTGTTTCTTCGGCGGCGGCATCTTCCTCGCAGCGGCGGACACCGTGGCTCGCTCAGCCTTCGCCCCTTCCGAGCTGCCCGTCGGCGTCCTCACTGCGATGCTTGGCGGGCCGTTCTTCCTCTTCCTCCTCGTCACGCGCATGCGATAGCGCTCCGCCCAAGCCCCCTCGTCCGGACGTCCCATGCGATCCGGATCAAGAGCGCATTGCGAACCCGGCCGGTACGATGGCGCAGTCCGGCGGGCTCTTCACATCCGTTTTGTGTCAGCCTGAACATACCGGGCAAACGATCCGTCACGCCGCTGTGTAGATGAGGTAAATCCCGCCAAATATCACCAAGATGCCGCAGACCCGCTTCAGGGCCACGGCGCCCTTTGACCGCTCGTTCCAGTTCAGGTAACGCTGCACCAACTCGGTGGAGGTGCCGGCCGCAACGATCACGGAACAGTGGCCGACGCCGTAGAGTGCGAGCAACATAGCCCCGAACAATGGGTCCGTGCTGCCTGTGCGGAAAGCCACACCGAGCATGGGCGCCATGTAGGCGAACGTGCACGGACCCAGCGCGATGCCGAAGACAAGCCCGAGGATGAGCGCCGCCAGCAAACCCCTGCGCTTCATGCCGACCTGACTCGGCCCTGACCACGGCATGGGGATGACGTCCAGCAGGTGCAGCCCGACGACGAAGAAGATGGCGGCGACGAAGTAATTGCCCCACTTGCCCACATCGCCCATCATGCGCCCGGCGGCCGCCGTGGCCGCGCCGATGGCGGCAATGGTGGTCAGGATGCCGATGGCGAAGAGCGTGGAGATCACGAACGCCCTCCGTGTCGAGATGCGGCCCTGCTCGTCTATGAAGCCGACGATGAGCGGAATGCTGGCCAGATGGCAGGGGCTGAGCAATATGCTGAGCACTCCCCACACGAGGGCGGCCCCGAGCGCCACGGCGGGCGCGCCTTCCAGGGCGCGGGTCAGCGCCGTGAAGATTTGTCCCATGCTCACTTTACCCCCAGCTCAGCGAACTTGGCCTCGATCTTATCTTGTGCGAAGAAGCCAACGTGCCGGTAGACCTCCTTGCCGTCCTTGTTGAAGAAGACCTGCAGGGGGATGGTGCCGACGCCGTAGCGGGCGGCCAGGACTTGTTCCTCACCCACGTGTACGAAGAGGATGTTCGCCTTTGCGGGGTACTTCTTCTCGAGGGTCTTCAAGATCGGCGCCATCATCTCGCAGGGCGTGCAGCCCGTGGCGCCAAAGTCCACCATGGTGGGCTTGCCGCTGGCGCGCGCCTTGTCCACAGGGTTGTCCCTGGCCAGAGGGGCCTCGGCCTCCAGCCAGGAGGCGGAGACGACGACGCCGTACTTCCCGCCCAAGGCGATAATGTGCCGGTCTACCTTCTCCTGGCGTTTCGTCTTCCTCAGGTACTGCCCCAGGGTCTCCTTGACGTCGCCCAACTTCGCCCCGCTGAACATATCCGGGTTGGCATCGTAGAACTCACGGATCTCCGCGTCGCTCACAGTCACGTCCGCGACGACGGCCTGGAGGTAGTCGCTGATGATGTCCGGCTCGGGCTTGCCCTCGATGGCCTTGTGCTCAGTGGCTGCCCACTCCTGGGCAGCACGCAGCAAGAGCTCCGGGGTTGCCATGTCCTGGGCGAGGAAAAGGCCGTTCCTTGCCAGTTGCTCCTTGAGCTTTGCCGGGGCCTTCGCCAGGATGGCGTCAAGCTGCTGTTGGGTGACCTGCTTGCCGCTCAAGTCCATGACCACGCCGTAGGGAAGCTCGCCGACGGTCGCTGACGACAACACGCCCGTCACCAAACCAGGATAGGCGGCCTCCACAGTGGGGCGAACAGGTTTCTCCTCTCCCGCGATAGACGCGGCCAGGAAGAAAGGCACGCACAAGGCCGTCATCACGAGTCGCTTTCCCATTGGTTCACTGCTCCTTTCCTTGGGGCGCAGGGGCCGCTGTCGTAGCCGGGCTCCGGCTGTCTCCCTCGCTGCTGGCGGCCTGACCCAGCAGTCCGTGAACGGTTATCGGCGTCCGGGGCCTCCCGAACCACCATCCGCCGTGCTTGTCGTCTCCCATGGGGTCCAAGAGGAAAAAGCCCAGGAAGAAGTCCGGTATCTCCAACCACCTTACGTTTGCGGCGATGCCGACAAAGCCCAGATGCAGGTAGTGGATGCAGGCGGGGGTATACGCCTTCTCGCCCTCCTGGCCTTCGGCCAGGCCGAGCACGCCCACCCCTTGCACGCTCAGCGTGTCGGCTTCCTTCGTGTCGAAGCTTTCCCACGAGACTTCCTCGCGGCCCCAGACAAGCAGGCCGCTGCTCTCCTGATGGTGTTTCATGGCGCCGACCTTGCCGCCGCCCACGCCGACGAAGTAGCCGTCTACCTTGCCATAGCCAATTGGGGCGATGACGGGGCAGTTCATGTAGGCCGAGAACTGTGGCTTCTTCGAGAACGTAAGCCCGAAATCGAACATCTGGGCGGCGTCGGCCCCGCGGTCGGCCAGGTAGCCGCAGCCCTGACCGACCGCCGCGACAGCCACAAGCACAACCACGAGAGCCATCCTGCCGTACGCATCGCGAATTGTCATGCCGTCCTCCGTTCATGCGCCCCTGGCGCCCTGCCACTGGTCTGGTGGTGACAACGACAGCGCAACGCCCTTCATTTCGGGGCGCACTCGCCGATCTTGCATGCCTTGATGATCTGCTGGGGTGCCAGCTTCATTTTGTCCGCAAGCGCCTGTTGGATCGTAATCATCTTGCCCGTCTCCAACGGGTGCTGCTCAACCCACGTCCGCAGGTTCTGCTCGTTGAGGAAGAAGCCCTGGTGGAAGCACCCTGCGGAGGCCCACTGGCCGTCGGGCGTCTGCCGCAGGCCGAACCAGGCCACAGCTGAACTGGGCTCGATGGAAGCCACGCTGCCGGCCAGCGTCTTGACGACCACCATCTCGCCCGTGAGCCCGTCCGGCTGATGCACCTCGATGTCGAGGCGGGTGCGCGCCGCCACGCCCAGTGCGCAATGGCTGCAGCAGCCCAGGGTGTGGATGGCGCCGGCGATGACCTCAGCCGCATCCTGAGGGTAGCAGGCGCGGTCGCAGAACCCGCACCTGTGAGACATTTCTTGCTCCTGAAGCACGCCTAAGCTCAGGACGCTGCCGCCCGAGGCCTGCCGAAACTCCTCGGCTGCAGCACGGTCCCCGAAGGCCCTGACCCACGGTCGCCCGCTCTGCGCATCCGGGCCCGCCACGTAGACGGCCTCGACAGCAGGGACCAGCGCGCCTGTGGCATAGTCCGTGACGGAGACCCTCCCCTCGAAGCCTGTCTTGTCCTCCGTCAGGCACGAGTACATGATGAAGTAGCAGTGGGGGGAGCAGAGGCGTACCTCGCCCTTGCCCGTGCGGACCGTGACCAGCGTCTTCGGGTTGATGTCGCCGTCGCACATGTAGCAGACAGCATCCTTCGGCCGGCGGTCCGGTTGGGCGGCCTTGAGGCGCTCGAATGCGGCGGGCTCGCCCACCGTCAGGTCAACGCCCAGTTCTTTCCACTTTGCCAGTATCTCCGCCTTGGGGAAGAATCCTTCGTGGCGGAAGAGTTCCTTGCCTGAAGCGTCGAGGAGAACCTGGGTGGGTATGACGCGAATCCTGAACTTCGTGACCGCATCTCGGTCCTCGTTCACGTCGATGAAGTCAGCCTGAAGCCTTCCGGCGTAGTCCTTGCGTAACTCATCGAGAATGGGAGCCATCATCTTGCACGGGATGCAGGAGACCGACCCGATCTCAATGAACCGCGGAAGGCCGGTCGCGGAAACCATGCCCCCCGTCGAAGGGGTGGCGGGCAACGGCGGCCGCTTTTTGGCAACTATGATGCCAACTATGACCACGGCCAACAGAATGACGACGCCGATCTTCCAGAGCGACCGACACCTGCATGAAGCCCCGCAGACCTCGGCATGGCGACTGCCCTCACCGTCTTTTTCCTCAGCGCCTGACATGCGTTTCCTCCATGCTCGGATCAACAGCAACACGCCAAAGGCCACCAACATGACAGCGGCCTCACCCGTGGCCGGTTCACAGACACAGCGCGGCTCCATAGGGCGATCCCTCAGGACCCGGCCGGCGGCCAGGCAGGTCGCAAGTCCTCACCGAACTCCAACTCGAAGGCAGGCTTGCAGTGAGGGCGGTTCAGGACCGCGTCAACTCGCGGCTTCAGCCATCCACTCAGGAACTCCAGCGCGGAAACGGCGTCGGTGTCCAGCACCGCTTGCTCGACCCATTGGATCTCGTGCTCCGTCAAGGTGACAGTCGCTGCGCGCTCTTTGCCCACATCAGGCTCCTTCAGCTTTCGGCGCGGCAGTGCCCAGCTTGGCGCGCGCCTTTGCCGCCACTTGCTCCACGTCGGCCTCGACGAGGTCGAATGTCTTCTCTTTCTCGATGCCCAAGTCGGTCACGACCAGATACTCGTAGCCGGTGATGCCAGCCGCGTCCACGCACTTCTTGCCGCAGCCGACCGGGCATCCGTCGAGGACGAGAATCCTGTCCGCGCCTTTGACGGACGCAACCATTCCGCTGACATGGCCGCCTACGCCAGCCAGGCAAAAGAAGTTGGCCATGCCCTCAGACCAGAGGCGCTTGGCGACCTCGTTGGTGATCTGCCCTACGTTGGACCCGCCCGAGCAGGCCAGCGTCACGGCGGTGTCCACGCTGCAGCAACAAGCTTCCTTGTTTACCATCGGCTGTCTCTCCTGTGGCTCAGTGTCTGGCCCCGGATGCGGCAAGCTCGAACTCGCCTATAAGCTGTTCTCCAGCCAGGACCGCACCTCGTCCTGAACATAAGAGGTGAAGGCCAGCTTGTCGCCCACAAGGTCCCAGATGTCGAGGAGGTTCTTCCAGGCGATCTGTTTTCCGTCCCGCGTCTGGACGACCACGAGGGACCTTGTGGCCACTTTGAAGTCCTGCAAAAAATGCTGGTTTTCTGCTTCTTCAACGTCTACCGTCCGCCATTCCAGCCGCCCGGCAGCGAGCGCGTCACCAAAACCGTGCAGAACCGCCTCGCGTGCATAATCCTCGATGTTCAGGCAGGTCGCGCAACGCATGGTCCCGTGAAAGTAGTAAACAATGATTTTGGTGGACGCCGTCTGGGGGCTGGTGTCAGGGAAACCGGCCACCTCGGGTCCTGCCCGTGGGGCTCCCACCAGGGCTTCGGGACCTGTGTCAGGGGTAGAGCGCTTCCCGCATCCCGCAATCAGCAGGAACGCCAGGCTGGCACAGGCTAACGCGAGGAGGACAACCGTTACGGCTACCTTAGGTTTCACGCTGCTCTGCTCCTTTGCTTGTGACAACGGGCCGGCCCCAGGCGGCGCAGGGGACCGGCGGCTATTCTTGACGAGCGACACTCCGACCACGATTGCGAGCAATGCCACGACACGCGCGATCTTCGACATTTTGGCCACTTTGATACCCTTCATTCCTCGACCACAATCTCGGGATCTATGGCGATCTCTGACTTCACCGAGTTGGCCACCAGACTGTACTTCTGCGCGGCCTGGAGTGCGCGCCGCACCCTGGCTTCAAGCACTTCCCTCGATTCACTCCCCGCCGCAACACGGATCACAGGGCGAAAGTGGAGGCGGCTGAAGAGTTCCGTCCGGTCGAGCTCGATGACCTTCGTACCCTCGGTGCGGCACTCGTAGGAGAGGAGCTTGAGCTTGAATCGCTCCGTCGCCCAGATGAACATCAGCATCACACACGTGTTTGCAGCAGCCACGAAGGCGTCTTCGGGCGTGAAGACTCCGGCGTGCCCCTGCGCGTCGGGCGGAGCCGAGAACTCCATCTCTGGGCCGTTGCCCATCACGAGATGCCCCCGGTGCTCACCGGTCCAGCGCACCGTCGTGTGATATGTCGCGGTTCGGTTCATTCACGTTTCTTCCGTTTGCAGAATGCCGCGTACTCCTGCAGCACCGCTTCCCGGTAGCTTCCCTCGGCTCCCGACGGTACTTGGTTGTATACCTTCACAATCTCCATCAACTCGTGTGCAAGGGCCTCATCCGGCTGGCGGCCAGCGTCAAAGAAACGCTTGAGGATGAGCGGCAAAGCCAACACCTCCACCGTCTGCCCCTCGATGACAAGCTTCTTCACTGGAATTCCAGAGCCGCACGAGCAAACAGCTTCGGCCGCTTTGTCCTCTCCCTGATCGTGACCAGGCGCTGCTTCATCACCAGCTGCGGGGCGTTCTTTCTCCTCGAGCACCTCGTCCACCAGCGCCGCCACGCGCTCGGCGGCCGCCTGCGCCGCCCGTTGACCGGCCTCATTCAGGCGCCGCAAGCCCTCAGGCTTGCCCAGTCCGTGCTCTGCGACCAGCTCGCTCACGACGACGCTCGCGGCCGGCTTGCCGGAGTACATCTCCGTAGCACGGGCGGCACAGCGTAACTCGCAGCCGTCCACGGTGATGGTCGGATTGACCCTGGCGAAGGCTCGATCGCCTTCACCGCCTGCAAGGAAGAGCGGCAGGCAGATGGTTACCGTATTGTGCGGCCGCAGCGCGTTAAGCACCTTCAGCGCTGCCTGTCGCGTGACGGTCCCCTCGGCCAGTTCCTCGCCTGAACAGGCGATAATCCCGACCTTACGCACGGGGAGTTCGGACACGGTTCTCTCCTTTCCCGGTCCTGGATGGGCCGGCCCTGTCCAGAGTCTCGGCTATTTCTTCTGCGAGCAGACGGGCGAGCTTCTTCCCGTCCTCGTTCAGCTCGGCCACGCCTTCGGGTTTCAGCTCTTTGTGCCGGCGAAAGCCATCGATCACTGTCGCCTCGTACAAAGCGGTGCCGCCGCTCTGCTTGACCATCTTGGAAGCGCACATCCGCTTGCACCCGTCGATGGTCACGGCCGGGTTCCGGGAGACCGCTTCGCGCGCCGCACTGTCACCCAGCACCAGCTTGGACAAAGCGACGATTCTCGTGGTGTCCGGCCGCAGGCTCTCGCACAATTCATAGGCCGCCTCGCGGCTCACGCTGCCAAACGCCTTTCCGATGCCGCTGCAGGGCACGATCACGACGCGTTGTTCTTTGCTTCTCATGGTCCCTTGAGCTCCTGTTCCGCCTGAGACTGTATCACCGAAAGATACGCCGGAGGGTCGAGCAGCATCGCCCGCTCGGCCTCCCAGTTGGTGACCTCAATAGCCGCCAGCCAGCCCCTCTCGTACGGGTCCTGGTTGACAATCTCCGGCGTCAGCTCGAGGGCCTCGTTGACCTCCACCACCGTGCCGCTGACGGGCGAAGGCAGGACCAACGCCGCCTTGATCGTCTCAATCTCGGCAACATCGTCCCCCGCCGCGAGCCTTGTCCCCACAGGCTTGACGGAGACAAAGGCAACGTCGCCTTTGTGCTGCTGGAGGTAGTCGGTGAGGCCGATCCGGATGCGGTTGTCCGCCTGCGGCTGCACCCAGAAGGCCCAAACTCCCTCGGCGGTGTACTGCCGGTCCGTGGCCACCCGGAATGTGAACTTGTCAATCGTCGTCTCCAGGTACTGCAGCATCTCATTCTCCTACCGAGGGGCGGCCAGAACGGCTCCAGCTTCTCATCAGGGCTTCGCCTTCGCAGCCGCCGTTTTGAGCCATGCGGCGAGTTCTGCCGCGCTCGGCAAACGGCCCGCCGCCTTGACCTCGCCGTCAACGACCAAGGCGGGGGTCATGAGCACGCCGAACTTCATGATCTCATTGATGTCCGTCACTTTTACCAACTCGTACTCGATGCCCAGTTCTTTGGCGGCCGCTTCCGCGTTCTCCGCCAGTTTCTTGCACTTGGGACAGCCTACGCCCAGAATCTGCAACTTCTTCATCGTCCTTCCTCCCTGTCAGATCGGTAGGGATGCCCGCCAGGGCAGAACCGACATCCATGCAGCGGTCGTGCGTTCAAAGGGACGCTCCCAGGCCCTTGCAGATTTCAAGCAACGCATCGCCAAGGTAGCCGGACTCCCCATCAAACACCGCCTTGCACTCGCGCGGGTTCAACTGGCCCGCCCAGACCCTTACGGCGAAGGCCAGGCAGGCGCGCTCCCCGCAAGCACCGCAGTTCGTTCGGGGGAGGCGCTTATAGATCTCGAGTGCCGGAGGCCTCTGTCGGCGCTCGTAGGACGGTTCTATATCCCGCCGTTGCGCCCACACCTGGTTGACTCGCCGCCGCATTTCCTCCAATACGCGCCAGGCATCCACGATTTCGTCGGCCTTCGCCACGGCGATTCTGCGCGGGTAGGCGCTCACCATGCGGTAGCCGTCCATGAACGTGAACGTCGGCCCGTGCACGTTATAGCTGGCTTGCTTCATGTCCGCGTTCAGGTAGGGAAAGACCTCCGTCAGGTTGCCGCTGATATGGGCTACTATCCGGATCTTGGTTTCGTCGGCCACACAGGGCGCCAGCACCATGACCGCCGCCCGCCCGAACACGTCCTCCTCATAGGCGGGTGGCTCCCACTGTGGCACCTCGATCTGCGCCGGCTGGTAGTCCACCCATCCTGCGCAGGCGAGGTCACGCCCGCTCCCGGAAGCCAGAGCTCCCCGCGCTTCCGGGTTCACCACCAAGGCCGGAGCCCCCACGAGGCCGTAGCCTGGCGCCGGCGAGATCGCCTGGTAGGAGAGGCCGCATGGGACTAACAGCGACATCGCCCGCTCGAACTCCGCTTGTGCAGGGAATGTGGTCACCAGCTGCATCTTGGCTCTCTCGGGCGAACAGGGTTCCGTAGGCCATCCCCGTGATGGTAACCATCATGGAGGCCAGTTTATCTCACTCATGCTTGAGTCCCACCGCCACACCCCGTGCCCCAGTCCCGTCCGGGGATACTTGGCCAACACGCCAAATACTGACCAAAAAAAGATGTCAGGAGTTCAGCTTCGCTGCACAATGGGCCCAGATCTGCCCATTCCATGACGCGCCTGCTCGTCCCGCACCGCCTCCACGCAGCCGAAGACGTTCAGCACGCAGGGCACTCTCAGTCGGTAGAAAACCTGCACGCCCTCCTTGCGGCAATCCACGATTCCCGCTTCTTTCAACAGAGAGAGGTGTTTGGAAACGGTCGACATGTCCGCCCCCACGAGATCCCGGAGTTCGCAAACGCACCGTTCGCCCCTAGACAGTTCGTCCACCATCATCAAGCGGCTCGGATGGGCCAGGGCCCTCATGATACCAGCGCGCTCCTCGAATATCTGCTTTCTCTCTCTGCCCCTAAACATCTTCTCCTACTCCTTTATTGGCTATATTACCAAGTATCTCTCCTCTTGTCAAGCCCCGGCGCCTCGGCTACGATGCCTCCCGGCCTTCCCTTAAGAGGCTGCCTGCAAGGCAAGTGCAGGAGTTGCGGCCAGGCGTGCAATCCGCGGCATGGCGCATGGGCAATTCCTCGCGTCCGCCATGTGGGGAGGCCCTCGTCGCCGCCAATTGGGGGATTCTACAGATGCCATCGGCATCGTGCTGCCTTCCTCGAAAGCCCTATGCGCCCGTTTGCATCTTGACAACCGTCTCGCCCCCGGTACACTAAGTTCTGGCGGTTGCTGCGAAATCGGGCAGTCGTCGAGGGAGATTTTGCCCATGCCCTGCCGCAGCCGCCGGCATTGTACGGGGCAACTATCAGGCAGGATTAACCGCGGGGCCCGCGAGAACGCAGGGGAAGGCGCCTTGGTGCGCTGTTTGTGATCGGCCTCCCCATGCTCTGCGATGCGTCCGAGGTCAGCGGACGCGCCTCGCCGGTTCATGCTATAAAAGGGTACCAGGAGGCTGGGGGCCAGCCTTTTTCTGTACACGTTGACTTGTGCGCCGGTTACCGTTACAGAGGGGGCTCGATATGGTTCTCAACGCCACGGGACGCTATGCAAAGGCCACTTTTGCTTACGTTGCTGCTAAGCTCATCGCCAATGCCTCGCCGGAATCCCTGAGCCGGCTTTGGCTCCTCTTCGAGAAAGTCTCGTCCCACCCGGCGGACAAGGTGCAGGCGAGGCGCTTCCGGTGGCTTGTTGAGCAGGACCACCCCTTCGGGCGCTGGTTGAAGCGCGTCTCAACCGAGCTGAACCCGAAGTCCCGCGAATCCCTCATACAGAACCTTTATGGCAACGCCTGGTTCCTGAGCCGTTCCGCCCGCCGCCGATTCCAGCGCACACATGGCTTCGCGCCCCCGTACCTCGTTGTCTTCGACGTGACGGCGCGCTGCAACCTCAGGTGCGAGGGGTGCTGGGCCGGCATGTACGGCAGGAACGAGGACCTTCCATATCAACTGCTCGACAGAGCGATCACCGAGGCCAAGCACGAGATGGGCGTGCATTTCTTCGTTTTCTCCGGCGGCGAACCGACGCTCCGCAAGGACCTCTATGACCTCTACAGGGCCCACGCCGATTCGCATTTCCAGATTTACACGAACGGGACGCTGATTGACGCGGAAATGGCCGCGCAGTTCGCCGACTGCGGCAACGTGATGCCCATGCTCAGCGTCGAAGGCGACGCCGTCCTCACCGACAACCGACGCGGCAGCGGAGTGCATGACCTCGTGATGAGCGCCATGGACGACCTCCGCCGCGAAGGCGTCCTCTTCGGCTTCAGCGTCACGGCCGTGAAGAGCAACGTGGACGTCATCATGAGCGACGAGTTCGTCGAGCGCCTCATCGAGAGGGGCTGCCTTTACGGGGGGTACTTCCAGTACATCCCCATCGGCCGTAATCCCAATCTCGACCTGATGGTCACGGCCGAGCAACGCGAGGTGATGCGGGTTCGACGGAATGACACAGGATGGGGCCGACAATGTAGTCGGGCCCGCTCAAGGATAGCGGCTTCGACGGAATGGGGGGCTGCACAGCACAGGCGGTCCGGCGCCCTGAATCAACTATGCGGGCTTCGACCCACAGTATAGGAATCAGTGGGACAGGAGACTCACTTGCCCTCCGCTCTGGCAACCCTTGGGCGCCGGGCGGAGGCGAGACGGGCATTGAGTTCACCTGCACCGTCACGCTTCCGCAAGGTTTCCAGGGCCAAACGAAGTTCCTACAGATCTACAGTGATGACTATTGCATGCGTACGCAGGCGCTACAAACCTGGTGGCATTGGCTGGGGACGGGGTTGGACGGAGCTTTCCCCTACCCTCCCGCCGGGGATCTTAAAGCACCCGACTCCCCAGGTAAACTGCTCGCCCCTAAGTACACTAAGAACACCCAGATGGATACGGTAGTAGTTAACGACTCGGCCGACATGTACTTCATGTTCCGTCCAACCGATCAGGCCGCAAACACCTTCTGGGTGCCCCTGAAGAAAATGCACTGGAGTTGGAGGGGCAATGCCAACAAGGTTGAAAGGCCTGATTGGGTCTTAACGAGCGACCCGGACGACTACACCGTGAACGATGCTGTCGAACAGATTGAAGAGCCGTTTTGGCAGCGACTGGAGGAGAACATCGAGGGCAACCTCGAGCTTCATGGACCTTAGATGAAATGTGAGATGCAAAGAACGGAGGCAGGTAAGATGAGACTGAAGGTTACCGTTACTATAGTAGTCCTTTCTGTGCTCCTTGTCGGGGGGCTGTTCGCTTTGGCTGGCCCGGCGCAGGACAAACCCATGACTGCGCTTGCAACCACCTGGGGGCAACCTTCAGGCGGTTTTTCCCTTGGCGTTACGATTACCAAGGCTTCCTTCCGCGTTGGAGAACCCGTCATCGTTAATGCCGCATTGCGAAATGTTTCTGGGGAGCCCAGGAAACTGTGGTTCTCTCTGAAAGGACGCATGTGGGACCTCGAAGTGAGGAGCATCGAAGCGGAGGTAGCTGCGCCGTTGACATTGGCAGGGCTCCGAATCTATGGAGCGCCTCAAGTGGCTGGTCCGGATGAAATATACGTCTTGCGGCCCGACCCCCTGGGGCTTTACCCGAAACCCTACTTCTTCGTCCCGAGCGATTCTATGGGTTACAAGCTGCTCCAACCTGGTGAGTGCTATAGCACAATGCTCTGGGTGAACAGGCTGCGGGATATGACCCTTCGGGGGAAGTATTCGATTAGCATTAGCCACCTGGTGCGAACCGAAGGTGATGAGTGGGTCAAGGCAGAGGCTGGGCCTGTCGAGGTCGAAGTCGGCTCAGACGGCGACCCTACGAGCCTTATGCTTCAGACATTGCAACTCGACCGGCCATTCTACAATGAGGCGGGGCCCCGGAGTTGGGGTCCGTTTCTAGACGCGCCCCTGGACGAACAGTTGGAACAGTTGGCGCTGTTGGCAAAGGAAAAGCCAGATGACGCAACTGCGCGCGCTGTGCGTGGGGAGCTTGAGCGGTTGCGCGACCGAATTGACGCGCTTTTGAAGGAAGGCCCTCCCGCTGAAGGGACCGGTGCTGTCGGTAAGGCTCAGCCGCCCGAGGCAACGCCCAAACCAACGGGAAGGCTTAATCTGCCTATCGTGCCGAATTGACTGTACCAAAACGTCTAGGAATTGAACGAGCCTGAGGAAAGGAAGGCGGCCGAAAGGCGGTCTCATACAGCAACGACCAAAGGGCGATTTCGGCCGAGAGAGTGAGGCGCGGCCCCGGTAATCTGGGTCCCTCTGAGACTCTTGAGTTGGCCCTGGGCCGGAAAAGCATCCCTATGTCAGCTTCCGGGGAGCTTTGTGAGCTTGGAACCCCCGCCCCTCATCCGGCCGGTCGGACGGTCATCGAGGGTTTGCCCATCAGGCAGGAGGCGCCGGCGCAGGTTTTCGCCCTTCCGGTACCCGGCCTTTTCCGGCCCGACCCGAACTGGGTTAAGGAGTAAAGCGATGAGAGCGGAATGCCTTGCCTTGCTCGTGGTTGGGTTGTCGTCGTTCCTTGGCGCGGGCGATCCCGGCCGGGAGGCCGTCAAATGGCAAGAACCGGAGGTCCTATGGGGCGAGCCAAACGATGGCCTCAGGATGGGTGTCGCCGTGGCCAAGCACGAATTCGTCTGGGGCGAACCTCTCCTGGTCGGCG
>Ga0315282_10001011_pt1 | contig 54422 bp, 45 predicted proteins | sample YL17G07_20_MG_FD_203693 | JGI IMG/M metagenome (GOLD analysis project Ga0315282, IMG submission 203693) | Sediment microbial communities from Yellowstone Lake, YNP, Wyoming, USA - YL17G07_20 | ecosystem: Environmental > Aquatic > Freshwater > Lake > Sediment | place: USA: Wyoming | collected...
TTGGGAATTCCAGTATCCAGGTCAAGGAGCTGCATTTTCTCCAGCTCGTTTAGATGAAGAGGTATAGTCACTGAGGGCGTGGAGTTGGTAAATATTTCGGTAACGCCTACAGCCTGCCCCTCGGAACTCATAATCGGAATGACTTTGAGATTAACCGGAATGCGGTAACCGCTTTTATGCTGAACATAAACTTCTGCTATTCGAGGCAGTCCATCTTTCATTGCCTGTTCGCCTAGACAATTCTCAGAACAGAGACTTTTGCCGCTGGCATCAAGGTATAAAGGAGGCTCGGATTGACAGGATTTGCCCAGGACTTCCTCCCGACTGAATCCGGTCAGCTCCTCAGCAGCTTTGTTCCAGAAAACGAGGATTTTATCTTTATTAAGCAGAGAACAACAATCAGTGGCCTGGTCCAGAATTCTATTGATAAAATTATCGTCCAATTTATCGAATATTTGCAGGCTAGGCTTTTCGGCCATTTCAAACGTCCTTTTTTAATTTAATTTCTGCCCCCACATGTCCTTCTTTTTAATCTTATACAACAGAAAAAGTCTTGATGTCAAAGTTTTTTTCTTTTGGGTTAAGACATAATGTCCAGGGTAAAAGGGGGATAAAAAGTCAGGAATAAGAAAAAATATTTACTGCTCATCATATAAGAAGGACCTAAAAATTGTCGTTAACCGACTTATTATGATAAACTTTATCCTCCAGAAAATCAGAAGAGGTAAAACAGTGGAAGAGAAAGTAAGATTAACTCAGGCTATCATCGATTCTGAAACTTTTGTCGCTGAAAAGGCCACCATCATCGGCCGGGTAATCCTCAAAAAAGGAGCCAGCATCTGGCACAATGCCGTTCTCCGGGCCGATATAGCGGACATTGTCGTCGGCCAATACTCCAACATTCAGGACAATTGCGTTGTCCACGTTGATTATGACACCCCCACCATCATCGGTGACTATGTTACGGTTGGCCATGGTGCCATCTTGCACGGCTGCAAAATCGGCAACAACAGCCTCATCGGTATGGGTGCCGTCATCCTTGACCGAGCCATTATCCCGAACAACTGCCTGGTAGCCGCCGGCGCTCTTGTTCCGCCCGGCAAGACCTTCCTCGAAGGCTCACTCATTCTGGGAAATCCGGCCAAAGTCGCTCGCCCTCTGACCTCAGAGGAAATCAAACATCTGGCAGAACACGCCCGTGGCTATTATGAGCTCTGGAAATCTAAGTACAAAAGTTAACCACAGGCAAAGGTTAAATTTAAACTTGACAACAGGTTAACAAATTGTTAATTATAGGGCAAAAGGACTCGGAGGGGAGAATCCCGATGAACGAGATTTTTGCCGCCCGTCTCAAGAAGCTAAGAGAAGAGATGGGGCTGACCCAGGAAGAGCTGGGCGAAGCTGTTGGCCTCTCTTCAGAATATATTTCTCTTCTGGAAGCCGGCAAAAGAACACCTTCGCTTATCGCCCTGAATCGAATTTCCAGATTTTTCCAGAAAAATGTAGCTTATTTCCTGGAAACCAGAGAAAATCCTTTTGCCCTTCTCCTGGCGGATGAAAAGATAGATGCCCGAACGAAAGAAGTTTTGACTGAATTTAAAAAAATCTGCGAAACTTATCTTGAGCTTGAAAGAATAACCAACCGCCATTGCCAGTTAGCTCCGCTTTATCCGGCCAGTCTCTCTCCGCAGAATATGGCTGAAGAAGAGAGAAGACGTCTGGGCCTGGGTAACGAGCCAGTTCGCGATATCCTCAGACTCGGTGAAGTCAACGGCTGTCGATTTGTCAGAATGAGTTTACCTGATGAGTCGAGAATCTCTGGTGTTTTTGTTTTCCTGGAAGAAAAAAATGCGGCTTTTGCTCTGATTAATTCTAACCTTTCACCCGGTAAACAGGTGGTAGCGGCAGCCCATCTTTACTGCCATTATTTAAAAGACCGACCTGAATCTCCGATTGTCGATAATCCTGATGTCTTTGTTGATGAATATGTAACTCTTTATTCACCCAGAGAGCAATTCGCTCAGACTTTTGCCTCGCATTTTTTAGTTCCGTCTTCTAAACTAAGGGAGCTGGTCGAAAAAGATTTGAAAGCCAAAAGGCTAACTTATGCTGATGTCGTCTTTCTGAAAAGGTATTTTGGGGTAAGCGCGGCGGCCATGCTCAGGACTTTGCGGCTGATGAATTATTTGAGTCGTTCTCAGGTCGAAACCTATTTCAAATATGACCATTTAGCTGAGGAAAAAGCCATCTTCGGTGATGTCTCAATCGAAGAAGCTGAAACCAGGCAACCCGGAGAAAAGCTCGTTCTCTCTGAAAGATTTCTTTTGCTGAAGAAAGAAGCTGAACAGGCAGAAAAGGGCCAGGAAGAAAACTTTCAGCCGGCTAAAACGGAAACTCATAGCCAGCTCGAGCCTGAAGTCCCGGGAGAGGAGCCAGAAGAAAGTTAATCGTTTCTGCTAAGGAGATACCTGAATCTTTAATGTCTGTTTTCTTATTCTCCACAGATTCAGATGGCGGAGGAAGAAATAATAATATCTGAAGAAAAAAGGATAGATAATAATCTTTAGGGGGAGATTATGGCTTATTCCCATTCCCGCCTGGGAACTTATGAAACCTGTCCCAGGCAGTACAAATTTACCTACCTTGACGGCCTGCCTCGCCAAGAGGAAGGCATTGAAGCCTTTCTGGGCAGTCGCTTCCATGAAGCCATGGAAAAGCTCTATTCTGAATTGCGCTTCAGAGTGATGAGTCTGGACGAGCTTTTGGCTTTTTATGAAGATAGCTGGAAGAAAAATTTCCACGAAAAAATCATTATCGTCGACGAGGAAAGGACGGCAGAAGATTATTTTCGTCTCGGCCTGAAGTACATCGAAGATTATTACCGTCATTATCATCCCTTCAACCAGAACCGGGTCCTAGGAATCGAGCAGAAGGTTGAAGTTGACCTGGACGGCACGGGTAAATACATCCTCTGGGGCTATGTGGACAGGATCGACCTGACGCCCGATGGCCTCTTTGAAATTCATGATTATAAGACCGGCTCAAACTTACCCAGCCAGCAGGAGGTGGATTCGGACCGGCAGCTGGCCCTCTATCAACTCGGACTCCAGCAGAAATGGCCTCAGGTCAGGAAGGTCAGACTGGTCTGGCATTTGGTAGCTTTCGATCTGGAGTTTTCTTCGACCAGGACTCCAGAGCAGCTGGAAGGATTGAAACGCAAAGTCATGTCGCTCGTCGACCAAATTGAGGCTGACCGGGAGTTTCCGCCCAGAGAAAGCGCTCTTTGCAGCTGGTGTGCCTTTCAGACGATCTGTCCCCTGAAAAAACACGAGGTTGAGCTGGCCCCGCTCCCGGCCAATGAATATCTCCAGGAAGAAGGCGTTAAACTGGTCAACCTCTATGTTGAATACACCAATAAGAAGAAAGAAATCGAGGCTGAGCTGGAAAAGTTAAAAGAAGCCATCATCAGGTATGCTCAGGACAGGGGATTGGAAAGGGTGATGGGCAGTGACTTTCATCTGACTCTTAGAAAACAGGAAAGAATTCAATTGCCAGCTTCTGGAGGCGAACAGAGAAAAAGGCTGGAAAATTTGCTCAAGCAGTCCGGCCTCTGGGAACAATATTCTGTTTTAGACCGATTTGCTCTGGAAAAAGCCATAAAAAATGGAACGTTTGATGACCGACTTATTCAGGAATTGCTGCAGCTATTGAATACTGAAACTGCCGTCGCCCTTTATCTGGCTAAAAACTCAAAGTCTGAAGACTGAGCGTCGATTGACGACGACAATGAACCTCTCACCTAGTCGGCTGATTTTTTTCAATTGGCAAGAGAAAAAAACTCTGACTGTCAAAGTTTTTGTCTGGCCTTCAAAGAGAATTATATACACAGGGAATCATCAATCCCCAGGTTAAGCCCCTAGCCTTAAATACCATGAAGAACTTTGCCTTTTAGCTTTTCTTGTCTTCATCAAGAAGCAGCGGGAGAAGGTCAGAAGGAGTTTTCAGTAAAACCTGAGCTCCACTCTCTATGAGTTCTTTAGCTTCTCTGAATCCCCAGAGAGCTCCGGCCGGGAAAATTCCGGCGGCTACAGCTGTCTCCATATCCACCGAAGTGTCGCCGACGTAGATGACTTCAAAAGGTTTTAGCTTCAATTCTTCAAGGACTAATTGAGCTGGCAGCGGGTCAGGCTTAACTGGAACTCCAGGTCTGGCCCCTCTGATGACCTCGAAGGGGAAAGGTAACAATTCCTTAGTCATCAACTCGGTGAATTCATGGGATTTATTGGAAAGAACTGCAGTTTTGCTTCCGGCCTGCCTCAGCCTGGTCAGCACTTCAGGAATTCCGGGATAAGGTCTGGAGTTCTGCCGCCATCTTCTGGCATATTCTTCTCGATATTGCTGAATCAGTTGGCTGATGGCTTCGGGCTCATTGGCAATCTCTGGCACTGCTCTTTTGATTAAAACTTCCATTCCGTCGCCGACCATCTTTTGGCACTCAGCGACCGAATACTGGCGAAAACCATTTCTCAACATCACGATGTTCAGAGCTGTGGTGATATCATTTATAGTATCAAGTAAGGTTCCGTCCAGATCAAAAATAACGCCTCGATATTTCATGAGCAATAATTTTAGATTTAAAGACGGCCTTCGTCAATGAATGGTCTATTTTTTCTTGACCGCTTTTTCGTCCGGTTCAACCAGTTTAAGCTCCAGAATCCGGTCGAGACGGAAGCAGCGTTCTTCTTTTCTTAAAAAACAATAGGCCAGAAGACCTTCAAACTTTTTCCCGCCGTATTCCATCTGGCCTAAGGATTCAGGCCTGACCAGCCTTCGGCTTTTGGTATCATCGGGCTTGAGGTAGGTAAGTTCCAGCAGCCTTTTTTTCTGGATGGCTTCCTTGATTCTTTGGCACTTGACTTCAAGCGGAATTTTTTCCTCGGCTTTTTGGTACTGAAAATAAGTCAGAAAACGAACTACCCGATAATCCATCATTATGTGGCTTTTCTTAATCGGCTTTTTCAAAACCAGACCTTCAAAGCTGGTGCAGCGACTTAAAGCCACGTAGACCTGGCCGTGAGCAAAAGTGCCCCGGCCGATATCGACTATTAGCCGGTCAAAAGTTTTCCCCTGGCTTTTGTGAATGGTCACGGCCCAGGCCAGTCTTAATGGATACTGGGTGAAAGTGCCGACTACCCGACTGATGATTTTGTTCTTTCTGTGGTCAAACTCGAAGTGAAATATTTCCCATTGATGGGGTAAGACATCGACCAGATCCTCATTCTGCAGTCGAACCATGATGACCTCGGGGCGTTCAGGCACTTTGATGATTTCTTCCACCCGGCCAATCGTGCCATTTACCCAGCGGCCGTAAGGGTCGTTCGAAAGTAGCATGACCTGAGCTCCTTCTTTGAGCGTCAGGTTTTGAGCTGTGGGCAGACTGGCGGTATCAAATTGGCCTTCGATTATTCCTTCATAACGATGAGCTTTCGCCGGCAGCTGACTCAACCTCTGTTCATTTAGCCGGTCGGCAGCCTCGTTGGTGCTGGTCAGGGTGATGTAAAATTCGTCTTCTTCAGGAATAAAGTCGGGCAGGCAGCGGGCATTCAGCCTGGCCAGCTCTTCTTCCGTCACCGATCGATTCCTGATAGCATTGAGCAGCTCCAGAAAATCCGCATCTTTCTGCCGGAAGACTTTTTCCAGCTCGACAAATTCCAGGTCGAAATTTTCATCCTGGAAGACTCGGGCGGAGAAAAAGTAGGGCGACTGGTAATGAAGCGAAAAAACAGGACTTTCATTTTCGGTGACCACGGGTGGCAGCTGGTAGAGATCGCCAATGAGAATCATCTGCAGCCCACCGAAAGGCAGGTCGGAAAAGTCACGGTTAATTCTCAGAGCCCGGTCAACACAGTCGAGCAGGTCAGCTCTGACCATAGAAATTTCGTCGATGATTATGGCCTCCAGATTTTTTATCAATTTCTGCTTCAGAGGATGAAGTCTTTTGATCTTATCCAGAGTAACATCTGGTCTAAAAGAGAAAAAAGAATGGATGGTCTGGCCTTCAACATTCAGAGCAGCTACTCCGGTTGGGGCTAAAATCACGACATTTTTTTGCGTGTTTTTTCGGAAGTAATCAAGGAGGGTGGATTTACCGGTACCCGCCCGACCGGTAATAAAAATTGATTTATCGGTCTTTTCTAAAAGCTCCAGAGTTTTTTGAAAGTCCGGGGTGAGCTCCAGTGCCCCTTTTTGAATTCTTTTAGGGTTCGTTTTCATCGATTATATTTTTATCGTTTGCCGGGTTTTAATCAAGGAACTTTCAAAAATCGCCGCCTACTACCTAATTAGTGACTCAAGAAGCCCGGCTGAAAATCTCAGGGCCAGAAAAATAAATCTTTCTTACCTAAAATGGGTTTGTCTTTACCTTCTTTTTTAATTATACTGGAGCCAGATAAAATTCCCTGAGAGTTTCTGGAAGGAGACTTCTATGGAAATTAAATTAACTAAAGAACAGTACGAAAAACTTCTCGAACTGGTCTATCTCGGCAACTGGATGATCAATGCTTACCGCACAGACGACTATCTGGAAGAATATTTTGAGGTTGTTTCCCATATATTTTCTCATGCTCCGGAAGTCGGGCTGGAAGAAAAAGTAGTTAAGGGTGAAATCGAGAACAAGTACCTGCCGTCTTACGATTTTGAAGAAAGTATGCAGGATTTTATCAGTGAGTATGACAGTTTCTGCTTCTGGGAAGAGCTGGTTAACCGGCTGGCGGAAAGAGATGCGGTGAGAGAATTTGGCAGCACCCCCCTGGATAAAATTGACCTGGAAGAATTTCTGGAGAAAAAAGATAAATACCTGCGAAAATACGAACAGGAGGTTGAAGAAAATGGAATTAGAGATCTCGAACTGGTGAAAAATTCCTAAGAGTCTTAGCTAATTTAGGCTAATAATCAACCAATATTGAATTATTTAACCTGATTTTTTTCTTTCTGCACCACATCTTTTACCCAGCGAAAGCCTATAATCGCCCAGCGGTCAAGCCCGGGAGCTAACAACAAATCAAAAGACAATATTGACGATTCTCCAGTTGACGGCCATAATAGAAAAAATGGAGGAAGGAAATGATTAAGAATCTCCAAGCTGATGTTCTCATCATTGGAGCCGGACCGGCCGGTCTGACGGCGGCCATTTACACCGCCAGAGCCGGCAAGAAGACTCTAGTCCTCGAAGGTCGATCGCCTTCGCGTCTGGCCTTGGGCTACGAATTAGAAAATTATCCGGGCTTTATTTCCATAAACAGTCTGGAGCTCTTAGATAGGTTTAAACAGCAGGCTCAGCATTCCGGAGCAGAAATTATTAAAGAAGAAGCTATTGCCCTGGCTCTGGAGAGCCAGCCCAAATTTGCGACTACCAAAAATTTTTTTATTGAGGCTAAAGCGGTCATAATTGCCACAGGCAAGCCTTTTACCAGGGAGCGGATGATTCCGGGAGAAGAAAAATTTATCGGGCTCGGGGTTAGTTATTGTGCTATCTGTGATGGCCCGCTCTACCGGGGAAGAGAAGTTCTGGCCTATGGTCTGTCTGAAGAAACAGCCGAAGAAATTCTGGAGCTCGACCAGATGGGCTGCCAAGTGCGGCTGGTGACCGGGCAGAAGATAAAACCTGAGTACAATTCGGACATAGAAAAGCTCAAGGAAAAAGGTATCCCTATCTACGAAAATTATGAGCTTAAAGAAATTATCGGTGAAAAAAGAGTGGAGAGAGCTGTTATTGAAAGGGAAGGGAAAGTGGAAGAAATTCCGATTTCAGCGGTGTTCATTTTCAGAGAAATTCCCAGCACAGCTCTTTTTACCAAAGCTGGTCTGGTCCTTGACAATAGACAGTGCCTGGTGGTTGATAAACACCAGAGAACTAATATTGATGGTATTTTTGCGGCCGGAGATATCACCTGCAGTTATATGCAAGTAGCTTCGGCAGTCGGGGAAGGTTGTGTGGCTGGCATCCAGGCACTGGTTTATCTGAGAAAATAGAAAATTTTCAGAGATTCAAGGTCTGGCGAAATTAATTTCTATGATTTTTCCGGGGGCGATGCAGTCTAAAGGTAAGGTTTTTATTCCGGTCAATAATCACATGGCCACCAATGGGAACAGCCATTAAGTCTCTGGGAATGTTGTGACCGAAGTTGGAAACCGACAGGATAGGCAGAGGGTTTCCCCGGGCTTTTCTTTTGCTGATGATATCTTGAAGGTAGTTTCTGATAAAGCGCAGGCTTTCTTTCTGAATGTTTCGATAATTGTGGTTCTTACTGTAATAAGCCAGCGACCCGATCACGATTCCCTTAATTTCATTGAAGACTTTGTGCCTCCTCAAAGCTGCCACCAGACGGTGAAGGTCTTCGACATCTATTTGAACATCTTCAAAAAACAGAATGTGTTTTTTCCAATTGAAAGTCGGCGGTTCCTTGCGGTTCAGGTAATTGACAAAAGTTGATAGGTTTCCGCCGAGAGGAATTCCAGATAACTTCCTTTTTGGCGGCTCAGTCAACCAGGTTGAGCCATGGTATAGAACTGGTTCTCTGGAGAGCAGGCTGGCAATTTTTTTGAAATTTCCCGGGCCCAGGCGAAGAGTCGGGAAATAAACAACAGGAATGCGGGAATTGTGGTAAATTTCGCTCAGCAGAAAAGTGAAATCGGAAAAACCGATGAATACCGGCTTGCGTTCTCGAATAACCTGGTAATCTTTTTTATCAATCTTAAACAGGATATCTTCAGCCCCGGTTCCCCCGGCCACTGAAACGATCAGGTCAGATTTTCTGATGGCTTCTTTGAAATTTTCTGCCCGGTCATCAAGAGAAGCGGTCACATGGTCGATGAGTTCATCGCTGGAAAAAAGATAAGGGCTAAGCTCTATTTCCACTTCGCCAATAATTTTTTTTAGGCGGGAAATGGTTTTGTTGACCAGACTCTTTTCGCTGCGAGGTAAACAGGTGGAAGGAGCAATGAAATTGATTTTCTTTATCTGAACCCCATTCATGGCAGGTGGAATCCTTAATAACAACCTGATTAGTTAATAAAGACTAACAGAAAAATATAATTTTAGCAAGATTCAGGGTAAAATTGTCTGAAAAAAGGTTAAAATAACATTAAATTATTGATAATTAATAAATTAGTAAGTAAGGAAAGTCTGCAGAATCTGGCCGATCTCAGATTGCCCGATTTTCTTAAGAGCCCGGAGCTCAATCTGTCTAATTCTTTCTCTGGTTAATTTAAAATGCCGGCCGATCTCTTCCAGGGTGTATTCGTAACCGTCCCGAAGACCGTACCTCATAGTCAAAATAGTTTTTTCGCGGTCAGTCAGGAGGTCAAAAGCCTTTTCCAAGTTTTCTCTCAACCTCAGATGAATAAAAGAATCAGGCGGGTCGGGTACGGTGCTGTCTTCAATAAAATCGGCCAGAAAAGAATCTCCAGATTCATTAACCGGTGTTTCTAGAGAGACTGCATCCTGAGAGACAGTAATCATCTTCAGAATTTTCTCATCCGAAAGGTTCATTTTCCGGGCCAGGTCTTTTTCTGTAGGTTCTTGACCTTGGGCCTGGTAAATTTGCTGAGCGATTTTTTTCATTCTCTGGATGGTTTCGACCAGATGAACCGGCATCCTGACTGTTCGAGCCTGGTCAGCGATAGCCCTAGTTATAGATTGTTTAATCCACCAAGTGGCATAAGTCGAAAATTTGTGTCCTCGCTGGTAGTTAAATTTCTCAGCCGCCCGGATAAGCCCCAGATTTCCTTCCTGGACGAGGTCAAGCAGACTCAACCCGTGATTCTGGAACTTCTTGGCTATGGAAACGACTAACCTCAGGTTAGCGGAAATGAGCTCATCCTTGGCTTTTTTTCTCAGTTCCTGGGTCTTTTCCACCTGTTCATAGATTGACCTTAGCTTTCGTCTTTGAGACTCAGACCCGTGAGATGAGGCTTTAAGAATTCTCTGTTTGATCCGGTCGATAAGTTCATATTTCTGGTCCCAGCGCAGGTCCAGGGATATCGCCAGTTGAATGATTTTGATGGCCAGCCTGGCTCTTTTTCGGCGAGAAGCTCTGGTCTCGGGTAAAGACTGCAGCTTTCTGGCGAAGTTTCTGATGGAATTAAGCTGACCCAGGGCCTGCTTGAGAACCTGTTTTATATTCTTCTCATTGAAATCATTTTCAGGCAGATTGAACCAGCGGGTAACCAGCTCGGGCTGCTTTTTAAGTCTGAAGTAAAGATTATCCACTTCTTCAAGAGTCAGAGGAGTCTGGAGCAGAGCTTTGATTGTTCCCTTTGCCCCTTTTTCCATTCTCCTGGCCAGCTTTATTTCACCTTCTCTCGAAAGAAGAAAGATGCTGCCCATGTCCTGAAGGTAGATTTTTACCAAGTCAGAAGATACTTGAGATTCTTCCTTCGGCTCGGTAGAGTCCGGGGGCATTGCCTTTATCCCGGAGGATGCAGAAAGATAATCAAAATCATCTACAAATTCAGAAGGGAACTCAGATTTTTGTCTGATCAGGGGCAGAATCTCATTTTCCCTGGATTCTAATTTATCGATCATAATAATCGTCTCCTTAATTCCTACAAATTCTATAGGATTAATATAAATATAAACAATTTAGGCAAAAAATCAAGTAAAGAAGTAAAAAATTACGAAAAATATTTTGTCACTTGGCTAAGGGCTCGATTGGGGTTAAAATAAGCTAGATTGGTAGTCCGGTCGTAAGTTTGTCTGTAGTTTAAGAGGTAAGACATGAAAATTAAAGTCATGGTAGTTGATGATGACCCGGTGAACCGGACTATGATCTCTCGGGCTCTTGAAGATCAGGGGTTTTATGTGATTACAGCCACAGATGGGGCTGAAGCTCTGGGATTGGTGGAAGGGGAGAAACCAGAAATCATTATTTCTGATATGTTGCTGCCGAAAATCGATGGTCTGAGCCTCTGTTCTAAGATTAAAGAAACTCCTCAGTTTTTCGGAATTAAAGTTATCTTAATGACCGCTGTCTATAAATCAGCTTCAATCCGGGCAGAAGCCCTGGCCCATAAGGCTGACGCTTATCTGGAAAAGCCGATTTCGATTGAAAATTTGTTAAAAACTATAGATGCGATAATTTAATTTTTTGTGATAAAAAATGAGCCTGCCTCAAGGGCTCCGGGAGCCGATATTCTGAGAGACAGAAGTGGATGATTTTGAGTGAGTCCTGTTGGTCTATAAGATGCCCAGGAGAAATAAATATGGGCTTTACTCCTGTCCGACTTCTCAGGACGTAACCGACAACTTCTCCCTTATAAACAATTTCCGAATAACAGTCCTTTTTTATGCCAGGCTCCTGAAATTTCCCGACCAGAATGGATTTAGCACAACCGATTGCTGGTGTATCCAGAATTATCCCGATGAAGGTGGCTAAGCCCATTTTTTTCGGATGAGCAATACCCTGTCCATCAAGAAGCAAAACCTCAGGCTTCTGGCTTAACCTGGAGATAGATTTATAGACTGCTGGCCCTTCACAGAAAGATAAATACCCCGGTCGGTAGCGGAAAATCAGAGGCTCTACAGCTGTCTGGACTTCCAGAAGCTTTAAATCTGGAAACGAGAACAGACAGGCTCCAGCCATCACTTCTTTTTCTGAGAAGGAAGCATCGGCGGAAGCAATTGTTTCCGGTTTTTTCTTCAGAGGCACAATTTTTAACTTTTCCAGCAACTCAGCCTGGATTTTTCTGGCTTCTTCCAGACTTTCGGGAAAGAATATTCGTCTTAAGTCCATCTTGCAAACCTTTTTATCTTATTATAACTTTTTCTTCTCAGGTTTGGTCCATAAGCAGTTTTTTAGACAGCTGGCTGATAACTCAGATCATACCTGTAAACAATTTCAGGAAGGATTCAATGATAGTTTTTTTCGATGTGGATGGGGTGCTGGTTGATGTCAGAGAAAGTTATTATCAAGCTCTGTCTGATACCGTAGCCTTTTTTCTGCGGTCACCGATTAATCCCGAGACACTGCTTAAACTCAAAGTTGCCTTAAACCTCAATAATGACTGGGATGCAGCTCTGGCCGGAATTTTGTTTTACCGAACGGATTTGACCTTCGAAGAGTTTAAAGCGATGACTTCTTCTCAGGCTCCAGATCTTCGTAAATTCTATCAGCTGGCTGAGGAAAGAAGTATTAACCTTCCGCTTTATGAAAACATTGTCGATTATTTTGAATCAAAATATCGAACTTACTGTTGTCGAGAAAAGCTGAAAATACCGCCTGAGATTTTAAAAAAGATAAAGCCGCTGGCCAGAGTGATGGCCGTTATCACCGGTCGGACTAAAGATGACCTTAACCTGACCTTTGAAAAACATTCTCTTTATCCCTATTTTGATTTCATCCTCACTGAAGATGATTTGCCTTCAATTGACTGCCGTAAACCGTCCGCTTATTCTTTGCGAAAACTATTTGAAAGATTCACCTATTCTTTTCCTGCCTGTTATGTGGGCGATAGCCTGGCTGACCGGCAAATGGTTGATAATTATTATCGGGAAGAAGAAAGAAAGGTGCTATTTATTCTTTATCAGCACGAGCTCAATCAACAGGTCGAAGCTGATTACCGGGTGAACAGTCCTGAAGCCCTGCTTAAAGTTCTGAAAGAGATTAAGGGAGTCTGATTTAATTCATTTGACACTGGTCAAAATTATTCACTATAATCAAATTGCTGGCTGGAGAGGGATCCTCCTTAGCCCCGCTTCCTTTTCCTTAAAAACCTTGGCTCCTCACCAGCCAGCCTTTTTAATAAGCTATTATTACTGGCAAAATCATCTGAGCCGGGACAGCAGAGAGCAAATTAAGTTTCTTTGAGCCGCCAACTGCCCCTAAAAAGAAATTATTCTTTTAATTATTTTAAAAATACTTATTATCTACCAATTTAATTCCGAACCAAAGAGTGAATGGGGGAGAAGATAAACGGTCAGGGTGAGGAGAGAAGCGGCCAGCAGCCAACTTTTCTTCGGCTGGGTTTTTCTGCCCGAAGCTAAAGCTGCGATCCAGGCAATCATAATTAACAGTGTCTTGGTGTCAGTGAGATCTTTACCTAGTGGAAAGCCGGCCCAGAAAACACCAAAAGCCATTTTCTGAACGATCGGGCCAAGGATAAACCCCCCGCTGAAGATAAGCAAGGCCGTCCACTTAGTCAGCTTTGTCGGGTTTTCCTGACGATTGAGAGCGGCCAGGCCGGCCCTGACCGAAAATAGTATTCCCAGGAACATAAGAACAACGTGAGCAATCAGGACTCCAGGGGAAACGTGACCCTTAAACCTGATAACCACCGGTTTCTCGCCTGTCAGAGAAACCTCTTGATCATCGCTTACCAGGTGGATCAGGTACTCCAGTTTGCCAGAAGCTGGTTGTTTTGGTAGATAGCCAATCACTCGGTTGTTTTCCGGTTTCATCGCCAGAATATTCCAGGGCCCCGGGGTCTTATGTCTTTTGAATTCTAAGTAGCCCTGAACCTTGCTCGAAAGGCTTTCTGGGAGGTTGATTATCACCTGGCAGGGCTCTGTATTCTCGGCACTTCTCGGAAGCTTAAATTTTATTTCCTGTCCCAGAAAGCTGACTCTTCCGCCATCAGGATAGGTTGGACCGGTTACCCGTTGATAGACAGCCGAACCCAAGGTTATCAATATAGCCAGTATCCAGAGCAAGAATTTTTTCATTTTTCCCTTACTTTCATGAATAATTAGCTTATTGTTTTTCTTTTATTCTGGGCTTGATGATTATCCAGAGACCAAGAAAAATTAAGAGGGCAGGCCAGATATAGCGCCACAGATATCGTTCAATTACCTGAAGTTTGATGAGAAGCATAAATGTTCCTAAAAATATCAGAAATAAGGCGGAACCAGATTTCCTGAATCCTTTACCGATGTAGATGGAAATTCCGATAAGAATAAAAATAGCCGGCCAGTATTTGGACAAGACTTCACCAAAATTAAGATAACCCAGTTGCTCAAACAAAAATAAGATGCCGATGATTACCAGAAATAACCCCCAGAAAAAACGGCCCTCCTGGCTTCTGTTGCTCATTTTTCCTCCTTGGGAATTTTTATAGCATAAAGAAAGGACTGCTTCCAGCAAAATATGAGCCAGCCCTCGATCAATCGCTGGTAAGAATCAGAAAGGGCTTTTGGTAAAAATTTTTATAAAGAGGTCGGAGGCGTTGGCGATCATAGTATTTATCGACATCGAGGCGCTTTTTGTAGCTGGTGACAATATCTAAGGGCACATGGTCGTACTCACCATTGCGCAGGCAGACCATCCGTCCGGTCTTATTTTCCAGCGCCAAGTCCAGAGCTAAGTTGCCGTAAGCCATGGGCACGATCGAGTCAATGGCATCAGGGTCGCCACAGCGGACAAGATAACCGAGCTTCTGATTGATCACATTGATTCGGCGGCCGTTGTTGTATTTCGGAGAAAGTTCTTTGAGCATCGATGAAATCCGATCGCCGATTCCACCGAGCTTCCGGTGACCATACATGTCGGTGTCTTCGCTTTCAAAAATCATATCTTCACCTTCAAAGGCTGCACCTTCAGATACCAGAACTACTGAATAATGGCTGGAATCGGAAGCCCGGTCTTCACTCATCAGTTCGCAGAGTCTTTCAATGTTGAACTTATCTTCCGGAATGACACAGCGGTCAGCGGCGCCAGCCATAGTGGGAAGAAGAGCGGTATAACCAGCATAACGGCCAAAAACTTCTATCACCAGAAAACGCTCATGAGAACCGGCGGTTGTCCTTAAAGAATGAGTCAAGCTGATAGTTCTGGTGACACAGGTGGAAAAACCAATGCAGTAGTCAGTGCCGGGAACGTCGTTGTCCATAGTCTTGGGGATGGCGATTATCTTAACGCCCAATTTATGTAGGTGGGCAGCATAGCTTAGAGTGTCATCACCACCGATAGGAATCAGATAATCTATACCTAAATACTCAAGATTCTGGAGAACTTCTTCGGTCAGGTCATTTATTTTCTGATTGTATTTATCGCGGAGATGAGTGGGAACATTAACATCAGGAACAGTGCTCGGTCTGGTCCTGGAAGTATGAAGGAAAGTTCCTCCGGTTCGGCCAACCTTGTCGACTACTTCTTCAGTCAGCTCAGTGAAACATTCATGATTTTGAGCGTCTTTATCCCTGACCATTTCCACTAGTCCGGCCCAGCCCCGGCGAATGCCGATTACTCTGTAGCCTTCTTTAATAGCCCTGATGGTGATTGCTCTTATAGCCGGATTCAACCCGGGGACATCACCGCCGCCAGTGAGAATCCCAATGAGGCCTTTTTTGGTTTTAATATTGGCCATTGCCTGTCTCCTTCTAACCTATGATAAATTAAATTTTTAATATAATATATTACCGCAGGTTTAACCAAGGTCAAGCTCTTTCCGGGTGGCCTTGAAAAATCCATCTGGATTATAGGGAAATTCCAGGGTGGAAGCAACAGGTTCTTAAGAGAGGATAATCCGTTGTCTGAAGCTAAAGGAAAAAGCCCAGAGATAGGGTCTGCTGGCGGGTTTAACTCTATGGAACTCGTCAGAAAAACTCTGACTTTTTCTGGCCCAGAAAGAATACCTCGACAGTTTCTCATCTGGAATGAGGCTGGTAAAAAATTGCCAGACGGAATTCACAGGCTAAAAGAAGCCTACCCGGAAGACCTGGTTTTCTGTCCAACGTATTATTTTGAGCCACAGGCCAGAGGCTTATTTCTTAAAGACGATATTTATTTTGATGAATGGGGATGCCGGTATCAGGTAAGGCCAGACGGTTCAGCTGGAATGCTTTTTTCGAGCCCACTTTCTGACCGGTCCGATTTTCGGAATTTCAGCTTTCCCGAAAAAAGACTTAACCTTGACTTAGATAAAATCAATAATTTCTGCAAGCATTCTGACCGATTTGTCCTGGCGCCTGCCTTAGTTCGTCCTTTTGAGCAGCTTCAAGCCCTCAGAAGTCCGGAGCGGGCTTTTCTTGACCTTCATCAGCAATCCAGGTCTTTATTCAAATTTCTGGGAAAGCTTCATCATTTCTTTCTGAAGGAGCTGACTGCCTGGGCCAAGACGGAGGTTGACGCTCTGGTAGTGGCTGATGACTGGGGGAGTCAGAGTGATTTGCTGATTTCCCCTGCCCTCTGGCGCCAGGTTTTCAAACCGCTCTATGCCGATTATGGGAAAATCGCCAGGGATAATGGCAAATTCTTTTTCTTTCATTCCGATGGTTTTATTCTGGAGATCATAGAAGACCTGATAGAAACAGGTGTGCAGGCGCTTAACCTTCAACTGAGCTGTTATCATCTGGTTGAACTCAGCCGGTTAATTAATTCTCGAATAACCCTGTGGGGTGGTTTTGACCTTCAGATGATAAACTCTCTGCCACTAGATAGACTAAGAGAAAAGGTAATTTTAATAAAGAAATTATTTGTTTCTGCTGGGGGACTTATAGCGGCTCTTGAAATTGGTAAGGAGATTTATCCAGAGAATATCCAGTTAATATTAAGCCTGATATAAGTTATGATGATAATAACCAGGAGATAAAGTTTTTATTAAAAGGAGAGCCTTAAAATGAAAAGTAAAAAAGTCATTTTAGTTATATTGACCTTTTTGTTTATCTCCGGATTATCTGCTTCGGTCAAAGCTCAGGATCAGGCTTATAAAGTCAGTTGGCAGCAGAACCCAAGCAGGTAGATGGCCAGGATAATGACTGGGCAGATGGCAGTTTCTTAAATTTCAAATCGGCCGATGTTGATTATGCTGTGGCTAACGATGGAGATCATCTTTACCTGATTTTTATCTTTAAAGATAAAAAAGATAAACAGGGAATGAGCACCATTGAAGTCACCGGTGTTAAGATATACTTGAGCGAAGCGGGTAAAAAGAATAAGGACGTAGCTTTTCATTTTCAGAAAAAGCTGGTTAAGGCTGAAGAAACTATAGCCAGACTGGAAAGCTAGGGAGAACAACTTTCTGAAGAAAGAAAAACCCAGATCAGAGAGAAAAAATGTTTGTTTTTTATGAAGGTGAACCGGTGGGCAAGAAAATAAAATGGGAAAAGCAGTCAACCCGGGAATTGAATGGGGTGGAATGACTGAGGAGATGAGAAAAGGTTTAATGACCAAAACAGACGCAGATAGTTCCAGAGCTAATACTTCCAACTTCGGGATGGGGGTTTCAGGCGATGGAGAGGAAAGAGCTGCTCTTGGAGGAGGGGGTGTTTCGGATTTATCCTTCAGGAATGTTCCTAAAAAATTTAATTTCTGGTTTGGACTGAAACTAGCTGCTCAAGATAAATCTGAATGATATCTTTTATTTTTTCGGATAGATATAGTTCGCTCCGACTTTTACCCTTATCCCCCGTGATTCAGTATAAGGCCTAACTTTGCGGCTGCCGTCATCAAGCCCTCAACTGTAACCCGAGGCTAGCCTTTTTCTGGCTTCGATCCATTTTTCCAGAAGTTCCAGCTTAGCTCTGACTTCAGGATGCTGGCTGAGTTTTATTGAGCTGGCAGTGGCTAAAGAAAAAATCAAAAGAAAAAGCAAAAGCCAAAAAATCAGGAAAATCTTTTTATCAATTGCTCGTTTCATTGGCTAACTCCATTTTTTTATCTTTTGTTAATGTTTTTAAAATGAAAGGCGGGCAAAGTCGAATTGATTTTAATAAGTTGTGAGAAAGGCACCGAGAAAAGCTAAGATGATAGCTATTATTCTCCACCTAGAAACTTTTTCTCGGAGAAAAACTGCGGCCAGAATAAAAATAAAGATTGCACTCAGCTGATTAAGAGCGGCCGCAATGGAAGCAAACGCATATTTTATTCCTCCTATCCAGAACAGTAAAGACAGATAGGTTCCCAGAAAGGAGGCGGGCACCAGTGTCTTCCAGTTGGATAATCTGAGAAGTGGAGAAAAATACTGCCGCTTTCCAGGGAAGATCGGAAGAATAGCCAGTGGCAGAGTGCCGCCAATAAGTCTGACACCTGTAGCCCAGACCACCGGAACATCTTTAAGTACAGGTTTTATAATTATTATCGCCACAGCCACAAAGGCCATGGCCAAAATACCAAGAATTATGCCCAGGAGAAGGTTTTTTTTCGCAAGTGGTCCAGCGGGATTATCAGAATTGTTCCGGGTGATAGTTATAACGGCTGAAAATATCAAGGCTACCCCAACCACCTGGACGAGGCTTAATCTTTCTCTGAGAAACAGGTAAGACAGGCCGATGACAAAAGGTAAGTAGATGCAATCAACTATGGCTGTCAGACTGGCCCCGATGAGTTTCAGAGTCCACAGGAAAAGTGTATCAGAAATGGCTATTCCCAAAAAACCGCTGAGCAGCAGCAATAAAGTTGACTTAGCCGAAATAGAGGGCAGGAAGCTGGCTCCAGTTAAAAACAGAGTGAGAACGATCAGGACCAGGGCAAAAAGGTTTTTGCCGAGGTTTAGACCGAGTGGATGGAGAGTGAAGCCACTGATTCTGAAAAGAATTACTGCTACTGCCCAGACCACAGCCGAAGCCAGGGCCAGCCATTCTCCGGAATGAAGCAGACTATCCATCCTGATTGCTTACCTCATCTTCTCCGCTATCAATAAAGTTCATTTCGATTCCAGATGGAAATAGTTTAATTTAAACGGCTTTATATCAGAATAATTAGTTTTCGTCAAATACTGATTATTCTGGTTGAAATTGGCTCTCCGATTGAAGTATGTTATTAACTCAACTATATATCTGGTATATATCTGGAGGTTATTATGGACAAAAAAATTTTTCGCTCTTGGCTGCTTTTGCTCTTAGTCTCTTCTTTGGTCTGGTCTGTTGGTTGTCGGTCTGAGAAAAAAGAGACAGCTCAGGTTCAGAAGGTTGTGGTTCAAATTGGAGATAAAGAAATCCAGGCCAAAAATCAAGCGATTTACAAAACCAGGGATTTCAACGGTCATAAGCGAGAATACCTTTCTCTGGATTTCTCGCCGATTGATCGGCCAGCGTCAGTCTCTGATTTTCAACAGGTGTTCCATCTGCCTCCTGTCAGGCAATATCGAACCGGAACCTGTTGGTGTTTTGCCACGACTTCTTTTCTGGAATCGGAACTCAAGAGACTTGGCCGCGGTCAAATCAAACTTTCTGAAATGTTCACCGTTTACTGGGAATATGTGGAAAAAGCCAGACGCTTCATCAGAGAAAAAGGTAACTCTTTCTTAGGGGAAGGTTCCGAGCAGAACGCCGTTATTGCCAGGATGAAACAATACGGGGCAGTGCCGGAAAGTGCTTATACTGGCCTTCTACCTGGAAAGACCGAGCATGACCATTCAGCTCTGTTTGAGGAGATAAAAAATTATCTTGATTTCTGCCAGAAAAACCAGTACTGGGATGAAGAAAAAGCTATAGCTTATGTTAAATTAATCCTCAACAAACATCTGGGAGAACCACCTTCAGTCATCGAAGTCAACGGCCAGAAAATGACTCCGAAGGATTATCTGGATAAAGTTCTTCAGCTTCCGCTCGATGACTATGTCTGTTTTATGTCCTTTAAATATGTGCCTTTTTACACCAAAGGTGAGTACAAAGCTCCGGATAACTGGTGGCACAGCCAGGATTATCACAATGTTCCACTCGATGAGTTTTATCAGGCTATAGTCAAGGCTTTAGAAAATGGCTATTCGGTGGCTCTGGGCGGGGATGTTTCTGAGCCCGGAATAAATGGAGAAGAAGGCCTGGCCATAGTGCCTTCTTTTGATCTTTTGCCGTCTTTAATTGACCAGGACAGCCGGGAGTTTAGATTCTATAATAAGACCTCTACCGACGATCATGCGATTCACGCCGTTGGTCTAACTCAAAAAGGCGACCATAATTGGTTTCTGATTAAAGATTCCGGTGCTGGAGCTCATCGAGGACCGTACAAGGGATATCTTTTCTTCCGCGATGATTACCTTCGCCTGAAAATTCTGACTTTTATGGCCCATAAAGAAGCCGTGGTTGACCTGTTAAAAAAGTTTGAGCAGAAATAGAAAATATTTTCTACAGATGTTTCACACCAGAAACATCAGGTGGGAGAGCAACAGGGATTTGTTTTGTAGCCAAAAGGCTAATTGGACTAGCTGAAGCTTACAGGAAGCTGGCGGATGAGCTCTGGCTGAAATATTCTTGGCGTTTTTAAACAAGGTTTACTGGTCTGTCCAGCTTCAATCAGGTATAATTTTAACTGAAGCCATGAAAAAACCTGTCTATCTTACTTCTTTGACCTTAGAAGAGCTTGAGAGGCATTTAAAGACCAGCGGAGCACCCGGTTATCGGGCCCGGCAGATTTTTAAGTGGGTTTATAAACTGGGAAAAACTGATTTTTTAGAATTTACTGATCTGCCAATTGGATGGCGACAGAAACTATCAGAGGATTTTCTGATCAATCCACTTAAACTCCAGCAAACTATCAGTTCTCAGGATGGAACGACCAAATATCTTTTTGAACTCGACGATGGATATTTCATCGAAACTGTTATGATTCCTTCCGGCCAGAGGAAAACTATCTGTGTCTCCACTCAGGTTGGCTGTAAATTCTGTTGCACTTTCTGTGCCAGCGGGCTCAGCGGTTTCAAGCGTAATCTGAGGGCTGGCGAAATCGTCAGTCAGGTTCTTACTTTGAAATATCAGTTCGGACATGATATTACTAACTTAGTGTTTATGGGGATGGGTGAGCCGCTGGATAATCTGGAGAATCTGCTTAAGGCCATAAGAATTTTAAATGATAAAGACGGGCTGGCTTTTGGGGCCAGAAGGATGACCATCTCCACCGCCGGAATTATTCCAGGAATAAGAAAATTGAAAGATTTTGAGCTGCAGATTAATCTGTCTATTTCCGTTCATAGTCCGGCTGACAAAAAGAGAAGTGAACTTATGCCGATAAACAAAAAATATCCGCTGCCTGAGCTGATGGCCGCGGCTGAAGATTATCTAAAATCTGGTGGCCGACAGTTGACCTTAGAATACATTGTCATCCAGAAAGTTAATGACAGCCTGGATGAGGTTGAAGGTCTGGCCGCCATAGCCAGAAGACTTAAAGCCAAAGTTAATCTGATTGCTTATAGCCCGGTGCCAGCACTTCCTTATGAACGACCGACAGCTGAAGAGATGGCCAATTTTCAGAGATGGCTGGAAGAGAGAAAAGTCAGGGTTACGGTCAGACAATCGAAAGGCCTGGACATAGCTGCGGCCTGCGGTCAGCTGGCCGGTCGCTTTCAATGATTTGCCCGGCTCCCTTTTAACACAGCCAGGGTTTCGAGGTGGGGAGTTCGCGGAAAGAAATCAAATCCGATGATTTCAGAAAGTTCATATTCAGGGAAAAAGACCTTCAAGTCGCGGGCTAAAGTGGTCGGATTGCAGGAGACATAGAATAATAATTCTACCGGTTGGCTTTTTAAAGCCTCAATCAGGACAGCTGAAACACCTTTTCGGGGCGGGTCGATAATGACGGCTGAAGGCTTGAAATCAAGAATTTCTTCTGTCCAGTCTTCGCTCCTGCCTTCAGCAATCGTCAGATGCTGAACCCGATTGAGCCGGAGATTCTTTTTAAGATAGAAAACATTGCTCGGGTCAGACTCAACTGCCAAAATTTCTGAAGCTTCTGATGCCAGCAATAAACCGAAAGTCCCAAGTCCTGCATAGAGGTCGGTCAGCCTGACTGGAGCTACTGCCTGAAGGCGTTCTTTTATCCGGGCGATAACTTTTTCCAGCATCAGGGGATTAACCTGGAAAAAGCTGCCGGCTCCGTAGCGGAAAATAGTCTGTCCAATTTTTTCTTCTAAGTAATCCCGGCCATAAAGACGAACAAACTTTGGCTTCTTCCTGTTCTCCAGGACTCCCACCGCTCCGACTACCAGCGGGTCAAGGGCTAAAGCCGGAACCCAGAGTTCAGCCACTTTTTCCAGGCTTTCTTCGTCCTCCGCCAGAAAGACCAGAAGAATTTCCTTCGTCCAGAAACTCTGTCTGATTTCCAGATGTCTGACTGCAGGCAGAGCGATCCCTTTGATTAGGTTATTCAGACTGGAGATGATGGCATTAACTTTATCGCTTACCAGAACGCAGCTTTCCACCGGGAGAAGTGACTCAATGGAGCCAGGTTCATGATAAGCCAGAAGCGGCGGCCGGCTGTCCCAGCTCAGACTTAGCTTGATCTTATTTCGATAGCCTGTAGTTGCCAGAGAAGGGATGACCTCGAGAGCGGTGAATTCCCGGTGAAGAGCGCGGGAAAAGATTTCAGTTAGCTGTTCACTTTTTATTTTAAGCTCCAGGTCATAAGTCATTACCTGGTAAGGAGAGCAGGCCTGATAATGAGAACAGACCGGATTTTGCCTTGAAGAGGAAGACTCAATGACTTTAAGCGTTCGGGCTTCAAGGTAATTTTTTTTATCTTTTAGAACCTCAACTTCTACCAGTTCGGCGGGCAGACCTTCGTCAGTAAAAATGATTTTACCTTCGGATCTGGCCAAAGCTTTTCCCGGATAGACAACTTTTTCTATTCTGACCTGCATGAGTTTTAAATAGACGCAGTCCGGACTTTTGTCAAGCTCTAATTGGTTTTCCAGAAAGATGATTCTTATCTGGCCAGGCTGTTAAGACAGCGAACTGGAAGAGTCAGCGCAGCCTTAAGTAGAGCAAAGACCGCAGAAACAGCAGTATAAATTTAACCATTGCTCCACCTCGTTCTGTTCACATCAATAGATACGAAATCTTGGCCAAAAAAGATTACCCGAACCAAATTTATTTACTGCAGAAATCGGTAAAAGGACAGTAGCTGCAACTGTCTTTTCGGGCCAGCTCGGCAGAGAAGGGAATGGATGGGTCAATGATTTCGAGCAACAGCCTGTCAATTATCTGTTTTATCAACAGGAACTTTTCCTTCCTCTCTTCCCCGGTTTCTTCCGTTTCTTTAATCGGGAATATGGCTCTGGAAGAATCTTTTTCTTTTTTCTTTTTTCCTTTTTTCTCAGCTAAAGGTGAAAACTCAAGGCTTTCGTCTATATGATTTTTTCCCAGTAGAAGCACCGCTGAATAGATTTCTTCGGCCGGACATTTTAATTCGGCAGAAGCCAGCAGCTGGTAGAAAGGAAGCTGCAGGCTCCTGATAGCTTCAGCCCAGGTGCTTCGGTCTTCGGGCTGGAGTTGGTTGAAGTCTATCCAGAAAAATTTTTCATTAGAAGAGGTCTTGTAATCAAGGATACAGAGCCGGTCTCCGCGCCTTTCTATCCGGTCAGTCAACCCGGCCAGCCGCAGAAGTTTATCGCCAGCCTGGTAATTTATCTTAAATTTCCTTTCCAGCCCAACGATGGTTAAATCCAGGTTGGTCTTTTCAAGTGTCTTTATCAGGCGTTGCTGATAATTTGTGAGAAATTCAGACAGATGTCTGTTTATCTGTTCTTTCATCAAAAAGAAACTGCCCGTGAGCGACTGGCCAAAAATTGTTCTAAATTTTTCCTCTATAATGCCTCTCAATCTGGTTAAATCAGGCTCTTCCGGGGACTTTTTTAATAGATACGGTTCAAAGTAATCTTTCAGAATAGAGTGAACCAGGAGGCCGATATCAGATTTTTCCATAATTTCCGATAACTCTTCTTTTTCAGACAGCTTCAGGATGTAAGAGTAATAAAACTGTAGCGGGCAGTTGAGATAAGCATCAAGATTGGAAGGGGTAAATTCAGTGTTCCCTAAAACTTTCAGGACATCGTCTGATTTGGGGATTGGCTTTATTTCCGGAGAGCTGAGAGCTATTCGGTAACTGATAGAATTGATATAAGGGGCGGGGTTCGGCCGTTTTTCCTTTTTCTGCTTCTTCCAGAGGAATTTCTCTACATAGCGGCTTTTTTCTTTCTGGCTGTTTTCAACAAAGAAAAAGCAGGCCTTTTTAGCCCCCGCTACCAGAAGGTCAAGATAATACTCTATCCGTTTTTCCAGGTCTTCGTAAGTTGGCAGACCCAGAGCTTTTCTCAAATGATAGGGAAGAAGGGAATCAACCCGGCCTGTAGCTGGGATGATATCTTCGTTCATATCCAGAAGATAAACTTCTTCAAAGTTCAGGCAGCGCGTTTCCCAGAACCCCAGAACCTGAAGACCCCTGAGTGGAGTTCCAGGAAAGGGCACCCTGGCTTCAGAGATTAATTGGCGGAAGAGATTGAAATAGCTGGAGCGGTTTTGAAAGCTCTGTTTGCCGATCAAAGAATTTCTCAGATACTCAAATTGTTTAAAAAAGGTGTCAGCATAAGGCTGGAAGAAAAGATGTAAACTGGCTGTGCTGCCGGTGGAAATGTAATCAAGCAGTCCAACCAGTTTGTCTGCAAAATCTTTGATGTTCTCGATTTTTAGAAAAGGTATAACGGTCTTCTGGTGAATCGAGTTGAGATGTCTGAGAAATTCTGAGACATCTGGCATCTCGGGATTTTCGCTGGTATATTTAGCCAGGTTCTGGCTAAGTTCAGGGTCAGATTCAACTTCGTCCAGGGACCAGAAAAGTTTACCTCTTTTCTCTCTAAAGGTAGTTTCAACCAGATGAAAAAGGATTCTGGTTAGATCCGCCCGCTTGAGCTTGCCCGGAAAATAAACGTTTTTGGTATAAGGATGAAGAACGAAATTAAGATAATCAGGGGCATAAATCCGGCCCTCTTCGTCCGCTGTCTGAATCAGGTTGAAAAGACAGTCAAAGAAGCTATAAAGTGGTGTACTGGTTAGTGGATAACCAAGAGAAATATTGTAAGCATCAGCTGGCAGAGCTGACAAAGTTTGTTGATGAAGGGGAATAAGCGTTTCGGCGGCTGGCAAGACAATTACTTGCTTTTCATTGAAAAGAGAAGGCCGTTCTATTTTCTCCAAGATTTCCTGATTCAGGGCGAACAGTTGTCCGTGACTGTCGGGGCTGTGGTAAAATTTAATTTCAGGAAGATTTCCGGGTTCGATAGAAATTCTTTCTATCTCAGAAAAAGATAGACCCGGCTTTTTGATAGCCTCTTCTATTCCCGGGCCGTCGACCAGATAGAGAGAGACCCGGTCAGATTCCAGGGTTTTTTGTATCAGTTTAAATTCACCTGCAGTCAGGATATAAAAGCCTGCCAGGATAACCTGTTCAAAGTTATCGAAGACATCTGGAGTAATTCTTTCTGTTACTTTTTCCAGCTGGCTGGCGCGGGTGGAGAAGTTATCTCTTTCTAAGCCAGCATAAAATTTTTCATAGAAAAAGGAAAGTTTTTGAAGCCGGGCCAGAGTTTTCTCGGGAATGGTTTGAGATATTAAAGAATCAACCAGAAGAAACTTTTCTTTAGTAACTCTTCCAGCTTTCAGTTCCTCCAAATCCTGATAAAGTTTAAGCCCAAGAGGAAAAAACTCATCAAAATTGAGGAAAGACTGTCCAGCCGGCGGGTCTGGAGACTGAGTGTGAAGTTCAAACAGGAGGGAAATAGCATCAATCGGTTCGAGTGGCCGATCATTAATCCCAAGGAATTCAGTATAAAGGCGGTTAATAAATTCATCGAACGAATCGATTATCGGCGGGAAAAAACTCTTTTTAAGTCTTGAGGCCAGAGCTTTTCTCAAATAATGTCCTGGTCTTTTTTCGGGAAAGACCACCCAGGTTCTCGAAAGTTCCTGAGCAGAAGGCAAGATTTTATCAGCCATGAGTTCGATAATGTTTTGCTGGGGTGGAACTATGGTCAATTTCATTCGACTATCTCCAGAGAATTCAGGTCAATGGACATTAAGACTGCTTCGACTTTTCTTTCAGGATAAATTTCTTCCAGCATGGACTTATAATTTTTTATTTGCTTCAGATAATTATCTTTAATTTTTAGTTCTTGGAGATGACCGGTTTTAAAATCGATGACTGTTATCCGGTCTGTGTCAATAACTACCCGGTCAGCTCGAAAAAGCTCACCCTGAGAGTTGACCAGTTCACGTTCTCTTAAAGCTATTCTTCCCGGAGCAGGGGTGAAATATTCAGCAACAGCCGGCTGCCTTAGAAATTTTTTTATAGTCCGGGAAGCTTCTTCCACCTCAGAAGATAGATATTCTTTAAAGACGGGTTTGCCCGTGGCTTTAAGCAGAACAGCATCGAGGTCGTTATCAAGATATTCTATTTCTGCCAGAAGGGAATGAATCAGTTGGCCCCTTTTTTGTTCAGAATAATTTAAGCTGGCCATTTCAGTAACCGGGACTGATGATATTACTGAGAGTGTCTGGAGAAATGATTCTTGAGGGGGAGAAACCGGTTTTGGAGCCAATTTAGGCTTGGAAGACGATGATTGGTATTTTTGATCCAGGGAAAAACCTATAGCTTCTAAGAAATCGAAGGGATAGCTTTTCTTATTACCGGGAGCTCCGATGATGTAAAGTTCCTGTTTGGCTCTGGTTAAAGCCACATAAAGTGTATTCAGCCGGTTGACCATCTCTCGGGTGCGATAGTCTTTATAAGGTTCTTCCAGATACGGACTGGCTGAAGTCAGTTGCTTGTTCAATTTTAAGACTTCCACCCGGGAGCTTTCTCCCTGCTTGTCAGGTGGTTGGCTGATATAAAAAAGCGGACTGATGAACTGTTCCGGATATAAAAGCAAGATAACCACAGGAAATCCCAGTCCCTTCGCTTTATGGATGGTCATTATTCTGATGGCCGGGATTTCTTCTGGAACATCAATTGTCCAGATTGACTGGTCATCGGCTGGACCTTCTGAGAACCTGATGAATTCTCGGAGATTACTCTTGCCCTGGCCTTCAAAATGTTTGATGACTTCGAGCAGTTTGATCAGGGCTGCCTGCTCATCCGGAAACAGGTCGAATAAACCAAAGATTCTGTAGGCCTGACTGACCAGGTCATAGAGGGGGAAATAGCCAACGGTCTTAAAAAATAGTTCAAAATATTTATCCCAGAGGTCCGGAAAAGTCTCCCTGAAAATTGTATAGAGTGGGGCTTCTCTGGTTTTCGGATTCTGACGGCTGGCTAGAATGAATTCTCTCAGGGTATTGAAGTCGAGAGGTGCTTTATCAGCCTTAATCTTTTCCTGAAACAGCTGGCCAAGGACAAAAACGGAAAAATTCAGGTCATCCAGAGGAAAATCCAGAAATTCTAGGAAAGACAGCATTTCCCTGATGATCTGACGCTTTCTGATATCCAGTGAAGAGAATGGAATGAAGGGAATCTCGTTTTCATTGAGCCAGGCCGCAATTTGAGCCACTGTCTCGTTCCTGTAGGCAAGAATGGCTATGTCAGAATAGCGGTAGCCTCTCTGGATGAGTTCGGAAACAAGATCCTGAATCCTCGATTTAACCCGGCTTTCCTGATCCTCTTTGCCTTCTTCGGTGAGGTTTTCTTCAGGGCTGCTGTTTATATTATTGCCAGACTCTTCCTTAGTGTCTGGCGGAATGATTTCCATCTCCACATAGCCTTCATCAGAATTTTCTCTTTTTGCTAATTTCCTTTGACCTTCAGCAGGCAGACACTTAAAATCATTCAGACTACTTCTTCTGGCTGCTTCCAGCAGCAACTGCCTATTTTCATTCTCAATAGCCAGAGTTCTTATACCATCAGGGAAAATTTTAGAAACAAAATCCAGAATAACCTTATTACTGCGCCGGTTAATTTCGAGATTTTTTATCTCGACTGAAGCTGAGCCAAAGCTCCTCTTCCCGTTGATAAAATCAATCATAATCTGGTAGTCGGCTTCCCTGAAGCCATAGATGGCCTGTTTGCTATCGCCGACGATAAAAAGACTGCCACCCTGAGATAGAGCGTTGTCGACGAGCGGTTCTAAGTTTTGCCACTGCAGGGGAGAAGTGTCCTGAAACTCATCTATCAGATAATGATAAATCTGGTCGCCAAGGCAAAAATAAACATCAGGAACAATTCCCTGATTGAGATAATCAGCCAGTTTCCGGTGGACATCTTCCAGAAAGACCAGAGCTCTTTCTTTTTTAGTAACTGCCAGTAGGTCTAAAAGATCCTGATAAACCTGAAGGTGAGGCTGGAAAAACATTCTGGCGTAAAGTTCTTGGTAGTTAGCTATCTTTCTTTCGAGGTTGGTCCACTCTTCTTCGATCTGCTGATAAATCATTTTCTCCTGGCCTGATTGTGGTTTTTTGACCGGGCCTCTTTTAAATGAACAATCAAGCCAGTCGGTTATCTGACTGGAGTTCATCCGGCTGAAGAACGCTGAAGATTTATTCCAGGTAAGGGTTGAAGATTCTTTCAAGAGTTTGATTTTTTCGATTGATTCCAGACAGTCTTTTTCTGCCTTTTGAATTAATTGCCCGGATGAATCCAGATTCTGAATCAGAGGTTGGCGGTTTGAAGCTTCCAGTTTACGATAAAGCTCGATAAATTTGTCCAGAATTTCTCTGGTTGGGTCCCAGACAAAGGCCGCCTGGCTGTCCCTCAGCTTCTCCAAGCTCTCGGCGATTTTTAGCATCAAATTTCCTTCAGGCGATCGGGGTGTTACCTTTCTCAGGAATCTGGAAAAGGCATAGGTAATAACCGGAGTGGAATCGAGGGTGATTTCAAAATCCGGACTAACGCCGAGGTCTAAAGCTGAGGCTTTAAAAACTTCAGTCATAAAACTATCGATGGTCATTACCTGAAAATCGCTGTAATGGTCTAAAAGAGATTCAAGAACATCTTCGGCTTTCTCAGCCAGGGTTTCTCTTTTTATTGATACCAGCTCCAGAATCTGAGCCACGGTTTCTGGCTGACCAAAATAGCAGTCTTTCAACCAGCCGAGAATCCGGGATTTCATCTCTTTGGCGGCATTTCGGGTGAAAGTAATGGCCAGAATCTGACGGGATAAATTGTTTTTTATGCGGTCAGAAAGTAGAAACTGGGTAAACCTCAGCGTCAAAGCATGGGTTTTTCCAGTCCCGGCTGAGGCTTTCAGTAGAATAAATTCGGGGAGACGAATCTCTTCATCCCGGGGTAAAATATTTTGATCAGACATCGCTTAGTATTTTACTTCAAAGCTTTTCTTCTGGAAATAGGCGAGGTCAAGTAGATAGCTTGTAGATAAAAGGTATATGATGAGAAATTTAGATAAAGCCTTCTACAGCCAAATGGAGAAGAAGGTGAAAAGCGAAAAGCCAACTAGAAGAATACCGAGGATAAAGAACATCTTTTTAAAGGTTTTTTCCTGGAGTTTCGATTGATAATGGGACACAAAGCGAACCAGAAAGAAATACCAGACCAGAGCTCCAAGACCACAGGCAACGGCAAAAAAGACGGCCTGCCAGAGTCCTTCTTTAAGTAAGCCATGGGCGGTGACGGCACCAGCTAAGCCGATCCAAAAGGCATAGAGAGATGGATTGGAGACATAAAGCAGTAGAACTCCCATCGCCGGGCGAGGCGTTTTTGAAGTATTTCTCGTTTTTTCCCCGTTAAGTTTAAAGGTTTTAGAATCATGAAATAGCTTGAGGCCGAGGAAAAGAAGGATAAAAGCAGCAACCAGTTTAGGCCAGTGACCGTATTGGGAAAGATTCAAAGAGATATGAAAAAAACCGACCAGGGCCACCAGACAGTAAGTCAGGTCAAGCAGAGCAGTAGCCAGTCCAGCTAACATCCCGTGGAAAAAATCACGTTTCAAAGTCTGCGAAATTATGTAAATGTTAACCGGACCAACAGGAATAGCGGCAAAAAAGCCAATGAAAAAGCCAATCAGAATGAACATTTCAGCTTCCTGACTGGAAATAAGAATATAAAAATACTCTAAAATATGGCCTTAATCAAGAGAGGTAAACAAATATAGCGTGAAGAATTGAGACCCTGGCCAGGTTGCTATTTATAAGACAGATTTACATCTTGGGGATGTTAGGGTCAGTTGATTCTTCTTCCAGGTCACTTTCAATTCCCAGCAGCTTGGCGATTCCCTCGTAGACCATTTTCAAGGATTTCTTCTGTTCCTGAAGCTGAGCCAGAGTCTGTCGGACACGCTGCAACTCTTTTTCTACTTCAGCATCAATAGAATTTAGCTGGGCGCGAACATCTTCCAGAGTCTTCTTGTAAAGCTCTTCTTGTTCTTTGTTGATGCCCATCTTTTTTGACTCCTTTTTCTCCCTGTAATTTATTTAGTCCCGAAACCAATGGTTATTGGTTTCCAGACTCTTACTTTAACACCATCTTTTTCTGCTGGCAAGAACTTCCATCTTTTCACTGCATTGATAGCTTCTCTTTCCAGAGCCACTGAACCTTTTACCTCCCTGATCACGGCGACATCTAAGACGCTGCCATTTTCTGAGATCAGGACATTCAGGATTATATTACCTTTAATCCCGAATCTTTTGTCGGCTTCAGGATAAACAGGGTCAACAGTTTTTATTATTTTAGGTTCGACCTCGACCATAGTCAGCGGAACTAGGTCACCAGTTTTGGCCTTTTGAGCCTGATAAATGGTAGGTTGTCCTTCGGACTTGTTTTCAGAAGGCTGAGCAGCTCTTACTTCGCTGGCGCTTTTTTCAGTAGTGGTAGTACCAGATTCACCCTTACTGGCTCGTCCTTCAGATTGGACGCTGTTTAGATTGGCTGCCAGCCGAGGAGATTCTTCTGGCAAGATGGGGGGAAGCGGTGCCGCAGTAGATTCGACTTTATTATTGGTTTTGCCCGACGGACTTGAAGCTTTGGTGTTCTTTGTTTCGGCAGCGTTTGAATTGCTGGCTGCCTGAGCTCTTTGATTCCTATAGGCAGCTATCTGGGTTTCGATCTCTTTGTTCAGATCCTGTTCATAGGGCTGAGCTTTTGGCTGATCTGAACTCTCCACGGTCTGCAGGGCAGCCACCTGATTGCTGGGTTGTCCGGAGAAAGTGGGAGTTTCTTTCTTCTTCATAATCAGAACAGCGACCACGGCAATAATCACCAGAGCGCCAGCGGCCATCCCGATAAATTTTCCTGAAGATTTTTTCCTGGATTCTGACTCCTCCTTTTCTTCGATAAATCCCTTAAATGGAGAACGTGTCAAAACTGAAGCCGACCGGGATTTTTCTTCCTGATGAACTGGAGCCGGCGTTGATTCAATTTTTGGTTCAAGCTTTGGCTCTGCTTTGACTGGTTCTGCCTTTTTCTGGACGACAGGCTCAACCGGAGGGGATGGTTTTTTCAGGGATTCCGAAGTTCCAGCTGACGGTCCGGTAATTGTCTTTTTCTCAACAGACGACCTGGTGGTTATCCGTTCTTTTTCTGTCTTGCCGGCCGAGGTAGAAGCTGGCCTTTTTTCTGTTTTTGTAGTTTCGCTGATTATATCTTTCAGCCTGGACTCCAGAATTAAATCGACCTCATCATCTCTATTTCTGGAAGCTCTCCGGGCAGGCTCTTCTTTTCTGGGAGTCTTTTCTACCGGTTTTATTTTTTCTGTCGGTTTCTTATCAGAAGTGGTCATTGTTAAGGCTTCTTTTAAAAGTTTATCCAGATCTTCTTCGCTGTGAGAAACTACTCTTTTACTTTCATCTTTACCTATTAGCTCATAGACTTTGTTCAGCAGCTGTTCCAGGTTAATGGGCTTTTCGAAAAAGGCTGAAGCTCCCAGATTCCGAAGGGCTTCAGTCTTATAAACCGCATCTTTATAAATTCCGGTGACGATTATGACCGGGGATTTTTTCGTTGGATGGGAAGTAATCCTGGAACAGAGTTCGAACCCATGGAATTTTGGCAGCATAGCTTCCATTATCACCAGATCAGGCTGAATCTCGGAGAATTTTTCAAATCCTGCCAGACCGTCAGGAGCAGTTATAACATCATAGCCTTCATCGACCAGGCTTCTCGACAGGAATTTGACAAATTCGGCATCAAAGTCTATCAGCAAAACTTTCTTTTTTGCCATTGTCCTACCCTTTCCCAAAGATTAACCCTAAACAGGGTTTTGGCCAACGCAATTTATCTATCTCACGAAGGGGACTCATCATCAATCACCCTTAGGGGTGATTTTCTGGATGAAATTTCCCCTCTTATCATAGTTATGTCTTGAATTGTCAAAGGTGAGTAATCATTATCCAAAAAAATCTTGTTTTTACCGCTGAAATTCCTCTCTGTGGTTAACCAGTTTAGCAACCTGTTTTTCGATCAAAATCTGGAGGATTTCTAGCGTATCAGGTTCAAACCAGATTAACCGGCAATGGTAACATTTATAAACGGGTATCAGGTAATAATAACTGTAAGGTTTTACCGCCAGCTGCAGGCCACACTCCGGACATAAAGGGGATGTTCCGGAAGAAGTCGGAACAGCCTTTTTTCCCGGATTGAGCATTGCTCCCCGGTATAATAGAGCTTTTGCCTTAAGTTTTTCTGAGTAGTTTAACTCTTTTCTGGCAAAAATCTTTTCCAGGTCATTCATTCTGACTAACTTTCCGTTACAGATCTGGCAGGTTTTTATCCTGACCCCTTCATAAAATGATTCAGTCAAGTCTGACTGACAGAATGGGCACCTGTTGGATAACTGCCGCTTTATCGGCTGGTTTTTAATCTGATTATAGAGAGCGAATCTGACCTGGGGAAATTCCCGGGCTTTACCTTCAAGATTTTCCCGGATATTCTTTAGCCTTATGGCCGGAGTGAAGAACGGGAGAGTTAAGAGAGAGCCAAGAGTATAGGGTCCTTCCCATCTGCCCTGAGAATTCTTTATCAGCCAGATTTTCTCTTTTTCTAAGGTTTGCTGAGCCTGACTTTGAAAAAGTTCGACCAGCTCCTTTCTTTCAGGTTTAAATTCTTCTGAAGCTTTGACTTCGGTCCTGGTTTTTTCCCGGATTTCTTCCTGGGCTCTAACTTCTTCAATCAATTCCTTAACAGTCTTGTGGGCCATATCGGCCAGTACTTTTAGCCTCTTGATTACCGGCGGATGAGTGTTGAAAAGCTTACTCCAGGTGGTTTCGCTGATATCTCTTGAGTCTGGCGGCACCAAAAAGAGTGGAGTAAACAGGGTGCTGTCTCCGAGATAAGAATTAGCAATCTGAGCCTTATAGATAATTCTGGCCAGGGCTGAAGGATCACGGCATAATTCCACGGCGGTAGCATCCGCCAGAAACTCCCGGTTCTGGCTAATTATGGTGATAAAAAAATTGATAAGGAGATAAGAGAATAGACCTGTCAGGTAGATTAAGGGTTGGCCGGTTTCTTTTTTCGCTGATTTGTCCAGAGAATCAACCCGGTTTATTTCTCCCTCTTTTTCTATTGATTCCATTAATTTTTTATAGAAAGCGGCGAGGGAACAGATAAGTGTCAGAAAAAAAGTATCGCCTTTCAAAATGTGAGCCGTTTCATGGGCAACGACCGCCTGCAGTTCATCACGACTGGCTTCTGCCAGAAGACCTTCGGTGACGACGATATCCGGAATATTACCGTTATCAATTATTGACAGCGAGTTTATGTTCAGGGTGGGTATTATGTAAGCTTTGATTTCCTGGAGGCCCGATGATATTCTCATCTCTTCAACCACGTTGAGAAAGCTCAGGTGATAGCGGTCTTGAGGGTCTGGGGGATAAGCCCTGAGATTGGTCAGAATGTAATTTACTCCGGACTTTCTTGCCTGAAAAAAGTTGACTGTGGCCAGAATGACAGAAACCAGAAAAACAACTGCGGCATATTTGAAGAAAAACATCCGGGCAAATAAATTAAAGGCAGGAAGGAACAGGCCCAGACTGACCAGGATAGCGCCGGAGATCAGTCCTATCGTCAGAAGGTAGAATACCAGAAGCAGCAGAAACAACAGAGCCGAGATTTTTCGTTGCTGTTTCTGAATTTCCCAGTAAGAAATTGGAGCTTGAGTGGCCGTTTTAGCCATCACTAAATCCTTCCTGAATTTTATAATTTAAAACTGAAAAAGAAAAGAAAATAAAAAAGGGAAGCGAAAAATCGCTTCCCCTTTTTTTGGCCGAGATGACTTAGAACTGATATCTTATGCCCAGGCGGAAGACTCTGGGGTCAGTCAAAGCAGTCAGGTTGCCGAACTGGACGCGCTGGCCGTTGACGGTGGTGTAAGTACTGGAGGTAGTATAGATGCTGGTAGCAATGGCCACATTAGTGACATTAAAGATGTCGCAGAATAAGCCAAGTTGTCCGGCTTTAAAGGGCAGACGGAAAGTTTTTTCAACTCTCAGGTCGAGAAGGGTCAATATTGGCAGGCTTCTGGAACCACGCGGCTCAGCATAGATTGTAGTGTTGCCCTGAGATAAGCTCAGGCCGAGGTCTAAGCTTCTAATCGTCCGGGCATAGCGCTGACCGTCGAGCAGTCGGTAATAACCGCTGATAAAAATTCCCCACGGACCCTGCCACATTGCCTGGACTTTAAACTGATTCCGTCTTTCATAGGCGAAGTCGCCCATAGCATTGATATGGGTGTTGGGATTGTCGAAATAGCCCTGACCGGACCAGCTGTCGTCAAAATCGGTACCGATAAGACCGCGCGATTTCTGCCAGACATAGGAGACTATGGCTGACCAGCGATGGGAGAATCTCTTGTTCAGGGTCACTTCTACGCCGTCATAATCTCTCTTGGCTCCTGGGGGGTTAGCAACGAGTTCTTTAGAGGGGACGGTGCTGCTAATTCTGTTCCAGAAGGTTACAGTAGTATTGGTATATGAGTCAGTTGTGGTGACCGGCGCATAATTAGTCCAGACCAGAGGATCGAAAATGGCATCATCGCCTTTTGTTGTATAAAGAGCTTTGTAGTAATTATAGTTCATGGCATTGATATTGACATCTTCAATCAGATTGCGGTCCCACTTGTGGATGTACCTAACACCAAAACGGGTATCGGTTAGAATTTCTCTTTCGATGCCGATGGTGAATTCATCGAGATAAGGAGATTTCAGATTTGGGTCCATGATAGAACCGGCAGTGGCGCTGAAATTGTACATCAGCTTGTTAGGATCGGGTACGGGCAGACCGGTATCTGGGTCCTTAATATAGTGCACTCTCCAGGAGATGAAGCTATTGGGGTTAACGGTGACAAACCACTGCATGATATTGGCGATGTAGTAACGGCAGAAACTGACTTTCAAAGCAGTTTTACCATCCCCGGTCAGGTCAAAGGCCGCCCCGAGACGGGGAGCAAAGGTGTTCCAGATAAGGGGCTTAGAGGCTTCAGTAACCCGTGGATCATAGATAGTCCCGCTTCCTGGCGGATATTCAACAGGTGTTCTCTCCATGCCCTGCTTGGGAATGATGCCTTCCTGATGGTCGAAGCGGAGGCCGAGGTTAAAGGTTAAGCGGGAAATTGGCGACCAGGTATCCTGGATAAAAGCGCCAATGACCATTTTACGATCTTTTCGGGTGAAATCCAGATAATGAGTCATATAAGGATAGGTGGTGTCATAGCGAATCGAACCGTCAGAAAGAGTGGGCAGGTAGAAGAAGGGTCCATAATGATATTGATCACGATTGTGTCTCCGATAACGGCTATCATAGGAATACTCAAATTCAGCTCCAGCTTTGAATTCGTGGCGGCCGAACAGGTCGTCGACGAAATAGGTGGCATCGGTCATAGCCTGAAAGCGGTTCCGGCTGTAAATGTCATCATAACCATAGCTCCCGCTATAAAGGTAGGTACGACTATCGTAGATGGAAACCTGATCGTTCTTGGCGGTGAGATTTAGAGCATAATCCATATAGCCAGCTTTGAGGTTCATATAGAAGTTAGAATTGAAGAAATGGGTCAACTGGAAATTATAAGTATAAATTGGGGTGGTCTGATCCCAGGTTGTGTCAACAGTCTGGTTGTAGGCAGCTCCACGGTGGTGACGAACATAATCTGAATAGTTGAACGACAAAACTATCCGGTCTTTTTTGGTCAATTGAATAGTCAATTTGGCAAAGGGCATTGGCCGTTTATAATCCAGAGGCACCTGGTTGGGCTGGTCATAAGGATAGCCAAGGGTGAATTCCTGACTTTTCTGATAAGAACCATTAACAAAAAACCAGACTTTGTCCTTGATTATTGGGCCACCAATGTTAACAGCTGGTTCCAGCTCATAATCGAAGCCACCGGTCTGTCCTTCGAAAACCGTTCCCTTAGTATTGGTGCTTTGCATATCCTTGTTCCGATAATAGAAGCTGGCCGAACCGCTGAACTTATTGCCGCCTGACCTGGTGACCACATTGATGACGCCGCCACGGACGCTGCCGTATTCAGCCGGTAAACCACCGGTCTGAATGGATAGCTCTTCCATGACGTCCATGCCAAAGTTTCCGGCTTGCGTTCCGGTGACCGGGTCAGTGACATTAACACCGTCGATGTTATAAGTATTATCCCTTTCAGAACTTCCATGAACGCTGCTGGAAGTAACGCCTGGAGCCATATTGAAAAAAGTGCCCAGGTTTCTGGCAGCTGGCAGACTCTGGAGAACTTCCCTGGTCAGGCTGGCGGTCATAGATGTTCTCTGAATATCAACGGTTGGTGCCTGACCGGTCACAGTAACACTTTCTTCGATGGTGGATTGCTCCAGGGTGACATCCAGGGTGGTGGTAACACCAACATTGACCTTAATAGCTTCACGAATAAGGGTCTTAAACCCGGATAATTTGAAAGATACGGTATAATCGCCCGGTGGCAAAGCCGGAAAACGATAGTGACCGTGTTCGGTGGTCACAGCATCCATCTGGGGCAGGATCAGAGCCGGAGATTTTATGGTGACGGTCACTCCAGGCAGGGGCTGCTTATCCTGGTCGTAAACGGTTCCATTAAGGGTTCCGGTCTGAGTGATCTGAGCTGCCGCAGAGAAAACGAGCGCAAGAATTAAAACTGCTAAAAACGCAAACTTTTTCATTTTTCCTCCTTCCTTAGTTTTTTTGTATCAAACACCCCTGATAATTCTTGTTTTTCCTGTTTTTTTGCTCTCACCTCCTTTTTAGAATATCTCAGGAGGGTCAAACCTCAATTCCCTCATTAGATTAAGGCCCTTCATTATTAATTACAACTCAATAATATTTTTATAAATATAATAAGATTCACTGTCAAGAGATAATTTTTCTTTTTCCGGTAAGGATATAGTTTCCAGGGTAAAAACCTGATTTTCTTGCGGTTATCAGTCGACTGAGCTAATATAAGGCTAAAGCGCCCGTAGCTCAGTTGGATAGAGCGAAGGACTTCGAATCCTGAGGTCGGGAGTTCGAATCTCCCCGGGCGCGTTTTATCTTTCATTCTCTATCCTTTTAATTGACAATATCCACCCCCGAGCTTAAATTAATCTCAGGAGGGGAGAAGTGCAGAAGAGTCTGGAAAAGGAATATTTTCTTTCTCCTGTTTCCAGAAAGCTGGTGGACCTTATTGAAAAGAATGCTCAGGAACTCACTAAGGCTTACCTTAGAGAGGTTAAAAGGCATCCCGGCATGCCGACCTACCAATCATTTTCTGATCAAGAAGTTTATGACCGGGCCTATCTTGTTTTCAGTCAGTTAGGCCGCTGGATTTCTTTCGAGCTGGAATCGGATGAGATGAAAAAATACTGGATTGGGCTCGGACGAAAAAGACATCAGGAAGAATTTGCTCTTCCCGAAATCTTTCTATCACTCTGTCTTATAAGAAAGCAGCTCTGGAATAAGATTCAGTCTGAAGGTGTGCTGGATAACGCCTTGGACCTTTATCAGGCTCTGGAATTATATAACCGCATTGTCACTTTTTTTGACCGGGCTTTATACTATGCTATTATAGGTTACTTCACTTAAGATTTTCCCTGGGATTTTCTTCGAAAAAATGAAGACAACTGACCTAAATGAAAATTTCTTTTTCTGAGATAAAAAGTCATCTTGAGGGCTATCCACAAAAATTAAGAACTGGAATTTACCTTCATTATCCTTTCTGCCTGTCAAAATGTCCTTACTGCCACTTCTTCAGTTTAATCAGAGACAATCATCTTCACCATCTCTGGCTGGAGATAATCAAGAAGGAAATCAAAGCGACTTCTGAACATCTCTCGGATTTTTTAATTATTGATACAGTTTACTTTGGCGGGGGAACCCCATCTCTTCTGGAACCCGGGGAAATAAAAGAAATTCTTTCAATTTTAACCGATAGATTCCCGGCTGGGTTAACCGAAATTACTCTTGAAGTTAATCCTGATAGCCAGGAAGAATGGCTATCTGGCTGGCGTCAGGCTGGCATCAACCGACTGAGCGTTGGGGCTCAATCATTTGATGACCGAATTCTTAAAATTCTGGGAAGAAGACATTCGTCCAGCAGAACCTGCAGTTTTGTCAAAAAAGCCAGAGAAGCTGGCTTTGAGAATATAAATTTAGACTTGATGGCCGGCATCCCGGGTGAACTTCCAGAAACCCATGAAGTCAACATTTCAATTTTGAATCAACTCAAGGTGGCCCATGTTTCTGTCTATCTGCTGGAAGAGGTCGAACAGGTTCCTTTCAAAAGTGTCTGGGAAAGTAACCCTGTTTCTGAAGATGAAATGGTCCGGTGGTATAAGAAATACAGGCAAACTTTACGAAAAGCAGGTTACCAACAATATGAAATTTCCAATTATTCTCAACCTGGTTTTCGCTGCCAGCATAATTTAAAATATTGGGAATACAAGCCGTTTTTGGGCTTTGGTCCTTCAGCTGCTTCTCATCTTGGTTCTCTCCGCTGGCAAAATAAAGCTGATTTATTATCTTGGCCTTCGGCCATCGATTCTGGATCGCTGGCAGTGGATGATTTTCTTGTTCTGGATCTGGAGAAACAGATTGCTGAGAAAATAGCCTTTGGTTTGAGATTGACCGATGGAGTTAACTGGGGAAAATTGAAAAAAGAATATCGATCTTTTGATTTTTCTGGCTATGAAAAAAAGATTGCTCAATTAGTCTCCCTGGGCAGTCTGAGTTTAAAGGATTCGCGTTTGACCATCCCCGGGAAAAAATTTCTGATAGCTAATTCTATAATTTCTGATTTGCTCTTCTAGTCCTAAAAGTCCTTTTACTTGATGAGTCTGGTGTCGGCTCTTCTCGGGCAGATATCAAAAACCCATTTAGCTCTCTCGTTGGCTAAGCTTTAATATTACGAAATCGTCAGTTTTCCTGTCCGTCAAGTAGTTATTTCAGGCTCAATTTTCACTTTTAGGCTAAATAAGAGTGCCGAAGAGGGGACTCGAACCCCTACTCCCATTTTTGCGGGAACTAGCCCCTCAAGCTAGCGTGTCTGCCAATTCCACCACTTCGGCCTTCATCTCATTTCTTTATTTTTTGGTATTATCTTCAGTTTTCTTTTCTGCTTTTTGAGTAGTGGTCTGGCTCGTAGTGGCAGTTTTTTCTTGAGTTCTGGGCTGGGTCTGGACGGCAGTCGGGGTTTCTTTGACTGGAGCGTTTTTTATCACGGAAGAGGTTTTTCCAGAGAGAATCCACAGGCCAAGTGAAGTGATCATAAAAAGAACAGCACAGATAGTCGTTATCTTACCGAGAATGTTCTGGGTTCCACGAGGACCGAAAGCTGTCTGACTTCCGGTACCGCCAAAAGCTCCTGCCAAATCGGCCGCTTTCCCTGATTGTAAAAGCACTGCCAGAATCAGGACCAGGCAAACAATCACGTGAAGAATTAACAGTAATGTCGCCACTTTTATTCCTCGTTCCTGCGGAGAGCTTCCCTGGCGATAGCCAGAAATGACTCAGCTTCAAGAGAAGCTCCACCGACTAAAAATCCATTAATATCCTTTTCTCGGCTCAGAGAAGAGGAGTTGGCCGGTTTAACTGAACCGCCGTAAAGAATTATAGCATAAGAAGGCAGACTTTTTCCATACTTGTGGGCGATTAAATTTCGAATGAACGAATGGACCTCTTCAGCCTGTTCCGGGGTAGCATTACGGCCGGTGCCAATGGCCCAGATGGGCTCATAAGCCAGGATAATTTTCTGAAAATCATCACCAGAAAGAGTGAAAATACTTTGTTCCAGCTGGGTGGTAATTTTCTGAAGCGTCTGTCCTTTTTCTCTTTCTTCAAGAGTTTCACCGATGCAGACGATGGGAATAAGGTTATGACGGAGGGCAGCCTGAACTTTTTTCTTTACGATTTCATCGGTTTCACTAAAATATTGTCTTCTTTCAGAATGACCGATAATCACCAGCTCGCAGCCCGCTTCTTTCAGTTGAAAAGGCGAAATCTCTCCAGTAAAAGCGCCCTGGTCTTCCCAGAAAACATCCTGAGCTCCGACCATAATCTCCGTCCCCTCAAGTGCTTTTCTGACTTCGCTAATGGCGGTAAAGGGGGGAATCAGAATTAAAGTTGCTTCTTTCAGGTCCACAGCCTTTCTGGCAATCTCTGAAGCCAGATTTCTGGCTTCGGCTATGGTCTTATGCATTTTCCAGTTGCCGGCAATAACCGGTTTTTTGAGGCTCTTCATATCTTCAATCACTCCAGAGCTTCTATTCCTGGCAAAGTGCCATAAGCCACAAATTCCAGAGAAGCTCCACCGCCAGTGGAGAGGTGACTGATTTTATCGGCCACACCGGCTTTTTGAATAGCAGCTATGGAGTCTCCGCCACCCACAACTGACAGGGCTCCAGATTCGGCCACGGCTTTAGCTATCTCTATTGTGCCTCTGGAAAAAGTTTCGACTTCGAATACCCCGAGCGGTCCATTCCAGAAAATGGTTCTGGCAGCTTTTATCTGCTGTCTGTATTCTTCGATGGTTTTTGGGCCGATGTCCACTCCCATTAAATCTGCAGGCAGTGGGTAGGAAGCAGCGATTTGAGCTGCTTGCTGGCTTTTGATCGATGGGGCTAAAACATGGTCAAGCGGAAGAAGGAATTTGATTTTATTTTCTTCTGCCTTTTTCATTATTTTTCTGGCAATTTCCAGCTTATCATCTTCGACCAGTGATTTGCCTAACGCCTTTCCCTGAGCTTTAAGGAAGGTATAAGCCATCGCTCCACCCACCAGCACTGCATCAGCCTTATTCACCAGGCTTTCCAGAACCGGTATCTTATCTTCGATTTTAGCACCACCGAGAATAGCCACATAAGGCTTTTCTGGGTTATGAGTGATTTTACTGAGATAGTTGACCTCTTTTTTCAGTAGATAACCAGCGGCTTTTTCTTTGAGGTAGGAAGCAATTCCGACCACTGAAGCATGGGCTCGATGGCAGGAACCGAAAGCATCGTTGATGAAAACCTCGCAGCCTTCAGCCAGTTTTCTGGAAAATTCCGGATCGTTATCGGTTTCCTGCTGGTAAAAGCGGACATTTTCCAGAAGGAGTAACTGACCTTCTTTTAGCTCGGCTTTCAGCTTGTTCACTTCTCCACTGATGACATCCGGAGCCATGATAATTTTTGTTCCAGCAAGAAGCTGTTGCAGGCGGATGGCCACGGGTTTCAGGCTCATTTTAGGGTTGAACTGGCCCTTTGGTCGGCCAAGGTGAGAAGCCACTATTAGTTTAGCTCCTTTTTCCAGCAAATATTTAATGGTCGGAAGGGAAGCTTTTATCCTGGTATCATCGCGGATGTTGAGATTTTCATCTAAGGGGACGTTAAAATCGACTCGAAGAAATACAATTTTGCCCTTAACCTTAATTTCTTCCAGAAATTTCATTTTCTCCTCCTTGGAGATTTTACTTTTTCATTATGAATTTGACCAGGTCAACCAGCCGGCAGGAGTAGCCCCATTCGTTATCATACCAGGCCATGACTTTGACCAAGTTCTTTTCCATAACTTTGGTGGACAAGGCATCGACAATGGCAGAATGGGGGTTGGCCATAAAATCGACCGAAACCAGAGGTTCTTCTGTGTATTCGATAATATCTCTTAGTTTTCCTTTAGCGGCGGCTTTTAAGGCGGCATTAACTTCTTCAACCGTAGTTTCTTTTTTGACCGCGGCCACCAGGTCAACCAGAGAAACGTTAGGAGTCGGAACCCTGATGGCTATGCCATCGATTTTCCCTTTGAGTTCCGGTAGGACCAGTCCGACAGCCTTGGCTGCACCGGTCGTGGTTGGAATCTGAGAAACCGCGGCGGCTCTGGCTCTTCTCAGGTCTTTGTGCGGCGCATCGAGAATTTTCTGATCATTGGTGTAGGCATGGATGGTGGTCATAAAAGCTTTTTCGATACCAAAGTTTTCATGAATGACCTTGGCTATCGGAGCTAAACAGTTGGTAGTACAGGAAGCGTTGGAAATGATGTGGTGTTTTTCCTGGTTGTAAACATCTTCATTGACGCCCATGACGATGGTCACATCAGGATCAGTCGCCGGAGCAGAGATAATCACTTTCTTAGCCCCACCGATTTCCAGGTGTTTGATGGCCTCGGGTCTTTTAGTGTATCTGCCGGTGGCTTCTATTACTACCTCAACACCCAGGTCATTCCATTTCAGCCCGGAAATGTCTTTTTCAGCCAGAACTTTTATCGCCCTTCCGTTTAGAATGATCGAATCTTCAGTGGCTTTGATATCTTCTCGGAGAGTTCCGAGAACAGAATCATACCTGAGCAGGTGAGCCAGAGTTCTGGCATCGGTTATATCATTTACGGCTATATATTCCAGCTCGGGGTCCTTATAAGAAGCCCTGAGCATATTTCTGCCGATGCGACCGAACCCATTTATACCTATCCTTATAGCCATAGAAAACCTCCTTGCATTTATAATTACCTTAAAAAAATTTATCATATAATTGATTTCCGTTCAAGCCATTGTCTGGGGTCCAAAGATGGTTTTATTTAACTAAGGTGTTTGTGATAAAATTTTATAAAAGTTGAGGTGAAAAATGAAAGTTCTGACTGCAGCTCAAATGAGACAGATAGACCGGGTGGCTATAGAACAAATCGGCATCCCGGGTCCAGTTCTTATGGAAAATGCCGGCCTTCAGGTGACCAGTGTTCTCCGGGATGAGCTCGGGGTGGATTCAGGAAGGCGAGTGGTGGTGGTGGCTGGAAAAGGCAACAACGGTGGTGATGGATTGGTGGTAGCCCGCCACCTATTCAATCAGGGTGTCGACTGCCCCGTATTGCTCATCGGTTCAATGGAAGAAGTCAAGGGGGATGCGGCTTTAAACCTCAAAATTGCCAGGAACATAGGGGTAAAAATAATAGAAATTAAAGGTCACTCCTCCTGGAGAAAACAGAAGAAATGGCTTCAGGAAACTCCCATCATTGTGGATGCTCTGTTCGGCACAGGGCTCTGCGGTCCGCTTGAGGGTTTGTTGGCTGAGGTAGTCAAAGATATTAATGAGTCCGGAGCTTTTGTGGTTTCGGTGGATATTCCTTCCGGTTTGTCTTCTGAGACATTTGAAATAATCGGTCCTTGTGTTCAGGCTGACCTGACCGTGACCCTCGCTGCTCCCAAGATTGCTCATATTTTCCCGCCTGCTGAGGATTATGTTGGTGAATTGGTTGTGGCTGATATCAGTCTTCCGCCTTTTCTTTTTGATAATCCCGAACTCAAACTGGAGCTGGTAGAAATTGAATCGTTGATTCCTTATTTTCAGCCCAGGAAAAGAGATACCCATAAAGGAACCTATGGTCATCTGCTGGTGATAGCCAGTTCCTATGGCAAAACCGGAGCAGCGGCCATGGCCGGAAAAGCTGCCCTGAAAATGGGAGCCGGGCTGGTGACTGTGGCTACAGCTGAAAGCTGCCTGCCGGCAATTGCCCGGACAATGCCTGAATTGATGACTGAGCCACTGCCTGAAACAGAAGCCGGAACGATCTCAGAAAAAGCTTTACCTCGGGTGCTGGAACTTCTCCGGGGTAAAGAGGCCCTCCTTTTAGGACCAGGGCTATCCACCCATCCTTCAACTTCGGCTTTTGTCTTTTCTCTTCTGAGCAAATTGAAAAGATTTGATATACCTGTAATAATCGATGCTGATGGTTTGAACATCATTGCCGGACAGCCTGAGATTCTGAATTGTCTTCCTGAAAAGACCATTTTAACCCCACATCCAGGAGAATTTTCCCGGCTCAGCGGCCTGAGCACGGTCGACGTTCTCCAGCGGAGACTGGAAGTTGTTCCGGAATTTACTCAGAAAAACAGAGTCTATCTGGTTCTTAAAGGGTACCGGACGCTTATTGCTTCGCCCGCGGGCCAGGTGATGATTAACCCGACCGGGAACCCCGGCATGTCTACCGGTGGCAGCGGTGATGTCCTCTCAGGTCTGATTGCCTCTGAAATTATGCAGGTAAGAGACCTCCTTCAGGCAGTGGTCAATGCGGTTTTTGTCCACGGCCTAAGCGGTGACCTGGCTGCCGGGAAAGTTGGCGAAAAAAGTTTGACTGCCACGGATCTGATCAAATTCTTACCTGAAGCTATCAGGTTTATTGCCCAGGGTGGGGAAGATGAAATCTGAAATGGTAGAAATAACGGCCAGAACTTATTCTGAAGAAGAGACTTTCCAGCTGGCTGAGAAGATAGCTCGAAATTTTGCAGGTGATGAAGTGGTTCTAATCATTGGAGAACTTGGCGCCGGGAAAACTGTTTTTGTTAAAGGGCTGGCTTGTGGTCTGGGTGTCGATGATGAGCGGACTGTTTGCAGTCCGTCGTTTACTCTGGTGAACATCTATCAGGGAAGAGTTCTTCTTTATCACGTTGACCTCTACCGCTTAGAAGACCCGGAGGAGATTGCTGACCTCGGTCTTGAAGATTATTTTGGCGCCGGAGTGGTGGCCATTGAATGGGCGGAAAGGCTGCCTTTTGAGATAGGAGGAGTTAAGGTCATCAGGGTTTTGATTGAAGTTCACAATGATGACAGTCGCACTTTTAAGATTTATGGTCTGAAAAATTTGTCTGAACTGGCAGAATCCAGAAAATAAAAAATTGAAAATAAAATTACAGAAAATTGGTTGAATTAATATTGAATTAATTAGGAAGAAAGGATGGTAGAGATGCCGGATTTAAAAGCGATGATCGTGGAGGTGCCTGATTTCCCCAAACCCGGGGTGGTTTTCAAAGACCTTACCCCGATCATTCAGGATGCCGCTGCTTTCAATCAGGTGATTGATGAGCTGGCGGTCATTGCCCGAAAATATTTACCGGAACGGGTGGCGGCCATTGAGTCCAGAGGATTTATCTTCGGAGCAGCTCTGGCCAGAGAGCTGAAACTGGGATTCAGCCTGATCAGGAAAAAGGGAAAGCTTCCCCGAAAAACTCTGACCATTTTAGCTCCCAATGAGTATGCAGTCGAGTATTTTGAGGCTCATGTGGATAGCATCAAACAGGGTGAAAGAGTGGTGATCATCGATGACCTGATCGCCACCGGGTCTTCAGGCCTGAGTGCTATTGAGCTGGTTCAGAAGCTGAGCGGAAAAGTGGTGGCTTTTGAAGCTGTGGTTGAGCTAACCTTCCTGGAAGGAGTAAAAAAAATACAGGAATCTCATCCCGGGGTGCCTGTTTTCAGTTTGATTAAATTTTGATGGCCTGGATGAAGATTCTGGTTCAAAAGGCCTGATGAGATTGGTGGACAAAAAATAAAATAGAATATAAAAATTTTGGTCTGGCCGGATTTTTAAATAGTTCCGGTTCCATAAGCAGACAGATGAAAGGAGGGAGGATGACCAACTGGCTGGAGCGGGTTTTTCACCTGCAGGAATTGCGGACTGATGTCCGAAAAGAAATCTTTGGTGGCTTAACTACTTTCATGACCATGTCCTATATCATCTTTGTTCAGCCAGCGATTCTCGGACAAACCGGAATGGATAAAGGGGCGGTGATGGTGGCCACCTGTCTAGCCAGCGCCATCGCCACGCTTTTAACCGGAGTCCTGGCTAATTATCCGGTAGCTCAGGCGCCGGGTATGGGTCATAACGTTTTTTTTGCGGTGACTGTCTGCGGTCTGATGGGCTATTCCTGGCAGGTGGCTCTTGGAGCTAATTTTATTTCCGGAACCATCTTTGTCATACTGGCTTTGCTGGGTATGGCCGGAAAGCTTATTGACATTATCCCCGATTCCCTGAAAAACGCTATCGCTGCCGGTATCGGTTTGATGATTGCTCTTATTGGACTGGAGTATGCGGGAGTGGTGGTAGCCACCCCAGGTGTACTGGTCGGACTTGGAGACTTAGGCAGCAAACCCGTTCTTCTGGTCTTTTTTGGCCTGATTATCATTTCAGGGCTGATGGTTTACCGGATGCCGGGAGCTATTCTCTGGGGGATTCTAGCCACAGCTGCCGTGGGGCTGCCACTTGGTGTGGTCAAATACCATGGAATCATTTCGGCTCCACCTGCCCTCACCCCGACCCTTTTTAAACTGGATATCATCGGAGCCTTAAAGGGCGGTCTTATTCCCATAATTTTTGTCTTCTTTTTTCTTGATGTCTTCGATACGGTAGGTACTCTGGTCGGGGTCTGTGCTCCGACTGGTTTCTTTAAGAACGGTAAGCTACCAAGAGCTAATCAGGCGATGCTGGCTGATGCCCTCGGTACAGTTGCCGGCACAATGCTCGGGACCTCAACTGTTACCAGTTATATTGAAAGTTCTACCGGCATTGCTCAGGGAGCCAGGACCGGCCTGGCCAATCTATTCACTTCAATTTTATTCCTGGCTGCCCTCTTTTTAAGCCCCCTGGCTGAAATGGTTGGTGGAAGCTATGTTTTTAAAGATCAGGTCCTTCATCCGGTGATCGCTCCGGCCCTGATTATTGTCGGCTTCCTGATGATGAAATCAGTAGTCCGCATTGACTGGGAAGAAGTCAGCGAAGCCATTCCGGCTTTCCTGACCTTAGTAATTATGCCTCTGGCTGTCAGCATCACTGATGGTCTGGCTTTTGGTTTTATCAGTTATTCGGTGATCAAGTTGATCAAGGGTGAAGGCCGAAAAGTCCACTGGCTGGTGTATCTTATCTCGGCTTTGCTCGTTTTTCGCTATTTTCTAAGATACATTGGTTAATAAGTTGAGTGTCGGCTGAGGGCTGATGACCGATTGAGGTGTTTCCTTGGAGAGTAAAAAAAGTAAAAAACTTCTGGAAAAAGCGGGAGTGAACAAATGAAAAAAGTCAAATGGCCGACTTTCTTAATTCCTACTATTTTAGTAGGATATCTAATGGGTTGGGTGGCGGGAGTTAAGGTGGAGAAGGAAATCGGTTTATCCGTTTCGGACCGGCGCTGGAACCTGAAGAGGGCCTTCCAGCCACTCTATCTTCGAGGATTCTAACCGACTGGCTGAGAAATAAAATGAGGTTTAAAGGCTTGATCGTCACTGATGCTCTAGAAATGGGCGCTATTCCCGGCTATTTCGGTCAGGTAGAAGCCGCCTTGAGAGCCCTGAAAGCCGGAGTTGATCTGCTCCTCCTTCCACCTGATCCGGTTAAAGTCATTGATTATTTAAAACAGGCGGTCAAAAAAGGCGAACTGCCACTAAGCGGGGTGGATGAATCTTTGCGCCGGGTGCTCCTGGCTAAAGCCAGACTCGGGCTTCACCAAAATCGTTATGTTAGCCTGGAGCGTTTGCCGCAAATCCTGGGAAAGCCTGAATTCAAAGAAATTGCCCGGAGAACTTTTGCTTCAGCCATTACTCTGGTCAAGAATGAAAACAACCTGATTCCGGTCACGCCAGAGAAGAAAGTAGTGGTTCTGTCTCTGAGCAGTGATCCTGGAGATTATTATGCGGGAAGAAGATTGGCCAGCGAACTGACCAAAAGGTTGCCAGCATCCAGAATATTTTATGCAGACGGAGATACCGGAAAAGAAAAACTGGAGGAGGCTCTGGCTGAAGCTCTGAAGGCTGACCTGGCAGTGACTGCCCTTTTTTCCAGTCTCCGGGCCGGGAAAGGCAGTGTCGACCTTGAGCCCGGTCACATTGAGCTCATCAGGCAAATCAAAGCAGCTGGAGTTCCGGTGGTAGCTCTCTCTTTCAGCAGCCCCTATTTTCTCCGGCATTTTCCTGAAATTGATGGCTATCTCTGTCTTTACCGGAATACAGCTGAGATCCAGGAACTGGCGGCTCAAGCTGTTTGCGGAGAACTGAGCCTATCTGGCAAATTGCCCGTGTCTCTGCCCGGACTTTATCCGCGGGGACATGGCCTTATTCTAAAAAAAACCAGGGAGGTAAAATGAAGTACAAAAATCTGGGCAAAACGGGAATAAAAATCTCAGAACTGTGTTTTGGTACAATGTCTTTCGGGGCTGAAGCTGATGAAAAAACTTCGTCTGAAATGTTTGCCTACTGCCGGGGAAAAGGCGTCAACATTTTTGATTGTGCTGACCTTTATGCTAAGGGACGCTCAGAAGAAATTCTCGGAAGGCTGATCAAGGATTGTCGGGAAGAAGTCATCATCACCAGCAAGGTCTATTTTCCCACCGGCCCTGACATCAATGCCATGGGAGCCAACAGGCGCCACATCATGTCTGCGGTGGAAGCCAGTCTGCGCCGCCTGCAGACTGACCGGATTGATATTTATTTTATTCATCGCTTCGATGACATCACCCCGCTTGAAGAAACGCTCAGAGCTCTTGATGACCTGGTGCACCAGGGAAAAATTCTGTATGTCGGTTTGAGCAACCTGGCTGCCTGGCAGGTGGAAAAAGCCATAGGCATTTCGGCAGTCGACCGTCTTGCTCCGGTGACCTGTCTTCAGCCGATGTATAACCTGGTCAAGCGACAGGCTGAAGTGGAAATCCTGCCAATGGCTGAAGCTGAGAAACTGGGTGTTCTGGCTTACAGTCCCTTAGCTGCCGGTCTGCTTTCAGGAAAGTACGGGAAAAACCAACGTCCGGCGGCCGGGCGTCTGGTTGAGAATAAGATTTATCAGACGAGATACGCAGAAGACTGGGTGTATGAAGTGGCGGAAAAATTTACTGAATTTGCCCGGAATCACGGCTATAACCCGGTTAGTCTGGCTATTGCCTGGGTGGGTAGCCATCAGGCGGTGACTGCTCCGATCATCGGTGCTCGAAATGTTGAACAACTAAGAGAGGCCATGGCGGCTGCAGATATCGATATGACTGGGGAGCTGAGACAAGAAATTTCCAGGCTTTCTCCCGAACCACCACCAGCCACTGACCGCTCTGAAGAAAAAACCGAAACTCATTTCCCGATCAGAAAATAAAACTTCTGTCTGAATGATATTTTCTAGCGGCTGACTCTGGCTTCTGCCCAGTCAGCCTGATCATAATCTATCCCATCTCCGGCGTCTTCCACTACCAGCCGCAGCCTTTTTACTATGGAAATGTTCAACTGAACTTTTCTGGCTGCCATTTTCCCTTTAATTATGCCACTTGTCCACAACAATTTCCCGTCGCCAAACACTTTAAACTCGACCGAACCCTTTCCGTTAGAACCAGCCTCCAGGCCGACTTCAGCTTCAAATCGTTTAAAAAGTCCATTCAACTCATAAACTATTTCAGAACGGGCGTGAGTTCCGATTCCTTTTTCATAACTTTTTTCTCCGATTTGCAACCGGCCACCGCTCAGAGCTCTGTCCATCTGGGGAAAACCCCAGCCGGCGGTCAGAACTGCGGGTTCCAGGTCAGAAAGATAGACCTCACGGGAAAGGTGATCAGCCGGTTGGAATTTCAGAGAGGTTGCTTTTTCGTTGACCGAACCATCGAGCCAGACTCCTTTGACCTCAAAAGCATGTTCCTGCGACGGATTCAGACCAGAAACCTGGCAGCGGTTAATCGGAGTATAGAGATAAAGTTTTCCATCCACATAGACATTGTAGCCGGCATTGAGGTAATAAAGAGGTTCCCATCCGAGAAAAACTTTATTCAGACCTTTTAATTCTGCTTTCAATCCAGAAGGGGTTCGCGCCGGAAAGTTATAAACATCAGCTTCCTCAAGGTATACTTCCCAGGAAACAAGATCGCTCGATTGGCTAAAAATGGTCACTGTGGACCAGCCATCGTGATTGTGAAGACTGAAGCTATAACCGGGAACTTCTACTCTTTTGATTCGGAGGTTCCGCTGTTCGTGGGGAAAAACAAACCGGAGTTCATATGGATCCCCTTTTATCACCCGGCTTTTGCCTTTTATGACCTGACCATTCTGGTCATAAGAAAGAGATTCTAAGTCGACCCAGCCCTGAGTGAGGTGTCTGGAAGTGGAAATGAGCTGAGGCCGGCCGTTGTCTTTGAGCAGCGTCAGGACTTTAACACCGGCTGGAGGGACTTCGACATAAAGACCCTTTGCCCAGCAGCCGAGATATTCTTTGTTCCAGAAATCATAGACATGGTATCGAGCTTTTTCCTCAAGGCCTAAATCGGCCCACTTGAGTTCAATCCCGGTGGCTTTTTGCTGGTCATAATTAAAGCAGCCGACCACATCATATTCACGTTCGAGATGATTAACCTTTAAATCCCAGATTTTTTTATAGCCAGTCGCCGGGAAAAGGTCTAACGGTCTGATATCTACGGCCGGAAAAACTCTCCGCAGAATCTCGACTCTTTCTTCAGGCAAATCATACATTCGGTCTGAAGCCATGAGAGCCTGACCGGTTAATCCCTGGAGAGTCGCCCAGGCTTTGGCCATATCCAGAGTCAGCGGATAGCGAACGAGCATCACATCCGGGTCGCAATACCAGGCGATGTTGTGGAGAAAATAATATTTCATGGTGGCCTCAAGGGCTACCAGGAACCCGTCCCAGGCTGGCACGATATCGCCGCCAGTTCTTGAGCCGTTCATCAGGCCGATTCCTTCAAGTGGAATTCCCCAACAACCAAGAAGATAGCGATCAGGTCCGATGGCTTGTCTGATCGTTTGGAGAGTCTGCCGATAAAGAGCTTCCGGATCGCCTGGTGATTTCATGAAATTTTTATTCAGGCGAAATTCATTAACGACAATCGGCTGACCATCAATTTTAAAATATTCATAACCCCAGTCCTGGGTTAAGCGTCTAAAAAGTTCTTTAAGATAAACATGGGCTTCAGGCTTGGATGGGTCTAAGAGGAATTTCCCCTCCCAAGTGGAAGAAGCTGATTTGCCCTCAGGAGTAAGGAGAAAAGCGCCGGACTTTTTAACGATTTCTTCATTACTCTGACCGTGCGGGGCCAGCCAGAGTCCGGGGACAAGATCCTGCTCTTTGATGAGCCTGGCTAAGTTGCCCATTCCCTTAGAAAAACGACGATCGACAGTTGTCCAGTCGCGGTTTTCCCCGAGACCGTGTCCCCGACCCTGCCAGCCGTCATCAATCTGACAATAAACTGCCCCATATTCTTTAAGGTTCTGGCCAAGCCACTGAGCGTTTTTTTCGATTTCTTCCTGGTTTATCTCCTGATAGTAGTAGTACCAGGAGCACCACCCGGATGGGGGAAGGGGAAAGTTGGTTTTATCCATCGGCTGGAAGTATTTTATTCCTAACCTGTTCTTAGAATAATTCTTAATTTCTCTTCCATCTTTAAGCACCACCCTATCTTCGTCTGGATAAAAAGTGCCGTCAGCTAAAGAAGGGTGAACATTACCGAGAGTCATTACCATCAGGTCAGGGTTTGAGCCATCCTGTATCCTGCAGGGAATTTGTTCGGGTACCCTGGCCGGTGGCTTTTCTGCCTGAACCGGAGATTGAGCTTTTTTCCCGCACGACAGGATAAGGAAAGAAATGGAAATTAATAGCAAGCTTACTAAAAAGGTTGATGAAAATAACTGTTGATTTCTGCCCTTAAATCTTCTAAACATCCTGCACCTCACTCCTAAATTTTTCTTAAAGATTATAACTCAAACTGGGTGTAGAAAGAAAAAAGGGAAATTAAAAGAAGGCCAGAAACTTATTTGGCTGATTTTAGGAAAGGGATTAATTGGCTGGTGAACTCAATGAGAAAGATCAAGGTCAGGATAAGCACAGAAAAATGATAGCGGATCAATTTTTAAAATATTGACTTGAATCGGTCGGGTTTAATAGCATAATCCTGTAACCAGATTAACTGGGGAAAAAATTATGGATTATTTTTTGGGTAAAAGATCAAAAGTTTTAAGTTCTAAACCTCAGCTCAAACAGAAACAATTTGTTCTGGATGGTTTTCTACTGATGCTTATCCTTCTTGCAGTCATCTTTTCCATAATGTCCTGCCGCCAAGAAAAGGGATCAACTGGTGGTCAAGAACAGGTGGGAGTTGAGTTTGCTGGCCGGATGATCGTCCCGGTTAACCAGGTAATTTTACCATATGGCTCGCAAATTCAGCTTCCCGGGATGAGACCTCAGGGAATGGCTATTTCTCCTGATGGTCGGCTGGTGGCAGTTTCCGGCAAAACCAGTGAGCTGGTCATCATTGACCCGGTTGACCTGAAAAATCTTCAGCGAATCTCATTGCCTTCGGAAGGTCAGAATGAACCGCTGCTGGAAAAAGCTTCAGGCAACATTCTTGAGCCGGACATCAAAGGTCAGCTAAGCTACAATGGTTTAATTTTTTCTCCGGACGGCAGGAAGATTTTTCTCAGCAATGTCAACGGCAGTATCAAAGTTTTTTCAGTGGAAAGCGATGCTCTGGTCAGGCCTTCTCATACTATCTTACTTCCAGCAGCGGGAGCTCCACGTCGGGCCGCAGAAATCCCTGCTGGTTTAGCCCTGAGTCCAGACGGTCAAAAACTCTATGTTTGTGGCAATCTGTCGAATCGTCTGCTGGAAATTGAGGTAAAGACAGGAAAAGTTCTCAGGATGTTTGAAGTTGGTGTGGCTCCTTATGAAGTGGTTCTTAAAGGAAATAAAGCCTATGTCAGCAACTGGGGTGGTCGCCGCCCGGCTGAAGGGGAGCTGGTGGGCCCGGCCGGACGCGGAACAGTGGTCAAGGTCGATAGAGAAAGGTTCATTGCCTGCGAAGGTTCGGTCAGCATGATAGATTTAAATTCTGGTCGGGTGATTAAAGATATTCTGGTTCAGCTTCATTCTTCAGCTTTAGCTCTTTCTCCAGATGGCCGTTATCTGGTCTGTGCTAATGCTGCTTCTGATAACCTGAGTGTCATTGATACGCTGAAAGATGAAGTAGGGGAGACGATCTGGGTAAAGAGAAGTCCGGCTGATCTTTTCGGGGCTTCGCCCAATGCCCTCTGTTTTTCTCCTGACGGCAAAAGATTATTTGTGGCTAACGGCACCCAGAATGCTGTGGCCGTGGTCGAATTTAAAGCGGAAAAGAAAAAATCGCGGCTGGTGGGTCTTGTTCCTACCGGCTGGTTCGCGGGAGTTCTGGCCTGGGATAAGCAACGAAGCCGGCTCTGGGTGGCTAACATCAAAGGCCTGGCTGATCGCCCGAGAGTTGATGAAAAAACCGGCCAGGTTGGTTTTAACACTCACCAATATTATGGTTCAATTTCAGTTTTCCAGCTTCCGGAGAAAAAAGAATTAAAAAGACTGACAGAAAAAGTTTATGCTAATTTTCACCGGGAAAGAATCAAAGAAGCTCTGAATAAACCCAGGGTTGGAGTCAGACCAAAACCTGTTCCGGAAAGAATCGGTGAGCCGAGTCTGATCAAACACGTGGTTTATATCATCAAGGAAAATCGGACCTATGATCAAATTCTGGGTGATATTCCTGAAGGCAATGGCAATCCCTTGCTCTGTATTTTTGGTGAGGAGGTCACTCCCAATCAGCATAAGTTAGTTCGGGAATTTGTTCTTCTGGATAACACCTACTGCAGCGGAATTTTGAGTGCTGACGGCCATCAGTGGTCAACCACCGCTTTTGGCACCGATTATCTGGAAAAATCTTTTGCCGGCTGGCCCAGAAGCTATCCTGACGGCATGGGAGAAGATGAGGTTGACGCTTTAGCCTATGCTCCAACCGGTTTTATCTGGGATAGCTGTCTGAAGCCTGGAAAGAGCCTCTGGAACTTCGGCGAATTTGCCATGCCTGATTGCGGCTGGAAAGATCCGCGGAGAAAAGGTGCGCCCACCTGGAAAGATTTCTGGGATGAGTATCTTATGGGGAAAGGGGAGGTGGTCATCGGCAGTCAACCCGGGATTCCTTCTATTGCTGCTTTTACCCCGACTGATTATGTCGGCTGGAATCTGGAGGTGCCCGATGTCTGGAGGGCTAGATATATCAAAAATCAGATTAAAAAATGGGAAGAAAAAGGGGAGATGCCCCAGTTGGTTCTTATCGGCTTACCAAATGATCACACCAGCGGAACCAAACCGGGAATGCCCACACCCCGGGCCTCTGTAGCTGATAATGACCTGGCTTTCGGCCAGATTGTCGAGGCTCTGAGCCACAGCAGCTTCTGGAAGGAAATGACTATTTTTGCCATCGAAGATGACCCGCAAAATGGCTTTGATCACGTCAGTGGCTATCGGACAACCGCTTATCTGGCCGGACCTTATGTGAAGAGAGGGGCAGTTATTCATACCAATTACAACACCACCAGTATTCTGAGAACGATCGAGCAGATTCTGGGTTTACCACCGATGAATCAGTTTGATGCCACGGCCACCCCGATGTTCGACTGTTTTACCGATAAGCCTGATTCCCGGCCGTTTATGGCTGTGGCCAACAGGGTTCCTCTTGATGAGCTGAATCCGGAGCCAAAAAATATTTCGGACAATCTTCTGCGGAAAAATGCGCTGCTTTCAGTT
>Ga0315282_10001012_pt1 | contig 54408 bp, 43 predicted proteins | sample YL17G07_20_MG_FD_203693 | JGI IMG/M metagenome (GOLD analysis project Ga0315282, IMG submission 203693) | Sediment microbial communities from Yellowstone Lake, YNP, Wyoming, USA - YL17G07_20 | ecosystem: Environmental > Aquatic > Freshwater > Lake > Sediment | place: USA: Wyoming | collected...
TACGTGCGGAAGAGCGCCGATTATACAAAATCGCGTTCAAATCGATTACGGCCGAAACCGGCCGTATCCTCTGTATTACGTGCATGATGGAAGACTTTTCATTTTTCTCGATTAGACACTACTGATGGTAGATATTAAATTAAAAACATTTTATTGACATTTTTTAATGGAATAAAATAATCTTAAAATTAAGCAACCGAAAAAGAGAGACAAAATTATGTGTAAAGAGCAAGAAGCAAAAGAAATCTTCCAAAATTTAAAACTATACGCCCAAGAATACAAGGCTAAGTTCTTTTGCATTATTACGTATCCAATTGAAAATCAATTAAAAACCCACGAAAAATATTTATCTTGTGACAGTGGAAATGCGAAAGAACTTATTAATAAATATTTATTTTACAATAAAAATTCAAGAGCGTGGAAGAAAACTGATAAAAAATGAACGGTTAAAGCGCCAACATATATTTGATTTGGCAGTTTGGCGGCCTTGAAAAACCTGTGACTTTTTTGGCCAATATCGAAATAGACCTGGAAAGTGTCCCTGCATTTGCCGTATTTTTTTTGATTACTTATCTGCCTTCACTTGGCCTGCCGGCTCCTCCCTCGTTTCTTCTTCTTTCTTTTTCATTGTTGCTTTGCCTTCTTCGGGGGATTCCGCCGTTTTCTGGCTTTTGCCGCTTTCCGGTGCTTTCGGAGGGGCTGCTTTCATTTCCGCCTTTATCTTTTTTCCCTTGCCCTCTTCGGGGGCTTTCTTAGGCTTCTCGCCTTTACCGCCTTCTTGTTTTTTCTGGGGGGCTGCTGCCCTTTCCGCCTTTATCTTCGCCATTTCTTCCATTCTCTTTTCGTTGTCGGCAATCAGCCTCAGCCTTTTATTCACGGCCCTGATATTTGCCTGCAATTTTCTAACGAGAGTATCTTTGTCGGCCTTGGGAGATTCGATCCCCTTCCCAGACAGGAAAGACAGCCGATCTTGCAGTTTCTGTTCGAAATATATCTTTTGCCGCATTAGCATCTGTTTCCGCTTTAATCCCATTTCTTCCTCCTCTCCGATTTAGTTATTTTTCTCCGGTAGATCATAGGTTATGCAGAGCTTTCAATTCCCTGCCGGCAGATAGTTGCCGAAGGTATGTATATCAGGGTTTTCGCCAAAAAGCCATCGTATTTATGGAGGTCCACCGGGCCTGCACCCTGCTTTGGCCCGACAGGGATTGGCGCCCCTCCCCCAGGTTGCCCCCAGGCTGCCGGCCTGATCCCCGGCCCACCCCGTTGCCAGAGCCCCTTATGCTGAAACCCCTCTTGGGGCCAGAGAAGGGCCTTCTGCGGGATTCCAAGGCTTCCCACGCGCCTCAACTGAAGTGTGCGATAGTTTAACCGGTTGACGAAAAGGCAGAAAGAATGTTAATGAAAAAGTAATGTCTGAATCTGTAAAGGAGCGAAGATGGCTGAACAAAAAGTATTAAGCAACGTGTATTGTCAGAAAGGTTATGGTAGTGTCTATTGGGTTATTCCTTCTTCTTCTACTACGGCTTGGTGTCCGGTAAGCGGTTCTGGAAACTGTGTAGATTGTCTCGTGATAGCTAGTAGTGAAATTGGCACCGACCACCAAGTAAAGAAAAAGAAACAATAAAAGTCTTATTGGCCTAGTTAGCTGAAAGAGGAGACATCGCGAAGGATTCCTTCTGGTCCCGAGCAATCTGAGCTTGCTCCTTCTTCCCGAAAAGGCCTGCAAAAATTCGGCGAACTTTACTCCATTGCTCTCTTTGAAACAATTTTTAAATACTCAACCACCATCATAACTGTGACCTGGCCCCTTTAAATTGGTCCAGGCAAAATGAAAGAAAATCGCTCCGCTGATCTGCCCCCCGTTTCTAGTCCATTCTGTCAGCAAATTTTTGAATATGCAAGTCCATTTTTACCCGCCGTGAAATCTCGATTTAAAGAAGCCCTTTCCGAAATGCCTTGAGCAGCGTATTCCTCCGGAGTCGCATTGCCAAGAGCGCTGTGTGGCCGTGCTTCATTGTAATCCCGTCGCCAAGCTTAACTTTTTCCCGGGCATCATCTAAACTCAAAAACCAGTGTTCGTTCAGGCACTCCTGCCGGAACCGGCCATTAAAAGACTCGATATAAGCGTTGTCCGTCGGCTTCCCCGGACGGGAAAAGTCCAAAGTGACGTGATTCCAATAGGCCCAGAGGTGCTTGACGACAAACAGTTATGCAGAGCTTTCAATTCCCTGCCGGCAGATAGTTGCCGAAGGTATGTATATCAGGGTTTTCGCCAAAAAGCCATCGCATTGTAATTCAACAATTTTTGTGACACAGTTGTGACACGGGGAAAAGCCTATTTTATGCATTTTATGCATGTTGACATCGGTCCGCCGCCGGAGATATATTCAATTCGCAATGGGCGGCACGGATTCCAAACACAATGGGAGAGGAAGCCGGGCAGCGTTTAAAAGCAATTTCTTATCCGCAAAGGGAGAAAAAAACACGGGATTTAAGGATCTTTTAAAACCTAAATGGAAAATGACAAAATGAATATTGAGCCTTTATTGACAATTCGAAATTTAAAAACGTCTCCAGCAGATATCATCGATCAATTGACTAATGTGAATGAAAATGAATTGTAGCGCTCCGCCCTGAGAATTCAAAATGATTTGAATATTGCCGAAAATGTACGGTATCTGAGCGGCAATCGAAAATGGACTGCGGCCAAGACCGTTCTTGATTTGGGCTGCGGCCCAGGCGATCTTGTCGCCCATCTTAGCGGATGTTTCGCCGACAAATTCTATGCCGGCGTCGACTTGAATGAGAGTTTCATAACAATGGCCAAGGGACAGACGAAAACGTCCGCAAATTGTGTTTTTTATCAAGCCGACCTTTACGAGTTCGCCCAAAGGCGGTACGATTTTGTTATCCTTCGAGCTGTGCTTCAGCATTTGAATGACCCCGATCGTTTCATGAAACACCTGCCAGCACTCCTTAACGATGGTGCCGCCATACTTTTTCTCGAAACAACGAGAGAAAATTTCGTTGTTGCCGATCCGCCCATAACAGCGTTCAACGAATTCTACTGCCGGCTTGAAGCGATTCAAAAGGAGCATACCGGCAGCCGAGATTGTATTGCAGAGCTGGAAGGTCAATTGGGAAAATATGATTTTAAACTGCTTGAGATGGATAACCCGATGATTCCCGTCACAAACGCCGAAGATCGGATCAAGGCAGTCCAATACTTGATTCTAGGCTGCGCAATTGCTAAAAAAATGATGTCGATGCCAATTGAGTTTGAAGACTTATTCGCGGATTTGATCCATTGGCATGAGGTAAAGGATTCTCGTTTGAGCCTCAAATCGCGGCGGATGTTGATCGAGAGTGTTTAGGCTGCACAGCAATTCCCCAGACTGACTTCGACAATTTTAATTAAGCGCTTTTTAGCACCCACAGAAAGAAGTTTATCATTTCTTCGCGCTAAGGCAGCCGGTTACCTCAGACGTTGGGCGGACATGGCATCCTGTTTCTCCTCACAGGATTCAAGGATCAAAACCTAATCCCCTCAGACGCGGCCTCTGCAGACCGCTATTTTAAGGCTACCACCGCCCATCGATCCGCGAACCAGCTGAAACCATCGCCCCTTCGCTCGACTCTGAACTCTTCAAGGATTTTCTCCCACTCCGCTTGGCCCATATAACCCCAAGGACCTTTGGCCGCGCTTAGGTAGACTCGTCCCCTTGGCTTGAGGACCCGCTTCATTTCCTTCACGGCCGACTCGTGCTCGTGCGGTGCCATGGAACACAAGAGTCCATGGGCAAGAATGAAGTCCACCGCATCGTCTTTGATGAAGCTCAGGTCAGCCGCGGATGAAACGTGCGTTTCGATGTTGCGGAAACCTCGCTTATCCGCCTTTTTTTCCACTACCTGGATCGCCTTTTCATCCGAATCGACGGCATAGACCTTTCCTTCAGGACCAACGAGGTCAGCCAGGGCGAGGGTGTAAAAACCAGGGCCACAACCCAGGTCAGCAACCACCTGACCGGTGGTGATGTAGGATTCCACTAATTTGCGAGGGGATTCGAACAGCCTTCTGAACGGATTATCATGGGCAAAGACGGGGAAATGCTTGTCTCGTTTCTCTCCGCTTGTCGCCATTTCCTGAACCTCCTTCTCCCGATCGCTCATCCCGTGAAATAGAGGTAAGCCGCGATAATGCACGCCAGGACAACGGCCGAGGACAGCACGTCGCGCCAATTCCAGCTCAAGCGGGTGCGCCGACGATCCTCCTCGGTCATCGTGGCGAAGGTCAGGCTCTTGATCTTTTCGTAATCCGGCTCGCGGGTCATGTAGCTGACAACGATCATGACGATGATGCTGACTATGAAAATGATCAGGCTGTAATACTGGAAAAAAATGTGATTGACGATCCAGAAAAAGGAGCCCTCGGCGTAAGAGAACCCGCTGATGAGCTTGACCGGCGTGTCGACGGCCAGGCGGAAGAGCCCGAGGGAAAAACCCGTGATGAGGGCCGCGAGGCACCCCTTGGCATTCAGCCTCTTCATGAAGACGCCGAAAAAGAAAACGACGAAGATAGGCGGGGCGAGGTACGATTGAACGCCCTGGAGATAGTCGTAGAGGCCTTTCCCGCCCCTGATCACGGGGATCCAGAGGAGCCCGATGAGGACCATGACACCCGTCGCCACCCGACCGATATGAACGAGCCGGTCCTGCGACACCTTCGGCCGAAGTCGCGAATAGAAATCCATGGTGAACAGGGTCGAGGAAGCGTTGAAGGCGCCGGCGAGCGAGCTCATGAGGGCGGCCAGGAGGCCTGCCACCACGATCCCCCGCACGCCGACGGGGAGGACATAAGCCACGAGGAGCGGGAACGCTTTCTGGGCGTTAGCCCTGACGAGCTCGCCCCCCGCTCCGAAGAGCTCCTGATGGAGCACCGGGATCCGGCCGCTCTTGGCTAGGGCGAAGGCGATGATCCCGGGGATAATGAAGAGGAAGACGGGCAGGAGCTTGAAGGCCGCCGCGGAGATCGAGCCCCGGCGGGCCTGGCGCTCGTTCGGAGCCCCGAGCACGCGCTGGACGATGTACTGGTCCGTACACCAATACCATAGACCGATAATCGGCGCGCAGAAGAGCATGCCGATCCAAGGATAGTTGTCGTTGAAATACCAAGCCATCCGGCCGACTTCCTTGACCGGGGCCCAGGTTCCCTGGATCCCCGCGGGAACCAAGGGCTTCCACAGGTTGAACATCTCCGAGCCCGCGATGTGCCGCAACTCGCCCCAGCCGCCGAGCGCCTTCAAACCGAAGAAGGTCACCAAGGCCGATCCGATGATAAAGATGAATGTCTGGATAGCTTCCGTGTAGGCGACCGCCTTCAGCCCACCCATGACCGTGTAAAGCCCCGTGATGACGACGACCAGGACGGAGCCGATCCAGAAGCTGTCGAGACCCATGAAACGAACCTCCGGAAGGAGGACGCTGAAGACGACCCCGCCCGCGAAAATTCCGACGGCCATCTTGGTCAGGACATAGGCGACGAGCGAGATCAGAGAAAGAACCGTCCGGGCGGTCGGGGAGAACCGTCTCTCCAGGAACTCCGGCATGGTGAAGACCATCGACCGCGCGTAGAACGGCACCATGACCCAGCCGAGCACGAGGAGACACCAGGCGTGCAGCTCGTAATGGGCCATGGCGACGCCGTCGGTCGCGCCGGTTCCGGCCAGCCCGACCAGGTGTTCCGCCCCGATGTTCGAGGCAAAAATGGAAGCGCCGATGATAAGCCAGCCTAGGTTGCGCCCCGCCAAGAAGTAGTCCGTCGAGGTCCTCTGTTTCTGGCGCATGACCCACCAGGCCAGGCCGAGGATGATCCCGAAGTAGGCAACGATAATGATCCAATCAATGGGTTTTATGACAGCCATATCTTCTCCTTCCCAGTCCGCAGTCGGGATCGATTTTGCTTCACCTCCCAGAGGCGGGGATGACCTCTTTCGCGCCGCTCAATCGTCATCGTCGTCTTCGGGAGTCACGGTCACGGGTGGACAAAAAGTTCGTTTCTCGCTGCACTTCCAGAATGAGCATTCAGCCGCCGATTTTCCCTCGTCCTATGGTCATGGATGATAAATCATAGCGTGAATGGATGTCAAATCGAGCTGGGAAAACCGGGAAGCGAACCGGGCAGCGCCCATAATCAGGGCCGCGTTTTGCGCCGTCTTGACAATGATCCCGCTCCCGGATATAACTTTCTTCCTAAATGAAAGGCCCAAATCCTAAGCGCGATAAACGTGAAATCATAAAACCGACATGAACGCAGTCTTCGTCATTATCATCGCCTTGCTCGTGGTCGCCCTCGCCTATCGTTACTACAGCGCCTTCATCGCGGCCAGAATTCTCGCGATCAACGACAGCCGCCCGACTCCCGCCCATACCATGAGAGACGGCACCAACTACCATCCCACGAACAAATACGTCCTCTTCGGCCACCACTTCGCCGCCATCTCGGGCGCCGGCCCGCTCATCGGCCCGGTGCTTGCGGCCCAATTCGGTTTCGCTCCGGGCCTGCTCTGGATGCTCCTGGGCGCGGTCATCGCGGGAGGCGTGCACGACTTCATGATTCTCGTGGCCTCCCTGCGCCGCAAAGGCCGGTCCCTCGCCGAGATCGCCCGCTACGAGGTCAGCCCTACCGCCGGCGCCGTCGCTTCCGTGGCCATCCTCATCATCATCGTCGTCGCCTTGGCCGGCCTCGGCCTGGCCGTGGTCAATGCTTTGAGAGAAAGCGCCTGGGGCACGTTCACCATCGCCATGACCATTCCCATCGCTCTCTTCGTGGGCCTATGGATGTACCGCATCCGCAAGGGCCACATCGCCGAAGCCAGCGCCATAGGGGTCATCGGTGTTTTCGCGGCCGTGATCTTCGGCAATGTGGTCGCCCACTCCCCCCTGGCCGGCGTGTTCACCCTTTCCAGAGAAGGCATTATCCTGGCCATCGCGGCGTATGGCTTTATTGCGTCTGTGCTGCCCGTGTGGATGCTCCTCTGCCCTCGCGACTACTTGAGCTCCTACCTCAAGATCGGCACGATCATCGCCCTGATCGTGGGCGTGTTTGTCGTCCACCCCAACCTCAAGATGCCGGCCTTCACCCAATTCGTGCATGGGGGCGGGCCGATCATTCCGGGCAAAGTCTTCCCCTTCCTGTTCGTCACCATCGCCTGCGGGGCCATAAGCGGATTCCATTCGTTGGTCTCATCCGGGACGACGCCCAAGATGATTTCCAAAGAATCCGACACCCGTCTCATTGGCTATGGGGCCATGGTGGTGGAATCGGTCGTCAGTGTCATCGCTTTGATCGCGGCCTGTTCGCTCCACCCTGGAGATTACTTCGCCATCAACGTCACTCCTGCTGTCTACGCGACCTTGGGAATGCATCCCGTCAACCTGGCCGTGCTCTCACAGCAAGTCGGAGAGAACGTCGTGGGCCGGACGGGAGGCGCCGTTTCGCTGGCCGTGGGGTTCGCCCAAATATTTTCCGGCTTGCCGGGAATGCGGAAGCTGATGTCCTACTGGTACCATTTCGCCATCATGTTCGAAGCGCTCTTTATCCTGACGACGATCGACACCGGAACGCGGGTCGCCCGTTTCCTGGTGCAGGAGTTCGGGGGCAGGATTTATAAGCCTTTGGAAAGGACGCATTGGCTGCCGGGTACCCTGTTCGCAACGTTCTTGGTCGTTGCGAGCTGGGGCTACTTCATCTGGACGGGAAATATCAGCACGATCTGGCCGATGTTCGGCACGGCCAACCAGCTCCTGGCCGGTGTGGCGCTAGCCGTCATCACCGCCTGCATCATCAATGCCGGCAAAGTGCGCTATGTCTGGGTCAGCCTTGTGCCTCTGGTTTTTGTCGGGGTGACGACGCTCTATGCCGGCTGGAGGAATATCTTCGACAATTTCCTGCCTCTCGTTTCCACGCCGGGGCAAAGGGCGGTCGGCCTTATCAATGTGACAATGACCGTCATCATCATGGCTTGTCTGGTCATCATCGTCATCGAAACCATCCGCCGTTCTTATAGAGTCCTCGTCCAGGGTCGATATACGGTTCAGGGAAAACCCGTCCTCTCTTCAGCGCCGGGCTTCAAACCCCCGGAATACGGGGAATCATAATGACTATGAGGAGTTCTACGCTATGACTATATCGGAGCTAGTATGGCTGTTTTGATCAACATCGTTCTCGCTGTCGCCACTTTTTATTTCTACATCCTGGGCAGCGGCCGTTTCTACCGCCGGAAAGAGCCGTTCCTGGGATATTTGGGAGTAGCCGTCGTGCTCGACATCGCCACAGCCCTCTTGGCCTCTTTCCGACTGACACCGACAACCACCCTCCCCGGCTCTCATACCGTCCCATGGGGGAGCGTTCTTTTTCTCACACATATGACGACCGCGACACTCGGCATGTTCGGCTTCATCTTCGTTTTTCTGGTTCTTGTTATTAAAGGAAAGGACCGGCCCTACGACAAGCTCAGGTCATTCCAGTATCGGGTCCTGCTGCCCGCCTGGGCGATCGGAGAAGTGATCGCACTCGTCAACTCCATCCTGAAGATAATCCTGAAAATTAGGATCTACGATTATTTCTAACCGAGCTCGGGCATTTCGCTCTTAACAAATTCTTTACAAACTTTTAACATCTTTTTGACAACTCCCCGTGCCTCCTGAATTACATTTGTTATGGATGGCGTAAGGAGCCAAATTCAAGTCAGGAGGAATGAAATGAAAAAAGTCATCGCCGCCGTGGGTCTTTTGAGTCTGGGGTTTTTTTTCTCGGGGACAGCGAAAGCCGCGACACCGCCGCATTTTTTCTTCGGCGGATACGCTGAAACGGCGCATTTCCTCACGTATCAGGGGTACGGGTTCGGGGGCGAAGTCGGCGTTCAGGTTTCCCAGTTGTTCAGCCTTGTCTTCGAGGGAGCGACGGGAACCGCAACACAGAACTACGACTCCAAGAGCCAATATTCAACGTCTAACGAAACGATCAAATTAGCCATGACCCCCTTCATCTTCTCCGTCCATTTCACGGCCCCTCTCGGGAACCACGTCCAGCCCTACGTCGGGGTGGGCATAGCCTCATGGAACCTCAAGCTGACCGATGAGTATAGCTATCAGAGCAACTATTATCCCACAGACTCATACTCGACATCGAAAACCTGGAAATTCAACAGTATCGCTCCGATTTTTAAGATCGGACTGGCCGTCTCGCTCACCCCGAATGTCTGGATCGTCGGAGAATACCGTCAGATCGTCGCTAAAGACAAACTTAAGAACACGAGTGACTATGCGACCTCGGAAAGCGACGTCTATTTCGGGAGTGCCGATCTCAAACTGGGTATCCGCATCGTAATCTGAGGAGTTGCTTGAACCATTCCAAGGACCGTTGGGCGAAGGCGCGGCCCATTTCATCAAGCTCTCGCCGAGCTTCCGCACTTAGGTCTCCAAGGAAGCTGGGTGGAGTGGTGTCTTTGATTTGTGGGAACTCAAGAAAATTCAGGTCCGTCGCATGGGACCACCCTCCTATTTTGTGAAATCGATCTCATCCAGCCAGATGATCCGAACGACGCTAAAAGCCGGCACGGCGAACGGGCCTGCGGTGGAGACCTTGTTGATCTGAACCGGGCGACGCTCAGAATCGTTCAGATCCGAGGCCGCAATGATTTCGATGCTTTTCGGCGCGGGCAGCCGGCCGCCATCGGCCGGGTCGAACGTGCGCGCGCTGGCGCCGGCGTTTTGCAGGATCAGTGCTGTCTGGCCCGGCGAGATGAAAACCGCACCCTCGACTTCGCGGTAAGAATCGCCGAGGGGTACTCCGGGTGAAACCGGCGAGGTCCCGCGCTCAATGACCCGCTGGAATCGTACACCGCGGTTTGCGGCGTGTCCGAACCATCCGAGGATCTGCGCCACAGGCACCGGACGATAGCTGCCGTCCGCGGCAGGCACAAAAAACGAATGCCCTTGCGGGTCGAAGTTCAAGGTGAAAAAGAGTTCGCGAGCAACCTCGGGATGGCGCAGAATCGCCAGCATCATCCGAGTGGCGATCTGAGCGAACATCGGCGGCGTGACCGGATCAGGGCCGCGTCTGGCGTAATTTCCGGCGCCGTGGGCACTCCACTCGGTAATCCAGATTTCTTTGCCCGCAACACGCGTGGCGACACTGCGAATCGTGCGGTCTACGCCCGTATCGCAACGCGCCATTAGGTAGCGAAACAGGCCTTCGTCAGTGCCACCGCCCGAAAGTCTCTGGAGAGGTTCGAGAAGCGGATAGAGGTGAATCGTGATGGCATCGAACCAGCCGTCCGGATGAAGCGCCGCGTCCCAGTCGCTCAGCCGGCGTGCCAAGGCTGCCATGGGTTCACGCCTTGCCCAAAAGGCGTAGCCGGAGGCCTGCACGGCGAATTTGGCGCCGGGGCCTACGATCGGGCGCAGCGCCTGCTCGTAGCGATGCATCACCGCCATCGCGGTCGGCTCGTCGGGCCAGCGCCGTAGGCTGTCAGGATCATTTCCCATGGCGATCCAGAATTCGTTTCCGAGCTCGATATTTTTCGGCAATAGGCCTTCGCTCGCCAGGTGTTTAAACCACGCCACCTGGCTCTCGATCGTCGAAGTTTCAAGATTCGCCACCAAAATGACGTCCGCGCCGACCTCGCGGACAAACGGCATGTAATCCTCGAAATGAACGCCCTGCGGAAATGTCGCGGCAATCTTGGGAGCAATCTGGGCCCAGAACTTCACATAGCCCGAGCTTTCAGGAGCCTCGCGAAAATCAAGGAGCCCAGTCTTCCAATCATAAAAATTCGACTGGGAACCGCCTGGAAACCGAAGAACCGAGGGCCCGATCTCCCTCAGCGCGGCAGCTTTGGCTCTATTGCCAATGAGGCGCTCGATGAGCGGCTCAGACGACGCGCCGCAGATGCCCGGCGGAAGCTGACGTGGCGGGCCTGCAGGCTCGAGCTTAATTGCGCTTGCGGCGGATGAAGCAACCGCGCCTGCGGCGGCTAAAGCACCTATCACAAGTGATGCTCCCAAGATCCACACTGCTACGAACGTCGCGCCGCGCCTTGCGCCTATAGCGAATAATGTTTTTCTTTTCATCCCAACTCCTTTTTTAATTAAAGATTTGAGAAAAAAGCAGTTCTTCAAATTGGCTTTAGATTCCGCTCCGGGCTAGTATTTCCCCTCCTTTATTATGGTTCATAGTATCACACAGCAAAAATCTGGGGTCAATTTGGAGGGGAAGACCCCTTCCAACGGGCGCCGGGAAGACCCGGCCGCCCTGCCTCCCCTTCTTGGGCGGGGCATGAAACCCCGCCCTGCGACCAAGGGGGCGACTCCCCCTTGGAACCCTCTCGAGCGGTTCCCCGTGGCAAGCCACGGGGCATATGAACCGCTCGTCAACAAAAGGGGGACACAGCAACACCCGGTTTACCCGAGTGCGCTCAAAAATCATCCCTTGAATCACCCATAAAGGCGATTACCTTCTTAGCCAAAAGGCTGACAATGATACCTCCGGGTAAATTGATTTTATCCGGCAAAGTCGGTCAGGCCCCGAGGATTATTGAGGAGACAGCCGATGAAAAAATATTTGATCTTGGTTCTTTTGGCTTTGGGCTTAGTGTTTGTTAATGCCTGCGAGAAGCTATTGCCCACTCAAGAGTGTGAAACGAACAATACGGGAACGCTGTCCGTCACAAATAATTCCACGAGGGGCTTGGATTACAATATCATCATCGACGGCATTAATTATGGAACCGTAACGGTCGGCAGCAAAGGGACATTTACATTGTCCGCAGGCCCTCATCTTTTGGAAATCAGGTATGCCGGGCATTCAGGGGACGCCTGCTCGGCAAGTATGCCCACCATCCTGCAATGTCAAAATACCGGCATCTCCTGCAATGGTTGAGGAATAAGGGCATTTCAAAGGTTTAAGAAACCCGCTTTCCTCTCTCCCTCCCCTCATTTATTCTTCCGATAAAATCTGCTATCATTACCGCTTGGCCCATCAATGAACGCACTTGTCACAGCCAGAGACCTTTCCAAAAAATACGGCCAATTTACCGCCGTCGACGGGATCTCCTTTGAAATCCAGGAAGGCGAATGCTTCGGTTTCCTGGGGCCGAACGGCGCCGGCAAGACATCCACAATCAAAATGATTCACTGCGTCTCTCCGGTGACCTCGGGCAGCCTGACCGTCAACGGCATGCCGGCGCACATCGACAACCGGGCCATCAAGATGACGACGGGCGTCATTCCCCAGGAAATCACGCTCGACGTGGACCTGACCGTTTACGAGAACATGATTGTTTTTGCCCATTTCTTTGATATCCCGAAACGGGAGGCCAAGACGCGGATTGCCGAGCTTCTCAAGTTCGTCGAGCTTGAGCAGAAGCGGAACAGCAAGATCGACGAGCTTTCGACAGGGATGAAGAGGCGGTTGTTGGTCGCCCGGGCCCTGCTGAATCATCCAAAATTGATCGTTGCCGACGAGCCGACGACGGGTCTCGATCCCCAGGCCAAGCACCTGATCTGGCAGAGGCTGAGGCAGCTCAAGGCGCAGGGAGCCACCCTGATCCTGACAACGCAATATATGGAAGAAGCCCAGCAGCTCTGCGATCGGGTGGTGGTCATGCACCGGGGCAAAATCTTGAAGTTGGGCGTGCCGTCGCAATTAGTGACGGACGAAATCGGACGGGAAGTCGTAGAGATTCGGATCGCCAAAGAAGAAGACGAAAAGATCGTCGGCCATTTGGCGGCCTTTTCCTGCGGGCATGAGCGTGTGGGCGATACGCTCTATTTCTACTGCCGCGACGGGCAGGGCCTCATGAAGACCTTGATCGAGCTCGACCTCCCCAATTATCTGACCCGACCGGCGACCCTGGAAGACGTTTTCTTGAAGCTCACCGGCAGAGGCTTGATCGAATGAACCTTTCCTACAGGGTTTATTACGTTTTTTTTAGGAATCTTGTTTCGTACAAGAGATTCGTCGTCCCGACGTTCCTGGTCAGCCTCATCGAACCCCTGTTCTATCTCATCACCTTCGGCATCGGCATGGGCGCCTACATGGGCAACTTTGGCGGGAAGCCCTACCTGTATTTTCTTGTCCCGGGCGTCGTGGTCTCCTCGGTCATGATGTCCTCGACATTTGAATGCCTGTACGGCACATTTGTCAAAATGGTCCACGAAAAGCTCTATGATTCCCTGATCGCCACGCCCGTCTCCGCGGAAGACGCCATTGCCGGCGATATCGCTTGGGCCTCCTTCAGGGGTTTGATCAGCGGATCGCTGATGGTCATCGTCGCCGTCTTCATGGGAATTTTCCCCGTTTCCCTGCTCAGCCTGGGGCTTCTTCTTCTCGTCATGATTTTTGTCGGCATCCTGTTCGCCTCGCTGGCGATGATCGTGACATCGTTCGCCCCGAGCTTCGACTTTTTCAATTATTACACGGAGCTGGTCATCACGCCCATGCTGTTCTTTTCCGGCGTCTTCTTCCCCTTGGACAGGTTTCCGGCTTGGATGAAAACCTTATCCTTGTTTATGCCGCTGACCCATGCCGTCAAGATTTCCCGTGCGGTATTTTCCGGCGTTTATTCCTCAGGCTTAATCATCAACTTTCTCGTCATCTTTATTTTGGAGGTGATCGCGTTTTTGATCAGTCTCAAACTGATGAAAAGAAGGCTGATCAAATAGTCCCCATGAAGTGCCCTCAATGCCAGACGGATAATCCCTCAGACTCGAAATTCTGCAGAGAGTGCGCGGCGCCTCTCCCCTCCTCCACGGCAGAATCCGTTTCCCACACAGAAACCTTCAAAACCCCGATTAAAGAGCTGGCCACGGGAACGACCTTTGCCCGCCGCTATCAGGTGATCGAGGAACTGGGCAAGGGCGGCATGGGCAGAGTCTATAAGGTTTTCGATACGAAAATCAAAGAGAAAGTGGCCTTGAAGCTTATTAAGCCGGACATCATCGAGGACCGGGAAGCCATCGAGCGCTTCAGCAATGAGCTGAAATTTGCCCGCAAAATCAGGCATAAGAACGTCTGTCAGATGTTTGACCTCGGTGAGGACGACGGAACGCATTACATCACGATGGAATATGTCCCGGGTGAAGACCTGAAGAGCATGATCCGGATGAGCGGGCAATTGGGTGTCGGCACGGCTCTGGCCATCGCGAAGCAGGTCTGCGAGGGATTAGCGGAAGCCCACCGATTGGGAATTATCCATCGGGATTTGAAACCCGGCAATATCATGATCGACAAGGAGGGGAATGTCCGCATCATGGATTTCGGGATCGCCCGCTCGCTCAAAACGAGGGGAATCACGGATACCGGCGTGCTGATGGGCACGCCTGAATATATGTCGCCCGAGCAGGCGGAAGCGAAGGATGTCGATAAGCGGTCGGATATTTACTCGTTGGGAGTGATACTTTACGAGATGGTGACCGGGCGAGTCCCTTTTGAAGGAGACACCCCTCTCAGCATCGCCATGAAGCACAAGGCTGAGTGGCCCCGAGACCCCAAGGAACTCAATGCTCAGATACCTCCGGACTTAAGCCGAGTGATCCTGAAATGTCTGGAAAAAGATAGGGAGAAAAGATATTCCGGGGCCGAAGAGGTGCTGGCGGAATTGACAAAAATCGAGCAAGGGGTGCCGACATCAGAGAGGATCCTGGCCAGGAGAAGGCCTCTCACCTCTAAGGAGATCACAGTCACTTTCAGGTTCAAGAAACTCTTCTGGCCGGCTTTGATTTTTCTCGTTGTCGTCCTTGCCGGGGTCATTGTTTGGCAACTTCTCCTCCGTCGGGGAGCCCTATCCAGACCTCCAAGCTTGCACTCGATTGCCGTCTTGCCGTTCGTGGATTTAAGCCCAGAGAAAGGACATGAATATTTATGCGAAGGAATCCCGGAGACGCTGATCAATGCCCTCAACCATATCGAAGGCCTATGGGTTCCAGCCAGAGCCTCGGCTTTTTCGTTTAAAGGCAAAGAATACAATCTCAGCGACATTGGCCAGAAATTAAATGTCGAAACTGTGCTCGAAGGCAGCGTCCTCGTGATCGGCGACAATCTCCGCGTCACCCCGCGACTCAGCCACATCAAGAACGGCAGCCAGATCTGGTCCGATATCTATAATAAGAAATTGACCGACCTATTCACCATCCAGGATGAGATCGCCCAAGAAATTGTCAAGGCTCTAAAGATCAAGCTGATGGGAGAAAAAGAGGCCCAGATTGTCAAGCGCTATACAGAAAATCCCGAAGCCTATAATTTTTATCTCAAGGGACGTTTCTACTGGAATAAGCGGACGGAAGAGGAAGTGAAGAAAGGCATCGAAAGCTTCGAGCGGGCGATCGAAAAAGATCCTTCTTATGCGGCTGCCTATGCGGGGCTGGCCGATAGTTACAATGTCTTTGGATTCTACGGTGTCCAGCCCCCCAAAGAAGCTTTTTCCAAGGCCAAGGCGGCGGCCCAAAAAGCGCTGGATATTGATCAATCGCTCGCGGAAGCCCATACGTCGTTGGCCTATGCAAAATTGTATTATGATTGGGACTGGCCCGGCGCCGAGAAAGAATTCAAACTCTCCCTGCAACTCAATGCCTCCTACCCGACGACTCCCCATTGGTATGGGGAATATCTAGCGGCCATGGGCCGGCTGGATGAAGCCGTCGCAGAAAAGAAAAAAGCCAGCCAGATGGACCCCCTCTCGATGATTATCAACACCACGATCGGCTGGATGTATTACTTCGCGCATAAATATGATCCAGCGATCGAGCAGATCAAAAAAGCCCTGGAGATCGACCCGAATTTCGTTCCGGCCCATTATTGGCTTGGCCAGGCTTACCTGCTCAAAGGAAGGTTTCCAGAAGCGATCCTCGAGTTTCAAAAAGCGATGAACCTGTCCAAAGGAAGCGCCTATACGGTGGCAGGGCTGGCTCACGCCTACGCCGTGTCCGGCCAAATCGCTGAAGCGAAGAATATGCTCGACCGGCTGATCGAGCTGTCGAAAACGAAATATGTCTCGGCGTATGATGTGGCCGAAGTCTATGCCGGCTTGGGAAAGCAGGACCTAGCCTTGGACTGGCTGGAGAAAGCTTTTGAGGAGAGGTCGAGGGCCCTCGTTTTTCTCAAGGTGGAACCCAAGGTCGACGGCCTGCGCGCGAAGCCGCGATTTAAGGCCATTTTAAAAAAGATGCGCTTGGAGTGAAGACTGGGAAAAACCCCATGAAAATACCGCGATCATTCTTGCCGATAGCCTGGATGGTTTTCCTCGTCATCTGGGGCGCGGGATGCAAGGACTCCGCCCGCCAATTTGGAGAGCTCACGGCGCTGGCCGGAGACAAGACCGACAAGGGGATCTTCGGGCACGGCTTCACGGAGGTCTACGAGCGCTTTTTCTATCCGCTCAAATACGAGCCGATTCGGATTTGCGAAATCGGGATTGAAAAAGGGGATTCGCTCCGTCTCTGGGAAAAGTATTTCCCCAAGGCGTCGATCTACGGAATCGATATCGCCGACAAATCGTTCATGAACTCCAAGCGCATCCATACTTTCGTCGCCGACCAGGGCAGCCGCAGCAAACTGAGGCAATTTCTCCGGACCTTCGGGAATGCCTATGACATCATCCTGGATGACGGCGGACACTACATGAACCTGCAGCAGATAAGTTTCGCCTGCCTGTTTCCCGCCGTGAAGCCGGGGGGGATTTACATCATCGAAGACGTCCATACGTCACTCCCTCAATTTTATCCAGGTTATGACGTCAAGCAAGACGGCCTCAACTCGACGCTTCGCATGATTCATCGTTTTACGGAAACGGGCAAGATCGAAAGCTCGTATATGTCGCGGGATGAGATTCAGTACCTCAACCAGCATATCGAATTTGCCGTCCTGTTTGCCAAGAACAGCAAAAAGCACAGCATGACCTGCATTTTCAGGAAGGTCAAAAGATAGCCCGGGCCTTCGTCTCGGTCCGATCTTTTCGTTGACACGATACTGTCCCCGTGCTACATTCTAAGCAGGGAGAAGGGAACAATGGAAATCGATGAAAAGCAGCGTTCTTTTTTCCAAACCCCCGCCTCGCAAAAGCTGGTGCACATCATCGAAAGAGACGCCCACGACTTGACCAATAACTGGCTGAAGGACGTCCGGCAGAATTCCAGCCTTCCGACCTATCGGGCGTACGACGAGAAGGAGCTCTATCATCGCGCCTACCTCGTCTACAGCCAGTTGGGGCGCTGGATTTCCCATGAAACGACCAAGGACGAGATCCGGGGCTATTGGACAGCGCTCGGCCGGCAGCGCCGCGAAGAAGGTTTCGCCCTTTCTGAAATCATCCTGTCCCTGGAGATGATCCGGAGGCACTTGTGGCAGAAAGTGCAGTCCGAAGGATTCCTGGATACGGCGCTCGACCTCCTCCAGGCCATCGAGCTCTACAACCGGGTCATGCTCTTCTTTGACCGGGCCATTTATTATGCGGCCCTCGGTTATGAGACCAAGGGCTGAGCTCAGGCTTGGCGGCGGGAAGACAAGGGCTGGCTGTTTCAGGGAATTAAGCTAAAGGGGGTAACAAGGAGGGTGTCCTGCCCAGCCAGCACAGCAGGAATGTGTCCATAATACACTATTAAATTTATAAAGTCAATAGGAAATAGAAAATTTTATGAAAAACGGGCTAAGCGATGTACCGTCCGAACTCCTGGGCTAGGGGGGCCAAGAGACAGACATTTTCCCTCGGCGTATGCGGAGCGATGGAGCAGGCCGAGCTGAGGATAAACCCGCCGCCCGGCTTCCCCGTCTCGATCCGCTCACACGCGTCGCGCCCGACCTTCTCAGGATCGCCGAAGAGCAGTGTATTGACGGGATCGATATTGCCCTTGATGAAAATCGAGCGGCCGATCCGGGCCTTCGCCGCGCCCAGTTCGACATTGCCCAGCGGCGGCGGGTCTAGGCATTCGATGCCGGATATCCCGGCCTCGGCCATCATCTCCAGGCGATCATTGATGGCGCCGCAGGTGTGGGTATAGATCTGGACTCCGCGCTTTCTGACCGCCTTGGCGATCCGGCCCTCAAAGGGAAGGACGAATTCCCGATAAAATCCGGGCGAGATGAAACCGGCGCCGGCGTACGGAGATGATATCTTGATCGCATCGACCCCGAGCGAAGCCTGTTCCAGGGCGATTTTCTCGATTCCTTCGCTGAACCTCTCCAGAACCGCTTTGGATTTTTCAGGCTCCTCGGCCAGCGCCAGAAAGCCCCCGCTGAAGCCGAATTGGTTCAGGAAATAGTCGAGAGGCGACGTCACTTCGCCATGAATGGAATATCTCTCCCCCGCCCGGGCCAGGATCATGTCAAAAATATCATACGTGTGCTCCGGATCGAGCCGAAATTCCAACCCCTGGGAAACGGGGATGAAGTCCAGCCGTTCGGGGACGGTGTCCGGGTCAAATTCGCCGATCAAAAGCGGCAATTTCTGGATTTCGGGATAGTGCTGCGGCAAATCATCCCCGGGGAACACAGTCCGGCTGCCGTCCTTCCAAAAAACGATATCCTGGTTTTCGTCATGCTGCATCCTGACGATATCTTTTCCCCAATCCGGAGCATGGCCGTGGAGGCTGATGAGAATCCCGTCAAAATCATACTGCGCCCTCAGTTTGAGGAGCCCTTCGGCGAAACACTCTTTGGCAAACCAGAACTCGACCGGTGAAAAACCGGTTTGACGGAGCATATGGCCGATACTCATCTGGCACATGACGGGCACCCGGTCGGGCCGGCCCAGCCCCATGGCCCTGGCCATTCGTTCTTTAGAAATCATGGTCTCGTCCCCTTTGAACATAATCGAAGCGGCGGCCGCCGTCAAGCTCTGGGGGAAGACCCCCAGGTGTTTTCCATTGACACCGCACCTCGGATTTTGATATTTTTCTCTTTCCTAAGAGAAAGAAGGGCATACGATCGTGTATATTCTGCTCGGCCTCTTAATCGGTTTCGTGGCAGCCATACCTCTGGGGCCGGTCAATGTCTTTGTCATCTCCCAAGCCCTAAAGCGCGATTTCCTGCACGGGTTCATGGCCGGCATCACCGCCGCCGTGTTGGACACCATCTATTGCCTGGTCGCCATCCTGGGCATCGCCCAGGTCACCTTCAACCTGAGCAAGTGGCTGCCCCTGATGAAAATCTTTGCCGCCCTGCTGCTGACATTCCTGGGTTCTCGTCTTTACGTACAGTCCAAGACGTATCACGAGACCAAGGCTTCCAATAAAATGACGTCCTTCTCTCCACGCCCCATGCTGGGGGTCTTCCTGCTCTATATCACGAATCCTTCTCTTTATGTTTTCTGGCTGGGCACGGCCGGCTTCGTCACAAGCCATTACTTTGTGGCCGAGACGGGCAAAACTCCTGTATTTTTTTCCTTCGCCGTCGGCATCGGCGGCGTCATCTGGTATTTTATCCTGACCCATTATGTCGCCACCCATCATCACCAGTTTAAGCCGCGGACGTTCCAGCGGATCTTTTTTGTCCTGGCCGTTATCCTCTTTGTCTTTGCCGCCTACACCCTGCTCACGGTCTTCTTCAACATCAAGCTAAAACTTTAACCCTCGGAGGGACAACCATGCCCAAAAAGAAAATCCATCTCGTCTGCAACGCCCACCTCGACCCCGTCTGGCTCTGGGAATGGCAGGAGGGCGCCGGGGAAGCTTTATCGACATTCCGGACGGCCGCCTCCTTCTGCGAATCCTACGACGAATTTATTTTTTGTCACAACGAAGCCATCCTCTATCAATGGATCGAAGAGTTCGAGCCCGCCCTGTTCAAGACAATCCAGCGCCTGGTGAAGGAGAAGAAGTGGAACATCCTGGGTGGATGGTTCCTCCAGCCCGATTGCAACATGCCCAGCGGCGAGTCCTTTGTCCGCCAGATCCTTTTGGGAAAGCGGTATTTCAGGGAAAGATTCGGCGTGGATGTCAAAACTGCCTCCAACCTCGACCCCTTCGGCCACACGAGAGGCCTCGTCCAAATCCTGGCCAAAAGCGGATACACTTCGTACCTTTTTTGCCGGCCCGACCGCCATTTTACCGAGCTCCCCGCAGAAGCATTCATCTGGACCGGCCTTGACGGCTCGGAAGTCCTGGCCACAAGGCTCGAGGCACACTACAATTCGCGGGGCGGCGCCGCCCGGGCCAAAGTGGAAGAATGGATACGGAATCATCCCGGCCAAGAGCTCAGCATACTCCTATGGGGCATCGGCGACCACGGCGGTGGAGCGTCCAGGGAGGACCTGGAAGGCCTCCGCCGCCTGATCTCCGAGACGAAAGATGTCGACATCGTTCATTCCAGTGCAGATGCCTATTTTGGGGAGCTCACAAAACAGAAAGCCGGGCTGCCAAGGTACGGCCGCGACATCAATCCTTGGGCGCCTGGATGCTACACGACCATGGCTCGGGTTAAGCAGAAACACAGGCAGCTCGAGAACGAGATTTTTTCGACCGAAAAAATGGCTGCGGCGGCTTTCTTCCAGGGACTCGCGAAATATCCTCAAGCAGACATTCTAGAAGCTGTCCGCGACTTGGCGTATTCAGAATTTCACGATATCCTTCCGGGGTCGTCCATCGGGCCGGGGGAAGAGGGGGCGTTGCGGCTTCTAGACCACGGCCTCGAGATCTGTTCTAGGCTCAAAGCCAAATCGTTCTATGCCTTGGCAGCCGGGGAGCCCCGGGCCAAACAGGAAGAAATCCCGATATTTGTCTATAACCCGCATCCGTTCAAGGTCAGGAGCCTTGTGGAATGTGAATTTGAGCCCTGCGAGCCCAACTACGCCGGCGGGTTTCTCGTTCCCAAGATCTTTTGCAGGGGGACTCCTCTACCTTGCCAGCCTGAAAAAGAAGACAGCAACTTAAGCATCGAATGGCGCAAAAAAGCGGTGTTTGCGGCAGACCTGGAACCGGGCCGGATGAATCGTTTTGATTGCCGCCTGGAAAACATCCGGACAAAACCTCCCATCGGGTTCCAAGAAACAAACGGTGCGATCCACTTCAAGACCAGAGAGCTTGAGGTTGTCATCAACACAGCCACGGGATTCATCGACCGCTACACGGCCGGGGGCGCCGAATATCTGGCCCAAAACGCCTTCCGGCCGCTCGTCATCGAAGACAACGCCGACCCCTGGGGAATGAGCGTCAGGAGTTTTCGTAAGGTCGCCGGCGCGTTCAAGCTTATGGAGAAAGAAGCCGGCACCCGATTTTCCGGAATATCCAAGGGACCCATCAATCCCGTCCGGGTCATCGAAGACGGAGGGGTCAGGACGATTGTCGAAGCCGTGCTGGATTATGAACAGTCGTTTATCTGCCTGAGATACAAGCTGCCCAAGCAGGGCACGGAGGTCGAAATCGAGGCGCGCGTCCACTGGAACGAGAAAGATAGGATGCTTAAGCTCTCCGTCCCCACGCTGCTCGACCCCAGCCAATATATCGGACAGACAGCCTTTGGCTTTCAGCCTCTTCCAGCAAACGGCGATGAAGCCGTCGCCCAGAAATGGGTGGCCGTTGTCTCCCGCGAAAGCAACAGGGCCCTGACCTGCATCAATGACTGCGTATACGGATCGGATTTTCAAGCCGGGGAGTTCAGGATCTCGCTGCTGCGCTCCCCCGCCCATTCGGCGGACCCGGTGGAGGGCCGGCCCATGATTTACCAGGACCGCTATATCCCCAGGATTGACCAGGGCGAGCGAGTCTTCCATTTCTGGCTAAACGGGGGGCCTGTTGAAGAACGCATGGAGCGGATCGACCGCGAAGCCCTGATCAAGAATGAAAAGCCCTATGTCCTCACCTTTTTCCCTGCGGGAAGCGGCAAGAAAGCCGGCCCTTTCGTCGTTCTGAACGATGCCGCCGTAGAGGTCAGCGCCTTGAAGAAAGCCGAAGACTCCAACGACCTGATTATCCGGCTGTTTGAGCCGACGGGCAAAAAAAGGACGGCGGTTCTTTCGCTGCCCTTTGTTCCGGCTAAAGCAAACATTTCGCTGAAGCCATTTGAAATCAAAACGCTGAAATTCAGCCCGAAAACCCGCACATTCCAGGAAGTCGACCTGCTTGAAAAATAAGTCCGTCTCCATCGTCCTTGTCGGCATAGGAGGGATGGGCTCCGTTTACCTGCAAACACTTTTAGAAAATAGGGACAAAGGCATATTCAAGGTCCAGGGGGCGATCGACCCCTTCCCCCAAAGGTGTCCGCAACTTCAGGAGCTCCTTTCCCTCAAAATCCCAATCCACCCCGACCTGGAATATTTCTATGCGCATGATAAGGCCGATCTGGCGATCATCTCCTCTCCCATCCAATTCCATTGTTCACAGACCTGCCTGGCCCTTCAAAACGCAAGCGATGTCCTCTGCGAAAAGCCGGTTGCGGCAACGGTCCAGGAAGCCCGGACGATCATCGACGCCCGCGACCGGGCCAAAAAATGGGTCGCGGTCGGATACCAGTGGTCGTTCAGCTCCGCCATCCAGAGGCTCAAAAAAGACATCTTTAAAGGCCTTTTTGGGAAGCCCAAACGCCTGAAATGCCTCTATCTCTGGCCCCGGGACGAAGCCTATTACCGCCGGAACGATTGGGCCGGGAAACAAAAGGACGACAAGGGCCGTTGGATTCTCGACAGCCCCGCCAATAACGCCATGGCCCACGACCTCCACAACATGCTCTATCTCCTGGGCGGAACGACGGAGACAAGCGCCGTGCCTATTCAAGTCGAGGCCGAGCTTTACCGTGCCCACCGCATCCAGAACTTCGATACGGCCGCGGCCCGCTGCCTGACGGATTCGGGAACAGAGGTTCTTTTTTATGTTTCCCATGTCTCGGAAAAGGACGAGGGCCCGGTCCTTTTTTATGAATTTGAAAAGGCGACGGTTTGTTGCGAGGGGCGAATCTCGAGCATTCAAGCCAGGTTAGCGGACGGCTCGGTCAAGGATTATGGGCGTCCGGACGACGAGCCGATGAACAAATTGTGGGACTCGATCGAATCCGCTAAGAGCCTAAAGCCGCCCGTCTGCGGTCCTGAGGCCGCACTCAGCCAAACGCTATGCCTGAATGGCATGCAGGATTCCATGCCGGACATCGTGGATTTTCCCCGGGATGCGATCATGACGGAAGGCGACCCCGGCCGGAAAAAGATCTGGGTCCAAGGGCTGGATGCCATCCTGGAGGACTGCTGCGCGCATAATTGCCTTCCCTCCGAGCTCGGCATTCCATGGAGTTCGAAGGGAAAGGTCATCAACCTAGCGGATTATAAAGAGTTTCCGGAATCAAAGACGCTCTAGAAATCAAACAAAAGATGCAGGTCACTATCGAAAAAATCGTTTACCCGGGCAGGAGCCTGGCCACAATCCAGGGAAAAGTCTGCCTGACGGATGACGGTCTTCCCGGCGAAATTGTGGACATCCGGCCCGTCAAGGAAAAAAGAAATTATACCGAAGCCCGGACGGTCGGAATCATCAAAGCCTCGGCAGGGCGGGTCGCCAATCGCTGCCCTCACTACAAGGCTTGCTCGCCCTATCAGTCCTTATCTTATCCTCTCCAATTGGAAATCAAGAAAGGACAAGTCTGCGAAATTCTTTCGCTGGGACCCGACCCGGCCGGCATCGACCTTGAGATCGTGCCCTCCCCAAAAATCTGGAACTACAGAAACAAGGTCCGCCTGCACGTGCTCCGCGAAGGACCAAGCACCCACCTCGCCTACAACCGACCGGGAAGCCGGGATGAGTTTATAAAAATCCAGGAATGCTTTTTGGTCTCTGATCCCATCAACCGCCTGCTCGCCGACCTGGTCAAAACACTCAACGGGCACGGGCTGCCCTCCCTTGAAGAAGTCGAAGTCAGGGAGAGCCGGTCCCACGAAGAATTGCTGCTGAATCTTTATCGAAAAACTCACCAAAAACCGGAGACCATCGACCCGCTGATCGCGGGGCTTTCGCCGCTCCATCGCCTGGCCGGAATTGTTTGTTTGGACCGGACGAAAACCGGCTATCAAGAAACGACGGCTTGGGGCAAAAACTATATTGAGGAAAACATCGATCGAACGCGATTTCAAATCGGATCCCAGTCATTCTTCCAGGTGAATGTCGAGCTGCTCTCCCAAATTATCCGCGACATCGCAGACATGGCCGAGCTCACGGCAGAAGATCGTATCGCAGATTTTTACTGCGGTCTGGGCACGTTCGGAATCGCCTTGGCGCCCCGGGTCAAAAGCGTTTACGGAGTCGAATCAGGCCCGGAAAATATCGAATTTCTAAAAAGAAACCTGGCCTTGAACCGGGTCCGCAATTTTACGATTTGCGAGGGCTCTAGCGAGCAATGGGTTCCTTGGGTATTGGACAAGCAGACGGATGCCGTCCTCTTCGACCCACCCCGCAAAGGGCTCGGCCCGGAAATCATCCGCTGCCTGAGGCAAAGACCCGCCGCCAAGCTGATCTACCTATCCTGCAATCCAACGACGCTGGCCAGGGATCTTAAGGAGCTTCGCCCGACCTATAAGATTAGAAGCCTCCGGATCTATGATTTCTTTCCCCATACTCCCCACATCGAAACGCTTGCGATTTTAGAAAAAAAGTAGAGGATAGAGGAGTCCGTAGCGTTCTTGCTCCCGCGAAGGTTTTTTACGCCGTTCTCCCGCCGTTTTTTCGGCGCTGCGGAACTCGCACCGTGACCGGGATCATCTCCCTTGAAATGTGCCGAATATATGGAATTAAGCCAGACCTTGGCGAGGCTCGCACAGTCCTCGCGCTCCGAAGACGGAGTCCCCTCAAAAACGGCGAGAGAAGGCTAAACCTTCGCTGATGGTCGCTGCGAGCGCTACGGACTCCTCGTCTTAAGGCCAGTCTAATAAAGACGGACGCTCAAAAACGAGCGGCTGGGCCAAAGATGCTTTTAAGGGAGCCTTTCCGAGATCCGTCCGGCGAGCTGGCCGCAGGCCGCCTGGATATCTTCGCCTTTTGAGTGGCGCAAAGTCACGGGCACATTTCTTTCTTCAAGCCTTTCCACAAAGAGACGGATGACATCCTCGGACGGAGTTTCGCAGGGCAATCCCGACACGGGACTGAACGGAATCAGGTTGACCTTCGCCTTCAATCGATGGGCGATGCGGGCCAGGCCGTCCGCATCGGCCGGGGAATCGTTCACGCCGCGTATCAAAACATATTCCAGGGTGATTTTCCGGCCGCCGCCTTCGATGTAGTCCCGGCAGGCTCTGATCAGGGCTTCCAGCGGATATTTTTTGTTCACCGGCATCAGCCGCGTTCTAGTCTCGTCCTTGGCGGCATGCAATGAGATGGACAGGTTCACTTGAAGCCCCAAGCCCATCAATCGGCCGATGCCGGGAATGATTCCGCATGTCGAAACCGTGATGCGCCGGGCCGCGATGCCCAGGCCTTCTGCAGAATTCATGATCCGGATCGCCTTGGCCACGTTCTCATAATTATCCAGCGGCTCGCCCATTCCCATGAACACCACGTTCGATGCCGGCGCATTCAGGTCATGCCGAAGAAAAAGCACCTGATTGACCATTTCGGCCGGCGTGAGATTCCGGACGAATCCCTTCAGGCCGCTGGCACAAAAGGCACATGAAAATTTGCAGCCGACCTGAGTGGAAAGGCAGATGGTCGTCCGCGCCCCGGTCGGGATGAGAACGGTTTCGATAAAATTTCCATCGTCCAGCTTAAAGAGAAACTTTTGCGTCCGGTCCTGGGAGCGGAAGACGCTATAGAGCTCAAGGCGGCTGATGGAATACTCGGCGCCCAGCTTGTCCCTAAATCTCTTGAGGAGGTTGGTGAACGCCTCGAACTTCGCGGCCCCTTTTTGATAAAGCCAGGCAAAGATCTGTCCGGCCCTATAAGTCGGCTCCCCCATCCCAGCCAGCTCGGCCTTCAATTCCTCCAACGTAAGGTTTTTTATGTCTTTGATTTCGCCCATCTCTCTCAATAAAAAGGACGTTAGTCTTAGTCCCTATAAAGAGTTGCACAGGCTAGGCATCGAGAAAAGCCGTTGGAGGGCTGAGCGGGCACGGATGAGAAAAACGCGTGCGATTCGTCAGGAACTTCGCCGTTTTTCTCAGAGCGAAGCCCGGAGTCGAGCGAATTTGGCTCGCCGGGCCAAATTCGCGTGCTTTTGAGATGCCTAGCCTGCGCAACTCGAAACATATAGACCGTCCATTTTTATCTTAAACTCACCATGAGCCAGAGGAGCAGGATGATGATGCCGACCAGCAGCCAGCTGCCTCCAAAGCCGATGATATCCCATTTGCCCGGCTTCATGATCTCCCAGTTCGAGCGCGGCCAGATCTTCCGAGACCTGAATTTGTCCGGGTTGTTATAGGCCTCCTGGACGGCCCGTTCGTCTTCTTCCGGTGTCGGTCCGACGGCCGTATGGATTCTGCCGAAAAAGCGGTCCAGGTCCCGCTGGGGGGCAGGCTTGGTTACGAAACTGATCAAAAAGAGGAGCACGAACGGGAAGAGCGCATCAAAGAAAAATCGGACGGCGCTGAGCTGGGCCTTGGTAAAATTCATGAAACCGATCCCGAGCCGGCTCAGGACCCAAACTTCGGCGTTGAAGCGACCGATGCCCACCTTGGGCGAGCGTGGGTCGGCCGGGTTGGCACGGGCCACTTTCTCGAAATAAACGGCTGCCGGCTCGATGACGTGAGGCTTGTGGATGCTTTGGCCGACGCTGCCGGCCCGTCCGGCCTGGACATCCTCTTCCAGGGCTTGCGTTACGAGGGTGACGACTTTGGGCTTTGTTTCCAGCAGGAAGGCTGGGTTGGTCCTGGCCCAGTTCCAGGTCTGGAACAGGTTGGGGACGATCGCGTAGATCGTGAAACAGATAAAGATCTGGATGATCACGGCCCATTTCGTCAACCGCCGCCAGATAAAGCCCAGCCAGATCGAGGCCCCGAAGACCGCGGGCAGGGAGATGAAATACTGGAATAGATAAAGCAGGTTGCCGACGAAGAGGGCCGTGCCCACACCCCCCAACAGGGTAACGGCCACGACGACCTTTCCGACGGCAAGAAAATGTTTTTCCGATTTGTGAGGAGCCAGAGGCTGGTAAATATTCCGTATGAACAGGGCCGAATAGGTCACCGACGACGCCCCCAGGCTCGACATGCTGGCAGCCAGGACGCCGGCCAGCATGAGCCCGATGGCTCCGGTAAATAAGAGCTCGCGCGTCATCACCCCCCAGATGAGGTCGGGGTCATGAAGCTGACCCGCGAACAGCCCCACGGCCAGCAACCCGGCCAAGGCCCAAAAAATCATGAGCACCCGCTTCATATACATGCCCATAATCATCCCAAAGCGGGCCGTCATTTCGTTTTTCGCCGACCCGGCGGTCTGCATCATGGGCGCCGAGGCGATGATCGAGACCAGGTTGGCCAAGACCATGGCCAAGATCGTGTACCAGGCGTATTCCGAGGTCGTGACCGACCCGAACAGCTTAAACATATAGTCCGGGACGTGGGCGTGCAGACCCGCGAAACCGCCCATCCGGGCCAGCCCAAGCGGAATGAGCATCACCGAAAAAATGATGATCAAGAACCCCTGGACGACGTCGGTCAGCGTCGCCGCGAAAAACCCTCCCATCATGGTGTAGATGCTTACGATGACTGCGAAAATAATGTAGACGGCCAGGGGGTTCGTGTAGGAAATGAACGACAGCAACTTGCCCTTTTTGTTCAAGTCATTGAGCTCTTCGTAGCGGGCCTGCTGGGCGACCGTCAGGCCACGGTCCAGGGCTTTCCGAAGCTCCTGGTACTCCTGGAACTGTTCGACGCTCCGTCGCTCCGCGGCCGTGTACTCGTTTGGAGATTTCGGCGTTAAGGCCTGGACGGTCTTGCCCGCGATCATATAACCAGCCCCTCCTCCTATAAAGGCCATGACCAGGGTGAAGACGGCGAACGCCGCGCCGAGGAATTTGCTCCGAAACCGCTCCGTGAAAAAATCGCCCAGGGTGATCAGCCGCGAGCGGCGCATGAAGGCCGTCGTGAACCAGTAAAAGGGCGTCAGAAAAAGGACGAGATACTGGATCCACATGCCGCCGATGCCCTGGCGGTAGATCTCGCGGGAGACGGCGACGGCCTGGTCGGCATGAGTCGAACAGCCAAGGTTGAGGAAGAACTGATAAAACTTGCCCAGCCGCCGGCCGGCCATATAGAAATCCCCTTGGTTTTTGGTGCGGCGCGAGGCCCATTTGCCGAGCCCGAGCATGATCACAAAATAAAAAAGGACGATGCTGAAATCCAGCCAGTGCAGCCCGAGAATTTGCATGCGTCCATTAAACACAAACGGCCCGCGCTTGTCAAAATGGGCGAGGGGTGAGTCCCTTGGAAAGACGCGGATTTTCCCCGGCGAGAAAAATCCGCTCCGTGTCGTCGAGGAACCGTGCCCGCTCGGCTGCGGCCGGCTTTCTACGGGACTCACCCCTCGCCCGGCGAATCAGAAAGATGTACGTACCGCCTGATTGACCTCCCCTTCAGTCTCTGCTATAAACATTTTTCTATGCTGACCGATTTTTTCAATTCGATGCGAGGCCTTCCCCACCTGGGAGAGACGCTTTCGCTCATCTCCGCCCTGCTCTGGGCCTCTTCCGTCATCCTCTTCAGGATTGGGGGAAAGACCGTCCATGCTCTCGGCATGAATCTCTTCAAAAGCGGCTTGTCTCTAGTGTTGCTTTTTCTGACACTGCTCGTCCTGGGTCAGCCCGCCTGGCCGGCTTTGCCCGGGGGTCATTATCTCCTACTCGTCGCCAGCGGAATCATCGGAATCGCCGTCTCAGACACTTTGTTTTTTTTGGCTTTGAACATCCTCGGGGCCGAGCTGTTGGCGATCGTGGATTGCTCCTACAGCCCGTTTGTGATCGGCCTCTCGTTTCTTTTTATCGGCGAACGAATGAACGCCAGCCAGAGCTTGGGAGCCGTCCTCATCGTCCTGGCGGTGTTTCTCATTACCCTGAAAAAAAGCGATTCGCTCTTGTCGCGCCGAGCGCTCCTGACCGGCATCGGGCTGGCCGTCCTGGCCATGTTTACCACAGCCGCCGGGATTGTCATGATCAAGCCCCTGCTCAGCCAAACCTCATTCCTTTGGGCCAGCTTCATTCGGATGGCCGGAGGGACAGTTTCGCTGGCCGCCTTCCTGTCCTTGCATCCCGGACGAAAGGCCATCCTGGAGCCGTTGCTCCGGCCGAAAAGCTTAAAAATCTTGATCCCCGCTTCGTTGTTGGGATCCTATCTCTCGCAGGTGATCTGGATGGGAGGGATGAAATATACCCAAGCCTCGATCGCCTCAGCCCTTAATCAGCTGAACACGATTTTTATTTTTATCCTGGCCGCGATTTTCTTAAAAGAGAGGATCACGCCCCTCAAGCTGGCGGCCGTGATGTGCGCCATGGCCGGCGCTTGTCTTGTCTCTTTCCCCGCCTGAGAATAAATTACTTCCCAGCTTGTACGACCTTGAGGTCGATCCAGAAGTCGTATTTTTTCGGAAGAGCCCGGCGTCTATCCGCACCGTCGAAATCGCGGCTTCCGCCGCCTCCGCCGCCTTCATACCCGCTACTCACCTGTGCTCCGAGATCCGCCTCGCGTGTCCCCGTTTTGGTGCCCTGATCACCGAGCATGGCCCCCTGATTCTTGAGCATTTCCGGAGTAGCGCCGCCCCATTCAAAGCCGAGCTTGAGCGGCTGGGAACGATCCCATTTGACTGCCGAGGCCGGGTCCTCGAGAAGCGCGATGGGGATTCGGTATTCGAAGACGATGCCAGTCTGGATCTTTTTTGTTTGAAAGGTGGCCGTGCCCATCCCTTGACTCGGAACGGTTTCGCCCTTCTTGTTGATAACATCGCAGGCCAAGAGTGAGTACCCGGACTTCGACTGAATCTCCTTGATCTGCTCGGGCGTGAACGTTTGGCCCCGCTTTTGCAATTCCAGAATGAGCTGATCGGGCGTCACCCGTTTGCGATAAAAGCGAAGGCCGTGGGTCTTCTTCTCTTTGCCTTCGGGATTCGCCCATAGGGTCAAGCCCGTGAAATCGATGGAGCTCATATATTTGTTCTCTCTTTGGCCTTCTTTAATGTTGAAGACAAACAGGAGATAGAGAAAATCGGCGTCGTTTTTGAAGGCATAACTCAGGTTATAGTCCTTGTTCACGATGAGAGCGTCCTGGGCCCAATCCGCGCCGTCGCCGTCGACCTGGACGGGCGTCGCCGTCCACTTGCTTTCGACAACGACCTTGTCCTTGGCCAATCCCGGTACGACCAAGGCCAGGACGATGATGACGGACCATACATATTTATGCGTCTCCATAAGGGCCTCCTTTTTCAGATTCTTCACTCATATTTTAGCGCAAAATAAAAATCAAATACAAATTCAAGCGAACAAGGAAGACGGCGCGCTGGAGATGCGGTCCCAGGTCTCAAAGACAAGCCGGACATTTTCAGGCTTGGCCCCGATGCCGAATTCGCATTGGGCGACCACGCCCCCATGGTCGTAAAGCGAACCCCAGGCCCTGCCGACGGCCGCCCGGACCTCCTCGGGAGTCCCGTAGGGCAGGATATGCTGGCGGTCGATCTCTCCCCAAAACGTGATCTTTCCCCTGAATTGTCTGCCCAGGCTCTCAATATCCATGCAAAAGACCTGGGAGTTGACGGCATCGACGCCGATTTCCACAAGGTCCGGAAAAATATCCATGATATAGCCATCCGAATGCATGAACATGAATTTGCCGCTGCGGTGGGCGATATCGACATATTCTTTATAGAGCGGCTTAAACATCGTTCGCCAAAGGGCGGGCGATATGAGGAGCGATTTCTGGCCTCCCCAGTCGTCCGAAAAAAGCAGCGCATCGACGCCTGTCCCGGCCCAGAGCTCCAGTTCCCGCTTATAAAACCCATGGATGCGTTCGAGGAGGACGAAGAGCTCCTTGGGCTGCTCGGCCAAGTCCAAGTAGAGGTTCACGGATTTCCGGAGAAACTGGAGCTGTTCGAACGGCCGGACGCGACAGCCGGCCAGGACGAACTTGTCGCTGCTTGTGCAAAAAGCATTGACTTGACCAGTGTCCACGCTGAGCCTGTCCAGCGGCGGCCGGACCGTATCGATATCGCTCCAGCTCTTGAGAAAAGGCTCCTTGACTTCACCGATGATGCCCATCTGCCTGTTTTCGATCAGGCAGCCCCATTCGTCGATAAAAATACCCGGGGCATATTCATCGCCTTGGGTCGGCGGAGCTTTTTTAAAAAAAGGCGGAGAATAGATGATATCGTCGGGAAAATCCTTCTGGATCCGGGCCAATTCCTGTGGAAAATAGATGGAGGCCCAGGGCAGGAGCCAGAGGTGGCGGGGGATGCGGAACGGAGATCGGAACTCCAGCGTTCGTTTGACGATTTCGCGCGATGTCATCTTAAGATGGGGCCGGGTCCGGCGCGGTCCCCTTTTCCTCAGATGAGTTTACTCACGATATCGACGGCGCTGGCTGCATCGGGCGCATAGCCCTTGGCACCGACCTGATCGGCATAATCCTGGGTCAAGGGCGCGCCGCCCACGATCACGGGCACTTTGAGTCCCGACGCCTGAAGGGCCTGGATGACGTTTTTCATCTGGACCATGGTCGTCGTCAGGAGCGCGGACAGGGCCACGACATTGGCTTTGTTCGTGCGCGCCGCATCGATGAATTTTTCGGGAGCGACATCCGCGCCCAGGTCCACGATCTTGTAGCCGGCTCCCTTGAGCATCATCGCCACTAGATTCTTGCCGATATCGTGGAGGTCGCCTTTGACGGTCCCGATGACGACCAGGCCTTTCGGCTCCACCTTGTCCTTGATCAAATAGGGCTCGAGCTTGGTCAGGCCGGCATTCATCGCCCGGGCCGCCACAAGGACCTCGGGAATGAACACTTCGTTATTCTTGAACATCGCGCCGAGCTTTTGCATGCCGGCGATCAGCCCCTGGTTGAGGATCTGACGGGTGGGGATTCCCGAAGACAGGGCCTGGTCGACCAGCGCCTCAACATCGTTCTTTTTTCCAGCGATCAGGGCTTCCTGAAGTTTATCTAGCATGATTCGGCTCCTCTCCGTAGGAATATTCCCTCATTACGAATTTCAATATAACACATCAAAAAGGGCCCGTTGTCAAGCGGCCTTCTTGCCCTCTTTCTTCTCTTCTTTCTTGAATAACGGGTCGACATCGCGCTTGCCCTTCTCGAGATACGAGACGCCTTTCTCCATCCACTCCGGCTTGGGCTTGCCCAGGAGATAATGATCGAAAAACTCGTCCATATGGACGGCCCAGTGTTTCATATTCTCCCGGTCGCGCAAACCATGCTTCTCGCCGTTATAAACAAACATGTAGGCTTCTTTGCCCAGATGGCGCAGGGCCGAGAAGAACTCGATGCCCTGGTACCAGGGCACGGCATCGTCCTCGTCGTTGTGCATCGTGAGGTAGGGCGTTTTGACGCGCTCTGCCCAGAAGATCGGCGAATTTTCGATGAACTGCAGGACTCGCGTCCAGAGAGGCGCTCCGATCCGGCTCTGCGTCTTCTCATACTGGAAAGCGCGGGACATGCCCGATCCCCAGCGGATCCCGCCGTAGGCGCTGGTCATGTTGACGACCGAGGCCCCCGCCTCGACGGCGGCGAAGAGATCGGTCTGGGTGATCATGTAGGAGATCTGGTAGCCGCCCCAGCTGTGCCCCTGGATGCCGATCCGTTTGGGGTCGATATATCCTTCGCCGACGACCTTTTGGATGGCCGGCAGGACGCACCTCATCGCGCTGGCGCCGGGATAACCGATCTCGTAAATGATGTCGGGTTGAAGGACGATGTATCCATTGCTTACATACCGCGCGACGTTGATGCTGCTCGAGCCCGGCGCGGGCCGCACATAATTGTGAAGGCCGCTCGTCAATTTCTCGTAGATATAGACCATCAGCGGATATTTTTTCGACGGGTCAAAATTCTCCGGCTTGGTCAGGAGCGCATCCAGCGTCACGCCGTCGTCGTTGAGATAATGGATGAGTTCCGACGTGCCCCAAATGTATTGGGCCTGCTGCGGATTGGCGTCGCTTATTTTCTTCATATCTGCGAACGTCGGCCCGCTCTGCCAGAGGTTGGGAAACTCTTGGAAACGTTCCGCCGTAAAAACGAAGGTCTCGGCATTCTTCGCTTTCTGCAGGGAAGCGAATCGCTTATCCAGCATGATGATTTTCGCGGGATCGGCTCCGCCCGCCAGCGAGACTCTGTAATACCCCGACGATTTCGTCTTTTCGTCCGCGGTCGACAGCAGAATCGGTTCTTTGACCGGGATTGTCTTTTGGTCCCGGTCGAGATTCAGATAGCGGAAAACAAGGCTGTTTTTCCGGCCCAGGCCGTTGGTCACGACCCGTCCGCCCGTACTGTCGGGTTTCACCTCCCAAATATCAAAGCGGTCATAGATCAGGAGAGTTTTATCGCCGTCCGTCCAGCCGGCGTTCCCATAGGGGCGGGGATCGTCCGGCGTGTCGTGTCCCTCATTCTCAAACTTTGCTGCCAGTTTGGCAGTCAGGTTGAACGTCTTGCCGTCGAGGATCCGGTAGGAATACCAGCACCGGTCCTGATCCGCATAGTAAAGAAGGTAATTCCCGCCCGGCGAGAACATCAAGGAATTGGGAGATTTCTCCAGAATCCTTTTCCTGGATCCGTCCATCATATTGACCAGATAGTAATCGTTGTAGCTCTGATCCCAAGAGACGAGCTGCCGATAGGGAATATCCGAAGAGCCGAGGGCGAGTTTGGCGTCCTCGGATAGTCTGATCGTCGGCAGATCGGGGCCAGCTAGTAGAACGAGCTTTTTCTCTTTGAGATGAACGACCGCCATGAAGTTGCGTTTCTTGTCCTGATCGGCGTTGACCTTTTGCATGGGTTGAAGGTCAGGATCCTTCCAGCTCCAGATATCGACTTTGACCGGCTCGGGAGCGTCCTCGGCGGGCTCGGGCTTGGGCGGCGGCGCATATCCCAAGAAAAGACGCGCTCCGTCCTTGGAAAAACTGAGCGCGCCGTTTTCGCTCACAACCATGCCCTGCGGCATGCCCTTTGTCGTGCCCGAGACAAGCTCCGCCGCACTCGGGCTGGGCTCGGCCCAGTGATAGAGCTTAGACGGGCTCACATCGTTCTTCCATTCATCTCGGTCGCTGACGAAGGCCAGTTGTGTTCCTTTTTCATCGAAGGCGAATCCTTTGTAGTTGCCCTGGCCTTTGAGGAGGGTTTTGGTCGCGCCGCCGGCCGCTTTCCTGACGAACGCGCCGTCCTCCTCGGGCTTTTTCGACATAACGGCATAGGCCACCCAGGTGCCGGGTTTGTTCCAGATGTATTCGGTGACCTCGTTGATCGTCACCTGCTTGCCGGACGCCAGCTCCCGGACGATGAGGTCGGTGCCCGGCTCATGCTTTTTCTCTTTCTTTTTCTTGGCCGGCTCCTCCTTCTTTTCGCCCTCTTTTTTCGCGGGTTCTTTCTTCTCAGGCTCTTTCTTTTCCGGTTCCTTCTTTTCCAGCTCTTTTTTTGCCTCGTCCTTCTTTTCTCCTTCTTTCTTCAAAGGCGGCTCCAACAAGTAGGCGACCATGGCCCCCGACTCTTCGGGGACTTTAAAGCTCTTGACCCGCTCGACCGTCGCCACGTCCCCGCTGGACAGGTTCATGATCCCCAGGCTGTTTTTCGGCTGCTCCTCGGGCTTCTTCTTTTCCTTCTTGGCTTTGTCCACGTCCGCTTTGACGGGAGCGATCGTGAAGACAGCGAATTTTCCATCCACGGTCAGAACGGGCGCACTGCCGCGGGCCGCCCGGTATTCTTTATCGGTTTTTAGATTGCGGACAACCAGCTCTCCGTCACCGTCCTGTGGAACGAGGGCATAGGCCAGCCACGTTCCATCGCGGGAGACTTGGGTTCCCTGAATGGCCCGCCAGCCGTCATAGGCCTCGTAGGATATCGGCTTTTTGGCCGGACTTGTCTGGTTGAACGCAGGCGCCAATGGCCACATAAAGACAAGAATCAGGACCAGTGTCCATCTCAAAATGAGCGATTGTTTATTCATGATACCTCCTCATCAAAAAAAAGGGGGCGGCTCTTTCTTCCACAATTACTCCAGTGGATGAAAGAACCGTCCCCATGAGATAATCGACTATAACAAGTGGGCCGGACTCTGTCAATCACTTGACAAGCTCGGGCCGGGCTGCTCGTCAATTTGGAGGGGAAGACCCCTTCCAACGGGCGCCGGGAAGACCCGGCCGCCCTGCCTCCCCTTCTCGGGCGGGTCATGAACCCACGCCCTGCGACCAAGGGGGCGACTCCCCCTTGGAACCCTCTCGAACGGTTCCCCATGGCAAGCCACGGGGAACCGTTCGTCAAAATATTCTCGGCCATTTGTGGTAAAATAAAGGCAGACTCCATGAAAAAATTCAAGGTCGGCCTCGACAGCTACAGCCTTAAGCCCCTGGGCCTCTCCTCCTTCGAAATCCTAGACTGGGCGCTGATGAACGATGCCGACGGCGTGCAGTTCTCCGAGGCGCCTGAACAGGCGGGCGACCGGACGTTCCTGGATGAGCTGTCCCAATATGCAGATCAGAACAGCCTCTACCTGGAATGGGGAGGCGGAGAGCATGTCCCCTTTGATCTCACAACCGGAAAGCCAAGGGCGATCGCGGCTGTCAATAAGAAGGCCGCCGAGCAAGCCTTCAGGATGGGAATCCGGGTTGTTCGGTCCTGTTCGGGAGGGCTGATGCGGTGGAAAGACGATTCGATCCCCACCAAGACCCTCCTGCCGGAGATGGCGAAAAGCCTGCGGGCCCAGAAATCCACGTTGAAGGATTTGGGAATTGTCCTGGCTATTGAGACCCATTTTGAGTTCACGACCTTCGAGCTACTGAAGCTGTTCGACATGTGTGACACGGAGCCCGGCGATTACCTGGGCATCTGCCTGGACACAATGAACCTCCTGACTATGCTCGAGGAGCCGGTGGCCGCCACCCGCCGCATCCTTCCCTGGGTCGTGACCACCCATATCAAAGACGGGGGCATTTTTCTGGCCGCGGACGGATTGATCTCTTTTACGGCAGAAGCCGGCAAAGGCGTTGTCGATTTCAGAAAAATCTTTGAAGAGCTGTCGTCGCTCGACCGCATTGTGAATTTATCGATCGAAGACCACGGCGGTGATTTTCGGATCCCGATTTTCGACCCCATCTTCCTGACAAAGTTTCCGGACCTGACGGTTCCTGAATTGGCCGGCCTCTTGAAACTCGCCTCGCAGACCAAACAATTGATGGACGGGAAAGAGCTTTTCATCCTCGACCGGTCCCGCTGGCCTGAGATATGCGAATCCAGGGTCAAGCGGGACATTCGGCATATTCGAAAAGTCCTTGAGCCGGTCGGGCAAATGAGGCTCTAACCTCATGGCCAAGCACGAAAAATTCAACTTCAAAAGCAGAGTGGAATTTCTGGCCAAGGTCAGCGAACTCGGCGCAGATATCCCGTTTTCGGAGGATATCGGGATCCTGCTCGAAAAATTCAGAGTCGCCGGGAAAACTCTCCCCAACCGTTTGGCCGTCCATCCCATAGAAGGAGCCGATGCCAAGACCGATGGCTCGCCCGGAGAATTGACCTTTAGAAGATATCAGAGGTTTGCGGCGGGCGGAAGCGGGCTGATATGGTTTGAAGCGACGGCCGTCGTCCCCGAGGGCAAATCCAATCCGGGGCAGCTCTGGCTGACGAAGAACTCGCTGGATGGATTTAAAAAACTCGTTGAGAAGACACGATCGGCGGCCCGCGGAAGCATGGGGTCGAATCACGATCCTATGCTCGTTCTTCAGCTGTCCCACTCCGGCCGCTTTGCCAAGCCCGCCGGAACACCAAGGCCTGTGATCGCGCAGCCCAGCCCCGTTCTCGACTCAAAGCTGAAGCTTGCGTCGGATTATCCGCTGATCGGGGATGAAGAGCTCGATGCGCTCCAGGAAGAATTTGTCTCGGCGGCAGGGCTGGCCGCAACGGCGGGCTTCGACGGCGTGGACATCAAGGCCTGTCATGGCTATCTCGTCTCCGAGCTTCTGGCTGCGCACACCAGGCCGGGCGGAAAATACGGCGGGTCGTTCGAAAACCGGACTCGCTTTCTGATTGAAACCGCCAAAAAAATTAGGGAGGGCGTGCCGGAAACATTCGTCACCTGCCGCTTGAACGCTTACGACGGCATCCCCTACCCTCACGGCTTCGGCGTCGCTAAGAACGATGATAAACAAGAAGACCTCAGCGAGCCCCGGGCCCTCGTCGAGGAACTCATCAAAATCGGCATCCCTGTCATCAATATTTCGGTCGGCGTTCCGCGTCACAAACCGTATTACGGCCGGCCCTTCGATAAGCCCGTTCCCGGAGCAAGCCTGCCGGATGAACATCCTCTCGAAGGCGTCGCCCGTCTTCTGCGCATAACAGGCCGGCTGCAGCAAGCATTCCCCTCGCTCCCCTTCGTCGGCACCGGATATTCCTGGCTCCGGCGGTTTTTTCCGAATGTGGCGGCGGCCGTGATCAAATCCGGCCACGCCTCCCTCATCGGAGTCGGACGCGAAGCTTTGGCCTACCCGGATCTTGCTGCGGAACTGGCTGATCACGGCGCGCTCAATCCAAAAAAAGTTTGCCTCACCTGCTCCGGGTGCTCCCGTCTTCTCAGCGCAGGCGGACCGGTGGGATGCGTCGTCCGGGATAAAAGCGTTTATCGAATCCCCAAGAGCCTTGACAACGCCTCACTTTTAAAAAAATCGATTGTCTAATATAATATCAAGAGAAAGAAAGGAGGAAGACGTGATTCAACCTGAGCCGAAAAATATTCTAAGGATTTTTGGGTCTCTGATGTTGGCTTTTGCTCTGACGATTTTTATGTCCGCCTGCAAAGGCCAGCAACGGGCCGAAGCTCCCGCGGCTGAAAAGGCCTCCGACCAGCCCCAGGTGATTGATATCCAAACGCTCTCCACCGTTCTCGGGAAAGCCGAAGCCGAGCATTCCGGGATTTTCGATCTGACCAAAGGGGATAACGAACTCTGGATCATCTATCACTTTTATACGCCGGAGATGTCGGATATCGATGACGATATCGGCGTCGAAATGGCCCCCAAGATCCAAGAGCTCTACAAGAAATTCAAAGACATTGACAGGACCGTTTTCGTTGTCCAGGTCTCTCATCCGGACTCCCCCCTGGAATGGCAGCCGTATTGCTCCTTCGTGATGACGCGAAAAGTCGCCAGAGAAACCAATTGGGGTAATCTCCTCGCCGCGGAATTATTTAAAATCTGTCAGGACATCCAATATAGGAAATAACATCCCCGGCAGGAGAGGATCTTCGTCCACTCTCCCAAAAAATATTTAAGCATATTTTTGAGTTGGGTCCGTTGTTTCAAATGCGCCGTATGCGGACTCCAGACAAGCGCCACAGTTAAAGCGCAATAAAGATGAATAGAGAAAGAAGGATGAATAAAAACCACAGGGTCGCCCGGGCCGCCGGATGGTTTACTTTGACAGCCGTTGTGTTCGTGGCTGCCTACTTGCTCATGATCCGGCCATGGCACCGGGAATGGGGCGCCACGGATGACGAGATCGGGCAGGATATGCCGGGGGACGACATTGTCAAAAATCCGAACTATCTCATGACCACCCGCGCCATTACAATCAACGCCAAGCCCGAGGAAATCTGGCCCTGGCTGGTCCAGATGGGATATAAGCGCGGTGGACTCTACAGTTATGACTGGCTGGACCGTCTGGCGGGCATTCTCGACCGGCCGAGCGCCAGCATGATTTTGCCCGAATTCCAGGATCTTAAGCCCGGGGATGAGATACCCCTCGGCAGCGGACCCGGCTGGCCGGTGAAATCCATGGATCCCAATCGGTCCATGGTCTTCGATATCGAGCAGCCGGGAATCCAACTCACCTGGTCATGGGGACTGTCCCCGATCGATGCCTCCTCGACACGCTTAATCCTCAGGATTAGGGGAAAAATGAAAATCACGCCCCTGCAGGCTCCTCTCTTCGCCTTTATGGACCCGGCCGAGTTTGTCATGGTGCGCAAGATGCTGAGCGGCATCAAGCAACGCGTCGAAGGGACGATCGGAACCCCGACCGATGAACTCGTCGAGCTCCTCCTTTGGGCCGCGGCTCTATTATGCGCCTTGATCGCGGGCATCGGCGCATTCATCTCAAGAGAATCGGGGCGCGCCACAATCGTCGCCTGGGCATCATTCCTTGTTTTCTTCTTCCTTGCACTCGGGCAGCCCCGGCTCTGGGTGGGTATTGTTTTGAACCTGATCCTGCTCAGAAGTCTGTTCTGGGCGTTATGGCGGCAAAAAAAAGCCCGCCTGATTCTATGAAGGCTGGGAATCCGGAAGCGGAGGAGATAAAAATGGTGAACGTGAAAACAAAGAAAGGCATCATCGGCATTCTCACCGGAGGCGGCGACGTGCCGGGGCTGAACCCGGCCATCCGCGCCGTCACCCTGCGGGCCATCCATGAAGGGTATGGGGTGATCGGCATCCGACGCGGCTGGGCCGGCCTCGTCGATATCATCAGAGACAAAGAGGCCGCCAATTCCGACCATTTCCAGATCCTGACCGAAGAGATCGTCAATCAAATCGGCCGGACCGGCGGGACCTTCCTCCACACTTCGCGCACCCGCCCCAGCTCCGTCCCCGATGTCAACGTGCCCGCCCACCTGCGCGATAAATATAGAAACAAAGTCAACGACCTCACCGATGAAGTCTTGAAGAACATGGAATTTTTAGGCATCGACTGCCTCGTCCCCATCGGCGGCGACGACACGCTCAGTTATGCCGTTCATCTTCACACAAGGGGCGTCAAGGTCATCGGCATCCCCAAGACCATGGACAACGACGTTCCCGGTACGGACTACTGCATAGGATTCAGCACCAGCCTCACGCGCACCATCGGCCTAACCCATTCGTTGCGAACGACCGCGGGCTCGCATGAGCGCTTGCTCGTTATCGAGGTCTTCGGCCGGTACTCCGGATTCACCGCCCTTCTCCCCACCATGGCCGGCGCGGCCAACCGCTGCGTCATTCCCGAGCACATGTTCAACATGGAACACCTGTGCGAGCTGCTGACCGAGGACCGCTCGACCAACCCCAGCCTGTACGCCGTGGTCATTGTCTCCGAGGGGGCTATGTTCGAGGGGGGAGAAATGGTGTTTGCCAGCGAGGAGAAAGACATGTTCGGGCATAAAAAGCTGGGAGGGATCGGAGATGTGATCTCCAGCCAGCTCAAAGACCTCTCGCCGAAGTTCAATAAAGGCCGGCGCATTAACGTGATCAGTCAACGGCTGGGCTATATGGTCCGCTGCGGAGACCCGGATGCCATGGATTCCATCGTGCCCATGGCCTACGGCAGCATCGCCCTTGACCTCATCATCGACAAGAAATTCGGCCGCATGGTCTGCCTACACAACGGTGAATACGACAGCGTCCCCATCGATATCGTCACCAGCCGGAAAAAAGTGGTCGATGTGGACAAATATTACGATCGCGAGCGTCTGCGTCCCCTCTACAAGAGCTTCAGCCATACGCCGGCCTTCATCATCACCAGCGATTAAAGGAGAGATCCGATGGCAAAAATGATTTCCATATGCGGGCTTGTCTGCAGCGAGTGCGGCGCCTACATCGCCACTCAGGCGAACGACGACGAACGGAGAAAAAAAGTGGCTGAGGAATGGGCCAAAGCATACCATGTGGACCTCAAGCCCGAAGACATCAACTGCGACGGCTGCACGTCTGGAAGCGAGAGGGTCTTTAGTTATCCTCGAGTCTGCGAAATCCGAGCCTGCGGGCTCCGGCACAGCGTCAATAACTGCGCCCACTGCCCGGATTACGGCTGCGAGAAACTCAGTAAATTCTTTGAAATTGCCCCCCAAGCCAAAAAGACCCTCGAAGAGATCCGAAGAACGTTATGAGGAAAACGGAGATCAAGTTGGGCGGGACAACATTCCCGCTCCACACGATGAACACGCTGATTATCGGAAGCGGGGCGGCAGCGCTCAACGCGGCTGTTTGCCTTTATGAGCAGGGGCAGCGTGACATCGCCATTGCCACAGAGTGCTTCGGCGGCGGGACCTCCAATCTTGCCGGGTCGGACAAGCAAACCTACTACAAGCTTTCCCTGGCCGGAGAGCTTCCCGACTCGCCCCTCCAGATGGCCAGGGATCTATTTGCGGGCGGATCGATGCACGGCGATATTGCCCTCTGCGAAGCCCAGAATTCCCTGCCGGCGTTCTTTCACCTGGTCAGCCTGGGCGTTCCCTTTCCCTATGACAGGTATGGTGCCTATGTCGGCTATAAGACGGACCACGATACTCGGCAGAGGGCGACGTCGGCCGGTCCCCTCACTTCCCATCTGATGTTCAAATGCCTGGCCAAGGACGTGAAGCGAAAAGGGATAAGATTTTTTGACGGGCACCAGGTCATCGCCCTGCTTATAAAAAAAGAAGGCGGCGAGAGAAGAGTCGTCGGCGCCATCGCCTTGGATAAAAACAGGCTGGCGGGCAAGAACCTCGGTTTCGCCATATTCAATGCCGTCAATGTTGTGCTGGGGACGGGCGGCCCGGCCGGCATTTATAAAGCGTCCGTCTACCCGGAAAGCCAGACGGGCTCGCACGGCATGGCCTTTGAGGTCGGGGCCGCCGGCGTCAATTTAACCGAATCCCAATACGGCCTTGCCTCGCTCAAGTTCCGATGGAACCTATCGGGAACTTATCAACAGGTCGTCCCAAGGTATATCTCCACGGACAAATCGGGGCGCGATGAGCGGGAGTTCCTGAACGACTATTTTCCAGACATGGGAGCATTGGCCACGGCCATATTTCTGAAGGGCTACCAGTGGCCGTTCGACCCAAGGAAGGTCTCGGATTACGGCTCTTCTCTAATCGATATCCTCGTCTATCAAGAAACTGTGCTCAGAGGCAGGCGCGTTTTTCTGGACTTCAAGCACAATCCCGGGGGAGCGGGAAAACTCGAGAACTTCTCGTTTAAATTATTGAGCCCGGAAGCTATCGCCTACCTGGAAAAATCCGGCGCTTTGCAAAAAACGCCCATCCAGAGGTTGCGGCATATGAACCAGCTGGCGATCGACATCTTTAAAAATCATGGAATCGACCTGGAGAAAGAAAACCTCGAAATCGCCGTCTGCGCGCAGCACAACAACGGCGGCCTCAAGGGAAACATTTGGTGGGAATCGAATATCCGCCATCTCTTTCCGGTCGGCGAGGCGAACGGGACCCATGGCGTTTACCGACCCGGCGGATCGGCCTTGAATTCGGGGCAGGTCGGAAGCATGCGGGCGGCCTTGTTCATCGCAAAAAAGTACGGCATGAAACCGCTGCAGCCTAAAGATTTTTTAGAGGCAGTGGAATCTCAAATCCGGGAAAAGTTCACGTTCGCCGGAACAATGATCGACAAGAGGGCCAAAACAGCGGTCCGGCTTGAAAAGGCCAGGCAGGAATTTCAGGAAAGGATGTCCGCTTTCGGCGCGCACATTCGTGACGCCCGGGAAATCGGGCCGCAAGTCGAACGAGCGTGGAGCCTGTGCGCGCGCCTCAAAAAAGGAATGTGCCTGTCCTCCCGGCATGAACTTCAAGAGGGGTTTAAAATTCTGGACCTCTGCTTGACGCATGCGGTTTATCTGGAAGCCATCAAGGAGTATCTGGAAAACGGCGGACGAAGCCGCGGTTCTTATTTGGTCCTCGACCCGAACGGCGAGAAGCCCTGCCCTCAGCTGGATGAGCGGTGGAGGTTTTCGCTCGAAACACCCGGGTCGCTGGTCAGCCGGAAAATTCTTGAGATTTCGCTGAATGAAGAGATGCGACCGGTCAAGCAATGGGTGGACGTCCGGCCCATTCCCGCCGAAAAAAATTGGTTTGAGAATGTTTGGAACGACTTTCGCAAGGATCAAGTCATTCGATAAAAAAAGAGGAGGGGCAAAATGGCCAAGACAGGAGAAAAACCGGTCGCGTTGGTCACGGGGGCCGGCCGGGGAATCGGCCGCGGCATCGCCCTCGAGTTGGCCAAGGAAGGTTTCGACATTGCCGGATGCGACATCGTCTTTGATCCCGAGGACGAAAAATCCGGACTCTTTGAAGTTCAGCAAAGGGCCAAGCAGCTCGGCTCTGAATTTTTGCCCATCAAGGGCGATATTGCCTCTCTGGACGACCACGAAAAAATCCTCCAGGATGTCCTGAAAAAATTCGATCGCATCGATATCCTGGTCAATAATGCGGGCGTCGCGCCCGAAATCCGGATGGATATATTAAAAGCGACCCCGGAAAGTTTCGACCGCGTCTTGGGCGTCAACCTGCGGGGCACGTTCTTTTTGACACAACAAGTCGCCGGGGAAATGATCCGGCAGCTCAGGAGGCGTCCGGACGCCAAGCATGCCATCATCTTTATCTCTTCCGTCTCGGCCGTCATCTCCTCCACGATACGGGCGGAGTACTGCATCTCCAAGGCCGCGCTGAGCATGACGGCCAAGCTCTTTGCCGACAGGCTGGCCGAATTCGGGATCAATGTTTATGAAATCCGGCCGGGCATCATCCAGACCGATATGACGACGCCCGTCCGGGAAAAATACGACAAGCTGATCGCCGAAGGCCTGGTCTTGCAGAGAAGATGGGGCTTCCCGGCCGATGTGGGCAAAGCCGTCGCTGCCCTGGCCAAGGGATATTTTCCTTACTCGACAGGCCTCGTTCTCGAGGTCTCAGGCGGCATGAACGTCCAGCGCCTTTAAGGGGTATTCAAGGGATGGGCCGCGGGCAGGATTAGGCGCTCCCTTCAAATGTCCCCGTTTATGATATAATTGCGGCGAATTTTCAGAAAAGGAGAAAAAAATGGCCCGTCACCACAGCCATCAAGGCAGGATATTTTGGGGATTGATACTGGTCATCGTGGGCACGCTTTTTCTGCTGGACCGCTTAAGCGGTTTTGATTTCGGCTATCTGATTTCCACGTATTGGCCGGTGATTTTTATCGTTCTCGGATTCTCCATGCTGGTGGGAAGCGGATTCCGCCAATTGGGTCCGGGCTTTTTCTTCATCGTCTTCGGCGTGTTTTTTCTCCTTGCCGAACTGGATATCCTTAAATACAGCGCCTGGCATTACCTCTGGCCGGCCTTGATTATCCTGGCGGGCCTCTGGCTGCTGCTCAGGCCGGCTTTCAGGTATAGGTCGACGGATAAATTTCCTGATATCAAGGAGAACGATATCGATGTCTCGGCCATCCTTTCGGGGATGAAGCGCCGCATCGAGTCCCAGAGTTTCAGGGGCGGCCATGCGACGGCGGTCATGGGCGGGATAGAGTTCGACTTTACGGGAGCCGGGCTTGACGCCGGCAAAGCCACGCTCGATGCGACGGCCATATTCGGCGGCATAGAAATCAGGGTCCCCAGGGACTGGAAAGTGGTCATGGACGTCGTCCCGATCCTGGGCGGATCCGAAGACAAACACAGGGCTGTTTCGGATGCCGAGGCCAAAGCGACGCTTTATGTCAAAGGCACGGCCATCTTCGGCGCCATCGTTATTAAAGATTAAAAAAAAGGGCAAGGACAAAGGCATGAGGAAAACATGGCTCTGGATTCTCGCTGTACTCATCACGCTGGCTGCAGCCGTTTACCAACGGATGACAGGCCCCACCTATCCTTATCGAGGGAAAGCAACTGTCGGAGATGCCGCGATCAAGTTCAGGCTGCCCCGCAGCGCGGAAATTATCAAGGACTGCGAAGTCTCGGTGAAAATAGCGGACCCCAACGTCATCGGCAGCATCGAATATAAAAGATATAAAACCGATGACCCTTGGACAAAAATCCAGATGGAAAGGAAAGACGACAAACTCGTCGCCTACCTTCCCAAGCAGCCGATGGCGGGAAAGCTGGCTTATTCCGTGTTGCTCGTCAAAGACGAAAAGGAAGTCTCCTTGACCGGCGCCGACCCGATCATCATTCGCTTTAAAGGCGCCGTGCCGATGTCTGTCCTCCTCCCCCACGTGATCATCATGTTCCTGGCGATGCTGTTTTCGACAAGGGCCGGGCTGGCCGCCCTCGACCGCAAAAGCAATCCCAGGAAATTCGCGTTATGGGCCGTAGCCCTGCTTTTTATCGGTGGATTTATTCTAGGGCCGCTCGTTCAGCATTTCGGGTTCGGTCCATACTGGACAGGATTTCCCATAGGTTTCGACCTGACGGACAACAAAACGCTCATTGCCATGATCGGATGGATCATCGCCCTGGTCGCTGGCAGAAAAGGTAAACCGGCGCGCGCCTGGGTGCTGGCGGCAGCCATCCTGCTGCTGGCCGTCTATTCCATTCCGCACAGCCTGCTCGGCTCGGAACTGGATTACTCGAAACTCAATCCGCCGATCAACTAATATCGGCTCTCTTTCCTTTCGCGTGGATTATTAGACACGGAGTCCGTAACGCTCTTGCTCCCGCGAAGGTTTCTCACGCCGTTCCCTCGTCGTCTTCTCGGCGCTGCGGAACTCGCACCAAGCTTCGTATTATCTCCCCTGCTCTGTGCCACATATTTCGAATCACGGCAGGCCGTGGCGAGGCTCGCACAGTCCTCGCGCTCCAAAGTCAGAGTCCCCTCGAAGACGGCGAGGGAAGGCTAAACCTTCGCTGATGGTTGCTGCGACCGTCACGGACTCCCGAATTCACCCTCACGAAATGGAAGAAATTCATAATTTTTAAAGAATCCCCTCTTTCGCTAGAAAGGGGATTCCAAAAATGAGAGTGGATTAGAAGGGGAAAAAGTTTTCCTTTAGCGTAAAGTCGACCGTGACCGTGAAGATCGCTCTTCTCGGCTTGCCATCGACGATGAGCGGCTCGTAGATCCACTGCCTCACAGCATCAATCGCCGCCTGGTCGAGCCCGGGAACCGATCGAAGCACTTTGATATTCTTCACCCGGCCATAAAGATCTGTTTCGACTTCGAGGATGATCTCGCCCTGGATTTCCGCCTTCCTGGCTTCTTCGGGATAAATGGGATTTACGGATTTCAATTTTTGCGGCTCTTTGATGCCGCCCTCAACCTTCACTGGGGGAAGTTTCATAAGTTTGGCTTCTTCTTCCTTGCTGATCGTGACGCCGACGACGCTGCCGGTCACTTTAGGAGTCTCAATGACCTTGATTATTTCTTCTTTGCCGGTTTTATCCTTTCCACTCTTTGAAGGAGGCGGCGGGGTGACGTCGGAACGGAACGTGTCCTCGGGCCGGAGCTTTTCGCCGTCGTCCAGCTTGAACTGGACTTGGACCGTGAAGGTCACCTCCCTCGATTTGCCGTCGACAACGACCGGCTCATAGACCCACTGCCTCACGGCATCGATCGCCGCCTGGTCCAGGAGAGGAATTGACCGCAGGACTTTGATGGTCTGGACGCGCCCATAGATGTCCGTCGTAGCTTCTAAAATGACCACTCCCTGGACGCGAGCCTGCCTTGCTTTGAGCGGATAAACGGGATCAACCTTCTTGAGGACTTTCGGACCCTCAACTCCGCTCGTGATCCGGAGCGGCTCCTGTTCCGCGCCAGTCTCGACTCTGGTTTTAGGCTTGCCTCCGTCCAACATGAACGTGACCGTATTCGTAAAAATCATTCCGCGCGGCTTTCCGTCGATGACCCTCGGCTCATAAACCCACTGCCGGACCGCGTCGACGGCCGCCTGGTCGAGGAGAGGAATGGAGCGTAAGATCCTGACGTCCACGACCCGCCCATGGATATCCGTCGCCACCTCTAAAATCACGATGCCTTCCACTAAAGCTTGGCGCGCAATTTCAGGATAGACTGGTTCCACCATCTTTATAATATGCGGCGGCTTGATTTCACCCACCGCTCTTACGGGCCGTTCCCTGAAGCTGTATCCGCCCATGGCCCCGCTAACGGCACTGCTGGGGACGCTCCCGATGATGCGGAACGACAGAAAATAAGGCTTGCTTTTCGTATCTTCAAAGCCGAAGACGGCGATGTTTTTTTCCGGTATCGAGAATTCGGAATCGAGAAGATTCGTTTTTTCTTTCCCGCTCTGTTCAAAAACCTCAATCCGGAACCGGAGTTTCCGGGCTAGATCGATGGGCGTGATTAGGATCAGATATTCCTTGCTATCCAGGCGAAAGATATGGAACGTCTTTTCATATTTGTCCTTCGGCCAGCTGAAGTCCGCTTCGGTCAGCAGCTTGGCGTCTCTGAGATTGAAGGTCTTGCGGATTTGTTTCTGCTCCTCGGCCAGGTCGAATTCCGTTTGGATGGTGGCGGTGATTCTGTACTGCAAGTAAGAGGACGTCACTACTTTGACCGGCTCGGATGCGCCCTCCCTGATCCCTTCGAATAGCCTCATTTTCATCGCCCAATCGGGCCTGGGCGCCGGGGTTGCTTTGGAGACGACGAACGCAGTCTGTTCTGCGGAAGCCGCCAAGGCCATTCCAAGAATGACAAGTGCCCATAACCATACACTCTTTTTCATTTTGAAACCTCCCTTTTATAGATTTCTGCCGGCCCAGACAATGACGATGTTCGAATCGCGCGGCTGGAAGATAAACGTCTGGGCGGGCTCATTCTCGATCCTGACATAGTGGATCTGAACCTGTTCGGTCTCTGCCGGGCCAGGCCCGCCGCCCAATGCTGGAGTTTCCGGCCGGTGCTTTTGCAAGAGCCAAAAATTCACGGCCACAGCAATCAGCAAAACGACAAGGCCCGGGGCGGCCAGCCGCCAGATCTTGACCAGCGCGGGTTTCGCCGGGGCGTCCTCCTCGGCTTTTTTCGCCCTCTTTCCGAGTTTTTTCTTAATGGAAGGCCACAAGCCGCCCAGATCGCCCACTTCGTGCGCCTGCACTAAAAGCCGGCGGGCTTCTTCCCGGCTCACCAACCGCTCGCGGCAGGCCGGGCAACGATCGATATGACGGCGCAAGAGCCAATCCTTCCAGGCACGGAAGGGAAGAATTCGACAGACGAGATTAACGAGTTTCGAATGTCTCATGGCTTTTCTCCAAAAGAATTTTGATTTTTCTCCGGGCGTTAAACAGATACACCCGGGCCGTGGACGCCGAGCAGCGCAATACTTCCGAAATCTCGACCGCCGTAAATCCCTCGTTAGCCCAAAGACAAAGAACCGTTCTCTCTTTCGGGCTGAGATGTTTGAGGATGTCTTGGGAAAGCTGGCTCTTTTCCTCAGGATTATACGCCCCGGCCGCAAAATGTTCGACGGGTTCGTTTCTCACTTTGCTGGTAAGATTTCGAAAACGGCGTTTTTTCTTAATCAAGTCCAGGCAGCGGTGGAAGAGAATCGTGTAGAGCCAATTCCTGAAACTGAGCCGGGCGTCGAAATGCTCAAGATTGCGAAAGACCTGGACAAAGGTCTCCTGGCAGGCATCCTCAGCATCTTCTCGGTTTCCGAGGATATTCATGGCAATGGCCATGACCGAAGCTTTATATTTGTCCACGATCTCCCTGAACTCCTCCCCGCTTCCTTCTAGGCAGGCTTCAATAACCGCGCTATCTTCCATGGAATCCGCTAATCCACAATCCAGTATATATTACGACGCAATTTCCGGGAATGTTTAGGGGTGACAGCCAAGGGCCGTCATTTGATCTTTTTAATGAGGTCTGCGGCGGCTTCCTTGAATTGAGGATGGGAGGCGGCTTTTTCGGCCATTTCCAGGGCCAGGCTTCCTCTTCCCGCATTGAAATAGCCGACGGCGGCGTCATAATAACCCGTGGCCTTGGTCGCGGCGAGGATTTTGAGCTGCTGTTCTTTTTTGGCGATCATCTTGGCCTTCCGTTCCTCGGCGAGTGTTGAAACTTTAATTTGCCTGATTCTTTCCGCGACGATGCTTTCGCTCTGGCCGACAGCGACGGTCGCGTGAGAATAATACAGGGCCGAATCCAGCCATTTCTGCTTCTGGGCGTAGACTTTGCCCAGGCCGAAGAGAGCTTCGGTGTTTCCGCCGTACTTCAATGATTCCAGGAATTCCTTTTCGGCCTTGTCGATTTCGTTCTTTTCGAAGGCGATCGTGCCGGCCAGGCTGAATACTTCGCCGTTGGTCGGAAGCCGGCCCTTGGATTCTTCGATATGGAGCTGGGCGTTGCCGTTGTCCTTGATCTCGTGATAATTCCAGGCCAGCCAGTAATGGCTCTCGCCCATTAGATAAAAGCCCATGGCGACGAGCTTATTCAAGACCTCGATGGCCTCGTTGAATTTACCCATATAGCTCAGGCAAACCGCTTTTCCGAGCAGCGCATCCCGATACGCGGGCGCCAAGGTCAGGGTTTTTTCATAGTATTCGATGCCTTTCTCAAATTCTTCCGTTGCCATATAGATGCTGCCGAGATAAATCGTGATCTGGGGCGATTCCGGGATTCCTTCGAAGGCCTTTAAAAAATTCTTCTCGGCTTCGAGCAGCTTTTGGGCGCCCAGGGCGAGCTCTCCCAGATGGTAGTAGGTTTCATAAAATTCAGGCTCGGCCTCGACCAGGGCTTCGAGCAGCTTCGGATCTTCCCGGAGATCGGCCGTCGCGGTTTTGTATTTGAAGAGAATCGAGTCCGGGTACAGCTTGGCAAAACCCGACAGCTCGTCTTTCTGTGCGAGGTAATTTGCGAAGCTCGTATAAAAACTTACATAGAGGTACGCGTAATAATCGTCGGACTGAGCTTTGAGCTTCAGATCGGCCATTAGTTGGACATTTTTCAGGACATCGTCCACGACTTTCACGGTCCCCATAACATTGATATCCCTCATGATGCCCTTAGTTTTTGGATACATCGTGTTCGCCAGTTCGACATACGGGCCGAACGAACGCAGGGAAGGATTCTCTTTGAGGATTTCCGCGGCTTTTTGAATGTATCGATCATTCAGGATCCCCAACTCTCGTTCCCTGACCGTCATGAGGATCAGTGTTTTAATGAAGGAGACAGTGATTTTTCCCCTCATGGAAGGCTGGGCGTACAATTCCTGGTAGATCTCGATGGCTTTTTTGAAGCCGACATAGCATCCTTTCTTAAAAAAGCGTTCCGCTTCAGCTGTCTTATTCTCAAGCTCCGGGGGGGGAATTGGAGGCGCTGTTAGGACCTTCTCTTTCGGCGCACAGCAGGAGAGAAGCATCATCCCCAAAACTATAAAAATAATTCTCGGAAACCAATGCGCTGAGCGCCGTGCCTTAGCGTCCATTTTGCCTCTCCAGCTAGGATTATCTATTTTACACCATAAATGATCGGGGTCAAACCTACTCGTTACGCGTCTTCCCCTGGGACACTCTTGGAAGGGAACCCTTTCTCAGGGTTCCCTTCCAACGGTCGCTTCGCTCTCTGCCATCCTTCCAAGGAGCATTTGGCAATGAGCCGACTCACGGAAAAAAACGTGTCCAACGCATAGGTTTGACCCCAATGTCAATACGCCGGCGGGCACAAAAGTGTTTAACCCAGGTTCCTCTTGATAAAATCCAAAAATAATATGAAAATATCTTTTTTATCCAAGGAGGCAAAATGAAAAAGCTAAAGGTCATTCTCGTTGCGGTCCTTTTCGTTCTGCTGGCCATGCCCATGGTATCGGCCCAGTCCCAGAACCAGGCCGCGGCCAAAAGCCAGGCCCAGACGCCGCCCAAAGAAGAAAAGGCTGCACCCAAAGCTCCCCGCCCGATCGATATCCTCGATATCCTGGCTTGGAAATCTATTTCAAGCACGGCCCTGTCCGCCGACGGCCAATGGTTCGCCTACCGCCTCTCCCCAATGGAGGGCGACGGCGAAGTCATCATCCGCCAGACCAAAGGCGCCAAAGAATATAAATTCCCGGCCGGCGAAATCCGTTTCGGCCCTGTCTCATTTTCAGAAGACGCCAAGTACTGCGCCTTCATGATCTATCCAAATGCCAAGGAAGCCAAGGCGCTGAGAAAGGAAAAGAAGCCGGTCGTCACCAAGGCCGCCCTTGTCAACCTGGCGACGGGAGAAAAAGTCGAATACGATAAGATTAAAAGTTTCTCTTTCTCCAGAGAGAACCCGGCCTGGCTGGCGCTGCTCAAAAATCCTCCGGAAAGCCAATCCCGCGAAAAGGACAAGTGGTCGGGCTCGGACCTGATCTTGCGCGAGCTGGCCACGGGCAAGGATCTCATGTTCGGCAATGTCGCGGAATTTGCCTTTGATAAGAAGGGCCAGTGGCTGGCCATGGTCATCGACGCTTTCGGCCAGACCGGAAACGGCATCGAGCTGCGCAATATGGCCGCGGGCATTGTCATGTCGCTGGACAGTGATAAAGCCAACTACAAAAGCCTGACCTGGACAGAAAAAGGCGATGCGCTCGCTTGTCTCAAGGGAAAAGAAGAGAAAGGCTTTGAGGACAAGTTTTACGGCGTCGTGGGTTTCACCGGGTTCTCCCCGGCTCCCGGCGCAAAAGCCGGCGCCCCGCAGAGTCAGGGCGTTCCCCAGAAAGTCGCTTACGACCCCAAGGATGACAAGGCCTTCCCCCAGGGCATGACCATCAGCCCCAACCGCGCCCCTCAATGGACAGAGAGCCTGGACGCAATCCTCTTCGGCATCTATGAACCCAAGAAAAAAGAGGAAGGCGCCAAAGGCCCCGGCGGCGCGCCCGACCAGGCGGCTGCGGCCCCTTCCGCCGCCCCTGCGCCGGCCGAATCCGACGAGGACATGCCCGACCTCGTTCTCTGGCACTGGCTGGACAAGCGCCTTCAATCCCAGCAGCAGGTCCAGGCGACCTTTGACCAGAACTTCAGTTACCTAGCGGAATACAGGATCAAAGAGAAAAAATTCATCCGTCTTGCCGATGACGACGTCCGTCAGGTCCAACCCACCCCCAAGTTCCGTTTCGCCGTTGGCATCGACAACAAGGAGTATGAGCTCGAGAGCAACCTCAGCGGCAACCGTTTTCAGGATATCTATGTCATCGACCTCAAAACGGGCGCACGGACTCTTGCACTCAAGAAGAATCGTTATTACTACATGCCCTCCCCCGACGGCACCCACTTTCTCTATTACGAGGACGGCCATTTTTTCACCTATGATATGACCATGCGAAAGTCCTACAACATCACCAAGGATGTGCCGGCCTCGTTCGTCAACGAGGATGACGACCACAACGTGGTCAAGCCTCCCGATTATCCGATCGACTGGGCTAAAGACGGCGTGTCGGTCTTGTTGTCCGACGGCTGGGACATCTGGAATGTCCCAGTGCACGGCGGCAAGGCCGTGAACCTGACCCAGAACGGCCAAAAAGACCAGATCCGCTATCGGAGCCGCTACTCTCTCGATCCCGAGGAAAAGGGAGTCGACCTGGCCAAGCCCCTCTATGTCACCGCCTATAGCGAATGGACGAAAAAGGCGGGTATCGTGCGCATCGAAAAAGGCAAACCGGCGCCGGCGGCGCTGCTCTGGGACGAGGCGGGCTTCGGCGGTCTCACCAAAGCCAAGAAGGCCGAGACCTATCTCTTCACTCGAGACACATACAAAGATTATCCCGATTATTACGTCGCCGACGCCGCGCTCAAAAACGCCCAGAAGCTCACGGACGCCAATCCCCAGCAGAAAGATTTTTTCTGGTCGAGCGGTTCGATCCTCCTCGATTACAAGAGCGCCAAGGGAGACAAGCTCCAAGCCGCCCTCTTCCTTCCCGCCAATTACGAAAAGGGGAAAAAATACCCCACTCTTGTCTATTACTACGAAAAGATGTCCCAAATGCTCAACCGCTATCAGCAGCCCACGGCCAACGGCTTCAACAAGTCCGTTTACACGAGCAACGGCTATGCCGTGCTGATGCCCGACATCGTCTATAAAGTCAACGATCCCGGCATGTCGGCCGTCTGGTGCGTGCTGCCCGCGATCGATGCCGCCGTTGCGGCCGGCGTCGTGGACAGAAGCAAAATCGGGCTCCACGGCCATTCCTGGGGCGGATATCAGACTGCCTTTCTGGTGACGCAGGCCGATTTTGCCGCGGCTGTAGCCGGGGCGCCCCTGACCAACATGATCAGCATGTACAGCTCGATCTACTTCAACTCGGGCTCAGCCAACCAGCCCATCTTCGAGAGCAGCCAGGGCCGGTTCAAGGGCGGCTATTGGGACAACCTGGAGGCGTACCAAAGGAATTCACCCGTCTATTATGCCGAGAAAGTGAAAACACCCCTTATCATCCTCCATAATGACAAGGACGGCGCAGTCGTCTGGAACCAGGGCATCGAATATTACAACACCCTGCGCCGCCTGAAAAAGCCAGTGATCATGTTCCAGTACGTTGGGGAAAACCATGGATTGGCCAAGGCCGCCAACCAGAAAGATTACACCGTTCGGATGCGCGAATTCTTCGACCACTACTTGAAAGGCAAGCCGGCGCCGAAGTGGATGGAGGAAGGAATCCCTCACCTCAAAATGAAAGAACATCTGAAGGAGCGGGTCAAAGCCCTAAAGCCGCCGGAACCAGTCGAAAAAAAAGACGATAAGAAAGAACCCGAAAAGAAATAGAAAAATCCGCATAGCCGGCTTTGTTCATTCAACGGTTTTGCGTAATGAGTAGCTTTGACCCCAAAAATTGACCCGAAAATAGGAGCGCTGGCTGAGAGGCGCCAAGGTTTGAAAAGGAAAAGGAAGCGGGGCTAAGGAGGATCCTCTCCAGCCAGCATCAACTCAATTATAAAATAAAATTTTCAAATGTCAAAGAAAAGTTGATAAATAACATAAAAAATACGAAGAATTTCTAAGGGGAGAGCCGCAGCCGCCCTATCAGGGGGGAATAGGATCAGCCTGCCTCAAAAAAATCCTTGATGATCGTAAGGAGCTGCCTGGAATCGGTCGGCTTCTCGATAAATGCATCCGCCCCGCAGTTCTTCGCCTCCTTCTGGATCATGATGTTCTTGATGGCGGTCATCAAGATGACTTTGATGTGGCTCAGGTCAGGATTTTTCTTGATTTTTTCGCAAATGTCGATCCCATCAATCTTGGGAATGAGGATGTCGGAGATGACCAGGTCGGGGAGCTCGGACTCGACCAGGGCCAAGCCCTCCTCTCCGTCCAGCGCGCTCAGCACCAGGTAGTTCGCTTTTGTCAGAATCATGGTGAGCATGGTCAGCGTGGTCTTATCATCATCGATAACCAAAACTTTCTTCCTGACGCTCATGGATCGCCTGGTCCTTTCCTGCCCTTACTATTTTATATTATTTTTAGTTTTCGGCAAGCTCTTTCTTCGCCGCAGCCGAGCCAATTTGGAGGGGAAGACCCCTTCCAACGAGCGCCGGGAAGACCCGGCCGCCCTGCCTCCCCTTCTCGGGCGGGGCATGAAACCCCGCCCTGCGACCAAGGGGGCGACTCCCCCTTGGAACCCTCTCGAGC
>Ga0315282_10001013_pt1 | contig 54357 bp, 54 predicted proteins | sample YL17G07_20_MG_FD_203693 | JGI IMG/M metagenome (GOLD analysis project Ga0315282, IMG submission 203693) | Sediment microbial communities from Yellowstone Lake, YNP, Wyoming, USA - YL17G07_20 | ecosystem: Environmental > Aquatic > Freshwater > Lake > Sediment | place: USA: Wyoming | collected...
TACTGGAGCTCGATGAAAAGAAAGAGATTATGGGCTTAGAGATCTGGAATGCCAAGAAGATAGGCCTCCTTGAGCAGGTTGCCAAGATCGCTGCAGGTTCCTAGCCGAATCTTGCTGTGCAATACGGCCGCCTTTCCGAGTGAAGCCAAAAGCCGAGCTCTTCGATGAATACTCCCATTTCCTGTAGCCTTGGCACGACACTTGACAAAACGTTCCTTCAGATATATGCGACGAAGGATCGTCATGATCTATGCGAAGTTGGCAGTCCAAGATCACAGCCCTGTCTACGCCGGGCCTCATGACCGGAGACAAACTTACCCGGAATCAGCCGCCAAGAACTCTTCGACTACGTCAGGGCACGCTCGCGACCTAATGGGACCATCTGCGGACATTTCGCGGAGTCTTGAAGTACTCGTCAGCAGAGATTTCGTTGGTTCAAAACGTGAAATGCCACCTAACCGGGCCCGCCAAACTACTTGGTCAACTCCGGAGATTGGAATTGCACAAGAATGAAGAGATGACACACTGAACTCAGCAACTGCGCGTAGACAAGAGCGGATGAGATTTGAAGCATCTACTGACTCATCTTTCCAGGCCTATGCGTCGGCCCTCCTCACTCCTGTGGTCGAACCAATTACTCGGTCTCGGTTGACCCCCCACCCCCCCTATAGGGGGGGTACCCCCACTCCCTGGAATACTAGGAAGCCATAGGCTCGGCCGAGCAGCCATTCCTTCACGACTGTCTTGCGTACACGGCTCATCTGAGCCTACAGATGTTAGATTCGAAGGAGGCGCCTAGTTAGGCCTAACCAGGTGGCGCCTCTTCTTCAACGCTCCATGCCTTCTCGATCCCTTTATGGCGATAGATGAGCAGTTTGATGTGACGCAAGCCATGGGCGAGGAATCTGTCCCCTTGGTCGTACGCTCTTTCGAGAATCGCATCCCGGTCTAGGAATGCTTCCTTCAGGTCATGCAGCTCTTTCTTGGGCGTGAAGAACACGTACAAAGGAACACCAACGGCCAGAAGGATCAACGAGACCAGAATTTCCTGCCAGTCAACTTGGCTCATCAAGAGGATTGAGAATGCGATGCCTAGCACCGGCACAACTAGCCTTCCACTGGTCCTTGGTGAGCGCTGTGGATGTTTTCTTTCCAACACTATTGTGGAGACGCAGGTTGCGAGGTATGTGAATGAGAGAAGAAAGACGGAGCTGTTGATGAGCGCTGACAGTGTTCCGATGACGCTTGCAACGAGAGCCGTTGTGCATAACAGAATCAACCCAACGTATGGCGTGTGGTAGGAACTGTGGAGCTTGCTGAATGCCTTGGGAAGAAGGCCGTCTAGGGACATTGCAAAGGCCAGCCGGGATGTACCTATTGTTCCTGATTCGTCGGCGCCCATGATCGAGACCAACGCGCCAACCCCGACTATGAGGCTCCCTATCTGTGACAGGCTCGGTGGTGAACTGAATATCTGTGCTGCCGCCACAGTCAACGGCGCAGGTGATGACGCCAGAGCGGCTTCATTTACGGTCCCGATTATGATGAAGTTCGTCACGAGATAGAAGCCCGTGACGATCATCATGCCTGCCGCGATGGCTTTAGGAATTGTCTTTCTTGGATTCTGGATTTCATCGGCCGGCAAGGTGGAAAGCTCAAAACCGGCATAGGCCCAGAAGATCAACACTAACGCTTCCCCAAAGTCGTGTAGATTGCCCTTCACGAAAGGGTGGAAGTTGGGAAATGCTATCTCAGGACGTAACCCGATGAACAGTAGCCCGGAGAACATCAGAAGGAGCAATGGAGCCAGTTTCCCAATTGTGAGGACATCGTTGAACTTTCCGGCCGATCTTACTCCAAAGACGTTCGTCACGAGTATAATCGCGATGAACAATATCTTCAGTAGGATTTGGGAGAACTGATCCAGACCTGGGAAGAACGACAGGAAGTATTGAGTGAAAGCGACTGGGAACACAGCAAGTGAGAACCATTCAGCTAGCAGCAGCGCCCAGCCCACGATAAACCCATTGAACGGGCCGCCGGCGTCCTTCGCGTAAGCATACGGTCCACCAACCCTCGGCAGGATAGCCGCACAGTAGGAGAAGCATAGGGCAATCACAATCGACATGGCACCTGCTATGAACCAAATAACAAGGGAAGCTGGCCCAACGAGTCTTGCACCAAGCGCTGCGGCCACATAGATATCGGCGCCAATGATCGACCCGACCACAAGGTTCGTGACGTCAAAAGCGTTCAGTTGCCTTCTGAGGCTCACTTTCCTGCTCAAGTCTACCCACCCGGAGTAGATGACCGTGATTTCCCGTACCTAACCACGAATGTATTTGTACATGTCGGGACACAGATGCTTAGCAAGAGTCGCCATGAACCTTCCATCAACAGACGAGCACGAATGTGGTGAGTGCAGCTCATGAGATCGAAAACGCGAATGGAGATTAAGCCTCAGCGTCCATGCATGGTCACAGGACTGCCTGGCGCCGCGGGAGTCGCGAAGCTGTCAGCGGACTATCTGGTCAAACAGTTGAATGGAGAGCTTTTCGAGGAGCTGTATTCTGACGCGTTTCCTCCACATGTTCTGATAAGGAAAGATGGAACTGTCGAGCTCCTGAGAAACGAACTCTATTACTGCAGGAACGCCAAGTCGAAGAGTGATCTGATAGTCTTCACAGGGAATACGCAGGCCGTTTCCTCCGAAGGCCAGTACGAGATAGCCAATGAAGCCCTAGCCCGCGCGAGGAGGTTAGGCGTCGTGAAGCTGTTCGCGACCGCCGCCTACGTCGTTGAGAAACCCGTAGAGAAACCCGTAGTCCATGGAGCTGCCAGCGACACGGGCCTGATTGAGGAATTGAAACAATACGGCGTAGCTCCAATGGATACCGGCAGCATCACTGGCACAAACGGACTACTGTTCGGACTTGCTGCGCTTCAGGACATTCCAAGCATCTGTCTACTAAGCGAGACTCCTGCCTACACAACTGCAACCGGACGGTTTGTGGTTGACGCTAAGGCGGCAAAAGCGTTGCTAGAAGTGTTGACGAAGATGCTGGGCGTCGAGATAGATATGAAGCCGCTCGACGAGGAAGCAAAGCTGAGCGAGGAGTTCACTCGACGGATGGAAGAGATCGAGCAACGTACAATTGACGAGGTCCGCAAAGCTGCGGCCTCACGTTCACCTAAGGAACAGATGTACACCTAACAGTGCCTACGCTCACGTGTGCCTGGAGGAGTCTGGAATGACTGAGCTTGTTGGGATCGTTGCTTCGCGCGGCATGAGGTCGATCGGAATAATCGCAATTGACTATCTGATCAAGAAGCTTCAACCTAAGTTGATTGATGAGGTGTACTCTACGCATTTTCCGGTAATCCACGAGACGCGACCTTCCTACGCTGCACATCCAGACTATCCCGGTACACCAGGTATCTGGCTGCAGAAGGTCGGTGCAGCGCTTCCAAAGATCGAATTCTATCTATCCGACTCGCCCCGGCTTCTGTTGACGAGGGGGTATCATGCGAACTTTCAGGGACAGTACGAAGTCGCCGAACAGGTCTTGGACACTTGCGAGAAGCACAGCGTCAAGCGACTATTCGTGCTAGCAGGATATGGTGTGGGCGAGGGCGAAGTGTGTTGTGCCGCAACAGACATTGAACTCGTGGAAGAACTCAAGACGCATGATGTCGGAACCGGATATGAAGGCCCATTCATGGGCTTCTCAGGCCTCGTTCTCGGCTCGGCGAAGCTCAGAGGTATCAAAGGAGTCTGCCTTTTCGGCAGGAGTCAGCCGAGCGTCGAAGATCCCGAGTACCCAGACCCTCAAGCGGCAAAGAAAGTCTTGGAAGCGCTCAGTGGCATCCTTGATCTCAGCCTTGATCTCTCAGGATTCGACGAAAAGCAGGCAGGGCAACCTGAACCAACGGTGATTGGCTCGTAGATAGAGCGGAAGCTAACTCATCTCCTCCTCCCGGCTAGGTTTTCGTGAGTCTCACATAGTTCAGTTTGAGGTCGGCGACGAGTCCTTCCAGTCGTCGCTTCTCGTCGTCCGGAAGACGAGGCTGAAGTTTCTCTGCGAAGAAGCCTAACGTGTCGATTACGACGCGAGCCTGATCGAAGTCCGTCTCGATCGTGTCGGTTCCTGACTTCGTTCTGAGCCCTAGAGTCTGCCATGCTTTCTCAGCTAGTATCCCAACAAATAGGCCTAGCAACGAGTACACGTCAAGTGAGGCAATGTCCACCATTTCCGGCTGTCGGGTCTCCCCAGGATCCTTCTTTTCACTCACAATCTACACCCCTAATGCGGCGAATTGTTTCCCGCGATTGAGTACAGGATCTCGATCTAGGATCGGACATTATTCAGCCTTCGGGATGCACCGATCGTCTAGGCTCAGGCCACGACTAGTCTCGTTACTTCTATGCTGTCCGTTTTCTGGAATGTTCTTGTCATTTCCCTCACCCTGTCTGCTTCGCCCTCGAGTAGGAAGAGTTCGAGACATTTTCCTTCCTTGAAGCGGTTGTGTAGCTGGGTGTGAATTATGTCGAGGAAATTATGTTTCACATTGGTGACTAGGCTCTCCGCTTCATGCTCGTGAATTAGCAGAAGTATTCCTCTGACCTTTCCAGTGAGTGATTCTTCTTTGAACTCGCCGAGAAGCATCCGTATTGCGGCTCTGATGGCTTCGGATCGCCCGGAGAAACCCATTGCTTTCTGAACGCTGTCCAGCTCTTGCAGCATCGCCTCGTTCAACGAGAGGCTGATTATGGTCATGGAATCGTCGCACCATGCTTACGTTACTAGCAGCCATATAGGATCGTACGCGAGAGTTATTAACAGAACGTTTATTCGTTAATAACGGCCTTGTGCCATGCCAAGAGGAGACCGGCTGACAGTCAGCTTCGAAGGTAACGACGATGCCGTGGAAATTGCTGCGGATTCTGATGGTTGTCTGCTTGGTCCTGACACCTCTTATCCTCTTACCATCGTCTGTTCACAGCCAGAGCCCCCTGAAGGTCATGGTCACAATAGCGGCGCTCGAACAGTTCGTTTTGGCTGTAGGCGGGGATCGAGTGACGGTTAGCTACTTAGCCCCACCTACTATGGACCCTCACGATCTATCATTCAACCCGTCGATGGTGGACTCAGCTCTCGGGTCTCAGCTCTTGGTCAGTAGCGGTCACGTGACATGGGAGACTCAGCTGGAACAGCTGATTAGTGAGAGGAAGGGCGTCCCCTTCTCCGATATCGGTCTAGACCTCTACAGGGACTTGAAAGATCAAATGACGCTACTGCAGTTGCCTGGTGGTGGGGGAGTGAACATTCATGGATACTGGCTGTTGCCGTTCAATGCGATGGTCATTGCTAAGGCAATTGAACAGAAGCTCGAAAGCATCGATCCTGCAGACGCTGCAGCATACAGGGCGAACTTGCAGAAGTTTGATGACAGAGTTGCCGGGTTGCAGCAGGTCATAGACGCCACCGCCTCAAGCCGAGGCCTCAAGGGAATGGGAGTGGCCGTTGCATTCTACGAGGAGCAGTATGTGGCATATACATTTGGTCTCAACGTGTCGATGGTGCTCATCGGAGAAGATGTGGAGATCAAGCCATCAGTCCTAGACGCGGCTGGGAAGGGTTTTGCGAGTGGAAATTTGAAGGGCATCATAGTTGCGGACATCGTTCAACAAATGTCCGTGTATCAATCGCTGTTGACTATCAGTCACGAACAGAATGTCCCAGTCGTTCTAGTAACGGTATTCGAGATCGCAGGTTTGCCTGACTACGTGGACATGATGGCATTTGATTTGGGGTCGGTCGCTTCGATGCAGAAGGTGGCAAATCCTGCAGGAACAGACGTTTCGACGTACATATACATCATCGCCCTGCTCGCCTTCATCGCTGTTGTAGAGGGAATCATCCTACTGCTTAGGTTGAAGAGACGTGACTGATTCCATAATCACTAATGGGCTGACTGTGACTTTCGACGGAAGGCGTGTGCTGGAAGATGTCACGCTGCAGATTCCAGTTCCATCCATCACCGTGATCATTGGCCCAAACGGCGCAGGAAAATCCGTATTCTTAAGATCGCTTATCGGTTCAATCAAGCCATCCTCCGGATCGATCAGCGTCTTGGGGGTCGATCCTGTCGCATACCCGGACAAAGTCAAGAGACTGGTCAGTTACGTAGCGCAAAAGGAGAAGTTTAGTTATGCTGTCCCGATTGGTGTCAACGAGGTTGTCATGATGGGCTTGCTCGCAGACAAGTCCATCCCTCGGGTTCACACGAAGAGTGACGACCCAAAGGTCAAAGAAGCGTTGAAGGTAGTCGACATGGGCGACCAGTACGAGCGCCCTTTCGACAAGCTCAGCGGCGGACAGCAACAGAGAGTACTTCTGGCAAGGAGCATCATACGCCAACCGCGAGTGCTCATACTGGACGAACCCTTCAATGCGGTTGATGTAGCCACTCAGAACATGATGATCGAGTACCTGCAGCGCCTGAGAGGGAAGGATGTAGGTATAATCATTGTCACTCACGATACGAACCCTCTAGCGTGCCTCATTGAACATATCATGATACTGAACAAGAGGCTGATAGATTTCGGTCCCCCGAAGAAGGTCCTGCGGCCCGAAGTTCTGGCAGCGGTCTATGGGAATAATGCGCGCGTTTTGGACGGAGAGCCATGTCCTATCATCGTGACAGGTGACATTCATGGTTGACCTGTTGGCGCCGTTCCTCATTCGCGCATACGTTGCTGTAGTCCTATCAGGAGTTGCCGCGTCCGCTGGCAGTGTGGCTGTTCTGCGTGGAGTATCCTACTTGCCAGCTGAGGCGTCACATGCCGCCCTCGGAGGCGTGAGCATAGCTGTGTTTCTAGGCTTCGTCCTCGGCACGGAGGTTGATCCCTTCTATTTCGCCGTGTTGTTCAGTGCTGCGTCAGCTGTTCTGGTGGCGTATGCAGGAGGGAGGCTGGACAAGGAGAGCCTCAATGCCGCCTTAGGTGGAGTCATGGCTGTCAGTCTGTCTATCTACGCCCTGCTGAGGGGACTCGTGCCAGCTAACTTCAAGGTTGTCATCGACGGCTACCTCGTGGGAGACGTCCTTCTGCTCACCAATAAGGACCTGATGCAACTAGGCATCACCGTCGGGGTGGCTCTATTCTTCGAAGTGCTATTCTATCGTGAAGTCATGTACATCTGCTTCGACTCCGAAGGAGCGGAGGCCATGGGCATCAAGGTCAAGTTCTATGACTACCTGATGTTCTTTCTCATGGGTCTCTCTGGAGGATTGATGTCCAAAATCTTCGGGAGCCTCCTCGTCTTTGCGTTGGTCTTGGCGCCGGCAGCCGCGGCCCGAATGTTCTCGGCCCACGTAAGAACATACCTAATCAACACGATGATTCTGACTATCGTGTTGGGAATGGTTGGCTTATTCGCATCGATCTATCTGGATCTACCCTCCAGCGGTATGATCGCGGGGCTAACCAGCGCAGCGTACGTGGTGAGTCTACTCTATTTCAAAGCCATGAAGAAAGGGTGAGATCCCACTTAGGATGTCCTGTTGTAGATACCCGCCGTCATGGTGAAGTGGGCTTCCGTCCGACTTAACCGCTGGTATCATCTTCTGACAAGTCCACCTGATTGCCAAATACGAAATTGTCGAAATGCTGGTATCGAGTATTCAGTCACGGTCAGGCATGTTCTGCGATTGTCAGGTTCCTGAATTCTCCTAGTATGCGAAGGGGACGCCTAGGTCCAGGAGCTCTCGCTTGACGGCCCCGTAGAGCTCAACGTATTCCTTGGTGGGCACCGCCTTCTTGATGTCATAGCATTCCTGAAACGTTTTCCCTAACGGTGCTTCAGGGACTCGATGCTCGTATTTTGACACGATCTTCTTGGTGAGTTCGTTCGCTTCCGCCCTCTTGATGCCTGATTCCGCCGTTCCGCATCCAACTTCGCAAGCCATCTTCGCCTCCATCGGTGTGGCTCTGTTCTTGTACTTGTTTCTTGCAACGGCCATCTCCCAGAGATTCGCACCCGAGACAACACTCGCCAAACCATGTGCGGCGGCCTCGTAGAGGACCATCTCAGTGCATGGTCCCGCTGCGGCGAATCCGTTTGAGAGTGAGATCAGAGGAGTATTCCTCGCCAATGCTTGGTAGACGAGGCTTATTCCCCAAAGGAGTTCGCTGGTCGTGTTGTGCGTGTGTTTGATGTGGAATGGAAAATAGTTGAGATAATGAGCCTGGTTGACCATCAGCCCTTGAATGTGATATGCCATTCCAACCACGGCTGTCCCTTCAGGGCCTCCACAGTATCCGCCAAGCATGGGTCCGGTCAGGGCACCCACAAAGGAGCCATACTGATGAAAGTGAACCATCTTGTTCAGCAGAGAGTAGTCAACTTTCAGTTCTGATATTGAAGCGACGAATCTACCATCGGTCAGTCGCTCTCCCCACATGGGACTACTGGCGGCGATCTGAGCGGCGTCAGATTGCGCTGTTCCCACACCCTGCAGGAAGATACCGGGTCTACCAACCCTTCTCGCTGCTTCCCTGAACATCATAGCGTGGGCGATCGCGCCTTTCGTCTCGTAAGGCGCACCAGCCTTGATGCTCCTTCCCTCGACCTCTTCCAAGATTGGGGCGCAAACGCCATCTGCGAGCGGCTCTTGCAGATAAGCCATCGACATTGGGGTGAAAAGCTCCTCGTCGCAGGTGATGTCCGGACTAAACAGGCAGAATGGTCGCTTTGGATCCTCTATTCCCCTATGAGACATCTTCCTGGAATCCTTGCCATATCCCACAACGTATTCCCCGGGAAAGTTCCTCATCGCTTCTCGGACTTCGCTTTCATCAAACAGCATCCTTCTGTGCGTGCTCGTGCAGAGCGTTCCAACCTCTAGGTAGAGATCGAGTGCAGCTTTCCAGAGATCATCTGCCAGCGAATTATCAGCCGGCACAAGATTCTCCGGGTCAAATCTAATCCCATACTGCTTGATCACATCTTTGAGTTTCGGAACGAGGACCTTCAGTTCGAAGTCCTTCTCAAGACAGATCGGACCGGTTTCTGCTCGGTCTAGTACTTCGTTTATTCGCCAAGGCGGCGTCATGGAATCACCTTTGTCTTGATCAGTTTCTGAGCTAGCTTGACTCCCTGTTCTGCTGTTTCCGCCCACCCGTCCGCCCCGATCCGTTCAGCCCATTCACTCGTTGTTGGTGCTCCTCCGATCATGAACAGGAACTTGTTGCGTAAGCCCATTTCCCTGAGAAGGTCCATGATTTCCTTTTGTGCAGGTTTCGTGGTGGTCATCAAAGCGGACAGGGCCACGATATTGGCCCGCACCTCGGTAGCTCTTTCGATAAACTTCATAGATTCCACATCCTTTCCGAGATCAATAATGTCAAAACCGTCCACTTCCAGCAGCAGAGCAACTATGTTCTTTCCAATGTCGTGAATGTCGCCTGCAACGGTACCGATCACAACTTTGCCAATTCTGGCAGGCGTTGTCTTTCCTTTGCCTTCTTCCCTTATGGCGCCGGCGAGAATGCGTGATGCGGCCCTCATGGCGTCCGCGGCGGACATGAGGTCGGTCAGGAAGTACTCTCCCTTCTCGAATTTCTCCCCAACTGCCTTGATGGTGGGGAAGAGCTCCCTCTCCATCACCAGCATCGGATCTATTCCGGCTTGCAGGATTTCACTTGCAGCTTTCTCGGCGTCTTCCTCGTTGCCATTGATGATGAATTTCTTGAGTCTTTCGACCGCGCTGTCAAAACTCAACCGGTTTTCCAGCCCTTTTGCCCGGTAGGCTCACTCAAACGCTATAACACTTGCCAAGAGAATCGAGTGGATTTCTCGTCAGGGGTGAGAAGAATTTGATGACAGGTGTTCCCATCCACGAGGTTCTACCGGGGTCTGCCTTCCATCTCGCAGAAGTGTCACAGTTCTTGCGTCGCGTGTGACGCGCCCGATAACGTGTAGAGACCTGACTGATCTCAATGCCCTCTTGGCTGCGCTCTTCTTCAGGCATACGACGAGCTCGAACTCTTCTCCCCCATAAAGTGCGAGATCCACGGGATCGACGCCCGCTATTCGACTGTAATCCAAGGCAGCCTTTGAAATTGGCACGTCATCCAGTTCGATGCCCACTGAGCTTGCTCGGGAGATCTCATGGAGACTCCATGCGAGCCCGTCGCTGGAATCCATCGAAGCCGTGAGAGCTCGGGCGCGAGCAAGTGCGATGCCTTCCCTGAGACGCGCTTTCGGATTGTATACACTCGCCAGCAGCACCTCCCTCACTGGCGTTGGGATCTCCATTTCGGTCTCAAGTGCTTTGAGTCCAGCCAGTGTATTTCCGAATTCCCCGGTTACCGCCACCAGATCCCCCGGCCTCGCGCCGCTCCTCTGAACCATGCTGTTTCGCTTGGCTATTCCAAATAGGTAACAGGCGATCACGACATCGTCGCACTCGTTTGTGTCACCTCCGATAACATACGCGCCATACTCCCGCGCTCCCTCATCAAGCCCTTCAGCAATCTCTTCAACATCACTAGTCGTGGTCGACCTTGGGAGGCCAAGAGAAACCATCACGGCACGTGGTTGGACTCCTTTCGATGCCAAGTCGCTAACGTTCATTACGACTGCCTTTCTCGCGGCCTGTCGGAGATTCATTCCTCTAGGAACATCGGTTCGTGCAACCAGCATGTCACATTTCAGAATGGCGAGTCTGCCGGCTCCGATGTCCATTCCAGAGACGTCGTCGCCGAACGGTATGGGCATGCGAGGCATCTTGTGGAGTCTTCTCACAATCAGATCAATGATCTTGCGTTCTCCAGGTGGAGAATCCTCACTCATCGTCAGGGCGCCCCGCCCAAGAGATGGTTGCCCATGATCTTGAATGCTTGGATTGACGCGTACTCCATCGACGCGGCCGGTGTCGGTGCTTCTTCGTGAGATGGAGCCTCGGGCGGGCTTCGATCCCGCGACCTCCCGCTTACGAGGCGGGTGCTCCTGGCTGACTGTGACATCTACCAGCTGAGCTACCGAGGCACATTACATCGTAGACAAGAGTGGTCTCTCTTTAAGATCTAGCTTACTGATAGCGCATTCCACACCGTACGTGTCATCAATGATCCTTGGCAATCTGCAGACGAACATTCTGCGATGGGCTACCGAAATTCCTCCAGTGCGGCAAATCGAGTAACAGCCCGCGCACAGAAAGACTCACTTCGACTCGGTCATGTGATCGACGAATTAGGTGCACTGCTCGATCGCATTCTCTCAGAAGGGCGTGTGAAAGAGGGCTCTCGCCGCGAGACGATCGTTGGCTGCGCAGGTTGCACATCTTCGTCTGATGACGATTCTTGTCCCAGATGATCAGAACAGAGTGCCGGCCCCAACGACCAGCGACAATTCCCAATGACGTCGACGTTCTACCACTGAGCCAGCGGAACCTGGAGAACAAATTCGCTACGAATAGACGCTGACTCAAGATCTGTTTCGAGCATGAATTACGGTGGTGCAATACTTGCCCTAGTCCGAGGCTCTTCCGCGAAGAGAGCGACAAGTCCGACGGTCAGGAGCATGAGTCCTCCCAACAAGTAGAATGGGGCCAAAGCTGAGATCGCGTACAGGGCTCCAAGAAATGCGACTCCGAGAGCCCGTCCGAGCCCAAGGATCACCTCATAGCCACCCATCACTCTTGCTCGGATCTCTGGAATGACGTAGTCGGCGAGGAGCGCATTGATGGGAGCGTTGTTCAATGCGATTCCGAACCCGAGCACAAGTGAGACCACGTAAACTTGAAAAGCAGTGTGCGTGAAAGAGAAAGCCACAACCCCCGACGCGATGACGATTCCGCCCAATATCACGAAGGGCTTTCTGCCGAACCGGTCCGAGAGATTCCCTGCTAGGAAGGCGAATGCAAGTGTCGCCCCGCTGACCAAAGTGAATGAGATACCGATCTCGGCAGGTTGCATAGCAATCTGAAAAGCCATGTACAGTACAAAGACAAGGACGAAGAGTCCTTGCGTGATGCCGACGATGAATCCCCTGAAGCAGAGCACAAGCAGGCTTCTGTTTTCTGAGACGTTCCGGCGTAACGAGTTGAAGATTGAAAGAAGAGAAGATCCGGAAGATGAAGAGCGAGACTGGCCCTTTGGATCTCTGATCGGAAGCAGAAGCGCGCCCGACAGGAGAGCCATGAGGAAAGCTGCATAGAAGGGAACCGTCAGGCCCATTGTCTGCGCGATTGAACCACCTATGGTCGGGCCTGCGAGGCTTCCCACGGTGTCCATGGTAGACGTGTAACCCATTCCACTTCCCCTTTTCTCACTGGGTGCGAGGTCTGCAATGAGCGCAAACACAGCAGGAGTAACGACCGCCGCGCCGATTCCCTCCACAGCTCGGGCTGCCGCGAACTGCAGTAGATCCTTCGCGAAGACAAGCATCAACGAAGAGATTGAGAACACAGCCATGCCAATCACGATCGTTTTGACTCGGCCGAGACGATCTGCCATGATCCCACTCGGGATCAGAAAGATGATGAGCGCCACGTTGTAGAGTGAATAGGCGAAGCCTAGCGAAGTCGTATCGATCCCAAGTTCTGCGGCGTATTGCGGTAGGATAGGAGTGAACATTCCGAAACCTAAGCTAACGACGAACAGTGCTATACCCAGTAGGACAAGCGATGTCGTCATCTTTCCTTTGGTCGTGAAGATGGTGACTCCCTCCCTGGGCTTTGCTATTCTTCGTATTTGGAGGTGTCTTCGAGAGAAAACACCTTTGACCGCGTTCTTGCCCTCTGTCCGTGAGCCGAGATCACGCAGCTCAGCTCTTTCTGTCAGCCTGAAGGAGAAGGTGGCCGCGGTGTGTGGCATCATCTATCTTTGTCGTGAAATTGACGGTCAAGTCATTCCAGTATCTGCGGCTGCTTCCCTGCTTGTTTGCGTTTCAGGAATTGGTTCCTGATATTCTCAATCTCGGAGGCGAAATCAAAAGGCTCGGTTTCGCTTCGTGCAATTCCGCTTGCGGTCTTTGCTGTGAGGGCTCTCAAGATCTTTCGCTCCAGCACTCTCGCGGCAGAGCCCAAGTGAACTCTTAGTGCTTGATCTAAGAGGTCAGGTCTCCGAGGAAGACCGTCGGTCTCCAGTGACGTTTGTGCCTTCACCGCATCGAGAAGAGCCTGCCCTGCGATCTTGCCGAGGACACCGCTAAATGTCTGGGTCACAGAGTCGCGTAGTAGCGTATCGAACAGCTGCTCCGTACTTGAAGAGGCGCCTTTTGACCTTGAAATCTCCACTTGCGGAACCCCTGCGTCCAGTCTACGGCTAACCCTCGGGGGGCATGTCATGGTCTTGCTACTCTGCGTGTCCAACTGCCCTCGGCGCGTTATTAAGGATTGACAGGGACGTGCAAAGGCTACCGTAAATTATAAAACGAGAGCCCCCATGAAATTTACACGCAGGTGTAGTCGTTGAAGGGTAGACCTGGCGGCGGCGGAGTCTGGGATTAGACCTCCCAAGACTCGTCGAAGCGGTTCACTGGTAGCCGCTTGACGAGTTATGGAAGGGTTCATAAAGGGAAGCGTGGAGACTAAAATGAGCGGAGCGGTTATGCCACCGTCCGGACCGATTGAGAAGATCACGATGGAGCAACGCCTCCGTCTGATGGGCAAGTTCATGTACGCCCTCGACGAGGCGAACATACACATCATCAAGCTGATGCACGAGATCGGTCCGCGCAATCTTCTCGAGGTTGCAAGGTGTGCAGGAATTCCCGCGACGAGCGTCTACGACCGTGCGCGGAAGCTAGAGGAAAGGGTCAAAGCCCTCTCAGCAGCGAACCTTGACCACTCGAAACTTGGCCTCAAGAAGTGTATCACGCTCGTCGAATCGAATCCGGGCATGGAGGATTATGTAACCGAGGCTCTTGCGGTTCCGAACTACTGGAAGACGATCATGAGATGTGAGGGAGGATTTACTCACTACGGACTCCACGCCATTCCGGAGAACCGAACCCGAGAGTTCGAGAAGTACATGGACGAGACCAAGCGAGCGGGACTGGTTCGCAAGTACGAAGCAGTGTGGGTGACCGACTATCGCTATGCGTTTCCGAACTTCCGACTCTACGATCCGGCAAATCGCTCGTGGTCGTTTGAATGGGATAGGTGGAGCAACCTCGTCAAGGAGAAGGAGAGTGCTGGGGAGATATGCGATCCCTCATGCTATCCAATTGAGGCGGACAGGACCGATCTGAATATTCTCGCCGCACTTGAGATAGACGCTCGAACCAAGTTCTCGGAAATCTCCAAGCTACTTGGAATCACCCTTCAAGCTGTGAAGCATCGGTACGACAAGAGGATCATTCCGCGTGGCCTTATCAGAGAATTCGTCATCAATGTGCTACCGTATCCCCCTGAGCTGTCGGACCTGTACGAGGTTCTACTCACATTCGAGGATGAAGAAGGCATGAACACCTTCTTCGGGGCGTCCGAGGAGATGTTTCCGATCCTGCGCACTGTGAAGGTTTTGGGCGAAAGGAAACTCGGTGTGAGAGCATACTGCCCCCGAAGTGAAACTGGGCGGCTTTTCGCGATGCTATCCGGATTTGCGAGAGCAGGCGTGGTTGGCGACTACTCCGCCGTTAGGGTCAGACCCGAGACACAGTCTTGGCAGACGATATCTGCCGAACTTTTCGACGACGAGACTGGGTGGAAGTACGAGTCGAGTCAACATCTCGCGACACTTGATTCAATCGTGCAGAACGCCAAGGTAAGCGTGTAGACAAGCAGAGCCGCACCTAGAGGACGCGCATCACAGGCGTCCCCAGCAGGTGGGTTAACATGCTTTTTCGTGCGTGCGCAACGTAGAGCGTGGAAAGTTTTCGCCAGCTGATTACTTGCGTTTTGTCGGCCTAGGGCATCTGTCGGTCGGACCATGGGTTCTGATGGTGCATTGGCTCGGATCCAAATGATGCCTAGCATGGAGAGATGAGTTTTAATGACCCTCCTATGTTCGATGAGATCGGAGCTCTGGCTGCAATTAGGTCGAGCATACTTGGAGCGGATCGCACCGAATCAAACAGTGTCGGAGGGTCAGGGACGATGAAAAAGCTGATACACAACGGCATATTGTTCCCGAAGTACGAGCCGAGAGGCTTCAAGATCACGGCGCAAGGGAAGCTCATTATCCTGACTCCACAGCAAGAGGAGATGGCCGTAGCTTGGGTGAGGAAGCAGGGCACCGAGTACGTTGAAGACCCGGTCTTTGTGAGGAATTTCCTCGGAGATTTCTGCGAAGTGCTCGGCCTTAAAGGCAAGCTCGGGCTTGAGGATTTTGATTTCTCCGAGATCGCGAAATACGTCGAAGAAGAGAAGGCTAAGAAACTCACAATGGGCAGAGATGAGAAGAAGCGTCTCGCCGCCGAGCGCAAGGTGCTCAGAGAAGCAAACAAGGCAAAATACGGACAGGCGATCGCGGATGGCGAGAACGTTGACCTCGGAAACTACATGGCGGAGCCATCATGTATCTTCACGGGCCGAGGCAAGCACCCGCTCAGAGGAAAATGGAAGCAAGGTCCGTCGGAGCACGACGTAATTCTGAATCTTTCACCAGACGCGCCCAGGCCTCCAGGCGACTGGAAGGAGATCGTCTGGCAACCGGATTCCATGTGGGTCGCGAAATGGGATGACAAGCTCCGCGGAGAAGAGAAGTACGTATGGCTGGCTGATTCGTCCTCAGTCAAGCAGGAACGTGACATTGAGAAGTATGACAAGGCGAATACGCTCTATCGCAAGATCAATGATTTGAGAGCTCACATTATTGCGAACCTAAAGGCGGGCGATCTCAGGCGCCGAAAGGTCGCCACCGTTTCCTATCTGATTGACACCCTCAAGCTCAGGGTTGGCGACGAGAAAGACAAGGACGAGGCAGACACAGTCGGCGCGACGACGCTAAGACCCGAGCACATCAGGATCCGCGAGAACGGACACGTGGTCCTTGATTTTCTCGGAAAAGATTCTGTGCGCTGGTACAAGGAAGTTGAACTGCCCGAGCAGGTCGTCGAGAACCTCAAGGAGTTCATGACCAACGCTGAGTCATCCATATTTGAGGGGGTGCGATCGGACCGCGTAAACGAGTTCTTAGGCGAAGTCGTTCCTGGCCTCTCGGCGAAAGTATTCAGAACATACCACGCCTCCATGGTGGTCGGAGAATATCTGAAAACCGCGAAAGTCAGCAAGGATGATCCAGACTATGTCAAGAAGAACGTCGCGACAATGGCGAACCTTGAAGCAGCAATCGTCTGCAACCACAAGCGAAAGCTTCCAAAGAACTGGGAGAATTCACTCGCGAAGAAAATGGAACGCCTCAAGGTACTGCAGGCTAGGAAGACGAAGAAATCTGCAGAAGCCGTAAAGGCGGCGAAGATGAGGATCAGTACGATGAAGGCGACACGCGACTATAATCTGGGCACATCGCTGAGGAGCTACATCGACCCCCGCCTCTACTATCGATGGGGGGAGAAAGTCGACCTCGATTGGAAACTCTACTATCCGAAGACGCTACAGCGCAAGTTCTCATGGATGGAGAAGAGCCAGTAACTCCAGCTCACGCGGTTTCCGTTCTCTCGGTTCATTGCTTGTCGATGTTCGAACTAGAGCATGGCTTCGCCGCCATTCACATGAATCGTCTGTCCAGTGATGAAGCTCGCCTTTTCTGATGCCAGAAAAGCTGCAACATGAGCTATGTCTTCAGGTTGGCCCATTCTCCGTAATGGAACCAGTTCGAGGGCTTTGCTCTTCTCCTCAGGAGTTATGTCCGATGTCATGTCGGTCTCAATCCACCCGGGTGCGATTGCGTTGACTGTGATGTTGTAGCCTGCTAGTTCTAGGGCAAGGGATTTTGTAAGTCCTAGGACAGCTGCCTTTGATGCGCCATAGTGGGCCTCATGATCAGTTCCTGTGAATGCTATGATTGAGGAGATGTTGATGATGCGTCCCCATCTTCTGGCTCTCATCTCTTGGCTGAACGCTCGGCTACAGTGAAAGACGCCGTCAAGGTTAACACCGAGGACGTGTCGCCACTCGGCGTTTTCGATCTCCCAGGATTTGAGGTGATGGTGCACACCTGCATTGTTGACCAAAATGTCGACGCCATGAAATTCCTTCAAGATTCGGTTTCGCATAGCCTCAACCTGCTTGGGGTTCGACACATCGGCCTTCACGGAAATAGCGCGTCTGCCTAGTGTCTGGATCTGACGAGCGACCTCGCCGGCTTTCTTGTCGGATCGCGTATAATTCACAACGACATCCGCGCCTTCTCTCGCCATCTCAAATGCAATTCCTCTTCCAATTCCCCTGGAGGCCCCAGTGACAAGAGCCACTTTCTTAGCGAGCAACATATGGCGATACCTAGCCCGACTTGAGATGCGGCTCCGTTCGGTTATATCTCTTTGAGATTGACGGTGGGTAGCCCCTGGAGTTTGGTAATCATTAAATCAGTGCAAATCATCATCACCGCCGTGATGCGGGGGTCGCCCAGCCAGGTCAAAGGCGCAGGACTGAGAAGTCAAAGACTTCGTCCAAAGGCTCCTGTCCCGTAGGGGTTCGAGATTCGGAAAACCAGAGCGGGATTCCGGACGAAAGGGTTCAAATCCCTCCCCCCGCACCAGCTCCGCCCTACAACTGTTTCATCATTCGCCTCTGCTGTCAGGACGCCGAGGTTTCAGCATCAGGTTTTCATGGTGCGTCCTAGGTCAGCACGAGCATTCTGTTGCCGAGTATTTGGGAGACACGGGCTCCTTATGTTCACAATTCGCTAGAGCTCAGCGTCTGTCGTTGTGGTTCGTAGTTAGTAGTTTTTGGTAGGAACCGTGCATTCTGTCTATTGGAAATGAAATGACGACAGGTATGCGTACTCGCGGTGGCTCGAGCGCAGCACGTGAATACTCTTTTGTGCGTTGGCGCCCCATAGGGGCGCTGAGTGCGGGATGACCAACCATGCCAAGTCTAACAGAGAAGGAATCGATGATCAGGAGGAAAGCGCTTGAAGGAAAGAACAGCCAACAACATTCATGACGCTTTCGTAGGAGAAGCGAAAGCGTATCAGAGGCTCCTCATGTTCGCAAGAAAAGCAGAGGAGGAGAATTTCGCCCAAATAGCTCACTTGTTCAGAGCCGTTGCGACTGCTGAAGGCGTTCACTCTCGACGACACTTTGCCCTATTGGAATCAGTAGCCGACACACAGACGAACCTAGAGAGAGCTTTCCAATCGGAAAGCATGGTCAACGGCGTTCACTATCTGAGAATGTTGCAGGAAGCTGAAGAAGAGGGAGAGAAAGCAGCCGCTTTGGTATTCTCGCAGGCCCGTGGTGTTGAAGCTGAACACGCTGAACTCTATAAGAAGGCACTCAATCACCTAATCGCTCAACGCGGCACACAGTACTACGTATGCACTGTATGTGGGCACATTGCAGACGGAATACTGCCCGAGAAGTGCCCGATCTGTGGAGCACCGGGCTCGAAATTCGAATCGGTACAATAACCAAAGCACAGAACCACTGCTAATCATTCAACCAGCGGGATTCATTGTCGTCGCGACACGTTTGCCATGAGTACGAACCAGTGAATGTGGGTGGAAGCCCCACAGCATCACCGAAAATGCAACGCTACTTCAACCATCCCTCTTTTTTCGGCGGGCTTTCGTATCCGTAGATCTTGCTATGAGAGAGACCTAGCTTGCTGTAGAGATCAGCTAGTAGCTCAGCGTACTTGAATGAGATAATGACTGGATCGATGACAGGAACCTTGAGGCGCTGCATAAGTCGCCTCGAGAACCCCACTTCCACTGTGCATCCGAGTATGATCACCTCGGCTCCATCTTCCTCAATAGCCAATTTCGCCTCTCGTGTTATCGCTTTTTCCAGTTCTTCTCGTTCTCTCCTCATTCTGCTGACGGTGAAATTCAGGATTCTGAACGAGGCAAGCTTCTTCTCAAGCCCGTACATGTTGACGTTATCTTCCATCTTCGGGACCCATTTCCTTCTGCCCACGATTATCGAGAATTTGTGTCCCAAAGTGGCTGCAACATGCATTGATGCTTCGGCTGGAGCTGTGACTGGAATTCTTACAAGCTCTCTGGCCTCTCTAAGGCCGGGATCATAGAAGCATGCTACTACCGCGGCGTGATATCCGTCTCTCTCAGCTCTCCTGATCAGACCAAGGATGTCATCCATTACTAGGTGCTCGTAGTAATGATACTCCAAGTTTTCAGGTCCCCTAGCTAGGTGTACGACATGGAACCTGACATCGGATCGCCTCACACTATCGAGAGTACTCTTCACGCGAGCGTCATCAGCCGAACTGCTGACGGGATTGATCCACAGGATTCGTAAGTTGTTCTTCATTCTAATTGCTCCGAGGATTCGTTCAGGGTACCGAGACTCAAGGCTTATGATGCTATCGCTACACAAGGGCGGACTTGGCCTACTTCACGCTGTACTGACCGGACGTGGCCATGGGCAAGTCCTTTTTACTCTCTGGAATAGTCATCGGCGAATTCAGTCTTGGTGATGTAGCGGTAGTTGCGTGGGCCGGGCAAACTCATCGCAATACAGCCACAATGCGAAGGCTTCGATCTTTCAAGGTCTACTTCCATGATTGATCCGAAGGAAATCAATTTCAAGCATGAGGGTAGAGGCATTCTTGCCAAAGGCGCGAGTGTGCCAAGAGCGTCTCTCGTTGGGACCACCGGAAAGTCGAAACGTGAGCTGCAATCCGTTTTCTCTCGCGCTGTGTGCAAAGTCTTATAAACGCAACACTTCGTAACCGGTTGCTTCACAATTCTAGGAGTTGATTTGAAAATGAATAGAAGCTCTCAAATCGCCATAGCTGTCATCATCATAATCGTTGTGGTAGTTGGAGCGGCATGGTATGCTTTGACTCCACGCCCTGGCCCCCCTGCGGCACCTACCGTTCTCAGTGCTACGTTTGCGAATGTCCCCAACCTAGATCCTGCCATTGGCTCAGACGAAGCAGCCGCGAGCGCCTTCGTCAATCTCTACGACACGCTCGTCTACCCTGAAGCGACCGGAGGAGTCAAGCCCAGTGTTGCCACTAGTTGGTCCACCAGTTCCGACGGACTCACTTGGACCTTCAAGCTGAGAACAGATGTCAAGTTCCATGACGGTACACCGCTTACCGCGGACGACGTGGTTTTCTCCCTGAACAGAATGCTTGCGATGGGTCAAGGCTTCTCATACCTCTTTACTCCGTACGTGGACAAGGTTTCAGCGCCTGACGCCCAGACCGTTGTGATTACACTCAAGAAACCGGTCGGCCCATTCGTCACATTCATGGTAAGGATCTATGTTCTCAACAAGAATCTAGTGACCTCGAACTTCCAGAAGCCGGGTCCTTATGGTGACAATGGTGACTATGGAAGTAAGTGGCTCCTGACCAATGATGCTGGTTCGGGACCCTACAAGCTCAAAGAAGCAAAACTTGAGGCTTATGTTCTGATGGAGAGGTTCACGGGCTACTGGGGTGAGTTCAACAAGAACGCACCGGATCAGTTCAAGATGTTCGGAACGAGCGCGGCGGCTACAGTCAAGACAATGATCAGTAACGGCGGCATAGACATAACGGACAGGTGGCAATCGACAGAGGCGCTTGACGCGATATCAAAGCTGCCGGGAATAACGATGGTCAACATTCCCACAACGGCGGAATTCTATCTCATGATGAATACCAAGAAGGCACCAACCGACGACCTCAACTTCAGAGCGGCTGTAACATATGCATTCGACTATCAGACCGTTACGAAGAGCATTTTCCCTGGATATCCCCAGGCTGCGGGCCCTGTACCCTCTGCGCTTCCTGGTCACGATCCAAACGCGGTCCAGTACCAGCGAGACGTGTCAAAAGCTATGGACTTTCTCAAGAAGTCGAAATACTATGGGCAACTTGACAAGTACCCAATCGTCTTCCACTGGATAGCTGAAGTCCCCGACGAAGAGAAGGTTGCGCTCCTGTTTGCCGACAACATGAAAGACATCGGAGTGAACGTCGAAGTCGTCAAGGTTCCATGGTTGTCGGTAGTTGACGAGATGGGTAAGTTAGACACAGCGCCCAATGTAGTCAGCGTCTTCGTCGAAGCCTCCTACGCTGAAGCTGGGTCAATAATGATACAGCGATTTGATTCAAAGTCGACAGGGACCTGGGAGCAGAACGAGTGGTTGCAGAACTCGACGATCGACAATATGTTGGACGATGCGGTCGCCACAGTGGACACAACGCAACGTTTCGCCAAGTACGTCAAGGCACAAGAGGTACTCATGAGCATGTACCTCAGCATATATGTCGTCGACCAGAGTGAAATAAGGGGCTACTACGCCGGATACGTGGATTGGTACGCTGCGAAGGGGCAGAACAACCCCATCATGGGCTACAACTGGGACGTACGCTTGATAGGCTTCGATGCGGCCAAGAAAGCTGAAATGTTCCCAAGCTGATCGACAATCTCCGACAAGACCCCAACGGCATTTGTGAGGGGGGCCGATCGATGGGTCGGCTCCCCTCATACCTTTTTTTTATGCAAGCTCTAGCAAATAGGTGCGATCCCAAATGAGAATGAGTACCTTCATCCTCAAGAGACTCTCTTACACCGTATTCGTCCTGTTCGGTCTCTCGATACTAATATTCATCATCGCGAGGGTGCTGCCTGGTGACCCCGCGAGGCTGGCATTGGGGCCGAGGGCTCCGGATTGGGCCGTTCAAAACCTGAGGCAGCAGCTGCATCTAAACGAGCCGCTATACATCCAGTACTTCTACTGGGTTAGAGACGCTGCGAGCGGCAGCCTTGGTGAATCTCTTGTAACAAGGAGAGACGTTTTCACGGACGTGCAGGAGTTCCTACCCGCCACGTTGGAACTCATCACGCTTTCAGCTTTGTTGGTCGTTGCTCTAGCCATACCGATCGGGATGGTCGCAGGAAGAAGAGCAAATTCTTGGTTCGACAACTTGGTGAGGGTGCTATCGTACATCGGTGTTGCAGTCCCCGCGTTCGTCGTGGCGATAATATTCCTTCTCGTGTTTGGATTCATGCTCCACATACCCATCATCGGCAGGCTCAGCCCGAATATCATAGCCCCACCCACAGTGACGGGTTTCATCACAATCGATTCCCTGATATCGGGAAACATGGCAGCGTTCTTTGACGCGGCAGTCCACCTGATCCTTCCTGCCCTTGCCCTTGCGCTTGGACCTATAGCACAGGAGGCTAGGATTACCAGATCCAGCGTGGTTGAGAACCTCAACAAGGACTACATTCTATCAACCGTTTCACATGGCGTTCCCGAAAGGTTGCTTACCCTGAAGTACCTGTTGAGGCCGTCACTGATCCCGACAATATCGGTAATGGGCTTAGACATCTCTTCACTAATAGCGAACGCCTTCCTTGTAGAGCTGATATACAACTGGCCTGGCATTTCCCGTTACGGCATTAACGCGATGTTGAGAAAGGACCTCAACGCAATTGTCGCCGTGGTCATGATAGCTGGAATCATTTTCGCTATTGCAAACATCGTAGTGGACCTAATTGTCGCATATCTTGACCCAAGAATAAGATACGTTGAGAAAGCTGCGTAGGTGAAGCGAGCGTGAAGGGAGCTGTGTTTCGCAAAGGACCGGATTATGGGAAGAGTTGGCACAAGTTCTCCAATAACTACCTCTCCCAAGTCGGCCTTGGGGTGGTGGCGCTGGTGGCCGTCATAGCGATCTTCGCGCCCTACATGGCGCCGTATCCGTCGAATGCGGGATTCTTCGTAAACTATCCGGAAGCGCACGAGCCTCCAAACTGGATCCACATATTCGGGACGGATCAGTTCGGGAGGGACGTGCTCAGCAGAATCATGTTCGGTTTCAGGTATTCACTCATGATGGCGGTCGTGGTCTTGTCTCTGGTTGTACCGTTAGGTGTCGTGTTAGGTCTCGTCGCGGGTTACTACCGAGGTGGCAAAGTTGACATGGTAGTAATGAGATGTGCCGACATCTTTCTGGCAGTTCCCCCTCTTGTGCTGGCTCTTTCGATATGCTCCGTCCTGACGCCAAGCGTTTTCAACGCAATGATGGCCGTCTCTCTCATGTGGTGGCCATGGTACACGAGGTTGGTGTACAGCATCTCATCTTCCCTCAGGAATGAAGCGTTTGTTCAGGCCGCAGAAATTGCGGGAGCGAGTCCCTTCCACATCATCTTTAGAGAGATTCTGCCGAACTGTTTAGGCCCCATATTGACGAAGATAACTCTGGATGCGGGCTGGGTGATCTTGATAGGCGCCAGCCTAAGCTTCGTCGGCCTTGGTGCTCAGCCCCCTATCCCCGACTTGGGAACCATGGTCTCCGACGGGGCAAACTTCCTGCCTGAGCAATGGTGGGTCTCACTGTTTCCGGCATTGGCGATAGTTCTCGTCATACTTGGATTCAACCTGTTAGGCGACGGCGTGAGAGACCTGTTCGCAGCGGAGACGGTGTAATGGCAGAGCAGCTGTTAGATGTCAAGGACCTTCACGTCTACTTCAAAGTCTACGAAGGATTGCTGAAGGTCCTAAACGGAGTTTTCCTGAATGTGGGCGCAAAAGAGAAAGTAGGGATAATAGGGGAATCTGGCTGCGGCAAGACCACTACAATGAAGGCGATAATGAGGATCCTCGCCGCCAACGCGATAGTTGCCGGCGGGACGATAGCCTACAGGGGTAGCGACGTTTTGCAAGTTGGAATGCAAGACCTGATGAGACTACGAAGGACAAGCATGTCCATGATATTCCAAGACCCAACCGCTGCCCTCAACCCAGTCTTCAAGGTAGGCGAACAACTAGAGGACATAGTACGCTACTCCGAATTCATCAGCCATACGCCGACCAAACAAGAGGTGAGAACGAAGGCGGTGGACCTCCTGAAGAGCGCTGCTCTTCCCGAGCCCGAGAGGATCCTAGACAGTTATCCGTTCCAGCTGAGCGGGGGCATGAGGCAACGAGTCTGCATAGCAATGTCCTTGGCCTCGGCCAAGGATTTGCTGATCGCCGACGAACCAGGCACCTCTCTGGATGTTACAATAGAGGACCAGATAATGAGGGAACTGAAACAGATAGTCGAGGACAGAGGCCTCTCGGTCATCCTCATAAGCCACTCGATAGGCGCCGTCAAAGGCTTCGTAACCAAACTGTACGTCATGTATGCGGGAACGATGGTGGAGGAGGCTCCCACGGACGAACTCTTCTCCAACCCGGTGCATCCCTACACACAGAATCTCTTGAAAGCGGTGCCGAAGCTTACAGGCGGAGGAGTTCCCGAGGGGATCGCCGGTAGGATACCTAGCTACCTAACGATTGGTGACGGATGCAGGTTCGCCTCGAGATGCATGTCTGCCAAGGAAAGTTGCCAGGCTCATGCGCCTCCCGCTTTTGACATCGGGAACGGCCACAGAGTAGCGTGTTTTCACTACGGTGACATTTGATGTCTACAGAGCAGATACTTACCGTTAAAGATCTCAAGAAGTACTTCAAGACGACACGCGGGATTGTAAAGGCCGTTGACGACGTCTCATTCTCCGTGATCAAGAACGAAACCTTCGGCTTGGTTGGTGAATCTGGTTCCGGGAAAAGCACGGTGGGCCACGTTATTATGGGGATTTACGGCCCCACGGCTGGAAGCATCACATTCATGGGAAAAGACATATCCAAGAGCGTCGGCAAACGGCCAAAGGAGCTCAAGAAGCGACTCCAGATCGTTTTCCAGGATCCGGCCTCCTCCCTAAACCCTAGGCGAACCATAGCGCAGATCTTGGAACTACCTTTCAAGGTCCATCACCTCGCGCCTGACGGAAACTACGCTGAAAAAGCCTTCGAAATGATGGACCTGATCGAGTTGCCGCGGGAATTTGCAGCGCGATACCCAGGCGAGCAGGGCGGGGGCGAGAAGCAAGCTGTGGCTATTGGCAGAGCCTTAGCAACTGGACCGAGCTTCATCGTCTTGGACGAGCCGACTTCCGCACTGGACGTGTCGATCCAAGCAAAGATCATCAACATGCTCATGAGGTTCCAGAAGGAGTTCGACCTTTCATACCTATTCATCACTCATAACCTCAGCCTGATGCGGAACGTGGCCCAAAGAGTAGGGATCATGTACTTGGGGAAAATCGTGGAGCTGGCTGGTACGCCTGAATTCTTCAGCAACCCGCTTCATCCATACACCAAGATGCTCCTCTCGGCGATTCCGGTAATCACGCCTGAGGAGGAAGCGCTGAAGCCGGAGAAGATTATGAGCACCGGGGAGATTGCAGGAGCTTTGAACATTCCATTAGGATGTAGCTTCCACCCCCGCTGTCCATTCGCGATGGACACTTGCAGCAAGGTCGTCCCCAGCATAATTGAGTACAAGAGGGGGCATCATGTTGCCTGCCATCTCTACCCGTCAGCCGGGAACAGTCAGTAAACCGACTCGGCTAACCTGGGAGCTAGGCACTGAAGGCTTGCCGTAAGGCACGGGTCACTCTTCGACTAGGATCCAGAAAACAGCGCAGGGTTCCTCTTTCACGTTCTCGACGAAATGCTTGGTTCCCCGAGGGTTATAGAGAATATCGCCCTCCTCCAGAACTACTGCCTCACCATCTGCGTGAAATGTGCAGCTCCCGGATATGACATATGAAATTTCGGACTGGTGATCATGCATGCTGTATGACTCGCCAGGCAGCCTCTGCCCTGACAGAATGTTGGCTGTCCCCAATTGGATGCGAGGAACTTCTCCTTCCTTAACGAAATACTCTAACGTGTTCTTTGGTTGATTACTTCCTTTGAAGTGCAGGAGCTTCGAACTCGGATCTCTCATCGACAAATCGACCCGGTTGCCAATCTCGCATGATGTGCAGATATGCTCATCGCATGAGTACAGCTCCCATAGTAATGACTTAAATGCAAAAACGCTCTCACCGAATGGAGCATGATTGTAAGAGCAGCCGTAGACGTAGGCGGCACATTCACTGACGTTTGTGCGCTCGACGAAGACACTGGAGAATTGGTTTTCGTAAAGGACTCGACTACTCCAAAGGACTTCTCAGTTGGCGTAATGAACACCATCAAGAAGAGCGGCGTCGAAGGTGATCGAATCAAGCGCTTCGTGGCCACTGGCTCAACTATGGTGATCAATGCCATAACAGAAAGAAAGGGTGCAAAGACGGGTCTCATAACTACGAAGGGTTTCAGAGATGTCTTGGAGATCCAAAGATCAAATCGCACAGATATGTACAACTTCATGTACAAGAAGCCCGAGCCTCTCGTTCCCAGGTTCCTTAGGGCAGAAGTGCGAGAGAGAGTAGCAGCTGACGGTTCTGTCCTTGAGCGACTGCACGAAGAGGACCTTCTGGAAATATCGTCTCTGTTCAAGAGAGAAGGGGTTCGCTCAGTTGCGGTGTGTCTCTACAACTCTTACGCGAACGCCACCCATGAGGAAAGATGTGCAAGCAAGATAAAGGGACTCTTCCCAGACGCGTATGTGTCGACCTCTGTGTCACTTTCCTCTGAGTGGAGAGAATATGAGAGAACCAATACAACCGTTACAAACGCGTATGTCCAGCCAATAGTCGACAGCTACCTCCACAACCTTACGCGGGGGCTCAAAGATCTTGGCGTACAAGCTGACCTCTTCGTAATGCAATCAAACGGTGGAGTATCCTCATTCGAGCAGGCAATCGCAACTCCTGTATTCCAAGTGGAGTCAGGCCCTGCAGGAGGAGTCATTGGGGCAGCGTCTGTGGGGATCGCGGCCGGAATGCGCAACGTAATAGCTTTCGACGTGGGCGGTACGACGGCAAAGACTTCTCTCGTCGATGACGGCAAAGTCAGGATAAGCCCTGAATACAGCCTTGAGAAGACGCCTTTCTTTGCGGGTTATCCGTTAAAAGTTCCGATAGTTGACATCGTGGAGATAGGCGCTGGCGGCGGGAGCATAATCTGGACAGATGAAGTTGGATCTCTGCGGGTTGGGCCGACAAGCGCTGGCGCGGACCCGGGGCCGGCGTGCTATGACAAAGGTGGAGAAAGGCCAACGCTCACAGACGCCTTCATTGTCTCGGGCATCATCGATCCTGACTACTTCCTCGGCGGTGAGATCCGCCTGCGCAAGGACCTCTCCGAGAAAGCACTGAGGCCTCTGGCCAAACAGCTGAATCTGCCGCTCAACGAACTCACACTGGGAGCGATCAGAATCGCCGACGCGAACATGGTCAACATGATAAAGCTGGTATCTGTCAGAAGGGGCTACGATCCAAGGGACTTTGCCATAGTGGCGTTCGGTGGTGCGGGGCCAATGTTCGCCGCCGACTTAGCCCGTGATCTCGGCATAGGTACCGTGATAGTGCCTCTCGTTCCAGGCGTATTCTCGGCGTGGGGTATGCTACTCACGGATCTGAGACACGATTTCGTCCAGACGAAGGTCATCTCATTCGACCAAGGCAGCTTGACCGAATTGAACTCGATTTATGAGAGACTGACACAGAAAGCGAGAGAAGTGCTGGAACGAGAGGGCGTCAAGAAGGAGGGCGTGTACTTCAGGCCCTCTTTGGATCTCAGGTACCTTGGACAAGAGCACACCGTCAACACACCGGTTGACCTGACTCCTCTGAAGAGCACGGACATTCAGAAAACCAGGGACAGGTTCGATCGGCTGCATCACAAGCAGTACACATTCAATCTGAAAGATCCCTTGGAGGTTGTCAATACTAGGCTGACTGCGTACGGCCGCGTCAAGAAGCCGAAAGTCAAGCCGATGAGCAGGTCTAGATCTTCGCTGTCAAAGGCGAGGAAAGGGGAGCGTGCCGTCGTGTTGCTCGATGGACAGTATCGTGCCAAGGTATTCGAGAGGTCGTTACTTCCAGTCGGCACCAAGATAGAGGGCCCGGCTATTATGGAAGAGAAGACGGCGACAACACTCGTCGGGCCCAGAGACGTGATGACAGTAAACAAGTACGGGCATCTCATCATCAGGGTGAAGAAGGGGGCCGTCTAGATGACCAAGACGGACAGATTCACCCTTGAGATAATAGGTAGCAGCCTCGTTTCAGCAGCAGAAGAAACCTTTGCAGCCTTCGGAAGAACAAGCAAGAGCCCCGTAATCTACGAAGTGCTCGACTACGCCTGCGGCATCACAGATGCGAAAGGTAGACTGATTGCCCAAGCCAACGGGGTCCCAGGCTTCCTCGGAATCCTCGACATCGCTGTGAAGGACGCGCTGAAGAAGTTTGGACCAGAAGGCTTCGAAGACGGGGACATAATCGCCATGAACATACCTCACACCCACGGAACCCACCTCAATGACGTAACACTCATCATGCCCGTCTTCTACAAGCGCAAGCTCCTCGCATTCTCTGCCAACAAGGGACACTGGTCTGAAGTCGGCGGCATGCACTTCGGCAGCTGGACATCGGATGCGACAGAGATCTACCAGGAAGGATTGCAGTTCCCTGCGGTCAAACTGTACAGCAAGGGCAAGGAGAACAAAGATCTCTTCGACCTGATCCGGTGGAACGTCAGAACTCCTGACATGACCCTGGGCGACATGGAAGCACAGGCAGCGTCTCTGCGGGTCGGCAACAGAAGAATAGTTGAGCTATGCGAAAAATACGGTTTGAGTGCCGTAGAGGAGTACATGGACTGGGGCATACAACAGGGACGTATTATCGCCAAGAAGAAGCTTGAGGAGCTGCCGCATGGAAGATGGGAAGTTGAGGACACAATCGACGATGACGGGTTGTCCGACAATCCGATTCCGGTGAAGGCGGCTGTTGAGATCTCCGACGACAAGTTTCTCGTGGATCTGACGGGTTCAGGTCCTCAAGCAAGGGGATCTATCAACTCACCATACCCTGCCACTCTATGCGCCGCCAAAGCGATAATGAAGGCGGTCATTGACCCACACGCGCCTGTCAACGAGGGTAACTTCGAGCTGCTTCAACTCATAGCCCCCGAGGGAAGCATATTCAACCCCAAGTATCCGGCTCCCACCTCGACCTACTGGGAGGCCATGTCATCCGTCACGGACATCGTATGGAAAGCCCTTGCCCCACACATGCCAGACAAGCTTACCGCCGGTCATTTCCTCAGCGTTTGTGCCACAATCGTGGGAGGAATCGATGACAAGACGAAGCAACCGTTCGCCATAGTGGAGCCTCAGGCAGGCGGCTGGGGAGCAGGTCTGAACAAAGATGGTGAGAGCGGCCTCGTCTGTAGTGGCGACGGAGAGACCTTCATAATGTCGAACGAAGTCATAGAAGTGAGACAGCCAATCAGGGTAGAACAGTACTCGCTCAACATCGAAGACGGTTGCGGCCACGGCATGTTCCGAGGAGGCTTCGGCTTGGTCAAGGACTACAGGATACTGAACTCTGAAGCTTCATTCACCGGGTCATTCGGAAGATCCGTATATCCATGCTGGGGTATGGAAGGCGGTCAGAAGGGTACCGCGAACTATTTCGTGATAATGAAACAAGGACAGGAACCGCGCAAGGCCAGAAAGGTAGCCGCCGAAATAATGAAGAAGGGAGATCTCGTTAGACTCAGGACCGGTGCCGGAGGCGGTTACGGTAATCCCTTGAAGAGAGATGTGCAACGCGTGGCGTGGGACGTAAAGAACGAGTACATCTCGAAACCGGACGCGGAACGAATATACGGAGTCGTCTTCAAGGAAGGGTCAACGGAACCTGATGTGGACGCGACGGCGAAGTTAAGGGCGCGATAGGGAGCACGAGCAGTATCAGCATTGGCTCCTGGCGCGGTTGCTTGAGAGATGTCTCGCCTTGTTCTGCAAGGGATAGTTGACACTCCACGGTTCCCTGTGATCTCCGAACAGTAGGAACTGAGACTTCAGGGAACCGCCTCTCAGATTGCTGACCCACATGATTTTGGCATACTCATCTTGCTCTGGCGGGGAAGACCGATGAGCGTTGCGGGCGGAAAGGCGACCAAGCGCGCACGACTCGGAAAGATAACAGCATCGATTGCCCGTGGGACACTGAGGTCGGCACAATTCTGCATCGCGTCGGGCCTGAAATATCACATTGTCGATGCTGAATGGAAGATGAACTACCTTCGCGACGACGAGGTCACGGACCTGCTTGAGATTTCAGACCCGAGCATCACTACGATCCTGACCTATTCTACTCGACACTCGTATTGTGAGAGAAACATGCGGCAAGCATGGACGGGCGCATCGGGCTTCGACAAGTTCGGCTTCTGCCTTGTTGCAGGAAATGCCGCGTACTTGGATGCAGACGAGCGGAGACGCCCTCTGGCTAGGACGATTTGTGAGGCAGTGAAGATAGTCAAGAAGAACTGTGAAGACCGAGAAGTCTGGATTGGAACGGAGGGCGTTCTACGTCTCGCGACGGAACTGGCAATCGAGCACGGGTTGACACCGTTTCTGCTATTCGACAAGAGTCTTGAATCGAACATCCAATCATTGAGAGACCGCGGGTTCACAGGAGACTTCGCGGTTTACGTTCCATTCTACATCTCAGCGAACCGCAGACGAGTGCTTCATGATGTTCTCTACCGCCTTTCAGGTTACATGCTCCGCCGGAAATGGGTCCGCGAAGAAGCAAAACGGCTCAGCTACGACCTGTCCGTACCCCTACTGAGGACCTTGGTCCAAGAAAAGAGACCGCTGTCAAAGAAACTCATGAAGAGTTCGCTGGGCACATTGCTTGCGGAAGCGGCAGGTTCTCTATCGGTTTTCGGAGATCCAGAAGCCGTCGAGGAACGGTTGCGAGTAATCGCAGGACTCGGACCGACGGTCATTGTCGGTCTGCCAATCAAGGAGAGTGAAGATCAGATCTCCGCCTTCAACAGATGCCTCAGCGCTGCTACGCTCTGAAGGCTATCATAAGGAGGGAAGGCACCTTGGCAGACCGCAATCTTAGGTAGACTCGACTAGGACGGCTGTACCATAGGCGAGGACTTCATCCATCCCTTCAGCTATCTCAGTGGTGTCGTATCGCATACCGATGACCGCGTTTGCACCCATAGCAACGGCGTGGTCGATCATGTGCTGGAGCGCCTCCGATCGTGCCTGTTCACACATATCGATGTACGCATCAACCTTGCCTCCGACGATCGCACTCACCCCCGCTTGGAATCGCCCTCCGATCCCACGTGTTCTAACAGTCAAACCCCTTACAATTCCAAGCTCCTTGACAATTCTGCAACCCGAGATAGAGAATGCTGTTGTGCAGGGAATCTGCGTCGGCTGAGGATGAGGAGGAAGGCCGCTCACATGTGTCGTTGACGCTCCACCAACGCCAGACACCGGGCTACTGCAGTTCTGACAGAATGCTATTCCAGCCGAAAGCTGGGCTCCACATTTCGCGCAGAATGGCATCCAATACACCGATTCTAGTAGACTGGGAAGAAACCCTCATATGCGTATCGGCCCCACGCCATGTGAAATCCGGTCGCAATTGGCCCGATTTCATTTGACTACGAGGAACAATCTCAATGATATCTGTCTTAGCCGGTGAGGAATGAAGACACGTGGAAATCCATGTCCGGAATCTTGGCGAGAAAATGCGCCAGATCATAGCCGACAGAGAGCGCTCCTATCGTGGAAAGTTCTCATCCGAACTGAAGCAGGTCTTCAGATCAGTCGGGTCAGTTGAGAAGGCAGCGTCGAACCTCCGAGAGGCCGTTGGACGGGCTTGGGGAACTCTGAGCAAGCCGGCGGAGCAACACGGCGCCCGACTCTCCGAACAAGTTCTAGAGGCCTGTAAGTCGCTAATCACGCGCAGGCCTGAACCCTCACACGATGAGTTGAGGAGGTTCCAAGAGGAGTCGATTCAAACCATTCGAGCGATCGTGAAAGTGTACAACAAGTATGTTCCAAGCATAATTCGGGCCGTCAAATCCGAGTCCTCAACCCTTGAAGACTCCATTGCCGCGCTCAGCCAGAATATCACAGAGCTTGGTCAAGCCCTCGATAGCTCAAAATTGAAAGAACTACAGCTCATAGCAGAGGATGCCGATCAACTCATAGGGACTGCTCAAGAACTAAATCTCAAGACGGATGAGATTCAGCAAACGAAGGAAGCCATAAAGAGGCTTCAGGATCGCGGGTCGGCCCTCCAGGACAATCTCTCCACGCTTGGTCGTGATCGCGCCCTCAAAGAACTGGATCAAATTGAACAGCAAGCTCGACAGAAGGAAGCAGAAATCCTTGCGCTGCTTGAACCTTTGCTGAAGCCCCTGCGAAAAATAGATCGAGCTGACGACAAAGCGCTCGAGGGGTCGAGCAAAGTAATTGTCAACAAGATTGTTGAGAATCCACTTGCGAGTGTGCTAGAGACTCCGGCCGGCGAGATGCACCAGCTGCTCATCTCGGTCTACGAGTTGCTTGCGAGCGACGAGCTGCTCCTTGATCAGAGAAGAAAGCGGAGAGCCTACGAAGCCATACAGATACTCCAAGCAGGAGCCCTAGACCGATTTAGAGAGGACCATGGCGTTTTGGAAGCAAACCGACGGGAAGTATTGAGGCAGCTCAAGAGTTCCGGTCTATACGACAAGTGGCTTTCAGTTCGAAGGCAATTCGATGATCTTCGCATAGAAATCAATGAGCGCCAAGACCGGATCACGGAATTGGAATCACAGGAAGCACGGTTGCGAACATCCGTCCTAGCTGGCAAGGAGCGAATAGAGTCTGCTCTCCAGGAAGTTCTGGGCGAGCAGGTGTCCATACTCCTATGATTCCGAGGATAAGGTGTGTCGCACAGACCCGACGGAGCCTAGTCACAAGCCCTATCCGCTCACGAGTGAACGTGCAAGCAAGAAGATGTTGCTCTTGTGTTCCAGAATCCGTCTCTTCGAGTAGGCCCACCAGCTCTTGCCAAACGGAATGTACTCACTTACTCGGTACCCTCTTTGGACAAGTTCCAGTTTCTTCTTGTCTCTGATGCCCATTAGCATCTCGAACTCGAAATCTGCATGATGGACATTGCTCAGGCGTATCGCTTCCTCGATCAGTTTCTCGTCATGAGTTGCAATGGCAAACCCTTTCCCTCGTTCGAATATTGTCCGCATGAGCTTTGAGAAGTTCTCATCGATCTGTTTCCTCCGCTTGTAGACTATCTCGGGACTCTCGTTGTAGGCGCCTTTGCATAGTCTAGTCGCACCACCAAGATCGAGAATGCGGTTCACATCTTCCTCACTTCTCCTCAGGTAGGCTTGTATAGCGATCCCGATGTTGTCGTATCTCTTGCGGAATTCGAGGTAGGAATCGACTATCTGCGCCGTGAAAGGTGAACCCTCCATGTCGACCCAGACGAAGGTCCCAAGCGACTTGGCTTTGTTCTGAATCTTGGCGAGGTTGTCCCTGAATAGGGAAGGGTCAACAGAAAGGCCAAGCTGGGTCGGTTTCACGGAAATGCAGCCCTCGATTTGACGTGACTTGAGTGCATCGAGGATTCCGAGGTATTCTGTGGTGGCAGCGGTCATCTCTTCTCGGGAAGTCGTCTCCTCTCCAAGCAGGTTGAGTATTCCTCGCACCCTGCGGGTGTTGGATTGTTGAACGCGCGCGAAGGCGTCCTCACAAGTCTCCCCTGCAATCCAATGTTTCGCAATCCGAAGAAGAAGACCTGTCCACAGACTCGCCAATCTACTCACTGTCCATGGAGGCAAGCCATACCGTATTAAACGGTATTAGTGGGCGGATTCGTTGGGTTCCAACGGCCTAATAGTGAGAGTCTGAGAGTCTCCCCCCGACTCGGTATTGGAAGCTGTGGTGAAATCGATGCCCGACATGTCTTCACGTGTGAGAGTGGTGGCGTTAGGAGACAGCCTGACAGTTGGCTTCCAATCGTGCGGACTCGACGAAGACACTTGGAAGTCGACTCCATATACTGATTTCTTGAGCGACAAGATCGGCCGGGACTTTCCATCTGACTCGCTCTCAATCGAGATCATCAACAAAGGACTTGTTGGCGAGCTTTCAGGGCAGATGGTGGCTCGATTCGATTCAGACGTGATCCGGCTTTCGCCCAGAGTGGTAATAGTCTTAGGAGGCTCGAATGACCTGGGGTGGGGACTCGCTCCAAGACAGATACTACAGAACCTCAGTACGATGTACAGGCTTTCACGTGAGAATCAAATAACGCCGATCGCGTGCACCGTGCCATCAATACTCGGATACGACGAAGGAATCCCTACACGGATCGTATTGAACACGCTGCTGCAGGAACATTGTCGAAAAATCGGGATACGGTGCGTTGACCTTTTCCGTGCAACGCGCGACAAGGACACGAAAAGGCTTGCTTTGCAGTACTCGAGTGATGGGCTCCACTTGAATTCTGAAGGTTACAGAAAGATGGGCGCTGCTGTCTACGAAGAGGGCCTGTGCCCTGTCCTACGTGCAATACTCGAGCGCGGCGTCTCAAGTGGTGACACCTGAACGTCCGTTCAAGGCTATCGCGTGACCCTTGAGTGTTCTTCTACATCACGTTAGTGTCGCTAGCATGGCTGAAGTTTGTCGTCGTCTAGCGCTTGCACCCGATTGCGTCACCGAATTTGGTTCTTGGCAACGATGTTTTCTTCTTCATTAGGCGGTCGTATTCGGTGTCCTCTAGGACGGCGACGCATCGACCTATGCTTGACTCGCCATCCACGAATCGCCACGGGAAGAACCCAATCGTTGTGCGTTGGTTGAGAAGGAGGTCAATGTCTCCTCCGATGCACTCAGCGTGGATTATTGTGTGAGGGAACATCTCGATGTGCATGAGCTGGTACTTGTCGTCAGAGAAGAACTCCTTCAATGCTTTGCCATACTTCTTTTGGAAGTGAGCGTCGGCTTCTCTTGCTTGTCTAGGCATCCAGTCGCGGATGATCGTGTTCATTGGGTGGTCGGCGCTACCGCAGTCGACGCCAATCCACTTGATCTTCTTTCTCTTGGCCCACTCTGCGAATTCTCTGTCTGGGCCAGGATGCTTGACCATGTATCGGATTTCGTCGGCGGTTGGTTGGTCCCAGCCGTATTTGTGGTAGCCGGTGTGGATGATCAGTATGTCGCCTTCTTTGATCTCAACTCTGTCCTCTATCATCTTCGAAGCATAGACATCATAGTCGCCTGCTGCGTCTGATAGGTCTACTACCGCTCCTGGTCCGACTAGGAAATCCATCGTCAAGCTCGCAATGTCCCTTCCTGGGGTGTAGAAGTGTATCTCGCCGTCAAGGTGAGTACCGACGTGGTTGGAGTGTGTTAGAATCTGGCCATTCGCTCCATTTGGAACAAGTCGCTTGAAGTATTTCACTTGAAGCGGCTCGTATGTTGGCCACGGTGGCGTTGCTATTCCAATCGGAACCGTCAGATCGACGAATTTCATTACAAAGACCTTCCATGCCTCATGAGGCGGGGTCAAACGTTCAGGTGACGAGATATATGCCTTACCGAGCGAATCCTTCGAAGCGAGTCGCCTAATCTTTCTCCATCTTTCGTAACGCATCCTGAAGATCGGAAATTCCTAGGCCTGCGCCGGCGATCCCGTCTTTTCTCACAATCGCCGCGCCGTCTCTGAACCCGACCAAAGTCGGGACTATGTTGACTTTGAATGTCTCCCACAATGGGTTGTTTTCGTCGCTGATGTCGACGAGGGCTCCATCAGGGTTGGTCCTCTTCATCATTATGCTTTCGAAGATCGTGAGAAACGCTCTGCAGAACGGGCACCAACTAGCATAGAACACGGCTAGGACATCACGTGAATCAATGAGCTTAGCTCCCGAGAAGTCATCAGGCCTCAAGGAGAGCATATGTCATCTACGCCCCGCTAATACGCGCGAACCATATCAGTAAAAAGGGTATCGAGCGGCCCGGCGGACTGAGTATGTTCTGCCAAATGACTCCGAAGCGATTTCGATATCGATGATCAGAGAATGCGTGGACTCCTGCGAACTGAATCTCCAATCGACCACAGAAAAAGGGTTTGCTTCAATCGGTGATGTTTCCTTCTGAGCGCGCGTTAACAGTCTGCGGATGTTTTGGCAGAAGAACCCTGAGTGCGATTGCACACGAAACGAACACAACCGCCGACAATTCGTATGGGGTTCTCGGATTAACCAGTTCAGCGGTTATTCCACCGAACGCCGAGGCGGCCATGAAAGCAATCGCGCAGATCATCTCGTAGAACCCCATCGCAGCCCCACGAAGCTCCGGTTCAATATCATCTGCAATAATCGCCACATTGACTGGGAAGATGCCGCCTATCGAAAGACCCGCCAAAAGAGCGCCAACAACAATGAGCAAGAGACTTGGAGCGCTCCCAATCGTCACGAATCCCACACATCCTACGAGCAGAGCGGTCAGGGCTACACGTCTTCTCCCTAACCTATCCGATGCAGTTCCAGCAAATGCAGCGCCGAGTATTCTTCCGACCCAGAATATCGACAAAGCACTCCCGATCCAGAAGATGGGAATTCCAAGGCCGGCTGCGTAGACTGAGAGTAATGCCATGACGGTTGCCAGTCCGAACGTGTAGGATGCTCCAAGGACGTTTCCGGCTACCAGACCGCGGGACGAGAGTTTCCGCGCCAGTCCACCGCGCGGCAGTGTCCCCCCGTGATGCGTGCGTTTCGGAGTGTCGACAAACCAAACCACGAGTATCGAAACAGCAGCGAATGCAAAGTAGGTCGAGAAGGCTAGAGTAAATCCGAAGAAACCTGTCATGACTCCTGCCGCAAACGAGCCGATGGCAAAACCGAGTGCATAGACAGTTGTGACGAACCCAATGCCTCTGCCGACCTGCTCAGTATCCGCAGTCTCTGTTGCAAGAGCCTCCATTGGTGGCCAGAAGCACGCCCACGCGAGTCCTTCCAATCCCCTGATCGCGATCAGTTCTGTGACGCTAGTGGCCCGCAAGAACCACAAGGCCGCCAATGCGCTCAAGGCGCAACTCATTGCCAGAACGGGTTTTCTCCCAATCCTATCAGAGACACGCCCGGTCAGAAACGCCGACAATGTAAAGACAATTCCCCACGCGGTCCCCATCAGTCCGATCTCCACCCAGCTCGCTCCCATTTTTGACGCGAACAGGGGTGAAATGGGCACGCCAAGACCGATGGCGAACATGAGCAGGAATGTCAACACATGCTGACCTGCTGGGCGTGTCATCACGAATGCCCTCTGAATCGATGAACAGGAGTTGGGCGGCTTGGGGTAAATGGCTTCTCCTGTGTTGTTCGAATCGTCGTCACTCCTCCGGTAGTTTCACTTGCCTCACCAGTCTGTCGTGTCATTCTCCGGTTCTTATTGCACGGTCTACCGTACGCTCTGCCAGTCAATTTGACAGGTGAATCACATGGTCCTTCGCGGTATCGCGCGCATAATACTCGGGACGCGCTCAGACAGAAGTCGCACAGGCGTTCTCTACATTCCTGCTGACGTTGTGAAAGATTCGCTGTTCCCCTTCTCGGCCAACGAGGAAGTAATCGTCCGAATAGATGGTGAGAGACTGGTTGTTGAGAGGAGTTCGCATTGAGCGAATACAAAGAACAGTACACGTTCGGAATGGATTTCGGAACCAGTGATTTCAAGTTCGGGCCGATAACTTGCGGCGACGCCCCCAAGATACTACGAAACAGAGGGTACTTCCCGGATCGAGATTCCATCATGATGCGAGCACTGAACCAGGCGCCAGAAATCGTCGTCGGGGACGACGTTCCTCTCTACCTGCAATCCTCAGAAGACCTGTCCTCGAGGCTCGTCTACCCTATGCGAAACGGCGTGATAGATCGGGGAGACAACAGAGCCTGGAGAGTTGTCAACGAGATCTCCCGTTTTGGCCTCGACATGTTTCGACCTAAACCAGAGCAGAACTTCGAAGGTTTCTATGTGGTGGCATCGCTTTCCAGTGTCTCGCCGCGATACATGTACGAGAGTCTCTTCGAGACCATGACTGCAGCCGCCAAGGATGGACTCGTCAAAGCCGCCACTGTAATCTCTCAACCATTTGCAGTTGCAATAGGTCACGGAGTCACGACCTGCGTCGTCGTGGAGTCAGGGCACGGAAATACGCAGGTGTGTCCGATTAGCAGTTACCCGATACGTAGCGCGCTCGTCGCCGTGAACCGCGGAGGCGGAGAGGCAAATTCCATCACGGCTGAGATCCTGAAAGATCTTGGGTACGGAGATCTCGCGCGTGAGGAAGCGTTCGTCCGTCGTGTAAAAGAGGATTTGGGTCTCCTTCCGCTGAATCTAGAAAGCGCGGTCAAGGCCGCGAAGGATAGCCCCACGAAGTTCAGGGCAAGATTCAAAGTGCCAGGAACCAGAGTCGAAGTTGATTTCGCTGAGAAATCATGGCAGAGATTCCTAATCGGAGAATATGTCTTCAACCCTCAGAATGAGCTGTTTCAGAGTTACGTGACCCGTGGAATGCCTAGACCCAAAGATGTCAAGATAGGTGATGCCGTTTTCGAAGGCATGATCGACTTTGGAGAAGCAATAGTAAGGTCTGTGGAAAGATGCCCGGTCGAGCTTCAGCCCCTACTGTACAAGGAGATTCTGCTCTCCGGCGGAAACTTCAGCTGGCAGTCTCCCGAGAAACTCCGAGACTTCGCAACGGATGCTCCTACAAAGATGAAGGCGCTGTTGAAAGAGAAGGGACTCAAAGGAGTGTCCGTCAAGATGACGAAGAACCCGCAACACTCGGTCTGGCATGGGTGCATCATCTACGGCTATGCGGTTCCGGAAGACTATGGATGGAATTGGGAGCGCATGGAGGGATGGCTCCCTGGCGCAGCCTAACCTCGTCAACATAAGGCAAAGGATTCGTCAACGTTTCGCAAGTGCCGGCCTTGTGGAATCTCCTATCGTAGACAATGGCCCGAGCCCGGATATATTCTTCCAAGGCGAGGATACGAGTGTTCGTGTGGTCATTCTAGACGAATCAGGCTGGGGAAATCGACAAGCCTTCCTGAATTCGATAATGAAGGCAACAGCTCTTGCTGGAAAGTCGAACAGGACATACCTTGCTCTTCCCAAGAGTGCCGCTTCTCTCACTGACGCGAGACTCTTTCATGAGCGAGGCATCGGCCTTTTCACCTACGACCATAGAAACGTCGAGGAAGCCCTACCCGCACGCTATTTCGAGACGGAGAGCGTAGCGGTTCCCCAAACCAGTGAAGTAGTGGATCATCGGCTCGAAAGCGAGATCCGAGAACTTCGCGCCCAGATCGATACCCTCGAACGAACTGTCCACAGCCTGAGTGAGGAACTCATGTCTCTGAGGCGTATGCCTTCTGCTCCAGAGCCTGTCGAGAGCTTTCCTTCGACACGCACCTTAGCCCCGATTACTGCGGCGGAGAGTCTGCCGACTTTCTTCGCAGGAAACCCATGGCTGGAGGTCCTCTCAAGGCGAGGAAGGGAGGAAGCAAGGATTGCTCGCTGAGAGTTCAGGAAGCTTTGTTCGGGTACCCATTCGGTCAATTCAGGTTGTCATTGACTTGGAGGATCCATTAACGCCTGAGCTGACATTGGACGATTTTGTGAGAACTTACGGTGTGACCCCAGTGTCGCCAAGATATCGGGTCCTTAGCGTGGAGGTTCTGACTTGCCCTGAGGATCAGCTGCCAATACTCGCGTCTGAGTGTGGGCACTGCACGAGGTTCGTGAGGAGAATGGACGACATCGCTTATTTCAGAAGAGAGAATTCGTCCGATTCAATCATCCATTGAACATTGGGCCCTCGGAAAGTTGGTGAGCCGAGCGAGTCCCAGCCGTCTAGGTTTCTATGACTTCACACTTGACTCGCTTTAGAACTTCTGCGGCTTGGTCAGCATTCAGCTTTATCGTGTAGAGCTTGCCCGGTGTTCTCAGTTTCAACTTGACGATGTCTTCCAAGCGTTTGACTCTGCACTCCTCTGCTCGCTCCGAAATGCGAACAAATTCCTCAATGTCGCTGATCTGCGCGGGCATGATCCTCAGCTCTCGATCAGATTCAAGCTAGCCTTGCCGGGGTTCATATAAAGTATGTGAGACCGGGTTCTGTTAAGCTGGCGGGGGTTGCTTTTGCTGCTGTGTGGGGTGTTCACGCCTGAACCGTGGGATGAACCGTGGGGTGCGTTTCATGTATTCACGATATTCGTCGCCGAATCTATCAGTCAGCATTGCCTCCTCCTTACCTATCCGCGTGTAGATCAAGGTGACTATGGCAAGTGCAGGTAAAAGGAGGAGCCAATTGGCGGCCACAAGAGCTAGCGCTATTACGAAGCCGAAGGCCCCCAGATAAATCGGATTCCTAGCATACTGGTATGGCCCGCTCGTAACGAGTGTCTCGCTCTTTCTCTGCAGGAACTTCGACGGGTCTAGGGCGTGAACCCAATTCTTACCAAGCGTCCGATAACCCCAAAGCGTGAATGGAATGCTCAGAGCGGCGACGCCGAGCATGATTAACCGGAACCAATCCGGTAACGGAATCGAGAGAAACATTATCCAACTGGGAAGTATGGCGTAGAGTATTATTCCTCCGAACAAGAAGGGGGCAAACAAGGCAAGGGCTACGATATGCAACCATCTTTCACGTTTAGCCGCCTGGTTATCCGATGCTTCTCGCTGAGGGAGCCTAAGAGTGTATCTTACCCATGTCGTACTGGCAATGAAGGTAACCCACAGAACGATGAAGATGGATCTGAAAAGCAGCTCATTCACCACGTTCACGGCCCCTCATCATCTCAACCACCATCCTTGAATTCAACATATCTCAAACTACGTGCTCCTGCAATCACCCGAAGATTAACAATCATAAACAGCACCCGTCAACTTAACGGAACCTGAGACCGGCTGAGCTGCGGGCAATTCAACCTCCGTGCGCGACAGGCAGGAACACAACTTCATCCCCATCTCTTAGCGTGGAGTCGATCCCATTCAGGGCTCCGATCTCTGTTCCTGAGACTAGGATCAATGCATTCGGTCTAGGGTCTTTTGTGTCTGCATCTATCAGATATGTCTCAAATTCGGGGCGAGCGATCACGCTGACCAGCTTGTTCACGAGCTGCCGTATGGAGATTGGGCTCTCAAAGTCAAGCTCGAGCCTTTCTGTCTTTGCAGCGGTCTTCAGAACTCCGTAGAGCTTAACGTGAACTCGCAACGTCCGGCCTTCTCATGGCAGTTTCGCTAGTTGAAGATAAACGTCTCCTCCTCGTAGCGTCTGCCTCCGATGATAGCCCCGGAAGGCTTGCGAGTTATTCCCCTAATTCTTAGGCTCGAAACCAGTCTTTGGTTTAAGTCCGTGAGCGGTGTGTTTCGGTCCGTTAGTGTGATCAGAGGCACGTTTACCCCTAATGGTCGGGCTGGAATAATGTGCCTCGTCACTTTGTGTGGTAACAGTCGCCCCGTTAGTCCTGCTCTTCGTACCGATGCTTTGTCTATCATCGGCAGCGTCATCACGGCCTTTGTCTTCTTGTCGACAAGATTTTTGAGTGCGTCGCTCTCCGTCTCGAACTTGACTGTGAGGCCGAGTTTTCGGAGGCACTGTTCCGCGGTCTTGAGGGTCGCAAAGACTCGCATGTCACCATTCTCGAGTTTGAGACACTCACGGTGCGCAAAGAGCATTGCGAGTACAGGATTCTCTCTAATGTTCGAAATGTCAAACGGGAATGTTTCGAATCTGAGACCTGACGCCGAGAGGGCGAGCTTGATCTCGTCGGAACTCATTGTGCCGGAGATTGATCTGTACCAGGTGCCGAGTTTGATACTGGGATTCAGATAATCGACCGCACATACTGGTATGCAAGCGCAATCGAGCTCCCTTAGTGCGACCACACGGTGCATTCCATCGAGGACAACGCATGAATCAGTGTCGACAACTACGGGATCCCTCACTACTTCGTCGCGCAGGAATTCGCGCTTTAGTTCTGCCACTCGGCTAGGAATAGTCTCCTCGTGAAGAAGAAGATTGTTCGTTGACGACAGATAGATGTGAAGATCGAGTTTCTCGTGTCCGATCACGAATTCAGACGAGTGTTGCTCTGTGGCCCCGGCCAACGCTTGGAACCCATACCTTGCAGTTGTGCCCTCCACGCAATTCAACAAGAATCAGAAAGGGGGTAGAAACGGGCACAGCCGATCAAACGACTCAGACAGTGCCCCACTGGAGTCAGACAGTCCGGAAGTTACTTCACGAACTTGACCATCTTGGTTCCACAGGTTGGACAGACAGCACGTATCATGTTGCGTCCTTTTGCCGTTTTCTCTTTCGTCACAGTATCATCAGCGACTGTCTTCTTCTCCTTGCACTTTACACAAAACATCTCTACCATAAGCATGCGCCTCCCTTCAATACGTTTGGAGTTTACCCCATTCCATCCCCATAAAAGTCTTTGCAAACTGGGTAGTTGCGCCCAGATGGGAGATGTCTCCCCATTCCCTTTTGTCACTTGGGTTCTTTAGTGATGGTTACAAAGTGCGAACAAATTGACATCGAGACATTCGTTTTCTGGGGTCCCACACCTGCAGATTGTCAAATGCCTGCTTTCATTTTCAGAGTTCGTTTCGCATGACAAGAGCTGGAACCTCCTTGCCCAGACAATGGCAGCTTGCATCGATGTGGGCATCGACTCTGTGGACCTGAGAAGAATTGTTACTGATCGAGGAACGTGATCCAGGTTTGGTCGAATGTTCTGCCGGTCTCAACAACGGGCAGTGGGGGTCTCTGAGACATGAATTGAACGGTCACACGAGATTCTGGAGATCAGAACAATTTTCGCGCTACAACTATTGGCAGATTATGAAAGCGTGAGAAAGAGGGAATACACTGTGTCGGTCGAGTGATCAGTCAAGAAATAGTCTAAGCTGCCGCGGGCGGGCTTTGCTGTTCTGTTTGTTCTTCTTCCTCTTCGCCGAGATCCAGTTGAGCTTCTGGACTCATCTGCATCATGGCTATTCTATGAGCATCTGTCACTTTGAGACGCGTGACATACCCTGCTATTCGGTTTCTCAGTTTCTTTGACGGTGCTTTCATCACTTCATTGGCTGCTGCCTTGTTTGCCTCATACTCGTTCGTGAACTTTTCAGGGAATCTCTCGATCAGTTCCCTCGCTGCCCGCTTGACCGTTTCCGTGCGAACTTTTCCCAAGTTGTTGTCTCCGATTCAGCGCGAGGGCTTGCAATAATGTCTCTAGCCTAAAAACCTAGAGTTCATTCCCTCGCCACGAATGATGCCTCATGGTTGCCAAGAACATGGCGGAATCTTGCGAATGTGGGCCCGAATGCGAGGTCGCTTTGAGGTTCCGATGCCGGAGCCGGTTCAGAGCCCATGAGTGGCTCGGAAGTAAGTTGTGAGCAAGGGGCACGAGGTTCACATTTCCGCCTCTTTTTTCTCATGCGCTGAGGTGCCGATTGACATGGCGCAGTAGATGAGAAGAGCTCAAAAGTGGCTCCTAGTCGCCGCAGAAGGCGCTAATCATGCTCATACTGTCCAGAAGTGGCAAACCTTAATAGAATCTGCAATTCCAAACCTTTTTCTGGTTGTTTTGTTGCGAAACGGTGAACTTTCTACGGCGGCCGTTCGGAGACTCATCGAGAAAGCCGGTGCTGAACGGGTGGGGGACGATGCGGTTGAAGAAATGCGTCGCATCCTGGAGGAGTACGCCATACGCATCAGCAAGGAGGCTACGACACTCGCCACTCATGCAGGCCGCAAGACTGTCAAAGCCGAAGATATCCAGCTCGTTATCAAGCGTGTCCAGCAGCTTTAGCCTCGTTGAGATCGATCACTGTTTATCTGTGAAACGTCGTTTCTCACTGGATATCGCGAATCGGCTGCTTCTTGCGCACCTCAGGACCAAGAACAATCATGATGGGCCCGGGGCGATTTGAACGCCCGACCAACCGGTTATGAGCTTCGACAACTTCGCCCTGTCGAGAGTGTTACGGTCGCTCCAACCTGGCTGAGCTTCCCGGGATTCCATGTCCTTACGGGCCCGGGCCCATTCCTAGACCGACATTCGCATGTATTTAGCTGTGTAGTCCGCAGCTTTGGCATGTCTATGCCTTGAACCTTTGAAACGCGATTCTGAGCGAGTCCCCCGTCCACTCGAAGACTGGAATGTTCCTTCTAACCCGCTTGAACTTCTCAGCAAGGGCTTGAGCGAGTATCGGCAACGCGATAGTGGAATCCACGTGGCAAGTAGTCATCTGTGCCCTCGGACTGTACTTGCCCCAGCTTTTCGCCTCTTCAAGGGTTGCACCGCTAAGGCCGCCCCAATGTGCCGCGTCTGTGGTTACTTGGATGGCGTAGTCATGTGTTCGGTCGTGTCTGGTTGCGTAACCTGCTACAACCGCAGACTGCTGTATGAAGTTCTTTGGAACTCCGCCCCCAAAGATCACTACTCCGCTCCGCGAGGATTTCTCAGTGATCAAAGCGCTCTCATGAACATCTCTCATGTGATCGACGATGATTCTCCTTCCTCGTCTCCTATTCGCGAACATCATCGCAAATCCCAAGGAGCTGTCAGAGAGGGCAGGGAGAAAAATCGGGACGCCCGATTCCTCTGCGGCGATTGAGATGCTGTCCTTGTCTCGTGCTCTCTCAGAAAGCCATGCGCCAAGCTTCTCAGTGATCTGGCGAGAGGAGTAGGGGTAGTTGTCTCGAAGCAGAGAACAGAACTCTTTCTCAATCTCGATATCAAGTCGGTAGAATCTTCTCTCGTCGGCATACACGTCGTACATCCTGTCGACTCTGTATTTCCTGAGTTGGACATCATCGACTTTGTCGGTTCCTTTGAAGTGCTTTCCCCCAATCGCCTCATAGGCGTCATGGTAGATCGTTGCACCGGTTGTTACTAGCGCGTCAATCATCCTTCTTCTGATCAACTGTACGATGATCTTCCGCATGCCTGCCGGCACCATGGCCCCTGCGATTCCCATCCAGATGACTATCTGTCGTTTCTTCAGCATCCGAGTCCAAATTTCGAAGGCCTCACCGAGTCTTCTTCCTTGGAAGGCAGTGGAAGCCATTTCGGAAATCAATTGATCTGTTGTCTTGCCGGCAGAGATCTCAAACGGTCTCGTGGGATGACGAAGGAGATGTTGGCGACTCATCGACACTCGCTGTACCATGGTTTATCGCATATATCATTAAAATGCTGCGTTGTCATCGTGTTCGTCTCTCGATTGAGAAGTTTCCGCAATCCTCTTGGGCTGTGATGTCAGCAATAGCCCGATTGTGATCGTCTTCCGAGTGTCGCAAGGGAGGCTTTGTTCGCTGGAGCGTGGTTGTCGCTTTGCTCATGCGGTCTTGGCATGTGTCTTGAAGTCGAGCTCGTATGCCCTCCATGCCGAATGGTGTGAGGCGCCCCGCATTTTCGGTACTCTGAAGTAGCGTGTGAGGCCTGAGGGTTCCTCTTGGACTTTCATCTCGAAGACTCCGTCGGCACTCTCTTGCACCGCTGCTAATATCGCTGTGGGGAAGGCTTGTCTGTTAAGCGTTACGATGGAATCGAACTTGACAATCCTTGTCTTGGCTCGTAGCGTTCGAATCAGCTCTAAGGATGAGGCCAGTCCCCTCTTGCGAATTAGAGTATCAAGCGAATCGAGGAGGAAGAGGCCTTGGGTTCTATTCTCCAGAGCTTTCGACACTGCGATGCTCAATTCTGAGAGGTTGTTCGGATCAGCGCTCAACTCTTCATTACTCGTCATGCCGATCTGGGAAGAATAGCAGTCGATTATGACAAGATCGTGCAATCTCTCGGGCCTGGCAAACGGTCCAAATAGAGGTCCGAGGTTTCCCATCTCGCTCAGTGAAACGCGTATCTCTTCTGGAGATTGCTCCAAGGTCAGATACACTACACGCCGCTTCTGCCTGAGGCGCTTTGCTACGAACTCTAGGCATAGCTCTCTTTTCGCGGTGCCCGGGTCACCCATGATGAGAAGCATCACTGGTGAGGGGATTCCAGATGGTACAATGTGGTCGATGATCTCGATTCCTGTCAATTCTCTCGTGACTTCTTCGAGGGGTTCCTGTTCTTGTAGTGCAGTCGTCTCTTTCAAGTCGTCGGAGATTTCTCGTTGCAGAGTTACATCTCGGTCAGGGTCCAATGAGTAGATCTTTTGTTCTCGTAGCAAGCCTATCTCGACGAGTTCTGTAAGATCATTTTCGATTTCATCAGGTTTCCTTCCAACTCTTGCAGCAAGGCCTTCTAGGCTGTCGGCAGTTCTCGGATTGCTGTGGAAGAATGTGAGTAGCTCCGCTCTAGTATCTGATCCTAGCAATTTCCCTAGGGCGCCTTTCTTTGATGGGGGCACCTGTGAACCCTACGATTTCCTTCTAGTGAGCCTGTTCGTGGCTGTCTTGTCCCGATATCTCTTATGATTGCCTACTATTTCTATCGTTAGGTCGGAAAGCTTGTGGTGGCCATGGCAAGAGAATTTCAAGCCCATGCCCCTGCAGATGTGCCCGCACATTCTGCCGAAGCGTGTCTGCCAGGGCTTGTTCGAGTGAACGAACACAAGAGACCGGTAGGCTTTGTTCTTGGCAAGGTAGATTCGGATAGCCTCTGCCATCGCCTTGATGGTTTCGGCATCTGGCTCCTCTGGGAACTCAGTGTGCATGAAAGGGAAAGTATCCTCCAACTCTGAAGGTACGATCCCGTATGGCGGGCAATACAGGCAGACATGTACCTTCTGACCAAGATCTACGAGTTCCATGCGTGTGCTTGTCCTATCCTTTGGGCCTTGCCTGGTCGCAGGCATGAGTAGCATTGTCGTTGCTGCCTTAGGGTGTTCATAATCTCGGAGTAGCCTCTCAATGTACATGACGTATTCCGGTCTTTGAAGACTCGTTGAGTCGAAGAAGAAGACCCCTTTGCGTTTCGTTGAAGGTGCAGCGCATGCCACATGGATCTTGTGCTCTCCGATCTTGCGAAGACCTTCCAGTAGGCTCGGGTGGCTCCTGCATCTCACTTCGATGAGTTCCCAGAGTCTTCCCTCGGCGATGGCTTCCTTTATTGTCTCAATTTCCTGCAGACAGGCAGATAGATTGTGTTCAGCGAGGAATTGAGTTCTCTCGATGAGAGGGCGTGATCTAACCTCTTCAGGCGTCGTCTTGTCGCATATGCTGCATCCGCATGGGAAATACTCCATCTCTGTGAGATGTAGAGTGCCGGCGTTGGTCAGGTAGCGACCCCTACGCGCATAGAGTATGTATGCCGCTGAATCGAACAAGTCGCACCCAAGTGCAACGGCAAATGCAAACATGAATGGGTGACCAGCGCCAAACAGGTGAAACGGTGCACTTGAGGGGACGTTCATCTTTGCCGCTAAGATCATGTCGGCCAAGTCTGCGAAGAGGTACTGTTCCATCACTTCGGTTGGGCTTCCAAGGGCGTATATGTCGAATTCTCGCTTGGCCATTTCACGGGCGCTGTGAGCAACCAGATCGGGGAACGTTCCTCCCTGTATCGGTCCCACCCAAGCTATGTCTCGTCTTGTGATTGCTTTCTTCGCCTCATCCGCTCTCCTGACGGTCTCTCTGACAGTCTCAGTCGCGCGAGCTTTGGAAGCTTTCGATCCTGTGGGCAAATCTAGGATAACACCGATGTCAGTCTGAATGGACTCTTGGTACCGAATGACCTCCAGGGGGCTGATCTCGACTTCCCCGTAGCGAAGAATCTGGTAAGCTCCCGAGTCTGTGGCGATGATACCGGGGAAGTCTAGGAAATCATGTATGTTGGTGACTCCGGTGTTCCCGGCTCGTCGCGATATCAGATACGCATTCGTGATTAGGGCTTTGCATCCAAATCTTTCGAACATCACATGTGGAGGGATCTCTTGAGCAAGTGGATTGACGACAGGAAAAAGTGCTGGAGTCTCAAGCTTTCCGCTCTTGGTTTCAAGGATCCCTATTCTACCTAGGACATCTCGTCGGTTGATTTCGAAAGACAATGCAAATCATTCAACAGGATCCATTCTTATTTCGTGCCGACGAACCTGTCTGATCGCGCTTCCAGCTTGAGGCTTGATTTCTCGACTTGCACTAGGCCCCTTTGGGTTGTTCCTTCATGAACTCTTCGTAGACTCTCTGGACTCTTTCCGCGGCCGGGCCTGACCCTTCGATCATGCCTTTTTCGCCCAGTCGGATCTTGTCCATGACCACAATCACGCCTGCTCCTTCTACTACCCTGACCATTCTTGGGAAGACTCGCTCAAGTCTATCGGCGAGTGCCTGCAAAGCGAATGGTCTCTCAACACTGTACATCTGTGCGATGGAGCGTCCGGTGATGAATAGCCTATGGACAGTCTTCCCTGATTCGTCGGTGCAATCTGAAATGCACACGGTGAGGGTGTCCGTATCCACTCCGGAGAGAATGCCCGTATATCTCTTGCCGCCATTGGTTTCGACAACAATCGGTTTCTGAAGGAGAAGCGCGAGCTCCTCGGAGAACTTTCTGTCCGCAGCCGAAGACAAACTGACCACCCCAAATACTCACGCGACGGCGTTAAAAGCCTGTGCCGATCTGCTTCTGATATTCGCTTGCTCTCACCGGTTCAGATCTGCCTTGCCGCTTGGAGCGAAGGATCGAGCGTGCCTCTTCGAGGTCGCTCGTCACCCAAACAACCTCCGTCTTCATGAGGTTCATCTTGGTTCCGCAATAGGGACATTGCCTGGTTTTCCTTCCCTGCCGTGCAAGTAGGAGCCCTCGACATTTCGGGCATACTACCACAAGGTAGGTCTTCTTCAATTCCAACCCTCACTCGAGGTAACGGGCCAGGATCCCTTTGCGTTTCAAACTCAACAGCCAGTCCACCTTTGGTTGCCTCTGAATTCGCTTCTTGTGCATGTCCTTCATGATCAGCTGGATCACGCGGCTAGGCGCCTTCTCTGTAGTATCGATCTCCAGGATCTTATTCCACCCATAGTCTTCCACTGCGTCCCATAAGCAGATGTCAAGGATCTCGGCCTGTAGGTTCTCGCCGATCTTGGATTTCGACCATCGTTTGCCTTCGAGTCGTCGTTCCAAGACGATCGGATCACAGCGCAGAACAATCGCTCTGACAAGTCTGGGCAAAGGACCGGTTTCTAGAGCGATGTGACTGTCAATGACCAATCCATGGTCAGTTCGTGCGGCCCGCTCGCACAGCCTATTGCGAAGTCTTTTGAGGGAGACTGTGCGTGTTTTCCTCTTCTCGTCGTATGTGTAGTCGACCTCTTTGCGTCTAAGCAAGGTCTTGGGGTCGACGTAGCAGGCTCGGAGCTCTGTCGCAAGTAGACGACTAATGGTCGTTTTTCCTGTGCCTGGTGTGCCTGTTATGAGAATTGCAGTTCCTTTCGTGAGTTCTGGCAACCAGTTCACGTTTGTGCTAGCTTGGTGCTCCGGGCGGGATTTTCATGACCTGTTTTGTTTGATCATTTTGAACCCGCGTCGCTGGCTTTCTCCGACTTGTGCCACGAGAGGCCAGCATACTCTCGGCGCTACGCACATGACCGGGCTATACTACCGGAGCATTGCCGGTCTACGAGGCTTGGCGGCCTTTCTTAAAGGCTTGCATCAGGGGATTGTCCTGAGCGGCCCGCCGTCTCCGATCCTGACGGAAACGCTCAGTTCAACCTATCCGCTGTTACTGGCGAGTCACCGAGGTGGTTGGGCTAGTACTCAGGCATCTCTCCGCCGGGGCCGCCCCTCGGAGGTGGGGTTGGTGGAGGCTTTGCTGCAGCAATGACATCGTCGATTCTAAGGATCATCGAAGCGGCTTCTGTGGCAGATTTGATGGCTTGCTCCTTGACCTTGAGGGGTTCGAGGACTCCGCTCTTCAGCATGTCTCTTGTCCCGCCTTTGAAGACATCGACGCCCTGCCATAATCCCTCCTTCTTTACATGAGCCGACCGCAAATCAACCATTATGTCAATTGGATCGAGTCCAGCATTCTCTGCCAGCGTTCTGGGGACAATCTCAATCGAATCAGCAAACGCTTCGATAGCCAGTTGTTCTCTTCCTCCTACCTTCTTGGCGTAATCTCTGATTCTCTTGGACAATTCCTCCTCGATCGCGCCGCCCCCGGCCACGACTTTGTTCTTGGTGATCACGTCTGCAACGACAGAAAGCGAGTCGTTCAGAGCACGCTCGGCTTCATCAACTAGCCTCTCTAATCCGGCTCGTATGAGTATCGCGACTGATCTTGGGTTCTTGCACCCTTCGACGAAGATCATCTTGTCATCACCGAGCTTACGTTCCTCCACGAGGCCTGCAGATCCGAGGTCGCTGTCCCTGAGATCCTCAAGATTGGTGACTACTTTTCCTCCTGTTGCTCTAGCCAGCTTTTCCATGTCAGATTTCTTGATTCTTCTGGCGGCGAGGATTCCTTCCTTAGCGAGGAAGTGCTGAGTAGTATCGTCTATTCCCTTCTGGCACATCACCACGTTCGCTTTTGCAGCCTTTATCTTGTCCACCATGTCCTTCATCATCTTGGTCTCCTCGTCCAAGAACGCCTTCATCTGTGTTGGGTCGTTGATTCTGATCTCGGCGCTGATTTCAGTCTTCTCAATCTCCAGTGCGCTGTCTAGTAGTGCAATTCGGGCATTCTTCACGGACTTTGGCATGCCTGGGTGGACGACTTCTTTGTCGACTATGATTCCCTTGACCAGTTCGGTGTCGAGGAGGCTCTTTCCTTCCTTCTTGGTGAGTTGTATATTGTCGATGTCGGCAGTCCATTCTGTGCCTCGCTTCTCAGCCACTAGTCTGACGGCCTCGATAGAGATGTCTGCGAAGTGTTCTCTTGCTGCACCCAGTCCTTTGCTGTGCATCGATGTCATGGCAACTTTCTTGAGTGTCACCTTATCATCCGGCTCAACGGGGAGAGATATCTCGCTGAGCACTTGCATGGCCTTCTCGGCACCCTTCTTGTATCCCGCAACTATGACCGTGGGATGAATCTCATCGTCGAGGAGGGTCTCCGCACGCTTCAGCAGCTCTCCTGCGATGATTACTGCAGTGGTTGTGCCGTCGCCAACTTCATCATCCTGTGTCTTTGCGACTTCAACCATCATCTTTGCTGCAGGGTTTTGGACATCAATCTCATCCAGGACGGTTGCTCCGTCATTAGTGACGGTCACATCGCCTAGGCTGTCAACGAGCATCTTATCCATTCCCCTGGGACCAAGGGTGCTCTTTACAACCTCTCCGACTGTACGTGCAGCAGTCATGTTCGATCTTTGGGCGTCTCTACCTCTGTTTCGCGAGGAACCTTCCTTCAACACGAGCACAGGTTGTCCGCCAAGATACGCCAAATCATCATCCTCCAAATAGAATGGAATGATAGGCCCAGAGGACGTCAATAAAAGTCTTACCGATTGCTTGCCAAATCGATCCTGGACGGAGTTACGGCAGGTTTTTAGCCAGACTCAAGATATCCGCTCTGACGAAACTACAGCTGATACTCATGCCAATATCATTGAATGTCCACGGGAACGGTTTCAGAAACTGCACCCTGATGACCGGATTTCACGGAATTGGATCAACCGGATACATTGCTATATCGTATCTAGTACACTCACTCCAAGCGAAGCGGATAGGTTTCGTTGACGTTGCCCACCCTCCGCCATTCGTCTCCACGGCCGAAGAGGGTTTGGTTACACCGTTTGAGGTCTTCCGAAAGGGTAAACTGGTCTTTGTCAAGCTTGAGTTTGCTCCTCACAGGACTGAAGAGTCCGAGTTCGCCAAGGTGCTCGCTCGCTGGACAATGAACCAGAAATTCAAAGATGCTGTGCTGGTTGGCGGATTGGACTCCGGTCTCAAGTCTGGAAAGCAGAATGTCAGAATAGTGCCAACTAGGGCATACCTAACGAAGAAGAACGGTTTCAAGTATCCGACCCTAGAGCCGGGCCTGTTCGTCTATGGACAGCTTGCAGTCATGTTGAGCGAGTTTGAGATGCGTGACTTCCCTGCGATAGCGATTCTTCCATATGCGTCCGCAGCAGCTGCGGATCCTTCCGCAGCAGCGATCGCGGTCAAGACCATCTGCAAGGCCTATGGGATTAAGGTCGACGTTACTGATCTTGAAGATGGCGCCAAGGATATCGAAGAAGAATTCGAGAAGAGAATGAAGCAGACATCCAAGTCCTTGCAGAGCATGTACGGATGACGCCGGCATGTTCTACTGCAAAAAACTTAGAAAGGTCGCAGCTCCGCTTCGCATTCAAGCAAGTCGATGAACCAGGATGAACATACGCTTCCTCGGCGCATGCAGTGAAGTTGGTCGCTCAGGCGTCCAAGTCAAGCTGGGAGAGAAATCTGTTCTGCTTGACTACGGCGTTATGATTGACCACGAGATAGGTTTCCCGGTACACGTTTCGCCGAAAGACCTGCATGGCATTGTGGTTACTCATGCCCACCTTGACCATAGCGGACTTGTTCCCATGTTCTATGTGAGGAGCCGGCTCCCGGTGTACGGACTCGAACCAACCTTCGCACTGACCCAGATCTTGGTCCGAGACATGATCAAACTGAGCGGATACTACCTACCATACGAGTTCATGGACTTGGAAACGATGATGGAACACTCCGTGAACGTACCATACCACCACCCATTCGAAGTTGGGAACGGAGTCGTGACCCTTCTTAATGCAGGGCACATCCCTGGGAGCAGCCAAGTCCTCGTCGAAGCGGAGGGGAGGCGAATTGTCTATACAAGTGACTTCAACCTAGAAGCGACGAGGCTTGTGGGTTCAGCGGACTACAACTATGGCGCACTCGATGCTCTAATCATAGAGAGCACGTACGCGAAAGAAGATCATCCTGATCGAGACGAAAGCGAGAAACAGCTTGTCGCCGCCTGCAATGAGATAGTTGAGGACGGCGGAACCGTTCTGATTCCTGCATTTGGGGTGGGAAGGTCGCAGGAGATCATTTGTATGCTCGCTGCTCACAATTTCAAGCACAGCGTGTATGTTGATGGAATGGCTCTGGTGGCCATCAACGTCTTGGAGGAACATGCGTCTGCTCTTGCTGATCCTCAATTGTTCAGATCCGCTGTCAAGAAGGCGGAATGGGTAAGAAACTGGCATGATAGGCGAAGAGCTGTCAAGGGCCCCGGTGTAATCGTATCTCCGGCTGGAATGCTCAAGGGAGGCGCCTCCGTTTTCTACATGGAATCGGTGGCACGAGGAAGGAAGAACGGAATCATTCTCGTAAGCTACCAGGTTGAGAACTCGCCAGGCAGAGTATTGCTCGACGAAGGCAAATATATGCTGCATGGCAAGCTTCAGAAGGTCAGCGCAAAGGTGCTGAAATTCGACTTCTCATCCCATGGTGGAAGGGGCGAGCTACTTCGATGTCTAGAGAGTGTCGACAAAAGGACTAAGGTTTTTGCAGTCCACGGTGACGAGGACAGCTGCGCAGTTCTTGCCGACTGGGCGAAGAAGCAAGCAGGGCTTGAGTCATTCGTTCCCAAAGCCGGTGAGTCCTACGATGTCTAGGCTTCGAAGCACTACTTGCGTTCCAACTGTTCAAGTACACAGACAATCGATCGAGATTCTTCAAGAGCGATTGCCATTCAAGTTCAAAGGAGCTTCTTGTCAAGTAGTCGAGATAGGAATCAACCCGGAGAGATCGCGCAACGTTCGCACCAGCCAGTATTATGCCACGAGCATCCTCGCCAACTCTGAGAAAAACACGAAACTTCTGCAAGAAGCTAGGTTCCTTGGTGGAACGGGCTTACCTATACGTTGCGGGCATGAAGCTAGGAGTTGACAAGTGACGACGCATTTCAAGGCAACCCCAGGTCAAATCATTCCAGTGCTAGCGGCGCTCTTACTTTCTGGAGTTCTGACCTATGGGCTGCAAACTTCGGGAGCCGAGATCGCGGCAATCACGATCTTCCCTGAAACTCCCAGCGGAGCGACGTTGAACGCGTCATTCTTCGTCGTCATGATGGCAGTTGCTGCCGCCCTGATCTACTTGCTTGTGAAGTATCAGAAGAAGCGGGTAGTCAAGTATCTGATCACAGGGGCAATTCTCTTTGTTGCGTTCTTTCTGCTTAATTGGTACAGCGAGCTGTACGCAACGCAGCTGTCCCCAATTCTTGATGTCTACGGGTACGGTTGGATTGGCCTGACCGGGATCATCTCAGCTCTCCTGCTCGTCGGACTAAACAGAGGCCCTCAGGGCATCCGGATACTGTCGATCACGATAATCGGCTCGTTGACTGGAACCTTTCTAGGTGCTTCTATCCCAACCATGACCGCGATCGTCCTATTGGCGGCCCTCGCAGTCTATGACCTAGTCTCGGTGTACCGAGGCCCGATAGGCAAGATTGCGGAGATGGCAGATCTAGAGGAATTCAAAGGGG
>Ga0315282_10001014_pt1 | contig 54233 bp, 48 predicted proteins | sample YL17G07_20_MG_FD_203693 | JGI IMG/M metagenome (GOLD analysis project Ga0315282, IMG submission 203693) | Sediment microbial communities from Yellowstone Lake, YNP, Wyoming, USA - YL17G07_20 | ecosystem: Environmental > Aquatic > Freshwater > Lake > Sediment | place: USA: Wyoming | collected...
GGCAGGGGGTTTACGGTTCAACCCCGGCGCGTTCCAGCATGACGTGATGATGATCCTATACGACCCGGTGACGGGCGCACGATCGGAGCCGAATGGAACGAGTGGCATTTGTGGGGTGACCTAGAGGCCACCACCCGATAATGCAACAGAACCCCCGAAAGGTGATAATCGACGCTGCGAATCAGATTTGAGGAGCAGGCCGCCTCATGTTCGAGGTCATCAGACACTACAGCAGGGAACTTCCTCAGAATCCTACCCCCGGTTTGTTCCAACTATAGAATCCAAACATAGGGGTCTTTCGAAACGAACTCAATGGCAAGAGTCGAGATGTCCGCAACCCGCTTCTTGCGGAGCGCCTCGAACACCTCCTCCGAGGTATTGCCGAAGGCGAGGACTCTGCCGTCGTCTAGGGCCACGTACTTGTTCGGGTATCTCGAGCGAAGTCTGTCCATGTTCTTCATTGCCCAAAGCTTATTCTCTGCGGATTTCTCCATCTGCTGTCGAGCTTCTTTGAGAGCTTCAGGACCAAGCGCGCTGGCGCACTTCCCCGTCATTCGCATTCCTCTATCCAACTTCCCATTATCAATACGCATCCATAGCAGGATTCCAGAAGGTAATAGATGCTACGACTACAGGTAGCATTTCGCGCTTGTTCGGGAGGTGGTTTGAAGATCGAATGACATCAATCGAGGCTCTTTTGAATTCTGATGCCGTCAGAAAGCCGAATGGAATGGTTTTGGGTGGAGTCGATAGACTCCGCTGCTCACATGAAGACTCTCTCCTTCAGAACTTCTTGAAGGTGTTCTTCTTCGCGTTGCAGATCGGGCACAGGTCCGTAGGGCTGCCTAGGGTCGAGTACGCATGCTCTCGATGCAGAAGCGCCAAAGGCCACGATCAGCAGATCCTGGAATGGGGAATCTATGAATGGTTCAGAAAGCATCCTGGCAAGGAGGACAAGGTCTGGGAGAACCTTTTCTCGAAGGAGGCTAAACAGGATGTCCTGTTTGTGGTCGGGAACCTCGCAAGACATCCAAACTCATTCGTTGTCGTGTCCATTTTGAGAATCCCGAGACTCGGTCTTCAAAGGTTCATCACATCGAACCCGAGTTCCTGAACCTTCGCTGCAATAATGCTCCTATGGCATTCCGCGGGATTGCGCTCAAAACACATGATTGCGGTTGGCTTCTCCAATGCCAGGTCTATCAGGGAGGCAATGTCTGACCCCCTCTGCTTGAGGGTGGATTCGAAGCTCACCGAAAAGGATACAAAATCGTTGTCCTCACGCAACTTCCGCCGAGCCTCCCGTGGCGATCCAAGGCCTTGCATGTGGATGTACTCGATGCCGTTCGTGGATAGAAATTCGCTCAGCGCTCTGGAAGAGAAACCGGATTTCCTGCTCCTGGCTACCTCCCTCACATCGACCAGTCGTTCCACCCGGTTAGACCTCAGCGCTTTCAGGAATGCTTCTGGCGTCTGTCCTTGATAGCCAATTGTATAGAACCTGGGAGACCTTCCCGGAGCTTCTCCGTCGCCAGTCATGTCGATGCTGGTTGCGGCTCCAGGCTTGTCGTCAAGCAAGTATCAACACCTCGGGAGAGCCCGTTTCATTTCACCGTGGATGCCACATAGATGACAGCCTAACGCCGCTCGCACGGATGAGGAACATCAGATGGCCAAATAAGAGTATGCTGCGGAGTTAGCAGACTCCGCATTGACGCCACAATGGGGACCTCAGAACTTCTTGAAGGTGTTCTTCTTGGCGTTGCATATCGGGCACAGGTCCGGTGGGCTGCCTTCCATCGTGTAGCCGCAGACAGGGCAGATGTAGATGTCCCCTACCTGCGCGTCCTTGCCGCCATCGACCGCCTGCTTGGCCCTCTGGTACATCCCCGCGTGGACCTTCTCCGTCTCCAGCGCCCAGTAGGTGCTCCTCACGGCGCCCTTCTCCTCCTGGAGCTCGGCGACGGCCTTGAAAGCCGGGTACATCTCGGTGACCTCGTAGGTCTCGCCGTCGATCGCGTGTTGGAGGTTCTCGCTCGAGTCCTGGATCATGCCTAGGGTCTTCCAGTGGTTGGTCGCGTGGACCTTCTCGGCGGCGGATATCGCCCGGAAGAGCTTTGCGACGCCCTTCTTGCCCTCGGCTTCGGCCTTGTCGGCCCAGATGTTGTACTTCATGTACGCCATGCTCTCGCCGGCGTAAGCCTCGTTCAGGTTCCTGTCCGTCATCTTTCTCATCGTGATTCTCTCCTATGCCACCCAATCGTATTGGGAAGATCGGGCGTCTCAAAGCGCTAGCGTTTAATAGAGTTTGTCCCGACACGGTCCAGCAATGCCCCGCGGGGCATTGTTTCATTAATCCCGAGGGGATTCGTGGAGCCGATGGACGCGCTGATGCACCTTCTCATCCCGATGCTCTTCCTTCTAGCTCTAAGGAAGGATCCGAAGAGCGTCATCATGTTCGCCCCTCTCGCAATCCTCCCGGACTTCGATGTCCTGACGGGGCTCCACAGAGCCCCCGGGCACAGCTTCGTGCCGACGCTCATCCTCCCGCTTATACTGATCCTTTACGCCAGGTTCAAGAGGCCCGAGTGGATGGCAGGTGCGCTCCTGACGCAGTTCTACCTCGCCTCGCATGTCATCTTGGACGTCACCGGGGGCGTAGCGTTCCTGTATCCGTTCACGACGGAGCAGATCTTCATCGACCCGGAGATCACATTCAACATGACTGGCGGGGCGAACTTCGGGTTCCACCTTGACTGGGGCATGCGCCCGCTCAGGGAGATGGGGACCGTTGACTTCCTCTCGGACACTGGCTTCACCCTGATCTTCCTCGGGATCCTCACGTGTGCTGTTTTCCGGAAGGAGATGGTGGGGGCGGCAAGGAGGGTCCTAGAGACCGCGAGAGAGCTCCTCGGAAAGCTCCGGAGATAGGGGTTTCTCCCTGCCAAGATTCGGAGTTTGTGTGACCCGTCGGAGTTTGTGCGATAAAGGTCATTAAGGGCACGGCAGCTTGGCGTTCATAGGAAGCAAAAAGGGGAGATACAAAATGCTGCCGGTATTGAAGGCCGTGATGCTAGCACTCGCGGTCTCGGGAGTGGCTGCGGCGGGGGTCGTCATGCACTTGCCCTTGGACAACGCCAAGAAGGTCCTAGGGGACAAGCTAGGCTCAGACTCGAAGCTGCCTGAGAACGGCCAGAATGGGGTCCAGAACGCCTTGAACCATGTGAACGGCAACCAGGATCGATGGCTCGAGAACCACAACGCGACACAGGCTGCCGAGACGCCGGAGAACGAGACGGCGGAGCAGTGATACTGACTGCGACAAAACGACAGCCGACTTTCTTACCAGGGAGAGCCTTCCCTGGGTCCTTCTCTGACTCTATATTAACTTTGCCCACGCCTCAGACTACTGGCTGTGGACAAAGCTGTCAATTGGGGGGCAGCCAGCGTGTCCTCCAACAGGCCAGTACCGTTATCAATTCCGAGAACCCGGGCTCCCCCATATAAATACCCCAGGCGCCAGTCGTAATTATTTGCGCAACCAGCCAAGAAGCGAGGAGCATAGCACTAGATGCGCTCAAATCCTTCGGATAAGGCGGCCATTTTCGATTCTACGCGCGGGAAGCTCGACGGGCTCACGGCAGCCCTCGTAGCTCTCCTCTTCGTTATATCGCCACTTGCGGTGATCGCTCCGTCAACGGTCTCGTCAGATCCTGGAATAAGGGATAACGGGGACATGACCAGGAGCGTGCTCTGGAATTTCACGGATGCCGCGGACTATGGCCTCTTCAACTCGTCCGTTTCTGGCGGGCTAGGCCAGCTCGCGATGCTCGATGCCACAACGGGTGAGAACTCGACGGCCCAGTACCTGCTCGGCACGAGGACGAACATGGATCTTCAGGCGGCCCCTGATTCGATGGTGATAGACAACGCGTCCTTGCCTCTTCAGTCGATCACACTTCAGCCCGGACCAGAGGGCATCGACAACTACATCGACGAGTGGTTCCCCCTTTGGGCGCCGCCCGAAGATGGTGACCTCATAATCAACTCCGATTACGACGGCACCTACGGAGGCAGCAGGCGGCAAATAATCCTCATGCAGTTCGACCTGTCCACTGTTCCTGCCGGGGCCACCGTGACCGAGGCTTCGCTTCTCCTCTATCAGAAGGGGGGCAAGGCGGTACCCGTCGAATACACTATCCACACGTTGAACGAGAGCTGGGCTGAATATGGGGTTTCTTGGATAGCCAGGGACCTAGCTCACTACTGGGGGACCTCCGGTGGGGACTTCTCAACCGAGCCGTTCGCGTGGGGAACAATAGAAGACAGTGTCGGTTGGCACACGTTTGACCTGACGAGGCTCGTCGACCTCTGGGTCAGGAACGTAACACCGAACTACGGGTTCATCATCGTCCCGAAGCCGGTGCCTGTAGACGCAACGAAGACCTTCGTAAGCTGCGAGACCAACAAGCCCATCCAGAGGCCAATGCTCGTGGTCAAGTACACGCTCGGGCAAGCCGCCGGAGCGTACGAGTCGACCGCGCTCGGACCCGGCACCAACTCGACATTCACGCTCGCAAACTGGAGCGAGAGCACTTACTCGAAGGCGTCGGACGAATTCACCGCAGGCAGCCTCTCCCCGAAATGGAAGTGGACATTCGACCCTGCGCTCTCAGGCGGCTCGATCAACTTCGACCGCGCTGGTTGGCTGAATGTGACTGGGTCACAGCCCACATATCTCCCCAACGCGACGACAGGATGCAACTTCCTGCACCAGAACATCACGGGCAACTTCACGGCTGAGACCAGCATCCAGGCCTACTTCTCATCCAGCAGCATGGGCGCTGGCCTGATGATGATGAGCGACTCCATCACATGGCTCGCGATATACATGACGGGGGTCCAAGGCAGCGAGCAGATAGTCGCTGAACTGTCGAACGGAACGAAAATCCTCCTCAACTCGATCTCTTGGACAAGCACGACAGCGTTCCTGCGAATCGAAAGGGGAGGAGGGAGCTACGAGCTCTCGGCCAGTTCGGATGGCACAGCCTGGGCCACGGTATGGAGCATTAGTCCTGAGTACGATTTCGAGTCCAGCGTTTCCCTAGGGCCTTTCGTGTTCTCCGGCGGAGCTTCGTTAAGTCCGTGCGTCGAGTTCGACTACGTGAGGATTATCCCGGCAGAACAGACGCTAGTCCTCGAGGTGAGCGCGAGAGCGGGCAACTCGACCTCGTTGGCCGATCCTTCGTGGGGCCCGTGGAGCGCACCGCTCAGCCCCAATACGGGAGCGGCCATCGATCGCGCAGGGAAATACGTCCAATACCGGGTCAATCTCACGACGACTTTTGACTGGCTCTCCCCGATGCTCTCGCAGTTCGAATGCCAATATCACAGGTTCGCCCCGAACGGGACAATAACCACTGCTGAGGTAGCTCCGTCTTCGTTCCAGACATGGGAGTCCGTGACGGTTACCCAGACCCTCGCGGATGGCGATATCGAGTACTTCTACTCAACCAATCACGGCAGCAGCTGGACGAGCCTCGGCTTCGGGAGCTCGTTCCCGCTTTCAATCTCAATTCGGACCCTGATGATCAGGGCAGAGCTGACCACTCGGGACACTTCCGTCACGCCGTCCATTGACACAATAGAGGTCGTGTACAGAATCACGCATGCGTCTTTCTACGTATCTGCCCCAGCGACTGTCCAGGCGGGCCAGCTCTTCTCGGTTTACATCGAGCCAAAGGACACAAGCAACAACACTGCGACATGGACGGGCACAGTCACTCTTCATGCGGTCGATTCGTCAGGAACAGCAGGAGCATCTTCGGAGCTGTCAGTGACGCAAGCCACGATCCCGATCGGTGGCCAGATTACGGTTCCCGACCAGAGTTACACCTTCGCGGAGACCATCAGGGTGCTAGTCTCTGGAGGAGGGGCGACCGGCATTAGCGATGCAATCACGGTCGTCCCTGGACCACCCGATTCGATCATCATTGAGCCCGATGTCACACAGCTGACGGAGAACTCCAGCACAGTGTTCACTGCAAGTGTCTGCGACGAGTTCGGCAACAATATATCGGGCGCCACTCTCACATGGCAGGCAGACGCAGGGCTCGGCACGCTCAATGCGACGACCGGCAGCTCAGTGAACCTGACAACCGTGAAGATGGAATCCTCCGGATACCTCAACGTGAGCGCTTCGGGTCTGACGGCTTCGATGCTCATCTATGTCTCTCCTCTGAAACTGCCTCCACACATCGATCCCAATATTCCACCCCAGACTAAGATAGAGGATTTCGGTATATGGACCCTCGATCTGACCCCCTATGTCTCGGACAAGGAGGATAGCCTCATGGACCTAAGGTGGTACACGCGAAATGAGACAGTCGTGGAAGTGACAGGAAAGAACCGAACCGGAGACTTGGTCATAACGTTCGCGACAATCCAGGACGTGTGGGGGACCGACCTTCTCGAGCTCTGTGTGGTCGACTCAGACGGGATGAGTTCCAAGGCGACAATCACAGTCGAAATCCTCGCGGTCAACGACCCTCCAAGCATCGACCAGATCGACCCAATTCTTGTCCGATACGACGACCCTTACCAGTACAATCTCGAGTACTACGTTAGCGATGTGGATACGCCATCTGAAAACCTCACGTTGTCAGTGGACTCTCGGAGTTCACTGTACGTCCATATCCTAAACCTCTGGCTGACATTCCTGTATCCCGAGGTGCTCAACGGCACGCAGCAGACTGTATTCCTGACGGTGACGGATGGGGAGTACGTTGCGTCGACGGTAATAGTGGTGACCGTCTCCGACGACCAGGTGCCAAGGACCTTGGGACCCCTCCCGGACCAAGTCATGAATCAGGGCGAAATCAAACGAGGCGCGTTCAACCTGGACGACTACTTCACCGACCCCGATGGCAACAACCTCTATTACACGAACGGCGCCACACATGTCATAGTGATGATCCAGCCGAACAATACCGTCGATTTCTATGCTCCTAACGACTGGGCGGGGGATGAGTACATCATATTCACTGCCGAGGACACGGAGAAAGCAAGGGCAGAAAGCGCCCTTAGCATGAGGGTTCTCAGAGTCAACCAGCCCCCGATCATATCGAATGTTCCAGATCTTGTCGTCAGATACGGCCTGCGATACGACTTCGATCTAAGCCCCTACATCTTGGACGGGGATGACGACATCGGAGCGCTCACAGTGACTGTCGGAGACTCGCACGCTTGGACAACTGGGCCTCTGCTGTCAATGGTGTTTCCCAGCACCATGGCCGGCTTGAAAGTGCCGGTGAACATCACGGTCAGTGATGGCCCACTTTCTGACTGGTGCACGATAAACGTGACCATATCCAGCGATCGCCCTCCCAAGCTAATAATAGCCGCGCCAGACCACTCGTTCCTTGAAGACCATCCAAAGGACTATCCAATGACTGGATGCATTGAAGATTTCTTCACGGACGCGGATGGAGACCCACTGACGTACAGCGCGTTCATCTCCGTGCAGAACATCACAGTTGCGCTAGTGACCAAGAACGGAAACTGGTCTATTCAGTTCGACCCAGAGGCGAACTGGTACGGCTCGGCGAGTCTGACATTCAGGGCGACGGACGATCACGGCGCACTCGCGGAGACAACCGTAACCGTCATAGTCTTGAGTGACCCAGACCAGCCCTTGCTCAGCCTGCCAGATTCATTCTCGGTGACCCAGGGCTCTCGATCGCTCCTTGATGTGAGCAGGAACGTTACAGACCCGGACTCCGTTCTGACGGACTTCAGATGGGAGCTGGGTTCCGATTATCCTGACTACATGAGCATCCATGGAGGAATCATCGTTCTCGATTTCCCATTGGACTTCCTGACAGGGGGAGAGAAATCCAGGACGATCACAGTGACAGTCACGGTGATTGACCAGGACGATCTCCAAAGCACTGGCAACATGACAATCACTGTGATGAGGAATGTCGTCGTCACGAAACAGCAGCCCATGCTATGGCTAGGCCTTCTCGGCTCCGCTGGTGCCGTGGCCGTCCTCTCAGCATATGCGATTGCCAGACGCAGAAAGCCGTTCGTGATCCACGACATGATGCTGATCCACAACGACGGGTTCCTGATGGGCAGGCACGCAGCCCCTGAGAAGGGCGAGATCGACGAGAACATCCTTAGCGGGATGCTGACGGCCGTCCTGAACTTCGTCGAGGACTCGATGTCCTCGAACGAGGACACCCTGAAGACCTTCGGGTTCGAGCATTACCAGGTCATGGTCAAGCGGGCGAAGCTGACATACGCCGCCGTGGTTTACGATGGCGACCCGCCGAAGGATGTCGACCAGGCCCTGGACGAGTTCCTGGTCAGGTTCGAGAAGATATACGGGAAGAGCATCTCGAACTGGACGGGGGACATAGAGACGGACTTCGCGGGCGTGGAGCTCTTGATCCAGGCCTTCGTCAAGGACCACAGCAAGAAGGCGAAGGGCCGCAAGGGCGGGATCTGGAAGGTCTGGCAGGAGAAGAAGTCTGAGCAGACCGAGCAACCCGTCTTGAAGAAGTCGAGGGGCGTGCTCTGAGTAGATTGGTTAGAGTGTTCTGAACCCGACGATGTTGTTTTCGGCGGGCCCACCGACGTAGAACACGCTCGCATGGAACAGGGTCTCGTTGACTTTGTCCTGGGGGACCACCACGACCCCGAATGGAAACTCCTGGGCGCCCTTGGTCGTCCATTCGCCCTCGAGAAGGTAGAACGAGGAGCCGTTCAGTGCCAGGCCTTCAGATAGGTAATATGGCAGGCCCATGCCATAGCCCAGATCGAAGAGCCGGTTGCCCGTCTCGCCCAGCCGTTGGTCTGAGCTGTAGTTGCCCACGCCGTTCTCCGAGAACCACTTGACCGCGTCGTACTCGAACTCGTAGGTCTGGTTCTCAACCCCGAAGAGCTCCTGGGTGTTGTAGGCAATCGGGAGCGTGGACGCGCATATGATGATTAGGGAGATCCCGGCTGCCATCCCTAGCCTGGGTCTGCCCTTGACCATGAAGGCGAAGCCCAGGCCCACCAAGATGGCGAACGCGGGCATCAGGAAGTCGAAGACCCTGTAGACAACGAGCTGCGAGGTGGCATCGTTCGACCGCAGGAAGGCAAATATGACAAGTGAGAGAGGCCCTAGGATCATGGCCAAGAGGAGGTTCTTCGTCGGTCCCCTAGGCGGAAGGGCGAGCCTTGCGCCCTCCCACGCTGGGACGACGAGTATTAGATAGGCCAGGAACGGGACGGCTATCAGGGAGGCCGGGCCTGGTATCCCGGTGAATATGGGGTGGTAGTAGTTGTAGACCATGAGCGCAGCGCCTACCAGAGGCACAGCAAGGCCGATAGGCAGCCTAGAGAGCGGGCGGTCCCTAAGGGACATCTTGATCGCTGTCATCAGTATGAGCGCAGCTACGGCGATGTACAGGTACAGGTCGGCGTCCGGCCGCAGGAAGTCCAGGTAGGGCAGATGGATGCTCCAGTAGTAACCGACCGCAAGGGACCAAGCGCCACCGACGGTCAGGAGGTCGAGAGCGTCGTTGGAGGTGATCCTGGGGTGCTCCTTTGATTTGCTGAAGAGCTCGAGCGCCACGGCGAAGGTCACGATCACGTAGCCGACAATTGTGATAAGATGATGAGTGAATACGAAAAGAAGAAGGGATGAGGTCATCAGGAAGCGGTAGGAGGGGGAGCGCCTGAGGGGGAAGGCGTAGAGCGAGAGAGCGAGCAGGACGAAGCCCAGGGACTCCTTCCAGGCGCACCCGGAGGAGAAGACGAAGGAGCCCATGAGCGAGAGCGAAAGGGCGGAGGCGAGAGCGCCCTTGGATGAGAATGGCCAGTGCTGGCGGAAGATGATCACGAAGATCGAGACTGTGATTGCGCCCAGGAGGGCGGTAAGGAGCTGGAGGGAGGTGACTGGGTCGGTGCCGAGGGCAGAGGACAGGAAAGCCGAGAAGAGGCCCAGAAGGGGCATGTCGGTGATGTAGCCGGATGATTCGGAGGAGCTGGATGGAAAGGAAAGGTGGTTGGAAGCAAGTATGTCCTGAGAGACCCTGAGCTCACTGAGGCCGTCGATATTGTACGGCAGAGGGCTCCATTGGAGCGAGAGGGAGCGAGCGAGAAGGGCGGTGAGGAGGATCACGGGGATGGCGAGGAGAAGGAGACGGCTATTGGTCGGAGCGCGTGGGTTGGTCGTCATGTGCGGTGAGGCGTCGTAGCCGGTTACGTGCGTAAAAAGGTTGGCGGGATTGTGGTGCGGTTGTTCAAAGGACTGACTCGACGATTGACGGAGTACGTGCGGAGTGTGGTTTTCTTACAGAGTCAGTAAGACGTTGTGGTATCATTTGCGATTCTTATGGCAAAAGGTTAAGAAATGAAACGCAGATTCGATGCTCGCCTGGAGGAATCAGCTGGTTGAAATGACCGGCTGGGGAAGAGCTTGATTTCCCTTCCTCCGATAATACCGCACAAAAGGTTGAGTAAAGAGATGACCGAGGCCACCCAAGAGCAGCCGATGATTACGGCTGTGATCCCCGCTTACAATGAGGAGAAGACGATAGCGGAGGTGGTGGAGGGCGCTAGGAAGCATGTTACAGAAGTCCTTGTCATTGACGATGGCAGTGTCGACAGGACCGTCGACCTTGCGATTAAGGCGGGAGCAAGGGTCATTAGCATTCCCAGAAACAGCGGGAAGGGCCACGCGCTTTCCATAGGTTTAACAACGGCAGCCTTGAACGGGAGTGAGATCGTCGTCTGCCTTGATTCTGATGGACAGCATGACCCAAACGACATACCGAGGATTGTGGAGCCGATAGCTGGTGGCAGAGCGGATATGGTTATCGGATCGAGGTTTCTCGACGGCCATTCCAGAGACCTTATCCCTGCTCATAGAAGGCTTGGGCAAGGAATCTTGACAATCGCTACGAATATGGGTCATGCGGTGAAAATCACCGACTCACAGAGCGGCTATAGGGCGTTCAGGAAGGACATTATAACGTCCTTCGACTACGTAGAGACTGGCATGGGCATAGAATCGGAGATGGTCAGGAGCGCAGTAAGACGGGGATTGAAGATCGAGGAAGTCCCGATCACCGCGAAATATGAGGGGCTCGAAACTTCAACTCTCAAGCCGGGCAATCATGGCATGACTGTTCTCGGTTCGGTAATAAGGGAAATCAGATCCGAACACCCACTGATGTATTTCGGAGTCAGCGGCCTTATCATGACAATCGTGGGAGCCATTTTCGGGCTCTACTCCATAGAGCAGTACATCAGCGTGAAGGCACTTCCATTTGGCGCAAGCTTACTGGCGGTCATGCTGACAGCTCTTGGGATCTTGTTCATGCTTGTCGGGTTGATACTCAACGCGATAAGCCAGATGGTCGCGGACGGGAAGAATCACGGAACAAATGGTCGATAATCTCTCCACCCCCCGTGAATGAAACATGATGTTTCAAAAACCATATGAGCAGTGTCGATAATCACCAATCAACAGGTTGAGTCAGATGCAGACGCAAAAAGTGCTCGTTACGGGCGGCGCGGGATTCATCGGAACCAACCTCGTGAACGAAATGGAAAAGCGCGGCCACGACGTCCTGGCAATTGACCTCTACCACACGGACAGAGATCGATACATGCGTGCGGATGTCAGGAATTACAGACAACTAAGGAAGGTCTTCGATGGTCGAAAATTCGATTGCGTCTACCATCTGGCAGCTGAGTATGGCAGGTGGAATGGCGAGGACTACTACGAGAACCTCTGGGCAACGAATGTGATTGGCACGAAGCACATGCTTCGGCTCCAGGAAGAGCTGAAGTTCCGAACGGTATTCTTCTCATCTGCGGAGGTCTACGGCGACTATGAAGGCAAGATGGTCGAGTCCGTCATGGAAACAAACCAGATCAAGGACACGTACCAGATGAATGACTATGCAATCTCGAAATGGGCCGGCGAACTGATGTGCCTGAATTCGGCAAAGATGTTCGGAACGGAGACTGTCAGGGTCAGGCCAGTCAATTGCTATGGTCCTCACGAGGAGTACACACCTTACCGTGGATTCATCCCCAAGTTCATCTACCACGCGCTGCACAACAAGCCTTATGTGGTGTACAAGGGCCACAAGAGAATCATCGACTATGTCGAGGATTCGTGCAAGACCTGGGCGAACATCGTTGACAATTTCAAACCCGGTGAAGTCTACAATGTCGGTGGAAGACCTGAGTGGGAGAAGGACATAAAGGAGTACTCGGATATCGTTCTGAAGGCAGTCGGTCGGGATAAGAAGCTGGTCACATACAAGGAGGCAGAGCCTTTCACGACCAAGGTGAAGCACATGGACTTCTCGAAGGCGGTTAAGGACCTGAAGCACGACCCGAAGGTCGCGCCTGAGGAAGGAATCACGAAGACCGTCGATTGGATGAGATGGTACTACAGGATCGGTGAGTAGTTGGAGGAAGTCTACGAGACTTTCAAAGGGAAGACCGTCCTTGTAACTGGAGGAGCAGGTGCAATTGGAGGAAATCTGGTAAGGAAGCTGAACGATCTCAAGACAAAGAAGATCATAATCATTGACAACCTCTCATCTTCGTATGAATGGAATTTGCCAGAAGGGCCAAAGATACAGTTCATTCTTGGAGACATCCTCGATGATGAGAAGCTCAAGTGGGCATTCAAGAACAAACCACAGATTGTGTATCATTTGGCAGCTCACTTCGCGAATCAGAATTCCGTTGACAATCCAGAGACTGATCTCATGGTCAATGGAATGGGAACACTCAAGATTCTCGAACACGCTCACCTCGTTGGGGTCGAGAGATTCATCTATGCCTCATCTGGGTGTGGGATATACGGTGCCGGTTCGAAGATACCGTTCGAGGAACATGACGTCTCGATGAGTCTATACACTCCTTACCAAGTGACGAAGATGCTTGGTGAACTCTACACGAACTACTTTCACAATCTCTATGGGATGCCTGTGGTCAACGCTAGGTTTTTCAACTCCTATGGACCTGGAGAGGTTCCAGGAAAGTACAGGAATGTGATACCCAATTTCATGTACTGGGCAATGAACAAGCGCGAATTGCCGATTACCGGAACAGGTAATGAGACGAGAGACTTCACCTATGTCGGGGACATCATGAACGGACTATTGGCAATGGCGTACTACCCAGAAGCCGTCGGTGAAGCTTTCAACCTAGCGAGCGGAAGAGAAATCAAGATAAAGGATCTCGCAAAGTGGATAAACCAGATCACAAGAAACCAAGCAGACATTGTATTCACATCGCCGAGAAATTGGGACAGGAAAAAACGTTTGCTCGGATCGATTACTAAAGCAGAGAAGATTCTGAAATACCGTCCCCAGACTGAGTTCAGGGACGGTCTTAAGAGCACATACGATTGGTTTCAGGCCAATTGGGAACGAATCGTAACCTCCGCTGATTTCTAAGACCAACCTTGGATTCGTTCCCAGCAATTCTGGATCTTCATCAAGAGTACGATCATGGAATCTGCGAATGGAACAAAATGGGCATATCTGGAAAGTCAGATATATCAGTGAGCGGTTTTGACCAACGAGGATTTCTAATGCACCACGATTGCCTCGAATAGCCACCGAGAACGGTTGCAGCAATGAACATACTCTTCACACAAGACACTGATTGGATCAAACGGAATCCAGGCCAACAGCATCACCTTGCTGAAGAGCTGTCCCTTAGAGGACATAATATTCGAGTTATTGACTATGACATAACATGGCGAACGCAGAGAGTCCAGAGCCTGGTTTCGAGAAGAGCCACGTTTCATGGGGTTTCGAAAACGATGGACAATGCCAACGTGACTGTGACACGCCCCGGCATTCTCAGAGTTCCATATGTCGATTATGTTTCCATGTACTTCACGTACGCTTCTGAGATAAAAAGGCAAGTCAACGAATTCAACCCCGACGTCATTGTAGCTCAATCTATACTCACTAACTTTCTGTCCATCAGACTTGCCAGGACAAGGCGTATCCCGGTTGTTTTTCATGCACTGGAAGCCCAATACACTATGGTTCCGGAGAGAATGCTGAAGCATTGTGCAAGATTTCTTGAGTCCTACAACTTCAGGAACGCTGACAAAACTGTCGTCATCAATGAGAAACTAAAGGAGTATGCCATACGCATGGGAGCTAGACCAGACGACACCTACGTTGTGCGAGCGGGAGTCGACCTTGGAAGATACAATAGCACGACAGGCGGAAGTGAGATTCGTAGGAAGTATGGAATGGATGAAGACGACATCATCCTCTTCTTCATGGGATGGCTCTACCATTTCTCAGGACTAAAAGAGGTCGCGAAGGAACTTTCTGGAATCGAGGATCCGAGAGTCAAGTTATTCATAGTAGGAGAAGGAGATGCCTACCCGGATTTGGAGAGGATAGTCGTGAGATATGGATTGCAGAAGAGGGTTATTCTCGCTGGGAAACAGCCCTATAAGGACATTCCGAGCCTTATTGCCTCAGCCGACATATGCCTTCTTCCGGCATACAACAACGAAACGATGAGAGACATTGTCCCGATCAAGATGTATGAGTACCTCGCAATGGGGAAGCCCGTAATATCAACGAATCTGCCTGGGGTTAGAGAGGAGTTTGGAGAAGATCATGGAGTACTCTATGTTGGTGGTCCGACGGAAGTGACGAACAAAGCCATGAACCTGGTCAGGGATGGGAAAGTCGAGGCCGAAGGAATAAAGGGACGAAGATTCGTGGAAGGGAAGAGCTGGGACAAAGTGGTCAAAGAATTTGAGGACATCCTGAATCTAGCGATCATTGCCAATCAAGAATCGTAGTGGAAAACGAGAGGATTCGGATGGCACACTGTTCAAGTTCGGATCTACTGACCCCGGAGCTGGATGGGGCATTGACAGTAGATTTAGAGGATTGGCATTCGGCGCTGTGGCCGACTGAAAGGAGGAATTTGCGTGAAAGTTCGGTTATGGATGAACATTATGTCAGAAGAGCAACAAGCATTCTCCTGCGAGAACTTGAGGACTCGAATGTTAGAGCCACATTCTTCGTCCTGGGTGAGGTGGCACAAGCAGTCCCCGAACTAATCAAAGACATCTCAAACAAAGGCCATGAGATCGCGAATCATTCGCCGACGCACGTACCACTCTGGCAAATCTCAAGGAGCAAATTGGAGCCTCTCATCCGCCGTGATACGACTCTTCTTGAATCGCTGACTGGAAGGCGCCCTCGAGGCTTCAGGGCTCCATACTTTGCGATAGGACGAGATGACGGATGGTTATTGGAGTTGTTGTCTCGAGAGGGCTACTGGTACGATTCAAGTGTAGTGCCTAGCTGGACACCCCTCTACGGAATACCATCTGCTCCCAAGTCAGCCTATCACCCACAGATATCTGATCTCTCAAAAGCAACTTCCAAAAGGGGTATTCTGGAGATCCCGATCACAGTATGGCCACCCTGGCCAGGTCTACCTGGGTTGCCGGTCGGAGGTGGGTTCTTTTTCAGGGCTTGGCCCGAGAAATTCATAATTTTCGCTTTGAAGAGAAGTCTCAAACCGTTAGTCCTGTACACTCACCCTGGGGACCTAGACCTAGACAAGGCACGCACTCCAGGACTCTCTGCGAGGGACATGGCGGTTCAACATCTAGGTTCAAGGAGAGGATTTTCATCATTTCAGAGAGTTCTGAGAGAATTCAGACTCGGTACTATCTCAGACGTCTTCGGGACCAGTTTTGATACGGCAACCGAGAGAAACGAAGAGTAGCACTGAGGTTTTCGGAATCTGCGGGATTCATTCACCCCTTTTGAATACCGAGTGCACCAACTCTTGATTAAAAACAGAGCTCACCATTGATGCAAGTGCGCCGAACGTCGGCAGCGGATCACGAAGAGACTCTATATCCAGACATCTGCATTGCAGAGCGCTTCTCAGAATCGCTCTCGATCGCGCGAACCCTCCCTTGGCAAGCACAGATGCCACACCGAATGGAAGGATATTCACACATCGAACACCCACTTCATAGGGTTCGATGGTTGAAATGTCACCGTATTCATACATGTCGCAGAGCAATCTCGGAAAGTCGACACCAGAGGCAATTGCCAAGGGCAGAGATCCCCAAAATCTCGGGTTTATTTCCATGAGCACCGGTCTTTGAGTTCTTGAATCAACACGAAACTCGACCATACCAACGCCGTGCCATTCAAGAGACTCCATAAGTTGGCGTGCGGCTTCCTCTGCCGCAGGATGGTGAATTGATTCTCTTATGATACTTGGTCCTCCGTTGGTAGGGAATTGCACAATCCTCTTATGAGCAAAGATCGCTTTAGTCCCACCTCGATTCAATAGCAGAGAGACTCCAATTGCTCCTGATGACGGAATGAACTCCTGCGCGATCATGTCTCCGTATTTGCGAATACTAGCCGAAACCCGACTGAGTGCTTCAGAATCCTTCAGAACAAGGAAACCCCGCGAACCAGACCCTTTGACTGGTTTGATAATAGCTGGGAAACCAAGGCTCTCTGGAATCGAACTTACAGAGTCAGAGTTGTTCACGAGTATGGTCTTGGGTGTTGCGACGCCTAGTTGTGAAGCGAGACCTACAGTCTTCCACTTGTCACGCGCGACCTCGTAGGAATACCCTTGCGTAATTCCTATGCTGGCTTTGATTCTCCTGCAGTTAAACTCTACGCTAAGAATGTCGCACTCTGCATCATCCATCGGAATCACTAGATCTGCTGCCAATCTCGTCACGAGGGCACTCAACTCTTCAACATATTCTGCCTGCTTCTTGCCCGGATCTGGAAGCAAGAACGAGCGACTGCAATACCTAGAGAAGGCGCACAACGGGGATCTAGTATCATCGGTTATGAAGACTTCTCGGCCAGATCGTCCAAGGGAGCGAACCACCGAAAGAGTCTTTGGGTGCTTGCCATAAGTGACGAGAACGCGCATGGAACAATCCTCGAATAATGATGGAAACCTATGTTTCCCAAACTACTTCAAACTTCACGAATCCAACACACCGGATTGGAGTGTTGTGACCTAGCTGCTCGATCAGTACCTATCAATACATATTATGGCATCCAGAAGCAATGTTTTATTCGCCTCACTCCAATACGGCTCTCCGAGCAAGCAAGCCATGGTATTCGGATCAAAGACAAATATGATCTGAGATTGCGGTCAAACAGGTCTCTCGATTAATCATTGAAATACCTGGCTTGATGCAAATTGACAACAGTATCAAGGGATGAAAATGAGTAGACTAAGAACTGCAGTGGTTGGATGTGGAGCGATTGCGACTGCAAGACACCTGCCTGCTTATGAAAGGCTAAGGAAGGACGTCGAGTTATGCGCAGTGTGCGACATAAATGAGGATCTGGCCTCAAGGACCGCCGAGAAATTCAAGATTCCGCGGTCATACAACGATATCTCAAAGATGCTTTCCCAGGAGAACCTGGACCTTGTAGACATTTGCCTACCGCCCATGATTCATGCGCCGTCGGCAATCGACGCCATCGAACATGGTTGTCATGTCTTGATGGAAAAACCCATGGCTTTGGACACAAGAGCGTGTGATCAAATGATTGAGGCTTCGCGGATAAACAATGTCAAGCTCTGTGTAGTACATAACAATCTATTCCATTCGCCGTTCATCAAGGCTAGAGACCTGGTTTCTTCTGGCGCAATTGGAGACTTGGTCGGGATGCGGATACTTCTTTCCACGCCACGATGGCATATGATTGATATGCAGAACCACTGGTATCACCGTCTGCCAGGGGGAATGATGAGCGAGACAGGTCCCCATGTTGCATACATGTCCTTGGCCTTCCTTGGCGAAATCAGGAGTGTCGACATTTTTGCACGGAGTGTGCTGAAGTACAAATGGGCTCCCTTTGATGAATTTCAGCTAGAACTGGAAGGGAGCAATGCGAATTGCTCAGCAACACTATCATACGCCAGAAACACTTGGGCAGCAGTGATCGACCTGACGGGCACAGAAGCCACGCTTTGCATAGATCTCAACACCATGTCTCTAGTATGCAATCGGTTGAAAGAACTTAAGAGCATTCCGATTGGGCAGACCTTGCTCAGGACAGTGGTACAGCAGATGGGGAGCCTACTATCGAATTCTGGAAAGACTGTGATAGGAAGACAGAGATTGGGCACCGAAGTAGTAATCGATAGATTTGTTAATAGCATATTGACTAATTCCGATCCACCAGTGACTGGAAACGACGGCAAGAGAGTTGTGGAGGTTATGCAGATGCTAACCAGAAAACTTGAGGAAAAACACCTTCAGCGGTGAGTGCAGAATGAGGATCTTACAAGTCACGCAATCCTTCAAACCCGCATGGGAAACTGGGGGACCTTGCAGAGCCGTCTACGAAATTTCAAGGACCTTGGTTGACAGAGGTCACGACGTGACTGTGCTTACAACAGACAGGGGCAAGCCACGAGTCAAGGCACCTAAAAATGTCCCCTGGAACGTAGATGGCATAAGGACATACTACATGAGTAACATCTCTAACTACCTTGCCGCACGCAACATGACATTCCCTTGTCTCCTGCCTCTTGTGGCTCGCAGAGAGGTGGAACACTTCGACATCATTCATATTCACGAACATAGAACGGTCCTTGCGGCAACTGTCGCCTACTATGCAAATAAATCCGGAATCCCATACGTTGTACAGTGCCATGGATCGGCTTTGCTAAGTAATGAGAAACAGACTGCCAAGAGAATGTTCGACTGGATTTGTGGAGACAGGTTATTGAAAAGGGCTTCGCGCGTCATTGCCCTGACAAAAACAGAAGCGAGTCAGTTGGATCGAATCGGTGTGGCAAAGAACAAAGTGAGGATTGTGCCAACGGGAATCAATCTCTCTGAGTACGATGATCCTCTGAAGAAAGGTATATTCAGAGATAAGCATGGAATCCACGCCGATGAGAAAATAGTATTATACCTGGGAAGGATACACAAGAACAAGGGCATTGACATTCTCGTCGAGGCATTCTCCCAAATTGAGGAGAGTCTCAATGCGAGACTCATGATCGTCGGGCCAGACGATGGCCATCGAAGGCATCTGGAGAGTATGGTTAAACGTCTCGGATTGGACGGAAAAGTGTCATTTGTGGGCTATGTGTCCAATGAAACGAGACTATTCGCGTTTGCGGATTCCGATGTCTTCGTAACTCCGAGCTTCTCGGGATTCCCAGCGACGTTTCTTGAGGCATGTGCATCTGGACTACCAGTAGTTATGACTAACAAAGGGGACGAGCTCGATTGGGTACACGAGAGGGTTGGTTACGTAGTTGATTACGACTCCAACGAGCTCAGAAAGGCAATTGAGAAACTCCTCAAGAACGAGTATCTACGAAGGACGTACGGCGAAGCTGCAAGGAATTTAATGAAGGAGGAGTTTGCGTGGGACAGAATCGTGAGCAAGATGGAGGATACATATCGAGAGGCGATTGGAGAGAGGCGAACCCCATAATCCTTTGTTGAATCTGGTCTTCTGTGAAGGTGACCCTGCTCTTCGGAGTGTCTTATCACTGATCAGGCAACTCATCATACAGACTCAGCGAATCTACAGTGTGTCACTCTTGAGAGCTTCTTTACGGTTCTCTCAAGGTCACCAGAAAGGCGGTCAAAAGAGCGTTCTTCCAGGACTTGCCGAATTTCTATCTCATGCTCTTCTCAAGCCATCTGCAAGCTTCGATACGTTGCCGGCCTGAACCTTGATCACCCACTCGGAATCTGGAAGAGATCCTATACTCCCACACGCCGTGAACAAGACTACTGGAAAACCAGACACAAAAGTCTCCATTCCGACAATTCCAAAAGCTTCCTTTTGGGAAGGAAGCGCGAGCTCGCTCGTGATGTCTTTGGGAACGCAATTGCCGGCAAACCGTTTGCCCAGAAGCTTCAGGACCCCGAATATCGCCGCGTCTGCGATTTCCTCGGAGGTGACCACTCCACTCGGGTTCCGAGGCGAAGGGGTATTTGTCCCAAAGGCGCATCTTTTCCTGGAGCCCTTCGGGGCTCCGTCATCCCATCCTTGCGTCATGTTTGCACAAACATTGGCGCAGATGGGAAGGCTCCGTCGTCGGCCAAATGAATCTAGTTTCGGAACCAATTCTAATGCCCAAAACAAATGGCATACTAATTCAGATTCATTACAACCGTCTGATTGACATCCGCTACATTCCTTGCTCAAGGCTTTGCAGGTTCATAGTGACGTTCAGTCCAGTATAACATCAGACAAGGCATCGCTTGTCCGCTGCGAATAGTATTAATCTAGACACACTCATCATATAGCCAGAATGTCAAACGACGAGCTATACAAGATATTCTCTAGCGTTAGGAACGAGTTTCCCTTCAGAGGCTATATGGACAGCAAGTTCTCTAAGTACGTTGAGATACTAGCCCCGATAGTCGCGGAGTACCGACGGGGGTCGAAAGTGCTCTCAATCGGATGCGGTCCTTGCGATCTTGAAGCGCAATTATCGAGATTGGGTTATGTCGTGACTTGCGTTGACGACCTGAAGGATCAATGGCATCTCGTCGATGGCAACAGAGACAAAATCAAGGAATTCGCGAGCAAGAGCGGCATAGATCTGATTGTGGACTCCGCAGAGAATCTGAGCGATCGTCTCAAGGAAAGGTTCGACATAGTCCTTCTGGTAGACGTGGTTGAGCATATTCACGGAGGCCCCAGAGAGCTGCTGAATTCCATAATCTCGCGACTAAGGTCAGGAGGCCTCTTGGTAGTCGAGACTCCCAACGCCGTGTCTCTGTTTAAGAGGATGAAGGTGCTTTGCGGAATGAGCAGTCAGGTTGGTTCCGATTTCTTGTTCTGGAGCATCGGTGAATACAGGAGTCATTTTCGGGAGTACACCAGAAAGGAGATCGAGCGGATTCTCACCCTGGAAAACCTTGTTGATATCAGGACCAGAATGACAAACCATGCCCTAAGAGAAGTGATAGTCAAGGGCGTTGCGCATCGGTTGCTACTAAGAGCCTATGGACTGCTCTCTGGCGCATATCCCAATTTTCGGTTTACGATCCTAGCTTTTGCGAAGAAGCCCGACAATTGGACTCCAACCCAGAGCTCGTTGGAGACCTTCATTAGGTTGTATCCACAGATGTCGATAGCAGATCATGTGAGACCATCATAGCTGGATGAGTGTAGGTCAAGCTCTCTGGGCTACTAGCGTACATGATCTGCTGATGAAACAAGTTCTTTCATATTTGATTTCTGCTTCTCCGCCTTGTCCCAAAAGCGCACCTTCTCCCGGGGCCCTTCGGGACTCCGTCATCCCAGCCTTGTGTCGATTCTTAACAAATGCCAATACAGATGGGAAGGCTCCTGATCATTCAGAAACACAACGTTGGTGCGGGAATCCGGTTGCGTCAAGGAGCGAGTTCACGAACTACTGAATCCAGCTGGAACCGGACTCTATACACTATCTGATGAGGATTTTGCCAGGGGAAGGCATCAGCCACTGCTGTTCGACGAACTCCGGTGGATATTGAATAGAAAAGAATTAACCTCGGACAACCTTCACCAAACGTCGCAAGCGCGCCATAGGCTGTTGCATGATGAAGCTCGGAGTAGTAATAACCAATTATAACAACCTCGGAGATCTCCGCGAATGTATAGGCTCAGTTCTCCGAGCAGATGATAGTACATCTGAATGCAATGTTGTGGTTGTCGACAATGCCTCCTCCGATGGCTCATTCGAGGCAATCGGAAAGGAATTTCTTCAAATTAAGGTCCTACATACTACTAGAAATCTTGGATTTGGAGGAGGAAATAACCTAGGTGCGCGAACGCTTCTCGATTCTGGAGCAGATGTGGTTGTGATGCTCAACAATGACACTATTGTGAGGAAAGATTTCAGACTGTCAATAGCCAAGGTGGCGGAAAGACACCCGGGTCCACTCGCCATTTGTCCAAAAATTCGGAAATTCGACAATCCCAACCTGATCGAGAGCTGTGGATTCAGAGTGTCCATGATAAGAGGGGCTCCGATGCCGCGCTCGTATGGGGAATTGGATGATGGGCGATTCGATAAGGAAGAAGAGGCATTCGGCATCTCAGGACCAGCGATTATTGTTAATAGGGAGCTCATCAACAAAGTCGGACTACTGGATCCCTCGTATTTCTTGTATGAGGAAGATACTGACTACTCACTCCGGATAATAAAAAGCGGAGTCAGGACGATATTTGCCCCGTCTGTCGTGTTATTCCACAAAGGTCGCAGGTCAGACAAATCCAAACATGTGGAGTACTTTGCCTCCCCTCTAGCTAATTTCTTCTGCATTCGAAATTCTTTGGCTCTCCTTGCCGCACATGGTTCCTTGTACCAGAAGATAGGGCATGCGTACTTCCTGTTGCTCATTTCGTTGCCATGGCGGATCCTCCTGACTGCTTTGTCCCACAGAATGGTTGTTCGTCCTATACTCTGGGGATTCATCTCAAGAATCAATCCTTCGAGATTCCCCTCAGATGACCTCATGGTAGAACGGCTCGTCAATTCCGGCCATTCAAGCTAGTAGTGGTCGAGAGTATTGTAGACCGTATCAGTGTCAAGCATTGCCTGCCATGTCATACGGAACCGCCTTCGTATTGGCGAATTGGGACAAACCAAGTATCATTCCACCAACAGTAGGCAGCCCCCTGACAGACATTCGACAGGTCCTTATGACGCTTCAGTTTAGACTAGGTTGAGACGTCCCGGAATACGACACGTTGCCATGACGCAGGAATACGATGGAACCAAGATTCGCAAAACAGTCCTCCTCAACAGTCGTAATAGACTAGTAGCTTCTGTCATAGATCATCGATCCTCCATTCGTATAGATCCTGTTTCGGTTGTCCAAGAGTTGGTTCAGATCGACGTATTGCGGTTCCAGCACACCCTCGGGGGCCACTAGAAATCCTTGCCTGAGAAGGTTCTGCGTGCCAAGGAATAGATATGAATCACCTGGTAACCCGCTAACATTACTTGGAGTAGCGCGAGCATATTCCGGACTGCGGTCTGCGAAGATAAGCATTCTGTACAAATCCGCAACGATAGTCATGTTTCCTTTTGTGCTCAACAGCCAACTCGAGGCGAGTTCCTCTTGATAGCTGAAACCCGGAGAATCAGTCCTGGGATTTAGCGAGATGGAAGCTGGATGGTCTCCAACAAGTTCATAAATCACTCCTGTGTTGAACAACAAGAAGAAGGCAACGAATATCGACATTACTCCTGCGGGGTGGAGCTTGAAACGTGGTCTGAAACGCCTCCCAGATACTGTAACAATGGCTTCAATGACAACAGACCCCCCGAGGATGCAGAATGGCGATAGGAAAATGAGCCCGATCTGGTAGAGCCTTGTAGTGTTCAGCGCACTAGCGAAGAACGGAATCACTATGCCAGCAATCATCATGCAATAGCTTACGGCGGCAAAGAGGAGGAATTCCCGCTTCAGCTTGAATCTGTCTTTCTGAGTAAATGAGACGAACAGGCCAATTGTGATAAGCATCTGCGACGCTATATGTAGGAGTTTCGCCACAAAGTGCAAGATTGACGCAGAGGGGTAAGTTATGAATGCTAATCCCTGAGAGGAACTAGTGCTGAAGAGATCCTTGTATATGGCATTTCCAATGAGTCCTATTGTTCCAAGTATCTGGTCTAAGGAATAGGAACTTGCAACATACGTATACCAGGTGATAGAAACGGTGAAGAAGAAAAGGACAAAACCTAGAGTGATACTAGAAGGAGCCTTCTGGGGATTTCGAGGAGAATGAGTACGATAGAAAAGCCAAACCACCAGTAATGATAGCAAGAATAGGTACGACACTCCGTAGTGCGACACTATTAGAGAAAACGCTATCACGAGGAGCAACGCCTTTCTCTCAAATCTGCCGAGCTTGCTGTCAAAGAATAAAAGCAAGAGCACAACAAGAAAAAGCACGGCAATTTCCTGCTTACCCAGTGCAACAGATTCGGTGAAGAAAGCCCACAACGAAATGAAGAACAAGACTGACAATGCTGAGATTCGGGTGGCCATCTGCCTTTGGTAGAGCCTGAATAGGCCGAGAGGGACCAGAGAAAAGATGAACGGATAGACAATCTTGAAAACCCACGTCAAATCAATTCCGCATATCTCGGACAAAGTGGGAGCTAGGATGACTATCGACAACATCCCGTTTGCCGGATCGTAAATTGTCGAATCCCAACGTCCATTTGCCAGAACAAGGCTTGCGAAGTAGGATTCAAACTGAATGTCATGCCCCCACACATAATCGAAAATCAAAGAAGTGAGAAGCAGCAATGTCAGTGACATGAACGCAATGATCAATGGCATAGTCTTGTCCTGAATGATATTCCGAAATCCAATTGAAAAGAACACGCCTGACACGCCAATCAACGACAACATGACGAGAAAATTGTTATTCTGATGATTCATCAGAACGGTGCCCGCAAGAGCTGTCACCAGAATCGTCAACAGAACAAGCATGGGACGTGAGACGATGTCAGTCAGCTCCAACGATTCGGAAGTGAATGCAAATTCGTTTGCGTTTCTAAGGTAGTCAAGAGCAGAAAGGATGACAATCAAGATACTATAGGTGGACATCAAGGACAATGATGAGAGCGGCCTACTAATTCCGAGTGGTGGATAAATGATGTTTATTGTGAATCCGAGTATCATCACCACAGCGAGGCTTAATGCGATGCTGTACAGACACGACTCAATCCGCCCAAGACTGTGCATTCTGAGTATTCTTAGGATTCCAACACCTGGGAGAAAAATAACGAACATCAAGCCTGAGAGCTGTCTGATTATAGTCACATCAATCCCAAAAGCATCCCATGCCAATGAACCCCAAAAAGAAACCTGCAGCAAGACGACTATCGTGAGGTATCTGCGAATTCTCCAATCATTCATCTGGAATGGATCCGAGATTCTCATGAATAGCCTCCTAGCAGTTCACTTGGACCAACATCGCAAGAAAGGACATGCGATTTCATAATGCTTCCTGCACAATCGCTGCTGTTCATAGCCAGAGACCTCTTCGCAGATTAGTATCTAGATTCAAGATTCAAAGACTGGGGGGACTGCATCTCTTCGTTTCTTACTTCGGTTTCTCCTTCCAAGATTCTTTGGCACGCAACAGATGTCCGTAAAGTCTGTCTCCCGCAGCCCCCACTGTCCAAGACTCGACAATGGTTCTACTTGCCTCTCGCGCAATCGCTTCTCGTCTTAGTGGATCGCGCAATAGAGCCTCGGTTGCCTTGGCAAACATCTCCTCATCCCGATCCACTAGTATCCCACTCCTATCGTGAAGTACGCTCTCTCTGACTCCTCCTTCTTTGACTGCCACAACTGGAGTGCCACACGCCATGGCCTCCAGGGGCACCAATCCAAAGGGCTCAAGATACGGTGCGTAAAGGACCAATTTTGCACTGTTGTAGAGTTGGACGAGCTCCTCATCTTCAATCATACTGCGGATTTCGACATCAACAGAGAGTCTGCGGGCAAGCTCTTCTATGCAGCTCTTCCACTTCAAATTGACGGAATTGGACACGACAATCAATTTGGGGCGAATCGATGGGTTGACTCGCGAAAGAGACCTCACAATGAAGTCAAATCCCTTGGCTGGGATGCAACCACCTACCGTGAGAACTAGGTGCTCCTTCGACAATCCCATGGGCCTGAACAGTGTCGTATCGACGCCGAGATAGGAGACAAATGAGTTGAGACCATACGCCCTCATGATAGACTCTCTGGAGAAATAGGAGTTCGCAAGAATGTAATTCGCAAAAGAAGCATTCGATCTTTCTATCTCGAACAGCCTCTTGGCAAAAGCCCAAACCCACATCGATTGCCATACTGATTGTATCTCCTTGTGTCCCATATCACGATAGACACACTCGATGGACGCCTCCTGGATTCTCGAAGGCTGCTGACAGAAGTAGACGAGTGGCTTGCGGACGTACCTAAGAAAGAAGGGAGATGATGTGAATCGATCTTGTTCGCTGAGGACAACGTCATAGTCACAGCCGTTGATTGTCTCGGCAATACTGCGCTCAGTTTTCTCAAGGTCATAAAAGGAGACCCGAATCGGAGGAACATATCGGAGTGTTGAGTATGTCATGCCAAGAATCGTCGCCTTCACTGGATAGACACGGAGAGAATGGACATCACCACGGAGTGACTGAAATTCCTCGTTTGCCGTCGATGGTACATGAACATCCACGGTATGGCCTGATCTCGTCAGATGCTTGACATGGTTGCGGAGTGCCCTCTTTGCCCCACCTGACGGGAGGTTGTGAAAGATTGCGATCTTCATGAGTCATTCCTCCGAGGTACGCAACGCGTTGCCGGAGCCATATTGACCTTCAAGCTTTTCATGTTTATGAAACCTCACTTCCTTGATATGATTGATATGACAACTGCACTTGCGACCGTATACAGCGTCTCGTGTCTTGCCGCTCTTCATTCAGCCCAATCAGATCTCACCCACTTGTTCTTAGAAACCCGCGCATTGAGAGCGATTTCCGTGCCCCCAGCTTTCGGGATGATTCCCCCCTCAAGACAATGCTCAACGATCTCAGAACCGACTCCCGAATGATTTTCGTGTGGTCAGGATCATTGGACCAAATGAGTGAACGACGTCGGCCTTGATTGTATTGGGATTGGTACTCCTCTGCTTGACCGAATGGAGATCTGTCCAAGTTCTCAGCTTTGGCCAATTCCAGGAAGCGCCCCTCGCAAGATGGCCAAGAAGGCACGAATATCTCGACCTTCGCTCAATATGTGGAGCATGATCAAGTACAATGCAAACCCAAGTGCTGCCAGAAAGGCCAAAGTCCAGATACTTTCTGGGAGGGCTGCGCATAGGACAACAAGGATGACGAACATGACGATGCCAGAGACATAGGAAGGAATCAGAGGGCGGACTACCTCCATCAACCTTGTGCGAAGAACCTTGGCCATTATGACGATGCTGTAGATAAAGACCGCAAGAGAAAGGAAAGTAGTGAGAAGGCACACACCATCAATGCCAAAAGCCATCGCGACAGGATAGGTCAGCGTGACGATCAGCAGTCCCTGAACAGATGCCTGAATCGAGATGTAGCGGGGCTTTCCCACGGAGAAGATAACGTTCGCTATTGGCAATATCAACGACTGAAACAGTCCCTGACATGAGATTATCGCCACTGGCACGATGGCTTCAACCCAGCCTTCTCCGAGAACGACCCGAACGAACAAAGGGGAAAGCGCTGACAACCCCAGACTCAATGGCACTGCGAGGATCGATATCATACGGATGGTCTGAATCGAAGAGACCTTCAATCTCTCTAGATCGTCTTTGATCCTCGACATGGTGGGAAACAAAACCCGGCTAACTGCTGACGCCATTTGCTCCCCGATCGTCCGTCCGAATCTCACGGCCACGAAGTACACACCAAGAACGGCAACACCAAGAACCCTGGCCACAATGATCTGGTCAATCCCGAATACCACAAACCCCATCAGAGAGACGACGAGAAGATGGGAACCGAAACCAAGAAGGTCTTTCATCAGAGGGATCTCCAGCTTTGGACGCAAAGAGGCCTTCTGGAAGCGCATGAGCGAAACAACGAACACGATAGTCCCGAGAATGGAGCCGAAGACGATGCTCCAATACGAGAAACCAAGGAATACCAGTGCAATTGAAACAGAGGATGTAGTTATCGCCTGCAGCACTCCCGCGATTGCGAGGTTCGAGAATCTAAGGCTCCTGGTGAGAACGGCCTGGGACGGGAATCCAGCTACGGACACGAAAAGGTTGACGCATAGGACCATGACCACTAATGGAATCGCTGCATTGCCGAAGAAGTCAGACAACAGAGGCGATGCGGCCACGACACCGCCCGATATCAAGACTGCAATGATCACTCGCAAGGTTATTCCGACTGAGATTGAATCCTCGATCCTTGTGTCTCTCTGCACAACCGAAGGGAGGATACCGAAATCCTGAATGCCTGAGAAAAGACCTATGAGGACTATTCCGATGCCAAGGACGCCGAAGTCTTCAGGGGTCAAAATCCTAGCTACTATCGCAACAGTTCCAATACTCAGCAGCATCGATGCTAACTGCGAGAAACCCACATAGGAGATATTCCGAACTGCCTGTGTTCCTGCCGATGGCAACGAATTGGGAATGTGCATGTTGCGGATGATTCTTTCGGTCGGGAGATGCAGGTCAACAGACAAGAACGGTCCAAACAGATATCCCGCAATTCGAGAAGAAATGATTTGTTCGTGAGATGACAAGAGGATTCATGCGTGTTTTACAACTTCACACAAAATCCCGGAACAATATGATCTGGAGGAGAAGAGGAGCTTGAGCCCATACAATGCGGCTTTTGGAACTCTGCCTTTCCACAAGTTGACGCCCAGCGATGCGTCGAGCGCACCATATTCTCTATATGCGTGAACTTCCCCTCCGCTGAGGTCAACAAGCTTGTGAACTTCCTCTTTTGAGAACCCGCAGTGCTTGTGCGATTTGTCGAGCTGATGAAACTCAACAACGCCGAGAGCCCACAGTTCCTCATTCCTTCTTGGAACACTGATCAAGACATTGTGCCGGCTACAGTCAATGCTCTTCTTGAGGAGCGTAATAGGACGGTCAACATGCTCCAAGATATCGTACAACACGACCGTGTCGACCCTTGGGAATTCCAAGTCGAGCGCATTCCCGATAGTTAGATTCACTGAGTCTGGATAGTTGTATCCCTTATATTCAACGGCATCAACTCCATAGTAATTCCCAATCCACCCTTTCTTCTTCAAGAATGAATAGAGTTGACAAGTTGCGCATCCTATGTCGAGAATGTCACCCATTTGATGTTCCAAGGCAAAGCGAGCCGTTTCTGGGACATATTTCCACTTCTTCCATCCAAAATCGAAATCATTCTTCACAAGACTGGCCCACTCGTCCACCGACTACCAACACCTGCATGTCAGGATCCTTGTCTTCCCGAGCCCTCGGAATCCCCAATCAAGCCTAAGAACATTCGCACAGTCAGGGTGCCTTAGGGCTTGCATGCTACAACGACCTCTTGATAACTTAGGTAACTAGGTCTACCACACCATGATCCGAGATGAATAGGCTCTACAATTTCCAATCCGTGTTCTTCATAGAATGAGCGAATCGACTCTTCGCTACAGGCGACCGCTTGTTCAGGTGTGTTTTCATCAGTTGTGCGACAACCTCCCAAGTCATATATGAATTCTTGAGTCGACTTGCCTTCATTGATGAGTTTTGTAGACTCGCTGTTTAGTAGGAAGAAAGTAATCAGACATCTTCCTCCTTTTCTTAGTACACGATAGATTTCAGAAAAGTAGTTGTCCATATCCCGCTCTAACATGTGAGTAAACACTGATTTGGCGATCAGAGAATCAAAAGACTCATCTTGATAAGGGAATCTGTATCTGGCAGCTTCGTATTTGCCAGTCGGATTGTAGAATTTGTTGTAAATATCTGCGTATTGGAAATGAAAATTAGGATGCTTGGGCGACACATTCTCTTCCAGCCAATCAATGCAGTTCTTATCTATGTCAAGCCCTTCGTAACTGGCATCCCTAGAGAGGAATCCTGCCAGGAGGATGCCCATTTGACCGCACCCGCATCCGAGGTCCAAGACTCTCTCATCCGGCTTTGGCTCACAAAAATCAACGTAGTATTTCAGAAATTCATTCCCGATGCGCTTGAAATCTCTAATTAAGTAAAGACCTGACTGACCTCGCATCCTCAAGGGAGGTATCAACTCTTTCCTGTGAAAAGCTTGGTACCCAAAATTCTCGTACAAAAATCGAGGGATGTCATAAGGCCTCGTCAGTCCGCTACAAACTAGTTCTCTGATCACTATCTTCCCGTACCCCCATCGCCCTTTCCATCTAAGGTCTTTCGGACGGTTGAGTATAGGTATGATGAGCCTTCGTTCTCCATGTAGTCGGCCTTCGTTCGTCCTAGAGGGGGCCGGAGATCGGCCTAGAGGCACCCTTGATTGACCGTCGAAAGGGTCGAAATCGACCCGTTCTCGATCCCATAGGGGACCCCGCCACTGTACCTGTTTTGAATCGGTACATTGGTACATTGCATCTATCCAGACTGACTAGTCCCGATGCACCAATGTACCATGTCGCGGACTAACGCGAACAGGACCCATGTTGGTTATCATAAAGTGCAGATGGACTCGGAATCACTGGTACAGCGTCGTGTTCTCTCCAACCACAGCCCTCTCGCCCTTGGGTTCCTCATGGACGATCTACCTTAACTTCACGCCGAACTTCGACCCGCTCCCGAGGAACTCCTGGACCTTCCAGCATCACGTTCCCCAGGATGATCCCTATGTCCGTTATCCCCGCGTCCCTCAAATCCTCTACGTAGTACAGTGTGATCAACTTGTTCGCTATCGGTATCAGCTGTCTCGGACCAGTGTGCATCAGCAGGCGCAGAAGCGTGTCGCACCCGCCCGAAGAGACAAGACTTCTAGAGTTCCTGTGTTCTCATCCCGCCAAATCCGTCCTCGAAGGACACTAGTCCCCTATCAACAAGTCTTCCGGGCTTGCTCACTTCAAGGCAAGAATACTTCGGGGTCCTCGCCGGCAACGATACGCTCGGCGAGGGGACGGGCGCCAGCGAGCAGATAGCCAAGATGATTGACCCGCACCCGAACCATCAGAATCAAACGGTCCTAGTCCGCAGTCCACCAGCGCTTCGGGAACTTCTTCGTGAGGATCTTGTCCCCTTCGCCCACGGGCTTCAGCCCAACCGCGCGCTTGTCCGCATCGACCATGATCTTCACGAGGTCGTGGAACCTGATCTTCGCTTCGAAACCGAGCTCCCTCTTGGCCTTCGAGGCGTCTGCGACGAGGTACTCGACCTCCGTGGGCCTATAGTAGCGCTTGTCGATCTTGATGTGTTTCTTCGGGTCCAGACCGGCATAGCTGAAGGCGACATCGATGAACTCCTTCACAGAATGGGCCTCGCCGGTCCCGATCACATAGTCCCCAGGCTTCTTCTGCTGGAGCATCTTCCACATGACCTCAACGAACTCCGGAGCGTAGCCCCAGTCCCTAGAGGCGTCCATGTTGCCCATGTAGAGAACCTTCTGCTTCTTCGCCAGGATGTTCGCGATCCCCCTGGTGACCTTCCTGGTGACGAACGTCTCGCCCCTTCTTGGGCTCTCGTGGTTGAACAGTATGCCGTTGGAGCCGAAGAGGCCGTACCCATCCCTATAGTTCCTAACCATGTTGTACGCGTACACCTTGGCACACGCGTAAGGGCTCCTCGGGCTGAAGAGGGATTTCTCGTTCAGAGGCGGTTTGACATCTCCGAACATCTCAGAGCTCGACGCCTGGTAGAACCTAATCGCGAAGCCGCTCCTCCGGATGGCCTCAAGCAAACGGGTGGTTCCGAGACCGGTGACATCCCCAGTATAAGTTGGGTTGTCGAAGCTTATCCTGACCTGGCTCTGAGCGCCCAGATGATACACCTCGTCGGGCCTGATGTTGTAGATGATGGTAGAGATCTCTTCGGAGTGCGTGAGATCGCCATAGTGCAGAAAGAATCGAGCATCCGCGTCGTGCAGGTCCTTGTAGATGTGGTCTAGCCGCCATGTGTTGAATGTGCTCGTTGGCCGCCTGAGCCCATGCACTTCATAGCCCTTCGACAGCAGCAGCTCCGCCAGGTACGAGCCGTCTTGGCCAGTTATCCCTGTTATCAATGCCTTCTTCATCTGACCGTTGGTATCGCCTAGACTCTCATAAATAGCTGTCGAAGCACGGCAATGGCATGACCAGTGGCGGCACGAGAGTTTATGAGTCCGCGGACGGTTGCCCAATAGATTCTGATGGTCAAGACAGCATTCATCACTGGCATCACAGGCCAGGATGGGTCCTATCTGTCAGAGCTCCTGTTGGCCAAGCGATACGATGTGTACGGCCTCGTGCTCGAGTGCGACACGGACGGGGTGAAGAGGCTACCGACAAAGGACCGAGTGAATCTCATCACCGGAGACCTTGCGGACGCGAGCTCCATCAGATGCGCAATTAAGAAGTCTGAGCCGGACGAGATCTACAACCTCGCAGCGCCCACCTTCGTACCGTCATCTGTCAAGGACCCGGCAACAACTACGGATATCGGGGCGCTCGGAGCCATCCGAGTGATGGCGGCCGCCATGGAACTCGCACCCGATGCCAGAATATTCCAGGCGTCGTCGAGCGAGATATTCGCAGGGACAAAGATATCTCCCCAGAACGAACGCACTCCCTTCGCACCAGTCACACCGTACGGCATCGCCAAGGCGTTCGCCAGCACTGCATCCGCATACTACAGAGACAATTTGGGTGCCTTCGTCTCATGCGGCATATTCTACAACCACGAATCCCCTCGCAGACCTCCTCACTTCGTGACAAGGAAGATCTCCCTTGGGGTCGCGAGAATCGCTCATGGCCTCCAGAAAAAGATAGAGCTCGGAAACCTCGACGCGAAGCGCGATTGGGGGTACGCTCCCGAATATGTTGACGCTGCGTACAGAATCCTGCAGCAGAAGAAGCCGGACGACTATATCGTCGCCACTGGAGAACTGCACTCCGTCAGGGAGTTCTTGGAAGAAGCCTGCGGCGTGGCGGGCGTGGACTATTCTGAGAAGATCGTCAAGGTTAACAAAGAGTTCCTGAGGTCTGCGGACTACAGCCATCTGAGAGGCAACGCAACGAAAGCGAAGAAGAAGCTTGGTTGGACCCCGAAGACCAAGTTCAAGAAGCTTGTGAGGATAATGGTGGAATCGGACCTGAAACTGACGGAGAAGGAGGCGAAGATCGGGAGGAAGGGAGGATGAGGGCTGTGATCCTGGGCGGGAACAGGAACGGCGATCAGACTGTTGGCACGATATGCAGCAAAGGTGTGTTGACGATGTGTCAAGTCAAGGGGTGGCAAACCTAGGGTCTCTTTGATGACCTTCCGAGCTTTCGCAGTTTCTTTGCTATCTCGGCCAATAGTAGTGAGCCTGGAGCCATGAACGGAATGATGTTACTGTCAGGCTTGATTCGCCTAGCCTGGACGAACCTTCTCTCCCTCAGCGTGTCGTCGAGATTTCGCAGATTCCACAGTAATGATCGAACAAAGACCACTAAGTATGATGGATTCCTGCGGTTTGCAGCATGGGCCGCTGATGATATCGATGCAATGACGACCGCTAATGGTAGCGAGAAGAGCAGGTTAGGTAGATCGTAGTTCTTCAGCAGCACCCTGATGATGTTTCTCTTGACGTAGAAAGCAACGGCGAACGATTTGTCCTCCTTGAGAGATCTCCCGCCCTTATGGTAACAAACGGCCTTCGGACAAAAACCTATTCCGTAGCCAAGCATACGCGCCGACCACGATATGTCCAGATCCTCGTGGTATGCAAACAGGGTCGGATCTAGATACGACGTTCCCTCACAACTTCTGAGGTGGCAGTTTCTGACCAACATGGCCGCTCCGGACGCATAGAAGAAGCCCGTAGAAGTCAGGCTATCATATTGACCTGTGTCCAACTCGCCGTATCCCCTGCAATCGACACCTCCGAATCTATCCATCATGTTGCCCGCAGAGTTCAGTCTCTTTCTGTCGTTGTAGAAGAGTATCTTCCCCTGAGAGATGGCGATTTCCGGGTTCGCCTCAATGAAGGACATCATCTCTTTGAAGAAATTCGGCTCGAGGACGACGTCGTTATTCAGGAGAAGGACCTCCTTCGCTTTCATGAGTCTATACGCAAAATGAATCCCAATATTCATTCCACCGGCATATCCAAGGTTGTCAGAGACTCTGATCAAAACGAGATGCCTTCTCCAATTGCCATCGGATAGATTATCACCCAAGTCCGGCACCGTACGGGAGTCCGTAAGGTTTCTTCCAGACACTCGAATCTCGTGAACAGCTCTCTTGACAGGGGGAATTGAGACTTTCGCCACGCTCGCCGGTAGTTCGCCCGATGCCCATCGCTCGATCATCTGGACTGACTCATCCTTTGAGCCGTTGTCGACCACGACGATGCATGCGTTCGCATACCTCTGATCGTACAGGGACTGGAGGCACTCGAGCGTGTCCATCCATCCGTTCCAGTTCAACACTATCACGAACAAGGGATCCGTACGTTCGTCTTCAGCTATCGGAGCATCCTCCTAGCATCCAATTCAAGTGATTCTTGGCGGCCCATCGCAGTAGGCACACTGAAGTATTCTGACATCAGCCAGCATGAATGTCTCAATCAATACAGCCACAGTCCAGCTAGGATAAAGACCGTTCTGACTCTAGTATCTTGGCATAACAGGACTTGTGTTGCCCACTTGGGAAAAGCCCATAGGGGAGGAAAGGCGATTGGGGCACGGGGAAATTGATGAGGGCAAAACAAGGCTCTTTGCGATACGCTCTCACAAGATTGATTTTTGCGTGGATTTATTTTCTTGACCTTGCGGACGAGTTTCGGGTTCGTATCCTCAACCCCACGAATGACCCAACGAAGTCGAGAGTCATTGACTTGATATTGGAACTGAAGGAAGACAGGTTGCAGATTCTCATGGATGAAGCCTACGTGATCTACATGGCTGTGAAATCAACCGAGAAGGTACCAGGCTCCTTGGCTGAAGTTGGTGTCTTTCGAGGAGCCTCTGCAAAGCTCATTTGCCAGGCAAAAGGAGAAAGGTTGCTTCATTTGTTCGATACTTTCGAAGGGCTTCCTGAAGTCGAGCAGATTGACTCTCACATGCATTCGCGCGGTCAGTATTGCGCTTCTCTGGAAGAAGTCACCGAGTATCTCAGGGGATATCCCAATGTCCGCATCTACAAAGGGTTGTTTCCTTTAACGTCCGGTCCAATCAAGGATGAGAGATTCGCTTTCGTCAATATCGACGTCGACTTGCGGAAAAGCACGCAAGACTGTCTCGAATTCTTCTATCCCAGGATGAACAGAGGGGGCATCATCCTCTCTCACGACTATCTCCTTCTGCCAGGAGTGAAGAAAGCCGTCGATGATTTCTTCGCAGACAAACCCGAGCCAGTAATTGAGGGTTCGGGATTGCCAGGTACACAGGCTCTTATTGTCAAGACGTAAGTAGAAAGGAAAGGGATGGTATGTAGAAGTGGTCCCTCGCCGATATCGATGTTGGTGAAACACGATGAGGCAAGAGACCATGCTGTACGTGGGCCTGGACGTACATAAAGAATTCTGTCAGGCGTGCGTGATCGATGAACGAGGACGGGCCCTCTCTAACGAGAGGTTCCCGTCCACACACGAGAGCCTGGATGTATTCCTGGCTGGTATCAAACATGCCAAGTTCGTCCTCGAGTCGACGGGCATCTGGGAGTACATCTACGAGGGAATCGAGGACAGGGGGTTCGAGGTCGTCCTCGCTCATCCGCTCAGGGTAAGGGCGATCGCGGAAGCCAGGATCAAGACCGACAAGGTCGATGCCGAGACCCTCGCCCAGTTGCTGAGAGCGGACCTCATCCCGAGGTCCTGGGTCCCCTCTAGGGACATCAGGGACCTCAGGCAACTCGTGAGACAGCGGACATATCTGGCTCGTCAGTCCACGAGCTTCAAGAACAGGATATCCGCCGAACTCCTCAGACGAGGAGTGAGGCGTCCCCCTGAGCTCAAGACTTCGTTCACGAAGAAGGATATCGAGAGGATGCGGAGCCTCAATATCTCGACCGTCACCTCGAGCCTGGATTGCCTCGAGAGAATCCAGGCTCAGATCGAGGAGATGAACCAGCAGTTGCTGGTCGAGTTCAAGCGAAGACCCGATGCACAGCTCATAGCGACGGTCCCGGGCATCGGATACTACGGCGCCCTCCTCATCCACGCGGAGATAGATGACATCAACAGGTTCCCGGATCCTGAACATCTCGCAGCGTACGCAGGGCTCGTGCCGACGGTGAGCCAGTCGGCTTCCACCGTACACTACGGTGGCATCAGCAAGGAAGGATCCGCATATCTGAGGTGGATCCTCATCGAGGCGGTGCACATCCACAACCACCTCCATCCTGAGTCGAGGCTCTCGAGGTTCCACTCGAAGCTGGAGAAGAGGCGGGGCAAGAACAAGGCTACGACCGCAACGGCGAGAAAGCTCGCTCATATCATCTACTGGATGCTCAAGACGAGGGAACCGTATCACGGTCAAGGATTCAACCCCGTGACTAAACCTGCACGGACGAGTGCGTGAAAGGGATTGGGGCAAGATCCCTGACAAGGGACGAAGCGGCCATAGTGCGGGAAAACCGCGAATAGAGGTTTGTCCGCTCACATACCCCAGCCCAAGTGCGAGACTGCAGAATCGACGATAGGAGGCAAAAACAAAAGAAGAAGAAAGATGATTTGGAAGAAGCCGCGAGGGCCTCTTCACATAGAGGTTTGGTTCCTGTGCCAAAACCCCCGAATTTGCCTCAAACTCATGAGATACTGGCTTGATTCAGTGTTGGACCCCACAGGGTTCACCATTGTTATCAGAAAAGCCTACAGGGAAGGAAAAGAAAGGAGTTTAGGTACGAGCTAAATCCTTGCTGATTGACCAATCCCCTCGACTTTCAGACTCAGGCCTCCATAATCAAACAGTCATGAATAGCCGAAGGGGCACAATTCCCGAGGATGTGGTCCAGTCTTGCCTGAACCACGCTCAGCCATGAGGGTTTCCAAGTAGCTTGTGTCCTCAACCTGCCACACATAGATCCCTTTTTCGGATGTTGATGCTCAATCCAGACTCGTATCAAGTGAACAGAAGATGACCTGCAACGCAAGGACTGGGTGAGAAGAGAGTCGGCACGAGATGGCATTACATAGACTCGATGCTCTCAACGAAGATCCGCCCCATTCTCTCGTAGGTCCATGGAGCCGCAGTTGGAGGACCATTCCGCCTCAGCCGTTCAGAGAGAGCATTATCCGCAAGCACGCGAACTATGGCTTCCGCCAGCGAATCCGGGTCCCTCGGCGGAACGACCAAGCAGTTCTCTCCGTTCAATGAATACTCGCGATTGCCCATGCAGTCTGTCATCACCACGGCGCCTCCGCACGCCATCGCCTCAAGTGGAGGGACCGGCATGCCCTCCAGGAAGGACGGCAGTACGAAAACGTCGCACGACGAGTACAGCTCGGCTAGCTCGTCATCGGACGGATGCACGTACTCTATCGGACAGGATGTTCTTGGCCGCCAGCTCGTTCCGCCCGCGGCGATGATCTTGACGTCCTTCACCTCGCGGCACACGGAATCCATCGCGTCGAGAAACACCCGAAAACCCCTCCATTTGTCGTCTCGGGCAAGGGCCAGCACTCGTTTTCCCTCATGAGGGGTCCTGACCCGAGGGCGGTACGTCTCATGATCGATCCCAGGAGGGATGAGTATCGGCTGAGGGCCGCCCCTTTTGCGAACCATGTCCTGCAGCCATTTGGAAACCGCAAAGACCCGTCCCTCCTCGAACGCAGAATAGCTCAATCTGACCACCCAGTGCTCCAAAGTGAGCGGCGGAAAGAAAATTGTCTCGTCGTGCTGAACTATGTAGTATCTTTTCAGGTTCCTGTCTCCCGCCAACTTCGTGGGAAGGCAGGTAGGACCATAGGCGGCAATCACTGCATCGAAGCCACGAAGCCTCTTCGCGTATTGGAAGGACACACCGGACATGATTGTAGGCACGATGTGTCGGTCTCTGGGAATAGGAATGCGCGGAACCTGGATTACCTCAACAGGCGTCCCGGGGCTCGGAACCCCCTTCTGAGCAGGAACCAAGAATGAGACCGAGTGGCCGCGTCGGATCGAGGCGTCAGCAAGCCTGGCGATGACCTTAGAACCTCCGGACCTGCCTACGCCGAACATCGGAAAGGCCAATCTCATGTTCTCCCGGATCCCAGCATCGTGCCCATGTTCTAGGCACCTAATGAAGCTTGGGAACGAAGCATCGGAGCGACCGGCACCGAAGATTGGCTATCTCGCAGGATCAGGGGGCGGGGGCAAGAAGAATGGGCTGTCCGTGTTCTTTGGCTATATCAAGGAGTGCGAAAGAGAGATTAGGGCAACGAAGTATCCCGAAGCTCACTTGAACGAAGGAACAAGCACGGTTGCGCACATCAGAGTCGTCGGAATCACTCTGATCATCATCCTTGCGGTCAGCCAGCTCGCAATGATCGTACTGGCCAGGATTCTGGGCCCCGGCGATTTCGGGACCTATGCGGTATGCGTAGTCTTCATCAATCTCCTGGCGACCGCCTCGACCTTCGGCTTGGACTCTGCGGTCATCCACAGGCAGAGAGATACGGACACGGCGGTAGAGAGCGCAGCCGCCATCCGATTCATCCTCTCGTTAATCTTCGCAGGCCTGCTGTTTCTAGCCGCTCCATTCATCGCGAGGGTTGTGGGAACGCATGTGTTAGTGGCCCCTCTCCAGGTGTCCGGCATAGCCGTGATCGCAGCCGCATTCGGATTCGACGCCTCCATCAGACTGTTGAAGGACCTTCAGTTCAAGTCCGTTAGCCTAGTCAGGGCGACGAACACGGCGGTTTGGACGGCGACCTCTCTGGGTCTAGCCTATCTGGGGTTCAGGTTCTGGTCTCTGCTGGCGGCATACATCGCTGGGCAGATCGCAATCGCCGCAGTCCTGTGGGTCATCAGACCTTGGAAACTGCCTCGAAAGATTGACCCAGGGATAGCGCGCGAGCTGCTACGATACGGCGTGTTTCCACTGGGCACGGGGCTGCTTGCTTTCCTGGTCTGGAATGTCGACAAGCTCGCAGTTGGGGCGGTCCTCGGCAGCTCGGCGCTCTTGGGAGCGTACTATGTCGCCTTCAGCTACGGGATGATCATACCGAATCTGTTCACCGGGGTCACATCAACCGTTATGTTTCCGACCTTTTCGAAGATCCAGACTGACCTCGCAGGACTGAGAGAGAGGTATCTCAAGACTCTGAAGTACATTGGCTACATATCAATTCCCGCGGGCGTTGGACTCGCAGTGGTTTCCAGGACCTTCGTCCTGGGGGTTCTGGGGTCCGCATGGTCCGAGGCCGTTATCCCTCTGGCCATGTTCGCCGTTGTCGGGATCGTCAGCTCCCTGACCTCGCCTGCAGGGAGCATCTTCCTTGCCACAGGACACCCCAACAGGTTGTTTCGTCAAACCTTGGTCATGTCGGTGCCGTATTTCGTGTTCCTTGTGCCAGCCATTTACTACTTCAAGCTGGTCGGAGTTGCTGGCCTTTTCCTCCTGGATTCGCTCGGGTCGCTTATCTGGGTTCTCATGATGGTCGCGGATATCCTCCAGTTCTCCCTGCTAGACGAACTCAAGATGTTGACAGTCCCAGCAGGAGCTTCTGCAGCAATGGCCGCGATCACCTTCGCAATCGGCCACTTCCTAGGTCCTTCGATGTTGAGTGTGGCCATCCAGGTGTTCATTGCGATTCCTGTGTACTTCTCATGCGTCGTCATCATGACGGAAGGGAAGTTCGTCATCGAGGCAAAAGACCTGCTCGCTTCGGCCCGCAGGAAATAGCCCGCTCGAGGTACATGAGTAGACCGTTAAAGCCTGGTTCGAATGCCAGCGGCAAAAGCGTCAACAGTAGATTATCCCGATCCCGCCACCGCCTTGATTGACATCCTTTACGAAGGTTCCGCTCCTTCGAGTCCCTTGGATCTCAGACCAGAATCTAGGTACTCCTCCCACCAATTCCACTGGGCCGCTGCAGATGTCATGGAAGGCGATCAGGCCTCCAGACTTCACGAGAGGTGAATACGTCTCGAAATCCTTCTTGACGCCCTCGTAGCTGTGGTCACCGTCGATCATCAGGAAATCAACTGCTCTCCCGTCAAGGAGCTTCTTGACCTGCTCCAGAGTCTCAGGACTGTGGGAATCCCCCCTTACTAGGTGGAGCTCCTGAGCCTCTCTCGCGAACGATCTGTACAAGACCGCCCTGTAATCGGCATATCCACCGCGGAAGAGACCGCTCGGGAGATCGACGCTTATGATCGACGCGTGGGGATCTGCAACACGGGTGAAGAGAAAGAGAGTGCCTCCCCAAGCTGTGCCGATATCGATGATGGTCTTCGGACGACTTTCCTCGAGCAACCGCAGAAGTCCGATTATCTCCTCTCTGATCTGCCACGGTTTAACGGTCAGTCCAAGGAATTTGAATGCGAACGAAGAGTCTAACGCCTGCTCTATCTTCGCAGATCCACCCGTCACATGTCCGAACCGACGCACAGCCGCGCAAATCAGGAAGTGCCCACAAATGCGCCAAAAAGCTCGCTCCAGGAAGTACTTCAGGGAGTCCCAGGGACCATCCCTTCTGATCCTCGCAAGTATCCTCTGGAGCCTTTCCCGCATACAAGCCACAAATCCCAGGAGGGAGTATTAGATGATTGCCGCAATCTCATCCTGATTGAGCGCCGCAACATGCTTTCTCTGATCGGGGCATCCTACACCTAGCTAAAGGTAAACCGTCGTGTTCTCTCCGACCACGAGCCTCTCGCCTTTCGGCAGGAGCCCGTTCGCGTTCAGGATCTTCGAGCCCTTCCCTATCATGCTCCTGACGAGCTTCCTCTCGACATCTATGACGGTGTCATCCATCACGATGGAGTCGTCCACCTCGGCCATCGTGATCTGGCACCGGTCTCCGATCGCGGTGTACGGTCCGACATAGGCGTTCGGTCCGATCTTGCAGTTCTCTCCGATTATCGATGGGCCCCTAACGACGGATTTCCCGAAGATGACCGCGCCCTTCCCGATCTTTACCCGACCGACGATTGTAGCTCCGTCCTGGACCTTTCCCTCGTTGGAAGACTCGATCCCATCCAGAATCAGGTGGTTGGCCTCCAGGATGTCCTCAGGCTTCCCAGTATCCTTCCACCATCCGTCCACGTGGTGGGGGACGACCTTGTATCCCGCATCTATCAGGAGCGAGATCGCGTCGGTTATCTCCATCTCGTTCCTCCAAGAGGGCTTCAGCTTCGGATACACTTTGAAGAATGAAGAATTGAATGCGTAAACGCCGATGACCGCCAGATCCGACTTCGGTTCCTTCGGCTTCTCAACAGTCCTCAACACCTTTTTTCCATCAGGAGATAGCTCCGCCAACCCGTACCTCTGCGGCTCCTTGACCGGCGTTAGGGAGATCACACAATCGGCCTTCTCCTCACCCATCTTCTTCGGGATCGCCTTGATGCCGTTCTTGAGCAGGTTGTCTCCCAGATATACGATGAACTCGTCGTCACCCATGAACTCCTTGGCGCAGTTCACCGCATGCGCGATACCCTTCGGCTCGCCCTGCACGATGTATGTGAACCTCACACCGAACTTCGATCCATCCCCCAGGAACTCCTGAACCTTCTCCGGCATCATGTTCCCGAGAATGATGCCGATGTCCGTTATTCCCGCGTCCCTGAGGTCCTCGATGCAGTACTGTATGTTCGGCTTGTTCGCGATCGGTATGAGCTGCTTCGGACCGGTGTGGGTCAGGGGCCTGAGGCGCGTACCATAGCCCCCGGCCAGAACAAGGCCCTTCATCTCGCTCGATCCTCCTGTTGCTTCATGATCTCCAGGCCCTCCCTGAAAGGGAGCATTTTCCTATTTAACAGCTTTTCGACCTTCGAGACATCCAGGCAGGAGTACTTGGGCCTCTTCGCGGGAAGAGACACAGAGGATGACTGAACTGGAGCGATCAACCTCTCATCGAGCCCAAATACGCTGGCGATCAACCTCCCGCATGAGGGCCTGTCCAGACAATCAGGCCCGGAGACGTGCCATAGCCCTGTGACATCCCGTTCCGCGAGGTCAAGGAGCGTCCTCGCAAGATCGTCAGCGAAGGTCGGGGATATCCACTGGTCCTGGAACAGGGTCGCTCTCTCTCCTGCCCTGAGCTTCTTTAGCACCCAGGTCACGAAGTTGTCCTTCTCTTCCAGCGGGTTCCAGCCATAGAGCACTGCGGGCCTCGCAACGACGGCGCCGGGCAATGTCGAGAATACCGACCTCTCCCCAGCCAGCTTGCTGGAGCCGTACACCGAGATTGGCCTGGGGACATCCTCCTCCGTATACTTCCTTGACTTCACCCCATCGAAAACGTAATCAGTTGAGACGTGTACCAGCCTCGCTCCGTTAGCCTTACACGCTCTCGCCACCAGGCTAGGTCCCGTAGCATTGACCCTGTTCGCGACTGTCGGGTTCTTCTCGCACGCATCGACATTCGTCATCGCGGCTGCGAGAATGACCACTTCCGGCTTTAGCTTCCCGAAGATCCCGTCTATCTCATCCTTTGAGCCGATGTCGAGCGGCTCGAGCTTCCAGTTCTCCATTCCGTCCACCTCAGGGCAGCACGTGCCCCTGACCTCGTACCTCTTGGACGCCAAGGCCATGAGCTTGCTCCCGAGGAGCCCAGAAGCCCCGATGACGAGAAGCCTTTTCACAAACCGCGCCTCACTGGTCCAATCCTGGGGGACAACTTAATAGTTATTGACGCTTTTCGTGAGAATCGCAATGACCTACAAGATGGGCTCCATAGACGGCGTCGCGGTCAAGAACCTCAAGAAGGTCGTGGACGACCGCGGCTGGCTCATGGAGATATTCAGGAGCGACTGGCCGGAGTTCCAGAAGTTCGGCCAGACCTATATGACCACGTGCAAGCCAGGCGTGATCAAGGCGTGGCACTATCACAAGCTCCAGTGGGACCATTTCGCGCCTATCAGAGGGAACGCGCTGGTTGCGCTGTACGATCCCAGAGAAGGGTCCAAGACCAGGGGCAACCTCCAGGAGATCGAGGTTTTCGAGAAGGAGCCCAGGTTCATCAAGATCCCGCCCCTGGTCTACCACGGGTTCACCCCCTTGGACAAGGAGGAGATCTGGGTCGTGAACACCCCGACGGAGCTATACAACTACAAGCGGCCGGACGAGTTCAGGCTCGAGTGGGACGACCCGACCATCGGCTACATGTGGCGGAGAAGGAGTAGTTCTCAATGAGGATGCTCTTAGCTGGTGGTGCAGCGTTCGGTGGCCGCAGCTTCGTGAGGCACATGCTCACAGAGCATCTCGAAACCGAATCAGTCGTCCTCGACAAGCCAACCACCGCTTGAAGTACGAAGGTGTCAAGCGCCTGATCGAATTCGTCTCCGACTGACCCGGACGACGATTGCAGACAGCGTGATTCTAGCCACATCTGTAAGGAATATGGGAAATTTGACTTCAATATCATCAATGACGATTACCCAACTCGTCCGGAATGAACATCTGTGCGGGAGCAATAGGGCTAGTTGGGTCGTCTCTAGGTACCGTTGACAATCTCATCCGGTTTCTGCTACATGCCGCATTCCTCCCGACAAGAAAGGCCTTCATGCGAGGAGCCAACGCAGATGGAAGAGATTTGGACCGAGAAAATGACTTATCAGAAGAACACTCTCTAGACGTGGGGTCACTCAGATTGTCATCCGGGGCGAGCGAGGAGTTCAATGCGCTCATGCAATCTGCACCATATTTCGGTCACTTGAAGAAAACACTCGAGAGGGAACTTTCACGGTATCAGTCTGCCCTGGATCTTGGGTGCGGTCCTGAGATTCGCGATCTGCGGATACTGAGAGAGATGGGAGTGCCGTTTCTCGTCGGGATAGATATGGGACAGAAACCAGACCCATGTGTGAGGGGAGATACGATCTGCTTCGTTCGTGCTGATATTGACAGCAATCACTTGCCGGCCGTCAACGAGAGCTTCGACTTGGTGATAATTGACAACGTCATCGAACACATGTATAACCCGAGAAGGGTGTTGGAGGAGTGCATCAGAGTTCTCAGGAAAGGGGGCGTTCTGGCAGTGATGACGCCGAACCAAGCGCGACTGATAAACCGCCTCAGGCTCATCCTCGGCAAGAGTGTGCATTACCCGATTGACTACTGGATGGGCGCTCGGCAGGATCACATATGCAAAAGAGGGGACATGGTTTTTGCTGGTCATATCAGGGAGTACACAGTAGACGAGCTCAAGAGAATGCTTAACTCCGTCGGCTTTGAGGTCGTGTCTGTCAATCTCTACCCGGCGGCTGTGCCGTCTCCGAGGCTGGAGATGTCCAAATCGAGAGCCATACTGACGATGTACAACATTGCGGAGAAAGTTATCCCAGACTCCGGTTACATGATTTCGATGTTGGCCAGGAAGAAATGAGCCAGTTCTGATCTCACAACTACGACTTTGCTTTATTAGCCAAACGAGGTGATGACCGCCATAGATGACTCACGTAATCGTCAGAAACGTGTGCTTGAGTTACTAAGTCCAGGTCATCAGACTTGTGCACTAGGTCCGCTACAGTCCCATCCGGCTCCCATGGATCTTGGAGCAGACCAATAGCTTCGACCTGATGCACATATGCTAGCTGGACGACTTCGTCTAGGCTCACCATAGGCGCGAGCGCTTTCTAGGCGCCCACCACCACGAAAAGCCTCATATCCTGAGAAGTCCTGACTACGCAAGGTCGAATGAAAGGCAAAAGGATTCTAGTCACTGGCGGCGCTGGGTTCATCGGCTGCAACTTCGTGAGGCACATGCTCGGGGAGCATCCTGAGACGGAGATAGTCGTCCTCGACAAGCTCACCTATGCCGGAAGGCTCGAGAACCTCGAGGATGTCAAGAACGGGATCAAGTTCGTCAAGGGGGACATCTGCGACAAGGAGGCCGTTAAAAGGACCATGGAAGGCTGCGACTCTGTGGTCAACTTCGCCGCCGAGAGCCACGTGGATCGCAGCATAGCATCCCCTGAGGACTTCGTGAGGACCGACGTACTTGGCGTGTTCACACTTCTCGATGAGGCGCGCAGGAGGGATGTGAAGAAGTTCGTCCAGATATCGACCGATGAGGTCTACGGATCGACAGAATTGGGCTCGTTCTCCGAGAAGGATGTCCTGGACCCCTCATCACCATACTCCGCCAGCAAGGCAGGGGGAGAGCTGCTGGCGAGGTCCTATGTACGCACTTACGGACTGGATGTGATGGTCACACGCTCATCCAACAACTACGGCCCGTACCAGTACCCCGAGAAGCTGATCCCAGTGCTGGTAATCAAGGCGCTCAGGAACCAGCCCCTGCCCATCTACGGCAAGGGCGCGAACGTTCGGGATTGGCTACACGTCGATGACAACTGCAGGGCGATCGATATCGTGATCTCCAAGGGCAAGCCGGGGGACATCGTCAACATCGGCTCCGGAAACGAGGTCCCCAACATCGTTATCGCCAAGCTGATCCTGAAGCACCTTAAGAAGCCCGAGAGCCTGGTCAAGTTCGTCTCCGACAGGCCCGGGCACGATTTCAGATACTCCCTGAACTGGGACCGGATCAGGCAGCTCGGTTGGAAGCCGAAGGTGAAGTTCGAGGACGGGCTCAGGAAGACGGTCGACTGGTACGTCGCCAATGAGGCCTGGTGGAAGCCAATAGCCTGAGCCAACCACTGGCCCGATTTGGACAACCTTATTATCGTTGCGAGGCTTATCCGCGAACCCAAGCATGATAATCTCAAGAACCCCCCTGAGGGTCAGCTTCGCCGGTGGGGGCACGGACATCCCGGACTACTACAGGACCGGCTACGGGGCCGTCACGAGCTCCACCATCAGGAAGTACATGTATGTCACCGTCAACAGGCGGTTCGACAAGGACCTGAGGGTGAGCTACTCAAAGACGGAGATCGTCGACCACGTCGACAAGCTCGAGCACGGGATCGTGAGGGAGGCGCTCAAGAAGGTCGGGCTCACGGAGGGCGTCGAGGTCACCACCATCGCGGACATCCCGTCCAAAGGCACCGGCTTGGGGTCGTCGTCTGCGCTCGCCGTGGGCCTCCTGAACGCGCTCTATGCCTTCAAGGGCTACAGGGCCTCTCCCAAGAAACTAGCGGAGGAGGCCTGCGAGATAGAGATCGAGAGGCTGGGGGAGCCCATAGGCAAGCAGGACCAGTACATATCGGCGTACGGAGGCCTCCAGCACATCAAGTTCAATGCGGACGAGACGGTCATCCTCGACCCTGTCATATGCCCGCCAAAGACGAAGAGGGACATCGAGAACCACCTGCTCCTGTTCTACACCGGAAGGACGAGACAATCAGGAGATATCCTTACGAAACAGAAGGGCAACACCAAGAACAACAAGGACACGCTCGACAAGATGAGGGACCAGGCGGAGGAGCTGTTCAGATCCCTCACTTCGCTTCAAGTACATAGGCTGGGAGAGATCCTAAGGGATGGCTGGAACCTCAAGAAATCTCTGGCGAAGGGTATCTCAGATGAACACATTGACGAGCTCTACGAGAAGGCGCTCGCAGCCGGCGCCGTCGGGGGCAAGATCACGGGCGCTGGAGGAGGAGGGTTCATCCTACTGTTCGTCCCCCCAGACAAGCAATGGTCCGTGAGGAACGCGCTCGCGGAGCTGAGGGAAATCGAGTTCAAGCTCGAGCCCCAGGGGTCCAAGATAATCTATGTGGGAGATGAGATGTGATGACGGACATCGAAACCCGTTCTGTGAAGTACGTCGACGGAGTCATGGCGACCCTGTCCAAGATGAAGACCGACTTCCCGAAGAAGGCCCAGGAGATCGTTGGGGAGTTGCTCAAGGCTAGGGATTCGGGCAATAGGATCTACATCATGGGAAACGGCGGGAGCGCATCCACTGCCTCGCACATGGCCTCGGACCTGAACAAGGGCGCCAACCGGAAGGACGCCCCTAGGTTCAAGGCCATCGCGCTCACGGACAACATCCCAGCGATGCTCGCGTGGGCGAACGACTCATCATACGAGGATGTCTTCTTGGAGCAGCTAATCAACCATGTCGAGAAGGGTGATGTGGTCATCGGGATAAGCGGGTCCGGGAACTCGGTCAACGTTCTCAAGGCAGTCGAGCACGCAAATCGAGTGGGAGCCGTCACCATCGGCCTCACGGGATTCGACGGCGGGGCGCTCAACAAGATCTGCAAGGTGTCATACGTGGTCCCGAACAACTGCATGCAGCAGGTCGAGGACGTCCATCTTCTGATCGAGCACATGATATCGATCATACTCAGGGATTCCCCCGAGTGCACTGGAAAGCAACGGAAGTAGACTTCAATAGTACCACATTCTCCGTACTCACCCTCAAATAAGCCCTGGGTCATCTGCCATCCGATATGGTAGGCAAGCCCGCAGTATTCGTCGATAGGGACGGCACGATCTGCTTCGACAAACACTATCTAGCGGACCCCGCGGGTTTGGAGTTCATCCCCACGGTCGTCGATGGTCTGAGGAAGCTCACCAAAGCGGGAGTACCCATCATAATCGTCACGAACCAATCGGGCGTTGCACGGGGCTACTTCACCGAGGGAACCTTGGTCAAAATCCACAAAGAACTCGTCAAGATCCTCGAAAAGCAGGGGGTGAGCATCCTTGACATCTTCTACTGCCCGCATATGCCGGATGCCGGGTGCGACTGCAGAAAGCCCGCCCCTGGGCTGCTCATACGAGCGAGCAAGAAGCACGGAATCGAGCTCTCCAAGTCATATGTCATCGGGGACCGGATGATGGACGTCGAGCTGGCCCACAAAGTGAACGCTAAGGGCGTTCTCGTCCCAGAACCTGGGGACCAATGCGGAACAGACAAGGAGATCACGGCCTCGAAAGAGAAACCAGATTTCATGGCTGGCAATTTCTCAGAGGCTGCAGATTGGGCATTGTCCAGACTCAAGCAGAAGGTATGACCAAGTCATGGACTCCGCACACCCGATTCCGGGATTCGAGATGGAAGATTCAGGAAGGCCTCAGACCAGGACAGAGCATTGGAGCATGCCTAGCTGTAAAAGGAATCACGACTTACGATAGGGCCTCATCTCAAACCGCTTCTCGGCCTCTACGAAAGTCACAATGAACAACTCGAAGACCGGTGCTCGGCCAATCAGGATGGGAGGGTTCCCCTCAGCTGGCACGCTCACCTCGACTTCTATCGGGTCACAGTATCTTCCTGCTCTCCCTATTTCGAGTGTGGCTCGCGAGACAAATCGCTTCACGTTCCTGCCGTCAGCAATACGCATGGGCCTTCCAGAGGGTTTCAGGTCTAGTTCGAGGTAGTCTGCGATGCTCCTGGGAATCACGATTCCATCTGAACCTGAGTCCAGAAGACCCTCGGTCGCTGGGCCTTTCTTTCTCGGCGAAGAGACTGTAATCGGTACGACCGGATGATACACCTCAAGCGGTTTGCCTGTGTCCGCATCTAGGATCGGTTTTCTAGTGCCCGGATTCAGAGCCACCGTCCGCTTGTAGTTGAACCGAAAGTCCACAAGCCGCATTGGTCCCAGCCATCAGAAGAAGGAAGCTTGGGGGAAGAGCACTCTAGTCACAATCGTTTCATCCCTAGGGTACTTCTCGGCGAGCTCGAACATCTTCTTAGCGTCTTCGCTAGATGCGACGACTTTGCCCTTGACCACCACAATCCAATGCCCTTCGGGACCAGTGATGTCGTCAATCGTGATTGACTTTGACATCGAATCACCTTCTGCTGTCAATTCTCATCATGTTGACAGCCAGTATATAACTCTATCACCTTCAAGTAGTAGCACTTTCTCGGCTATCTCTCGTCCAGTTACTTCTGGATGGCGATTCCCAACACCTTTCGGCAACGCCCCATCCAGATTGAGACGTCATGTTGAGTCGTCAATGATCCTGGGACTTCAATCGAGGCGATTGCGAAGTATTTGCCATCAACTACAATCTCCACATTGTGAGCAAGCAACGGTTCCGTTCATTCTCGACCAGCTTCGATCACCAGTGGATTCCGAATCCTCACACTTCACCGCGCCAACTTGAGAATCAATGTCGACTCGATGTTCAAACCAGCGTTCGGGCTGAAGTCCGAGATCTAACGGTTACTTCCCAATGCCCTTGTAGACCAATCCCACCTTCTCGACTGCCTCCGAATCGAACAGGTTCCTAGTGTCCACGATTGCCTTCACATGCTTCCCGCGCAGGTCCTTGGGCTTCAGCTTCTCATACTCGCTGTGGTTCGTCACGAACACCAGGCAATCCGCCTCGGCCATGATCTTCCTCAACGGCACGGACCTGAAGGTCCCAACAGGGGTAGAAATGGACTCCGCCTTTGGATCGTGAACAAGGACCCTTTGAACCCTCTTCGAGAGCTCCTCGATGATCTCGGCCGCGGGTGACTCGCGCGTATCCGAGATGTCCTTCTTGTACGCCACACCCATGACCGCGACAGTTGCCTTCTCCTTGTCCAGGCCTGCCTTCTTCAACGCGGCCATGGTAAGGTTCACCGTATGATGTTTCATGAACTCGTTGACCTCGCGGCTGAGCTCAATGAATCTCGGGACCATCCCGTACTGCTTTGCCTTGTACGAGAGGTACATCGGGTCCAATGGGATGCAGTGCCCTCCGACCCCCGGACCAGGGTAGTGCGCCATAAACGCGAAAGGCTTTGTCGAAGCCGCCTTGATGACCTCCCAGGTGTCGATCCCCATGCGCTCGAAGATCAGGGCTAGCTCGTTAATGAGGGCGATGTTCACTCCCCTGAAGATGTTCTCGACAATCTTCACAGCCTCCGCAGTGGGGCAATCCCTAACCCTCACGACGCCTGCCTCGACGATTGCGGAGTACAGCTCGGATGCGATCTCCGTCGACCGCGCATCCACGCCGCCGACGACCTTCGGGGTGTTCCTGATGTTGTACTTCTTATTCCCTGGGTCGACCCGTTCAGGCGAGAATGCTAGGGCGACATCTTTCCCTGGCGTCAGGCCAGCCCGCCTGATGGCTCTTCCCAGGTACTCTTCCGTGGTCCCTGGATAGCTCGTGCTCTCGAGCACGACCAGCATGCCCTTTCTGACGATCTTCTCGACGATGCCCGACGAATGGGCGATGTACGACAAGTCCGGGTAACCGCGCTTGTCGAGTGGCGTGGGCACGCAAATAATGATCACGTCGCACTCCCTGAGCTTGGAGTGGCCCTCCGCTATTCTGAAGCCGTTTCCGAGGCCCTCCTTGACGGCCTTGTCGGAGATGTCGTCTATGTACGACTTCCCCTGCTTCAGCATCTTGCTCTTCTTCTCGTCAGCGTCGTACCCGATGACTCGGAACTTGTCGGAGAACGCGAGGGCCAAGGGAAGACCGACATAGCCCAGGCCGATGATTCCGATCTTGGCGTCGTCCGACTTGATCCTTACACGGGTCTGTTCAATGGGGTCCTTCCTCTTTGGAACGGTCATCGTTTGTCACTTGTTCATATGCCCATGTGATGCTTAGGGGTCCCGAGAATCATGTCCGTGCTTAATGGCTTTTGTGCCACTCCACTCAGGAATCAAGTAGATATCTAAATCGGGGTGAAGACAATCCCCTGGAATATCCCTGAATACCTCGGCTCGTTGATTCACACTGTTACCAAAAACAAGGCGAAGGCGCAAGAATTCTCGTACGACTGGGAATGTTAGAAAGGAGGGGGCATTGCCCCCTGGTCGCGTGGACCATCAGTAAACGAGTTTGATGTATTTCAGAGCCGCGTAGTTGCCGCTGCCGAATATGTCCGTGTTGGCCATGTTGATGTAAGACAACCCCTGGGCGCCCACCAATCCACCTGTTTTCTGCTCCGTGTCTATCCAAGTCCTGAAACAGTAGGTGTATCCCGCCTTCAAGCTGACTGAGAAGGTCACGTAGTAGTACGTGCCGTCCTTGTGGCATATCGCTGATTCGCCCGTCACCAGAAATCCAACTACTTTCTTGTCCCAGACGGTCACGGACTTATCGCTGGTCACATATCCGTATGGGCTAGTATACTGGATGAGGTTGCCTTTCACCAGGATTTTGGCCCAAGCCGTCCCCGCACTGTAGTAGGATCCGTATGCGGTGACCGTCGCATAGCACCAGATCTGCCAGGCGTACGTTATCGTATACGTTCCACTGATCGGCGCAACGAAGGTTGTGCCGTAGAACGCTTCTCTGTTCGAGATATAGGCCAGGCCATATCCTGGGCCCGCAATTGTGGCTGTAAACTCCTTTGCAATGCCACTGGAGCTGCTCGCATAAGGAGATACATAGATGCTCTCATGACCGACACCCGAGGACTGCTGCCCCATGATCCAACCTCCGGCATCACCGTATGGCGCATAGTAGTATCTCGTGGTCGTAGCGGAGACACTAGGTGCAGCAAGCCCGACGACAAAAATCGTCAGAGCGAAAAAAACCGCTGCCCTAATCGCACATGTTCTCTTCATCTCTCTATCCATTCATTTCTCTCCTAGGAGGATCACTCCCCCCCTGCGGTGAATAGAGGTGGAACATATTAAACCGTTATGCGACTCGCCGATGATACTACCATCGACGCAGTTGAATTGCCGCAACTCTCTTGAAGTATGGCGCAACGCCACTCCGGTCATGGCACACAGCTGTTTCGGATGCCCGACCGATGCTTCCTCGTTTCGAGAATCATGTTAATCTCAAATCCCTTCTCCGTCAAGTCCCAGGAAGGTGTCCCAATCAACCCACCAGTCTCACGTTGGGACAGAACAGTAAGAATTGTGCAACCTTAGATCAGCTACTCTGCGTTTTGGAGAACGCCCACTGGGAGCACCTGCGAAAGCATTTCTTTGATCGTCTTGGCGTACTCGACCTGCGCATAACGGAATTGCTCTGCCATTCTATTCTCATCCGGCTTGGGAACCTTGCTGCGAATGAAGTCCAGAGTGGGGTTCATCATCGCTAGCACGTTCCTCGCTCTATTGTCTGGGCCAACATATCTCAGGCGAAGGCTGATCAACCCGAACTCGGGACCACGCTTGGCAAGGATTTCGAGACGAAGTTGGACTATGCTAGTGTTGGCCACCGAGATGCTTCCGCTCCTGGATGCGAGCGAATCGAGATCTTCAATACCATACGCCGAAACGAATTGGGCATACGTTGCGACATTGTGGTTCTTGCTGGGCTTCTTACTGATGAAGATTAGCCTCTCGTTCGTGACGAGAAGATCATACAATTTCGGGACCAACAGGCCCATGGTCACATTTGGAATCAGTCCGACCCTTTTCTCGCTCAAAGCTGCACGTCCCTACAATTGCCGAATCACCCTTGGTTCTTTCTCGGCATTCTCCGACTTGATGCCTTCTGAACCGGAAGGAGGTAAGAGAGACTCATTTCCTACGCCTTGGGGCGATGAAGATTCTCCATGTGTTCGCCACCATGCACGACGCCCAGACGATCGCGGCAAACACTACGGTACCATATCCGAGGCTAGGGTGGGTATTGTCCCCGTTTAGTGTCACAACTGATCCCACGAGCGTCAACCACAAGGCCACTCCTGTGGTCCAGCCGATTATCGTGACCTGAATCCTCGTATCGGCGAGATGGAGTGCCAGTGTTATGAATCCAAACACCATCAAGATGTCCAATGAGATTCGTATCGAATCCAACAGTGAATCGCCATTGGTCATAGTCAGGTGGAGCCCTTCTGGAACATTCCCTGGTGGCTGATAGATGAACCATTCCATCGATATCGACAAGGCTAGCAGTGCTAGTGAGAAGGAGAACAAGAAAGTCAACAGATTCCTCAACAGCGTAGGTTCATCCACGTCCAATCGTTCCTCAAACATGGCAACCTCCACATGCTGGTATCGTCTTTCTCCAGAAAAGGCCTTTGCCCCCTGAGATCACAACGCAAGAACTGCGCGGCCGAAGCTCTGCCCGCAATATTGGCATTCCTCTGCAGAACCCGCATTCCACTAGAGCGTCGCCCCGCACGCAACGCAGTTCTTCGCATCAACGTCGTTCAGGGTGCTGCAGTACTTGCATCTCACCTTGATGACCTCCTCCCTCTGTGGACCTACGGGGTTGAAGTCGTAATCTCTCGGCTCATCCTTCAATATGGATTCCTCAACCTCCTCCCGCTCGGTCACTTTGATATACGGTACAAGCCCGAAGAAGGCGAGGCTCGCAAGAAGCGATATCAAGCCGAAAACAGCAGCGGCCGTTGCATAATTACCGCCATTGCGATTGCTCTCGAAATAGGCCGCGCTGAAGAGAGCGACCGCGATGAAGAACAATATTACTCCTGCGACGAGGAGCGCGAGGCGGTTCGAGAACTTGCCAGTCAACGGACCGGCCCCTCGCGAAGTCTCTTTCAAGGGTTCAGAGGTTGACGGCAACGTATCCAATGCTATCCCACGAGGTACTACTTGCTCAATTCCCAAATCGAGTTCCTCCGTTCAACCCTTGCCTGGTAAATGATTATCTTCACGCTCATTAACCTTTTTCCGGGTATCCGCTCTCCCCATGACGGCCAGAGTAATTCTATCGCTGAAGGCCCACCGTTCGAGGAAGGATGGCGGCCACCCTGCTGGTGTTGCGTACGGTTCTATTGCCTAGAGCGTAGTCTGAGCGCATCCGCCAGGCGAGAATCACGAACGCGGCTGAGATCAATGCCACGTAGAATCCCGCGTCGAAATACCAGTAGTATCCATAATACACATGAGAGATGAACATGCCCGTGAATCCAGCAAGACCACCTATCTGGAAGATGCCGCCCAGAGGCGTGACGAAGGCCATGACGGTCCCGATGAGAAAGAGAAACAACGGGAGATGTAACGCAACGGGTGCGTGAATGACTAGATCGGCATAGCTCCAGTTGGTATGAAACAGAAGATTCCATTTGAGGGCCTCATACGCTTCAGGAGACCAGGACCAGCCTTGCCACCAAGGCGGAACGCAAATCCATGTCAGGAAGAAGACCGAGAACAATCCCATAGCTGCCCCGACCCAGGAATACCTGTTGGGCTGGAAGAGCAATGCCATTTCGCTGATCAGCCTGTTCTTTGTCAGCCTCATCTCCAATTCATCTGCCCCGTTTCGCCTTCTCTTCTAATCGCCTATCGACGCCAGTCGCCTCGAATCTTGACCTTCATCTATCGCACGCTATATGAACATTCACGGTCACGTGCTGTACGCTGAGCGTCTCACGGCACGAGCTGAGCAGGCATATGTGGACGGGCCCGGACTGCAACTTCCTAGGTCTTCAAAGTCACAGGAACCATTCCGAGCCTGTCGCCGTTCACGCTGTTCAGGTAGATCACGCCGCTGAGCGTCTGTCCCGCCTTCATGTCCGAGGGCGCGGTCACGGTCACGGTTATCTTGCCGTTGCCGCCCGCAGCTATCTCC